>Ga0134128_10000213_pt1 | contig 82759 bp, 73 predicted proteins | sample KB31754_FD_96462 | JGI IMG/M metagenome (GOLD analysis project Ga0134128, IMG submission 96462) | Terrestrial soil microbial communities with excess Nitrogen fertilizer from Kellogg Biological Station, Michigan, USA - KB3-175-4 | ecosystem: Environmental > Terrestrial > Soil > Unclassified ... | reverse complement strand
TAATCCATTTTTGTCCATCGATCCCAATGAAAATGTTCTCCGGTCCCAGGCCAAAGGCATCTTCATACGCGAAGCCCGTATAGCACATGAAGACATAGCAATCCCGGGCTTCGGCCAGCCGTGCGATGGAAATTTCCTTGGTGACCAGGGCATTCAACTCTTCCATCTCCAATCGCATCGGGTCTTTTTCTTGGAATGACAGCCGGTAACCAGACGTCGGATCGGCGGCGAGCCAGCCCATCTCCACCGCCATTTTGAGAATGGTCTTGGTTTGCCGGAGGTATTTCATCACCGTATTGTTCTGCAAATGCTCCACCGTGAAAAGATAATGCTCCAGGTCGTGGATGAAGGACCGTTTGATATCGTCCAGGCAGAGGTCGGACGCCTTATATTGATACCTCAGAAATGCCTTGATCTTGTCAAACGTATAGGCGTATTTGTCCAAGGTGGCGGGCGCTTTATGACCGGCCTTCATTTTCTCGGTGATCCTCTTAATATGGACCTCGAAAGCTGTGCATAAGGAATGGCGATCCGGTCGCAAGCCAAGGTATTCGTTTTTTAATATCTCAGCGGATACCGTTTTTCCCAGGGCGATGAGGCGGCTTTCGTGCATCCGAAGGGAGCCTTTGATTGTCTCCAGGTGGGCATTAACGGACTTGGCTTCCTCGGAATTCTCTTTCATTCGCTGGGCTTTGGAATCCCATAGAGTAGTGGCGACATCGCGATTGACGAGGAGCTCGGCGCGTTCGCCGTTGACCGTGATCCGGATGGAGAGGGGCACTTTGCCGTTTTTAAGGCGGTACCGGAGAATCCAGACCAGGATGGAAAAGCTGTGCTTCGTAACCATACAATTCTTTTTTTTTGTTAACCGAATTGCGACCGAATACATGGACACGATTGATTGCGATTGGATAGGCCCGAAAAGCGAAAACCCGCGTCAGCATTGCATCTGAAGCGGGTTTAAACGACTTGGTCTGAGTGACTTGCGGACCGGGTGGAAGTACATCGCGCCTGTAGAGCCGACCGCGTCGATCATCCAGTTCGACCGTATGATATTTCCAAGGCTTTCACAACCAGGCTCAGGTGCGTTATCTCATTCATCGGATGGGCATACAACTACGATAAGGTGTCTCGGTTAATGTGGACCAGCCACTCGTCGGGGTTCTCGGTTAGTGGGTCGTACCAGTCGGCTTTCGCGTGCGCCCAGATGAGGTAGGATGGGTCGGAACATGCCGGTAATTTCGCGGGCAGTAAATCGGTAGGTAAGGCAAGGGGTTTACCAGACGCTTCGAGGGCAGCGAGGTAGGAGCGGATGAACTGGGCCTGTTGCCAGCGGGTCGCGGCCTGGAGGAGCTTTTTGAACCCCGTCAGTTCCGCGGCCTGGCGGTCCTTCCGTTCCTGTTCGACGCGTTGCCGCTCGCGCATGATCGCCCATCCTTCCTCGAGCTTTCGATAGTATTCGTCGATCCGTTCGCTTGCGGCCACCAGGCGATCGACCATCGCTTCGGCCTCGTCGGGCACTGCGCCGTCGCCGACACCCCAGTCGCGTTCCTTTCCTTGATACGTCATGTGCAGGTGCACCCGGCCGGTCGGCACGAGTTGGAACGTCGTCCAACTGCTCTTGCGGTCGGTGGGTAAAACGCGTTTGGTCTTTTCGCGTAGCAGGATCGGCAGCGGCTGATAGCCGATGTGTACCTCGGTCTTCCCTTCACCGACCTCGACCCGGTAGCCGCGGCGCTCGATAGCACGGAGCAGCGCGTTGAGGAACAGGCAGGCTCGTTCGATGTTCTCCGGCGCTACGCCTATCGGAAAATGTTTGCCTTTCGTCCACACGAGGCCGTTGTCGAGCCAGCGTTTGTCGGCTTGGACCAGTTGATATCGGGCGGTCGACACGAGGGAATGTTCGGGTGCCGACCGGGAGGCATCAGCTCTTGACTTTGTTCCATGCGACGGTGTCAGCGGATAGAGCGAGCCGGCAAACCTTCCCTTGCTCCGTGGTGGATCGGGAAGCCGAGCAGGTCTCTCCTTGCCGGGTGGTGGCGGGAGTTCCCCGTCATCCTTTGGCAGCAGACGGCTTTTGACTGCCTTTCCGTGTCCCGTCAATTGCAGCGTCACCGTCGCGTCGCCCGTATACTTTTTCGGCAGCGGCGGCCGATTGACGGGCTGGCCCATGCGGAGCTTTGCCCAGTGCTGTTGGCGGGGCAGGGGGATGCTCATCTGGATGCCGATTCGGCGTAGCTGGTCCTGGGTGCAACCGTACCGTTTCGAGAGGGTCGAGGTGGGCTCAGACCAGAGGAGATCGTAGAGTTGCTGGCGAGTGAAGGTTACCGTACTAGCCATCTGTCCCTCCATATTTGGTCCGGATCTCGGCCATATCCTGGCTCACTTTCCGATCGACGATCTTCGCGTAGAGCTGGGTCGTCCGGATGCTTTTGTGTCCGAGCATCTTGGAGACGGTTTCCATCGGGACGCCGTTACTCAACGTCACGGTCGTCGCGAAGGTGTGGCGGGCGATGTGGACGGTAAGGTGTTTTCGGATACCGCAGCGGCCAGCGATGTCCTTCAGATCCCCGTTCATCTTCTGGTTGCTCTTGACAGTGAAGACGACGCCGGTCGCCTCGATCCCGGGGTCCTGTCTATATCGAAGGAGCAGGTCGATCGCCGCCGGCAGCAAGGGTATCCGGGACAGGGTTTGCGTCTTCTGGCGGTGAATGTTGAGCCATGGTCGCTGATCGACGCCGGTCACGATGTCGCTGTATCGCAGTTTCTTGACGTCGACATAGGCGAGACCAGTGTAGCAGCAAAACAGGAAAATGTCGCGTGTGTAGAGCAGGTGGTCCTTTGGCAGCTTGACCTTCGCAAGTGCTGCCAGTTCCGTCTCGGTCAGGGCGTGCCGGTGCACCTCTTTCGCTGCGAGGCTGACGCCAACGAACGGATCGCGGGTGATCCAGCCCTGCCGGAGAGCACGGAGGACGATCTTGCGGCAACCCGCCAGGTATTTCATCGTCGTGTTGTGGTCGATGCGTTTTACACTTTTGAGCCAGAACTCAAAATCGGCGATGAAGGCGGGCGTGATCTCTCGTACATGGACATCCGGCTTCCCGTAGTGGTGTTGAATGAACGTCGCCGCTTGTTTGCGGACGCTTTTGTATTTCGTCAAGGTGCCCTTCGTGTATTGGAGACCCACGAGAGCCGCGACCTGGTCGTTGTGGAGCTGAAAAGCGCGTAGGAAGTAGCGGCCGGTGCTGCCCCTTGGGCGACCTGTGGATTCGCTCATCGGTCGCCCTCCTTTTGTCCTGTCCCGCGTTTGGGGCCGTCCAGCATCTGCCGTATGTCGTCCATGTTGTAATAGATGATGCCGCCTACCTTCGTGTAGGGCAGTGTGCCGCTGCTCCGCATAGCCTGGAGCGTACCGGAGGAAACGTTCAGGAGTTTCTTCACCTCATCCGATTTTAACCACTTCGTCGAGCCGATGCCGCCGCCGGACTTCAGTAGTTGGGCGATTGATGCGAGGAGTTCTTCTTTGAATTCATCCAAGTACGCCTTGGTGATCAATTGCTCGCCGCAGATGCGGATCTCCAGCGGCGGGTAAGGGCCTTTGTCCTTTTTCATATGGCAATTTCGCGCGAAGGTATTGTCTTCTACTACGAGATCGTTCATCTATCGCTGATCAGTAACCGTATTTTTTTCGCAAAAGAACAAACTTGCGCAAATGATGCCAGCATTGTATAAGAAGCATTTCAAATGTAGACAAATAGGACCAAACAAAATTGGTCCTTTGAAAGACCAATTTTATCGAAACCAGCTTCCTGTTTAACCCTCCTTCCTGTGCTTTTGTCCCTATTCCGCCGGCGTTTTTGCTGTTCAAGATACTTGACTCATTGCAGCGCCGTTCCTCAAGATAAGTACAGTGACGCGGAGAAACCGATCTGACAGACGTACATAATACATTGATTGTCAATTATGAAAGAGTTAGATATCCCTCGGTATTGTAATTGCTGGTTATAAAATACTAAGAATATTTTCGTTTTTTTAACTGACAGTTAAAAATAATTCCCGTACCTTCGGTTCCGCTCTTTGACAATAGTCAGCAGTAGGCTACCACATCATAAAGCGCTTCAATGCGCAGTGAACCGCTGATACCGGGTCATTATCGCTCTCACACCAATAATATGACGAGGTGTCGGGAGTAGTCCAACGTAGATCAGCACCTCAGCTGCCAATCCAGCAAAACGAATCGAAGCGATAAGTACGGATAATAACAATTATCACCCTGTTAACACGCATTGCAACGACCACTCCAGGACGACTTTGCCGAGTCTACCAGGGAAGCTAATACGAAAGTAAAGAAAGGAAGTTTAGTAAGATTTTAGAACCGAAAGAAGAAAACCGATCAAAACCGTCCACTTAGATAAGCCAAGATAGTTATGCGGGAACAGATGAGCCTACCGATCACGCCCAAGAACACTGGATAGGATAAGCTACCTCTCCAGCTACTTTTACGGACAGGAACAATTAAGTGATTTTATGTCGAACCACGACGAATTTTAGCCAATCTGCGAAGGACAGGGCAGCTTAGCTGTCTTCACATAAAACTTTTTATTATGATGTCCACAACGACTATGGCCCTCATCGAAGGGCTTGAAGAAATGTTGAAGAACCGTGGTTCGATGACGGTTAAAGAAGTTCACCTGTTAAAAAAGGTTATCCGGCGCCTTCGGGAACATGACGACCTTGAAAAAGAACAGAGAATAGAAAATGGCGCACTGATCGTTCAGCTGTTGACGAGATTCTTCCTCGACCCAGCACTCAGTCACATCCTTGTTCACCTCTCTGCCCAACTGATAGATAAGCTTCTTTAACCGTCCACTTAATTAACTTTTATATTATGAATCTAGGAAGCACTATTGTACAATTAAGGGAAAAGAAGGCGCTCAACCAAGGACAGCTGGCTGTCGAACTGGGCATCTCACAAACCTATCTGTGCCAGATCGAGAACAACAAGAAAGTGCCGAATATGGGCCTATTGGAAACTATCGGCAAGGTGCTTTGCACCCCACTCCCTTTTTTGTTCTTTCTCTCCATCGATGCAGAGGACGTTCCCGAGCGCAATCGTGGCCACTTTGAGGCCATCGGTCCCCAGATCAAAGAATTCATCACGGCGTTAATCCATGAAGCATGATCCAATCGATCTCACATCTCGAAGGTGTCACCGGATATACACAAGAAGAAATGACCGCCATCCTTGCGGATCTCCCGGATTATTATTATCACTTTGCACAGTTAAAAGGGATAGAAAAAGGAAGTCGACAATACCGGCATTTCAACCCCAGCAGAGGTCGGCTCCGCGATCTGCAGAACCGCCTGCATACGCGCATTTTCTCTGCTATCCCGTTGCCGCCGCATGTCCAAGGGTGTGTCACAGGTCGGGGGAATATCACCAATGCCCGGGCGCATCAAGGAAAGACCTACAAGTTCCACACCGATCTCCGTTCCTATTTCGATTCTGTCTCGAACAAACAAATATATGATGCGCTCCGGCGGTTCAGCTTTAGCCCCACGATCAGCCGACTCCTGACCCAATTGACGACCTTCAAGGGACACCTGCCGCAGGGGCCGCCCACCAGCCCCTTCCTCGCCAATCTCGCGGCGCTGCCGATGGATCAAGCCCTTCTCGCGCTCGTGACCCCACATGGCATCACCTATACCCGGTATGTGGACGATCTGTGTTTCAGCGCCCAACGGGATTTTCAATTCGTGGTGCCAGCCATCCTGGCCATTGTTGGGCAACATGGCTTCCTTTACGGGCATAAAAAGACCTACTATAAAAAAGGCCCCTTGGAGATTACCGGCGCCACCGTGGGAAACAACCACCTTACGCCCACCGCCAAACAGTGGCAAAAGTATTTTGCTCCAGAGACCGAGGAGCCTACGCGAAGGGGCATGCGGGCCTATTTTACCGGCTTAGATAGGGCCTAGCGTAAGATCTCCTCCTAAGCCTGTGGTTCTGGATCGTGCTGGCCGTCATCCTGGTGATCGGGTTGGGGAAGACGGAAGCGCTGTCGTGGTTACTGCAATTGATGAGGCGGCTTGGCGTGCTATTCTAGCCTTGTGAAAGCTCCAGTAAATACCGTCTGGCTTCCTGCATCTGGGGATGTCTTTCGATGGCGTCCACGTCTTCGATGCCCATTTCGTGAAGCGTGTAGTCGACGGTATCGGTGTAGGCCATGCCGATCGCATTCAAGGCGGCCGGATCGCCGTTCTTGAGATATTCCAACCCGTACAAAACGCAAATAGCTGCGTTTAGCGCGTAAGATCCGTCCCAATCGCCGAACTCTTCGGAATCGGGCGCTACCGCATAGATGCCGTCCTTCAACTGATTGATCAGCTGGGTATCGATCGCGCCAGGGGCCGCGGCGCCGATCAGGATGATGGCTTGTTCCAGCAAGGTTGGGTCCCCCCATTCGTGTTTCTCAGAAAAACGCTGATAATCCGGCAGCACCAGGTTGGCAATCTTCAAGGCGAGCTGTCGCCCCTTTTCGTAAGCGACGTTTCGTACCTGGTCGGCATACCTGTCTTTGAAGTCGGTATAAGAGATGTGTTCGATCATTGCCTTTTCCCCTCTTGAAACAATTGCTCTGCATCTCGTAACTCAACAATCTTGAAATCTCTAAGCATGTTAAGGAGAAGTTTTTTTGCCGCAAAAAGACGTTTGGAAATCGTGGATTTGCTTAATCCAAATTTTTTCGAGATTTGTTCAATTGTCATTCTATCTATGTAACGGAATATCAGCAGTTCCCTATAACCTTCCGGCAATATATCAATATTCAACTTTTTTAATGCGGATCTTTCGGTTTCGATAGGGAAATATTTACGCGTCTCGAAAGAATACATTTTCTCCTTCTTTTTGATTCGTAACAAGTGCCCAATTATTTTATTTTTTACGACAGCATAAATATAAAGCTTCCAATCCCCTCTAAGCGTTGCCAGATGAAGATCCAACTGCTCATACGCATCAGCTACAATTCTTTCTGCGATCTCTCGGTCTTTCACAATAGAAAAGGCCATGTCATTCAAGTACTTTACAGACTTTTTATGGAAGTCCACAAATTCATCGGCGGTCACATTCCAGGATTTTGGTATTTTTTCATATAGGCGAACGATGGAATCGCTGTCCCGCTTAAAGTCTTCGACCACATTTCTCTTTTGGCTTTTGAATCCACCGATGGAGTTCAATCCAGTTTTTTTCGTGGCGGACGTTTTATTAATAGCCGCACTCACTTTCTCCTGCAATTGCAGCAATTCTGCTTTAATCTCGTCATACGGTTTGCCGTCTAACCCAGTTTGAATTAGTTCGTTTGCTTCATTATATAACCCAAGTTCAAGTGCCATAGAGGCGGCACTTCTGAACAGCACCCCTCTTGTTGGTTCAGCCTCGATGTGGGAGATTAATAGTCCCGCGGCCGCCTTTTCTTGACTATAGGCTTCCCGCAATAATTTTTTATGTCGATCTTTATCTCTGTCATTCAGAGCTTCTGCTGCCTTTCTCAGGAGCTCCATTGCTTCGCGATGTATTTTTTGAATCTCACTCATTTCGTTTCAAATACTGCTTTTGGCGTACCGAATTCTACGATGGATATGAAGGCGGGCAGGCGAGAACTGCCTTTTTTTCTAATTTGCTTCTTCTTTCTCCCAACTCTCGCCTTGACCGTATTTTTGGGCGTTTCTTTGTTGATCCCCGATACTTCCAACCTTGCTCGAAATATGTTTAGCGGATCATACGAGTCGTGTTCTTCATTGTATCCCAACCAATAATCAATTCTACTTCCCATCTTTGCCTCCTCTACGATCCGATATTCAGTCAACTCGTTCACCAAAAAGAACGATATTGCTTCAGCTGCCTTTTCAGTTACTTTTTTGTTCTCTCTATATCCCGCTTCACTAAATTCCTTGGTCCAACACAACTCGATATCTGTCCCTTCCTGATTAATCATTTTCAGCTTACATCTATCTTTATGACCATTCTTTCGCAATGCTACGATGGCATTCTCGGAAAAGCAATCGCTCTGTGTTTGGCTAAATGCCCGCAATATATCCCTTAGTTGTTCTATTGTAAAGATCGCCATTGATGGGTAGTTAGGCAAAAAGTAAGGTTTTCTTGTTATCAGGACAAGAGTTAAAACACCGTTTTGCAATCAATGTCTCATAGAAACCAAAATAACAATATGATTTTCAATGGCAAGATTGCCAATTGCTCCTCTAATTCATTTAGGCAGATTTATTTGTAGCAGCTGGCGGACGAGGCCAAGGAGGTCGTAGCGGGGCTGCCAGTCCCAGTCGGTGCGGGCCGCGGTGTCGTCGAGACTCTGGGGCCCGGCGTGGAGCGGCGCGTTCCAGATCTCCAGGCCGGCGCCGGCCCGGTGGCACCTCAGTTCCAGCGCGAGCTCGCGGAGCGAGACCGGCGTCCCGCCCAGGTTGTACGTTCGCCGCCGAACGACCGGTCTCCTCCCGTCAATCTGCTTCCTGGAGCCATCCGAAGGCCGATCGGAAATAGTTATCGGCAAAAACTTGCCAGTCGCCGCCAACGAAGCCGAAGCGACGTAATTGGCGTTGAGGTGAGCCGGGTGATGGAATCGCGATCGCTTTCACCTGTCGGTCACTGCCCTGGGTCTGGAAGACAGCCGCGATGGGCTTCGTAATAGCTTTCGGCTTGCCGTTGATCTTTTTCAACAGCTCCGCCTGCAACGCGAGGCTCGCCTTTTGATCAAGCGCGGCGTAGGCTTGCCTTCCTTTACACAAGATGCCCGTTTCTAAACCTGCCAGGACGCCTTTGGAGGTGCAAAGGATTCTGGTAATACCAAGGTTGATCAACTGCCTGATACCCTCCTCGTTCCAGCATTTACTCCTTAGTTTGCTGTCGGCTGAACTAAATCCAACCCGTTCACAGGTTCGAATCAGATCGCTGATGGCTATCTGACGGTTGACCATACTCGTGCAAAGGATCTCCGAGTTATACGGGGGCCGAATGTTTTCATCGATGAACTTTCCATAGAGACTCCAAAATGCACTGTATGCGCTGCCATAGAAAAAGCGAAAAGTGCCCCGACCCGCCCGGTTGCTCCGTTTCAGTGCATTGTCGGGATCGGTACAGTCATATACCGGAAAGCTACCGAGGATAAGTCGGGTGGCACCGGCTATTTGTCCTTTCTCCAAATAAGGATGCTCTTCTTTTACACCTCTTGGCATGGTGTTACCATTTGAAACTACTAATCGTTATAGATTGGGTCCAGCAAAGCAATCGCGAAATACTCTAGTCGTCCCAGCTCCGCCACGTCAGCAATCGCCGCAAATCGGAAAATAAACTTGTCGCGAATGTGTGCATTGATGGTCGCTTGATGGTCACGGAACTCCGCCTCCGTTACCAACGCCGCCTCGATTAACTTCTGTTTGATCGTCGCTGCTGATCCCGAAAGTTCCAGTCCTCTTTTTCGGAGATGGTCGCGCAATAGTTTGCGGTTCAACGTATGGCTTCGAAAGTCAGCCGCTAACTCGCGCATCCGTTCCTGGCCGGATCGACCGGTCTTACCCACGTAGATAATCTTATTCCGATCGGAGATCAAATAGAGCCCCTGGTCTTTGATCCGGGTAATCTCTCCATAGGTCAAGGCGGGGCTTTCCATCGCCCTGCTCAACTGGCCCATGAGCTTTTCGCAACGGTCTTGTGCTTGCTGCCGGGTTGAGATCTTTTTTGCCATGGGATGCTTTTCAATCCAGGAAACGTTGCCACCCGACCCTGAATTGTAGCTCACCTGTCAATTATTTCCCATCTGGTGTTGTCAGTCGGTCGGTCAGTAGCAACGGCTAGCATGGATCGAGGTAGTGGTCGGTGGCAAAAAAACTGCCCGCTGCGGTAGATACTGCAGCAGAGGCGAAACAGACCCGGGCTCTGTATACCTTAAAAGTTTTGTCCAACTGAAAACAACCGGTAGGCGGTTCCATCCGAAGGAAATGGTTTGTGCGTTAGGGCAAGATGCCTGGAACAAGGATACTGCCAGCCGTTGACTTTTATTTGTAGCGGTTATTGATCCAGCGGCCCTGGCCGGCAGGGTCTAACGTTATTGGGAGTCTTTTGAGGAAAGCAGCGAGATCGCCGCTCTTGGCTGGGATTCTAAATGACGTCGGAATTCCTTCGAAAATTTTTGAACAGTCTGTTCAAGGTTTGATTTATTAGGTGATCCGGCGGAGGTCACTGCCCATGCAAGCATTTCCCGGTGTTGTGGTTGTAGAAGATCTTACCAACCTGGACGTTGAGGATCGTATCGATCTCCAGGTCGGTGGACTTGCCTCTTGTTTGCGTGAGGGCAAACACCCGGATCGACGCGTTGGGAAATTTCTCCGCGAGGCGGGAAGCGGCGGCGATCGCGGTTCTCCCTTGCGTCAACACGTCGTCCACCAGGGTGATATCGGCAGTGGGCATAGCATTTTCTACCACGAAACTGTCGTAGTGTTCCGCAATGGAGGGTCGGAGATCGGCCTTGGGGATCAAGGCCATCTTCCGCACGGCGGTGCGGCGTTTCAGGCAGGTCATGATGCTCCCGAGGTCAAGGGAGGCGAGCTGTGCCGCGATCTCGTACGCCGGCCATAGGTCACCTTCGCGGATCGGTGAGCTGCGCGGCATCGGTACCAGAGTACAGTTCGGGTGGAGGAATCGACTCAGCTCCGGGCTCGATGCGGCAATCTCGCCGACCCGGTCTTTGTATCTCCCGATCCGGCCGTTCTTGATGTCGGCCATCAGCTTCTTAGCTTGCATGGCAAGGTCAGACTGCCCCTTCGGGAAATACTGCAAAAGCGTCGCGCATTCAATAGAGGGAAGCATAATCGGACCGGGAGGTGACATTGGGGATCGCTTCCAGGAAAGACGGCAGCTGCTCGCAGGTGAGTTCCTGGGCGCCGTATCCCGACATTTCCTTCGGCCACGACAGCGCCGGGTTCTCCATGACCGGCTTCAGGATGAAGGTGAGCCGGCCAAGGCGGAGCGCTTCCCAGCCCTGGTGGCGGGTGCCGCTGTTCTCCAACGCCTCGACGATAATCGTGGCGTCGCTGATCAATGCCATGGTCCGGTTGCGCATGGGAAAATTCTCTTTTTTGACCGGATAGCCCAGCGGGAATTGCGATACGGCGAGGTGACCTGCTTTTATCGTGTTTAACAATCTTGCATTCGCAGCAGGGTAAGCTTTATCCAGCGGTGTTCCGAGCACGGCGATCGTTTTGCCGCCAGCGCGGATCGCGGTCTCATGTGCGATGGTATCGATCCCTTCCGCCAGCCCGCTCACGACGATTGCCCCGTGTCGGACCAAGGTCTCTGCCAGGCACCGGGCATTCTCTATCCCCTGTGCACTGGGTTTGCGGGATCCGACGATGGCTACCCTCAGACCGGAGAACAAGAGTCCCGCATCCCCCGCGACGAACATGTCCTTTGGGGCGTACTTTCTCTCCGTCGGGGTGAGTGCAGTATAGAATTCCTTATAGCTAAAATCCATGATAATCTTGTACTTGGGTCGCCTAATTTGTTGCCACAAATATACTAATTAATTTAGCAAATCGTATGCCCGGGTCAATCTACTTCTTAAGATAATGCCACAAAGTAAGCCGGGATAGCAATACTAATACACACCATGCACGCTCCTGTGGATAAGTGGCAAAAAATTGGTGATTAGTCCTTTGATAGCATCATGCAAATCGAAATGCCTATTTGAGGTGGGATGTAAGCTTACTGGCAGCATCATAGAACTTCTTAATCTCCTGCTGGTGTTTATGATCCACCAAAGAGATGACCTTGGAAGACTGCGGAGCCTGTTCGGGAGTGGCCTGGGAGGCCTGCTGGGCGTTGAAAAGGTCCAATTGAGGAGTGTTGTTGGGTTGCTGTTTCCCGTTGCGCTCTTTCATACGCGGCAAATTTAAGGTTGACTACTTAATTTCCAATCCTTTTCTTTTTAGTTGCTCCGATACGGTCATTTCCAGGACTGGGATGGCTTCCAAGGATAAGGTTGTTTTGGGCTTGGCTGTCTTCAGGTTAGGTTCGATTGGATCACCTGTTCCGGACGAATCCTTTCTTTTGTGGTTGTACATTTTAAAGAGCTGGAGATAGCGGGAGGGAGCGATACCGTCGTACATTAGGATCGTCACCTTCTGTTTGTCGCTCTCATCCTCAGTGATCGCATCGGCATGCAGCTTCGTGGTCAAGCTTTTTCGATACGGTTCAATATAATAAACTTTTCTTATCCCGGCAACAATAATATGACGTGCACAGTTGTGACAGGGGTAAGTGGTAATGAAGAGCATACCCTCCCGGACCCTATCGGCGGCATGGAGGCATCCCGTGATTATCGCGTGCATCTCTGCATGGATGGCGCGGGAAAATTCGACCAGCTCTTTGATCTTCGATTTACGGATCTTCTCGTAGGCTACAGCCCGCATGCTATCTGCGATCAATTCCTCGTCGATCAACGCATTGACCAGTTCCTCCGAGATTGCATTTTTCTCTTTGTCATTCCAACAGCCCTGACCGATATTGAAACACCGGTTGTCGTTCTTGGCAAGTGGATCGGATAGCGTCGAGGTGTATAGCCCTCCACCAGCTCTGGGTACATCGTTCCAACCGATCGATAACACTTCTCCCGCTTCATCCGTCAGAGCTGCCCCCACTTGCCGGGACAAGCAAGCAGAATTCCCGGCAGCAGATGACGCTTGGTACATGGCCGTCTCCTCTACTGTCGGCGTGATTACCTTCGTCGCAAAAACGAGATGCAAAAAACGTTCCAGTCTGCTGTCCAGCTCTTCCATGGAATAGGAGTCCAGCCGCAAGAAAAAGTCCGACTGAGTAAAGGTATCCCTCACCTTTTGTCCATGGGGGATCTCCTCGCCGGAATCCCGGTCGATCAACGTATCGATCTGCGCTTCTTTGAGTGACTTCCGCTTCAATCGATCTCTACGCATGTCCATTGAAGAGAACACTCCTATAGCGTAATGGATATCCCGATAAACGATCCGGAGCAGCTCCAACTCCTCAATATTCTTAATTGAGTCAATGATGTAGCATCTTCTCCTCGGCTTAAATGCCACCCCATCCCCCTTTTCTTTGTGCCGGCCAAACGCGATCTTCTGCACAGCCAGTTCCGCCAGGATGGCATTCTCATATTTCTCCCGAAGCGCATTCCCGCCTTCGATCAATTTCATTGTATAGTCGTAGTATGGTGTATTCTCTTTGGTCATTCCCTTCGCCGTTTCGTGCCTTTCCTTGATGTGGTCGCTTAATAGTATGATATCGGTCGGGTAATCGAAAGTGTTCTCCAGGATATGTTTCAGCCGCTTGGCGACCATGTGGATATCGGTCCCGATGAATCCGCAAAGGGATAAAACGAGCTCCTCCGTATGGGTGTCCCGGATGATCTCGGCCATTTTACGAAGGTCGTCGGATTGTTCTGCAACGTCTCCTGTTGGATCTGCGGCCGGAGTTGTGAGTGGCTTAGCGGCTTCTGCCATTGGAAAGGGTTGTGGTTATTTGTAAAAGTTCTTAAGTTATTAGTAATGGGCCGTCTAAAAAAAGGTGAAAACACCTGACTTTCATTCGGGTTATTTCTGTAAAGGTGCGACCTATCTGCTTGTCCCTTGGAATGAAAAGTGGAATAAAAAAGGATGAAAAATGATCGATCAGGATTCGTAGGCTTCGTTGACGAGGCGGCCGCGGCGGACGAGGGCCAGGGGGATCGGGAGGCGGGTCTGGAACGCCGTGAGGGAGCCGGTCGACGTGTACTCGGCGGTGCGGGTCAGAACGCGGAGGTGGGTGCGGGCTCGGCGGATCTCGCGGAGATCGCCTTAGTGGATCGGGATGAAGCGGGCGTGGGATTTCAAGAAGAACAGGTCGGTCGGTTGGGGGGTGAAGTCGGGGTGGGTCAGTTTGGTCCAGATCCGGTTCAGGTGGCTCGATTTGTATGGTGGCTTGAGGTGGGCCTCGAGAGTGGAGGACATGTGGGCTATACATTTTTCCCCGGCGCTGGAGAGGAAGACGATGTGGCGGGCGCGGATGAGATGGTGGGAGGCGATGCAGAGGTATGCCCAGTTTGTCAATTGTCTTCTCCCCTCAACTCGCCAGCGCAATCCGCTGCGAAATATACTCCCCTATCTGCCAATAATTATTGACCAGCTCCGCGTTCACGCTCCGATACGCCGCCGTCTGCGCCGTTCTGATCAGGCTCACCACCTCCGCGAACTCTCTTTCCGGTTGCATCTTGTTTTGTTTTAGTTGTCGATTTTGGAGCCGGAGGCGCCACCTCTACCACCACCTCCCCCTTTTTTACCCGCTCGACCTCGCCGGCCATCAAAACGCGAATATCGTCCTTAACCACCTCAAACTGCTTCATGACCGCAGCCTCATCCACCTCCCGCACCGTAGGCAGTTCATAGACCACCTCAGCCCCCAAGTCCGAACGTAAAATCCTCCCGTGAAAGACCTTCAGCTCCAGCTCATCATCGGGATCATCGCTCAGCACCCCCACAAACTCACCCGAGGAAAGAGAAGCAATCGTCGCCTGGTTTACGGTCGGCTCTCGTTGAAGAGTCGTCGAAACGGACAGATCCGTACTATTTGAAGAGATACTCGGCTTCTCCTGCTGTATGGTCGGAAACCGCTCACTCATCCACTTGGCCGTCTCACCCCCCACCTGCCCGCAAAACACATTGCCCGTGATATTGAGGAAAAGGTCGGCTTCATTCCGCGAATACTGAGTACGTAGCTGGCTCAAGTCCTGCACCGCCAGGATCGGCATGATCTTATTCGAGCGGCCCGTGGCAATAGCCGTCGTCATGCTATAGGCCCGCACCGTAGCGAACTCGTCGCAGATCATCGCGCAGGGATGACGGCCCGGCTGGTTACACAGCCGTGTCAGCCGGTCGATATACAAGCTGAGCACCGGCGCAAGCGCTTCCACGCGCGCAGGATCCCCACCCAGACACAGGATCTTCGGCGCCTTAGGATCGTTGATGTCCAGCCGTAGATCATCGCCGGTAAGCAAATAATACAGATCCGGAGAGGCGAGGCGGGCCAGCGGAATCCGCGCACTGGAAATCTGGCTGTCCAGCACCTCGAAAGTCTTGTTCCTAAACGCCTGTGCGAAAGGTTCGACCAACGCCCCGATCTCCGGCTCAGCGCCCAAAACGGCAAACAGCCGGTCATAAGGACACTGCGCCATCTCGATGGCATGCGGCAGCGTACAATACTTGCCGCCCTCGAATTTTTTCAGATACCAAACGATCGCGCCCAGAAAATTTATCGGCGATTCGACAAAGAATTCCCCCTGTTTCTCCACCCAGGTAGGATTCATGCTCAGCAACACCGTCCGTGCCGCTCCCAATGCATCGGAGACCCAGTCCAATGTCTCCGGTGCTAATAGGTTACAACGATTACTGCGCGAAAGGTCGCCAAATTGAATACAATAGAATCCCGCATTGTCCGGATATCGCCGCCGGAAAGCCAGGAAATAACGGTACGCAAGCTGGCTCAAAGCCGCAAATTTATAGTCATACACGAAAAGCGCGTATCCTTTCTCCATGAGCTGTTGCATCAACGGCTCGATGATAAACCGGCTTTTCCCCGACCCCGGTGAGCCAAGTATCAAAATCCCGCGAAAAGGATTGATCAGGTTGATGCAGCCTTTTCGCTTTTCCTGCTTCCATTGATGCTCGCTCTGCAGATGCAAGGCCTCCGATCCGCCCAGCCGCCGTTGTTCCTGTGGAAAACCGGCCTGCTTCCGGCCAAAAGGATCACTCGGATCCCAAGGTAACCGAACGCTCCGGATTAGCGCACCCAAATAGCGCATCAGCACCAGATACCCGCTCAGAGTCACAGCCACATACACGAAACAAGTCATAAGCGGATCGCCGATCCGGATAAAGATCACCGGGCTCGCCAAAAACACTAGCAACCCCGCTCCACCGCGCCAATAACACCTTCGCCGGTTGACCTGCACCGAACGTCGCCCCGACGCGCTGGCCAACGTCAATACCAGGAAAAAGAGCATCGTTAGCCGGCCGTTAAACCCATCCACCAGCCCAGTCGACACCATATGGTCCAGGATATCATCGCTAAGCCGTGAAGTAAAACCCCAGTGATCGAAAAGCCAGTAACACCGATAGTAAATATCCAGCCCCAGCAACGTATAGCTGATCCCCTCGCTTAGTTGAGCGATATCGCGCTGCCCGCCAATCGCGTGATTATTCATAACTCCCAAATTTTAAAGTGAATGGCGCATCCGCTGACCCTGTCGTTCTGCCTCCTGCTGCGTCTGCAATTGTTGTTTCTGCTGATAAACCTCATCCGGTAGACACCGTTGCTGGACCACTGCCGCAGTATATCGCGCCCCTAGCGCAGAGCCCTCAAAAACACAAGACGTCCGGTGATCTACATACCAGATCCGTTGTCCGGCAGCCGCTGTTCGCGGCGTAGCCACGCTCACCTGTTGTCGCCCCAGTTCCTGCTTAAAGGCATCGAAACTCAACGTTTGACCGGCCAGCGCATAATCGATGGTGCTGGTAAGCCGCCGGCGATGTTCCTCCCGAAGCGCAAGGTTTTCCGCAAACCGCTCCGCAAGCCGGGGCAACGTAGGCTGTGAAGGAAAAGAGCTGGCTTTGAAAACAGTTCTACCATCCTTACCGTTCGGCAGCACCGGGTAATACAGCAGACCCCGCCGCACATAACCCGCAGAAGTCTCTCTGGCCCTGACATTAAATAATCCGAGCACCGCGTTCAGCTCCTCCAGGTTCGTATATTTATAGCCAGGCACTATCGTCTCAAGTACCAGTTTGATCGCCGGATACAGCGAGACTTTTCCATATTCTACTTTTTGCAGATACTTATGTTTGGCACGTAGGATAGCCTCTTCAACGTTCCCATCGAGTCCATACTCCTTCTCCAGCCGGTGCGTCAGCTCCCGGGAATGTCTTAAAAGCGCCCGGTTGACGGGAATCTTGTTCCCATCAGCCTTGATAGTAGTGCTCACCAGGTGCACGTGATCGTGCAGGGTATCCCGGTGCCGGTAGGCCAGCCAGGGCTGCTGACCCAAACCCATGGCTTCTGCATAAGCCTGCGTCGCCTTGAACATGGTGGGATTATCAAGGTTGTCTGCCCTGCCGAAGTCCAGGAACACAACCAGCACCGGTTTATAGCCCTGGTTGTCCAATGCGATCAACCGGTTGAAATGAAAAAGTTTCTCGGCATAGTTGAGTTCTGGCACCTCCTTAATGAAATTGTCTCCGCCGATCAACTCCGCCTTTCCACGTTTGACCTTCAACTCATGATATTGCAATTCCCGGATAATACTTTGCGCTCGATCTACTGTGGCATGCATAATACAGCGATTTTATCGATTACTAATTTGATTTCTTGATGGAGTTGGACGAGCCGTTCCTGGTTGGCGGGACTCCACTTTCCCTCCTGGTATATCTCCTTGATCGTCTTCCGTAAGAGAATCACCTCTTCTATAAAAGAATCGAATGACCCATTACGTACAACCCCCACCGGCTCCTCCAACGACACCTTCCGCACGTAGTGGGCAAGGCTCCGACTCGTCGAGCGGGCGAGTTTCTTTCGCAGCTCCTCGAATTCCTCGCCGCTATAGCGAACGACCACCTTCTTTCTCCTCACCGTTCCCGGTTTCCCCGACATAGTTTTTTGCTTTTAAAAGTTCTTGATGTTTGATCACAAGCTCCAACACTCGCCCGCCGCCTTTCTCGGCGACCTCGAGCACCAGCTCCTTATCCCGTGCTAACGCGAAAGGGGCAAAGGCAGTCCAGCTATGCACCATCGAATCAGCCGCGACAACCTCCGGCGTACCCTCGCCCAGTGGCGCCAACGGCAGCTCCTGCATAGCGGTTCGCCGCACCTGCCGCCGATCGCGGATGAACCAGCGGGCATATGCAGCCTTAAACTCAATAGCGCCACGGTTCTCCCATTCCAATCCAAACCACAACCGTCCCTCCGTTAGCCAAAGTCCACGCAGCCGCAATCGCACCCCCTCGGCCCGGCAATGGGCAATCACCGGCCCATCCGGCACAATCCCCGGTGGCAAAGTTGAAATGGCAGCACCCGAATCTGCCGGCCCCGCCGTAACACCCGTCCGCCTCCTCGCCGCGGCAGGATGAGCATCCCGCAACAACACCTGGTAACCAGCCCGCACGCTAACGCGAACCTGCTTGACCTTCCGTCCAACAAAGGTCTTCACTGTCTGGATACCCGCATTGGCGGCCTGCGCCCCCAGCGAAGGGTCGGCCTCGAGCACATTCAGCGAGCTTACGCCCTGGTCGGCGCTCTGTTTGGCAACATCCCGGCTCAAGACACCGGGAATATGGATACCTGCGATCCCATCCAGGTCATAGACCTGCAGATCGGTGACATACAAGCTGCGGTCTTCCCGCAACGAACCCACATGCACCAACATCCGGTCGTTGTTGATCGTTACGGTTCCATACACCAGTTGGCCCGCCGGCAATAACCTACCGTTCACCCGGATCGAGTCGACGATCCGCAAAGCAACGGTAGCCCCCGCCGTCAACGTCTGATCACTGGCAACCACCGCAGCAATCGTATTTGCTCCACTGTCTGCCGGCGATACCTCGTCGACATTCATGGCCGCTAAAGCCTTTTGATGGCCCTCCTCAGGATGCTGGATGCGGATCACCTTATCGAGCATCGAATTCAATTGCCCCACCCGGGCATCTCCGGTCGTGTCTGGCGCAAGATCGACCCGAGGTCGCGCAGGAGTATAACTCCTGACAAGCCCGGGCAAAGGCGCCCGCGGAGTACTCATCGACTGCTGCAGCCGCCGTAATTGTTCCAGCACTTGCTCCGCCCGCGGATCGGCCGGCGCCACAGGCCCCACGGCCATCGCTGGCCTCGATAGCGGCGCAATAGTCGTCTGCAAAGGCCGGGAAGGAGAAACCACTGCCGGGCGCGAGATAGCCCCACTATCCCGCCGGTAAGGATCCTGCCGCTCGAATTGCGCCTTCCGCACACTGTCACGTTCCGCCGCTTCATACTGCAGCTTTTTGTTAAGTAGTTCCCGTCCGCTCACCGCCTGCGGCAATTGTGTATTGATGCCCGTAGCCGCTACTTGCCGAACCTTACGATTCATCAATGCAAAAACCAAATAGAACACTAGTATCGCCAATAGCGACAATCTCCAATACTTTATATACCGTTTCATATTTAATAGTTTTTATCGTGCCTCGACTTTGAGGTCACTATTCTCCAGAATAGTCCATTTTTCAATTAGAAACCCATGTGGGTTATTGTCGCTCCGGTCCACATACCGCAGCCAGCCTTCCGTCACCAGATTTCGCGTAACCCTGCTGGTCGGCCGCACCAAGGTCTCGGTCCCGTAGCATCGGAAATAGATCGGGTAATTGCGTTCTTCGACGACGATGCTGTCGATGGCCAGGTGCACGCTGATATTCCCGGCGATGATGCCGGAATAATAGCCGCCTTCCTTTAGCCCATCGTAGACTCGTCTTGCCGACCCATCCGCCAGGTACAAGGCGCGGGTGATATTGGCGTTGATGACCTTTTCGTCCGGGTCCAGTGTAAAAAAAGCCTGATGAAAATTGCGGATATGATCCCGGGCCTCCGCCGCCAGGTTCTCCCGTCGATCCTCCGCCAACGCCTGAAGCGCCTTGCCTTCCGCTAGCACGTAGACCTTGTCCTGCATCCGGCTCACACTCCGCTCCGCCCGCCAAACCACAAAACCGCTCAGCAGCATACACCCCACGACCACGATCAGCGAGAAGGTCCGCACATATTGAAAAGCCGTCTCGAGACTTCTTGTTCTTGGAAATTCCATAATGCATAGTTTAAAGAGTTAAATTGGTTCGCCACATTTTCGCGCCGATTCCCGCACTGCGGACGATATAATGAGTCACACTCGGCACCGTGAAATACCCTACGATCCCCATGATGAGGAAGATGATATAACTTGCATCCGTGGAGCTAAAGCTCGTCAGACCACTGGCGCCGAGCTGGGCGATATCCAGTTTGATCATCTCCTGCTGGATCTGGTTGAGCAAGGAACCGAAGATATTCGCCACCGGTAGCCATAGGTACACATGCAGATATCGGCTGAGCCATAGCCCAAGGCTGTCTTCAAAACCGGGATACATCGAGAAAGCAAAGGCCAGCGGTCCAAGGATCGCAAGGATCACGAGATAAAAGGTCCGCACGGTGTTGATGCAAAGCGCCGCCGCCTCATAAAGCACCTGTAGGATCTCCGACAGCCAAACCTTCACCGAATTCTTCATGTTGTAGGCGGTCTTGGCCATTTCGAATTTCACCCGGTTACTGATCCCGCTCAGCAGGCTGGTGTCCGCATCGCCGCTCAGTTCCTCCCATTTGTCAAGGCTCCCGCTGCCCGTGGTTCCCACATACATCTGCCATTCGCTGCTTTGCTGCAATGCCTGTTCTTTTTGCTGGAGCAGCGTGGCAATCGTCTGGTTCGAATCGTTCACCAACGCCGCCGTCCCTTCGACCGTCGGTTGCATGACCCCGTTGATCAGCGCGATGACGTATGGGAAAAGGGGTATACAGATACTGATGGCCACCGGCCGGAAAAGCGACTCCACCTCTACCGGTTGCGCCTTCTGCAGCCGCATCCAGATATCCGGCGCCACGCGCCAAAGGGCGCCGAATGCCGCGATCGCCATGCTGATCCCGATGAGTTCCGAACAGTTTGCCACCAGCGTGGTATAGGCATTCTGAAGGACGGTTTGCAGTCCGCCGATATCCCCCGCGATGTCAATTAGGTAGCCCATAAATGGATTTTAAGGTGTTGATGTCATTAGATTCCTGACCTCTCCGTGCCGCCTCGATGGCCAGTTCCTGGTCAAACCGTTCCATAAAGCTTAACTCGCTCTTGACCTCCGTGTCGATCCTGGCGAGTGCCTGCATTCGTTGGGCATCATTCATGCGGAGCTCGTTGTCCGTACTGATCATGGTGAGTTCGTTCACCACCTGCTGGCTGCGCTGAAGCAGGAGCGAGAAAGTCCCGTCGATAAAATTTAGCTCCTGGGTCGTCCAGACGCCGCCTAATCGCCCGGTGGCCGCCTGGTAGACATCGATGATCCGCTCCACATTGATGATGATCTCCTGCATGCGCGGGTCATTTCTTACCGCCGGTGAGACCACCCACAAAGCATCCAGGTAGGCGTCATGGAGATTGAAATTGTCTTTGACGATGTCCCGGATGCGGGTATAACCGTCTTTCAATTCAGTATACCCCTGATACATCTCCTGTAAGGTCGCCTTCATCGAGCTTAGCTTCTGGGCGTCCAGTGCCAGTTCTTCCGTGAGATCGACAATACTCTGACCGTGGGCGCCGCTCATAGCGAGCCCAAATGCGGCCATAAACCAAATTTTTAGCATAAGGAAAAGTTTTAAGGTTTATCGATGGGTTGTTGTGATTGCCAATAGGCGATCGAAGCTTGTAGCCGCTGCACCAGTACGCTCAACAGTTTCACCAGTTCCTGGGTCTTCGGGTCGGTCAAAAGCCCAGGGTTCACCGTAGCTAGACTGCCATAATACCGGCTGTGGAGTTGGTATTCCTCATACCGGATGTCCCCGATATTGGTCAGCCCGGCCTTCACCGTAGAATAGCCCTGTTGGACCGTCTGTTCCAGTGTCCGCAGCGCCGCCAGCTGTTCAATCCAGGTAGTCACGCCTTGGGCATGGCTACCGCAGGGCCAGCATACGCATAGCATACCGGCCAATAGTATTCGTGCCATATTCGCAGGTTTTTACTGGATGCCGTAAAGGGTTTTGATGAATAAGATATCACCTTCGTCTTTAGCCCGCTGAAGGCTTAGCAGGGTATTTTCCTGGTTATACTGTGTAAGCGCGGCGTAGTTATGATCGATATTAGCAGCCGTCTCGTCGATGATACGCAGCCGGCCGGCATCATCCATCTGGGTCAGCGAGCCCTGGATCACGAGTACCAATTGCTCGGTATTGCGCACACTGGCATTGAGTATACCCGAGTACACGGTCAACATGGATTGCACCTCGGCCGGACTAAAATGCGGGTCCTGCTGCACCGCCGCCGTCATCCGCTGGTATTCCTTCACCAGCTGCGCCTGGCGTTCGATCAGCTGCCCGACCTTGCTGAAACCGCTGAGTGCCGTCTTGACCTGCCACAGCTCCCCGTAATACTCCGCGAAAAGCTGCTCCTGTTGCTGGACCCAGCCGGTAATATCGTCGAGCAGATCGCCCGCCATTGTGTTTTCAAGCGACTTTTCGGCGTTTTGGAGCAGTAGTGTCTGGGTCTGGAGCCGCTGAAGTTTGAGATCCGCCGTCTCCAGGGCTTCCTTGATGATGGCCTCGCCGATATCGATGATCTGGGCCTTGGCGCCGCCGTTAGGTAGCAACAATCCGCCCAGGGCCAGAACAAAGATCACCACCCATTTCACCGCGCCGCTCCGGATATCTGCGGCCAGGGCCTTGATACCTTGCCATAACCCGCCATGCCGTTCGGTATATTCCTCGATCTTGATCCGTTGCGGTTCGTCGGTGGTAAAGAGCAAAAGCTCTTCCGGCGAGAGTTCAAGCCGGAGGACGCGGGAGTGCCCATTACCCTGCGCCAAAAAGAATTCCTTGAAGGACCTGCCGGGTTCCTGTACCCGGTTCAGCGAGAGAAGCAGCATCTTATCCTTTTCGGTTAGTCCCATGGCTGCCTGGAAATCGTCGAAGCGGTTCTCCAGTTTCGAGACGTCCATTATTATCTTGGTGTCGGCGTTGTTGATAATCGCGTTCTTCACGATTTCGTTGTCCGTCAGATCTTCGATATCCTGCGTGGCCACAATTACCTCACCATTGAATTTCCGGCCTGTTTTATACGCCCATTTCACGAATTCGCTGGCCGTGGCTGTCATAAGGACCTTCCAGACCTCGTCCATTAGGAGGAGTTTCCGGACACCCTTGAGTTTCCGCAGTTTACTAATGTAAAGCTCCATTAAGATCACCATTACCACTGGCAAGAGGATAGGATGGTCGCGTATTTTGTCGAGCTCGCATACCGTGAACCGCTCCTGCAACAGGTTCATATTTTCCTGTCCGTTGAGCACGTGTTCATGTTCGCCGCCGCGATAAAAGGGGCGCAGGACATACTGGAAATTAGTCCAGTCGAATTCTTTTTCCCGTACCCCGTGGGCCTGTATCCCGGGAATATAGGTCTCTTGCAACCAGTCATAAAGACTGTTAAAACAGGGACAGACATTGGGGTTTTCGGTCAGCCAGGCGTAGTAGCCCGTCACGATATTGGAAACGGTGACCTGTTCACTTCGGGTATAGCCCTGGTTGCCCATCTTCCAAAGGATCATCAGCAGTTTGACCAGGCTTTCCGTTTTCTCGGTGTCCAGGGTCTCACCTTCTCCCAACTTGAAAGGGTTGAACTGCAGCGCGTCGACGGTCCCGAAATCAAAATAGCGGCCGCCCAGGTACTGGCAAAGCCGTTTAAAGCTGGCGCCGATATCGATGGCCATGACGTGATGGCCCTGGCGCAGCAAAGCCAACACCAACGCTAACAGCCACACCGATTTGCCGCTGCCGCTTGGGCTCACCAAAAGCTTATGGAAATTGTTGATGATGCCCTTGCGTTTGGGATAATCGTAAAGATCTACAAGTAGGGGAATACCCGTGGTCCGGTCGACAAAAGGGATGCTCGAGGGCCCGTTCATGGCCGCCTCCTGGGATTCTGTAATGACAAGGCAGGATGCCGCGTCACCGAAGGTCGGGAAGGTCAGGTTGATGGGCAGGCTGCCGCCATTGCCCGGAATGTTCGCCGCGTAGATCTTGAGGGCGTTCAACGTCTCCTGGTGGGGGGTGATGCCGTTCCGGGCCAGGTTAGCGACGAGTTTTTGACGACGGGAATTCAATACAGCCTTATCGTCAGCCCAAAAGGTTACATTGACATGCACGCGGACAGCCTGTTGTTCTCCTTTGCTCAGGATGACCCTATGTGCCAGGATATCCGCTTTGGTTGCCATGTTGGCACTGTCCGTTCCGCCGAGGCTTTCATGCCGCTTCAATCGTTTATCAAGCTCTTTCCCCAAAACGGTGTGGTCTTGAGCCACGGCATACATTGTGGTGATATGGTCGAAGGGTAACATAGCCCCCATATAACTTGCCAGCTCGACGGGATAGCAGGTGGTGTCGGTGCTATAGGCATCATGACGGATCACCGGGGGAAGTTGGGCGGGCAGCTGGCTGGCGTCGGCAATGCTCAGGATGGCGACATATTGGTCGCCCACGCGAAGTTCGTCCCTGTCATCGATATCCTGGATCTCTGGTTTGGCGCCGGGTGCCATCAGGAATGCGTATGGTTCCGTAAGACCTGTTGCATGTCGGGTTCCCATCCATTCACCCGCGGTAAGCGGCCGGCACCCGATGCCGGTCTCATGGGCGAATAGTTGGGCCAGTTGCGTTCCCGTTTCCTTCCATCGGTTCATCGCGAGTTCATCCCTGGCTGTTGCCGCAACCAGGTTGTTGCCGGTGACCGTAATTAGCAGCTTGGGAGTTTCGCCAAGGGTGCCTGCGGTTTGGGAGATAAAAAGATAGGCATGAAGTTCCAGGTTAAGCCGCTTGTTGAAATGCTGGTCGTTGGCGGCTTGAACTTCGTCAGGCGGGCTTTCTCGTTGGGGTGGTGAATAAAGGCGCTGGTGGTAGCGGTATTGGAAGACAACCACCCAACCTGGTTTCAATGAACGAAAGAGCTTTGCGATTTGTTGCTTGTCCCGCAAGATTTCTTCAAAGGTACGGGCAGCGCCTGGTGAGGCATGAAACGCAAAGCCCAGTGTGGCATCACCATTTTCGCTGATGAGTATTCCGTTAAAATATTCCATTCGAGGGAAAAGTTTATTTTTCTTTGCCATGATCTTGTGTTTTGAGATAAATAAAATTGGTTCGTTGCCCGAATCGTATCGAGCGGGGCAGGCTACGTGCGGCGAGGTATTGTTCGAGGCCGTGGGCTCCAAAGCGGCGGCTAAGCTGGCGGGCGGTCACCAGGCTTGCCGTGCCCAGTGTGAAGGCGATTAGCACGCATAACCAGGGCGGGACGCGGCAGATATAGAGGAGTACGAAAAGGAGCAAGTCGCCGATAAGCGCTGCGGCGGCCAGGACGATATAGTGTCCCGCGAGTCCTTTAAAGTGCAACGGGCGTTCGATGGCCCGATGGATGGGATAGGTGATACTCGTTATCATGGATCCCGGGTTTAAAGGCCAAAGAATGAGCGGATCACCGTCGCGACCAGCACGATAAAGATGCAGCTGCCAAACCATGCCGCCGCCGCTTTGTAGGCCAGTCCGTGGCCCTCATCGGCATTCCACACCCTGTATACCCGAATCGCCCCGATAAGCGCCATAACCGCCGATATGGAGTACATTAGCGTGGTTCCCGTTTGAAAATATTGCCGCATCATCCCATCCGCCTGGCTTATGGCGGCATTGCCGTCTTGCGCTTGAGCCAGCCTAGCGGCCAGCGCCAGGAACGCGGTCAGGCCAAAACGTAGGCGAATTAAAGAAAAAGGCTTTGACATATGTGTCGGTTTTAAGTTTTAAAAAATTAAATACCCGACACAAATTTTGTTCAACTGATCCAAGCCATTATTAGAGTATAGGCTATAGTATAGTGGTGGGGAAATATAAATCGCTGTATTTCTGTGAGTTAATTTTTTACTTTTCAAGCAATTCGTCGGCTCTCGCGTTGATCAATTTGATTTTCTTTTCGTGGTAGGCGGTCCGCACCCTTCGTGCCCGGACTTGGGAGGCGAGCGATTTGAAATTTTTAAGCGAGGCATTAGGGTACATCTTCTGAGCCCTGGCAACCAAATATTCCTGTGTAGCCGGTTTCCCGTCCACGACTGTATGTCCGGTCGCATGTTCTCCGAGTATCTGCTCGACCAGTTCAGTTATCTCTCCTTTCCACTCAGCGGGCTCCACACCGTTGTCAGGCCCTTGCAATTCAATCTTCAAGACTTTCGCAAAATCCTGGTACGCCAGGACGGTGGCAACCATTCCGGCCGACTCGTGCTGAAAGGGAAACTTTAGATAATCTTTCAGTACCTCCGGGACACCCCCGCAATTTTTCGCCAAAACAAACCATTCCTCTTCTTCGAAAGCCTGGCTATAATAGTATTTGACGAATTTGACGTTTTCGTCCAGCCATTTGCGAATTTGACCAAGCTTATTCTCACAGTACCGGCCATGTTCCTCGTTGGTAGCAGAGGTCTTGTGCATTGCCAGGTCAAAGCGAAGGTGATAATACAAAAGCTTTCGAAAAAGCTCCGGCATCAATTCTTTCATGAAAAGGAAACCCATCTCACCATCATAGATCTCAAAATCCTCCCTTTTGGGCACTTCAGCGATAGCAACTTCTACCCGCTCCAGGCAACGGCCAAATCGCCTCAGTGGGTTTGGTTCCAATTCAAATTTGCTTAGGTCAGCCTCGAGTTGCTCGATCAAAACCTTAAATTCCTTTCTCATAATACCTCCTTTTTTACTTATCCAAATTTAAGTCGACGGTTTTCACGCAAAAAATCAAAATCGCGTGACTGAACGATCACCGCAGCGAAATTTCATTATGTGATTTTTGTCACTTTCTGGGTAAAATTTCAAAACAGGTAGAATTGTACCTAGGTGCAATTCTACCTAATCACGTTATTTGTATCCGAGCCACCAAACAATGAGGGAATACTATAGGAACGATGCATTTCTTGCTGCAATTGGCAAAAAGATAAAGCAGGTCCGTCGGTCGCAAAAGATGACCCGCGAACAGTTAGCATTTAAATGTAATGACATCGACTATACGCAAATAGCCAAGATGGAACGCGGCGAAGTCAATTTTGGGATATCCTATTTATTTCTTGTTGCACAGGCCTTGAAGGTGCACCCTAAAGACTTGGTATAACTTTTTTCTTTTTCTGTCATCCAACCAAACTTAAAACTCTTTTGGATTTCCAAATTCAAAGGAAAATTTTAAACATTTGGCTATGGATACACTATGCATTGGACTTGCTTTGTCGGGGTTGGGTGGGATAGGTTGGCTTAGTTATCAGCACCCAAAATATTCCGGCAAATTGATAAGGTTCCTCCTGGTATTTGCAGTAATAGCACAACTACTTTTTAATAAGTACCAGTCTGCCTCTTGGGAGACCTTCTCGGGAACGGAGAGATCTATTCTTCAGCAACTCGCCTCCTTCGACTCCTTGTCGAGCAAGCAGATCAGGAAATCGGAAAAAAATAAACTTCAGAAGATCCGGCAATCGATTTCCCAAGTTCTTGTGGATTCCACCGGCAAAATAAAAAGTCTTAATGAGAACTGTACCGAGATAGCATTAGTTATCGACTCCGCTCTACTGGCACTATACGTCTTTTCCACCATCTCGCCCAACCAAAAAACCAGAATCCCTAAAGACTGAACCCTTACTTCATTCTCGTCCTTTTGCTCATAATTTCCTGCCTTTAGTACCCTTGGTATTTTTGCAGCTTGGCCCGCTGACGTCGTATATTCGTCTTTCGTAATGTTAATAGTTCTGCTTTAGTAGCCCACACACAACTTTACACTTAAAACCTTATCGTTTATGCCGCGCAAAAAAATCATCGAGGGCTATGCCCATCCTATCGAGCGTACAAAGATCTATGACGTGCCTGCCTTAGAAATGGCCAAGGCAATCATCGACAAAGATCCCGTCTCGCATATTCATATTCCCATGCTGGCGGACAGGGCAGGTATCAACGAATTCAAGTTGAAGGTCGGTTTCAAGGAACTCTTCCGAACGAGTCCTTACAAATACCGGCTGCATCTCTGTCTCGAAAAAGCTAAGGCCCTCCTTGAGGAGACGGATGATACGATCGATCAGATCGCGTCGAAGGTAGGTTTTGACACGTACAACGGCTTTAGTACCGCCTTCAAAAAGGCCTACAGGATTCCGCCCACGGAATACCGGAACCTCCAATCGGCTTAGAACCAGTAGAACTTCTTATTGTACCTAAACTCGATTAGATGCATCCCAGGACTTAGGACTATCCCCCGGAAAAGCGGGGGATAGTTTTTTATCCCTATTGTCAAAATCGGGATATTTTTACCGTTGTCATAGCAGTGCCATCCGGGATAATTATTTTCAGAAAAGATCAACGTATCTGCAGTATTACATTGTACCGTCAGCTTTTGATAATTGTCTGAGTAAGCCAATTGCTTAATTAACCCCTCGTTTTCCCGCTCGATCTGCGGCCCGGTCTCCACTAGTTGCCGCTTCCAGTAGCATCGCGGATACCATGTCATACGCTCATAAAGCCTGATCTTACCCGAGGCGGCCTTGAAAGTATAATTGGAGTCTAGTGACTTATCTGTGAGGACATAGCGAATGTTCAGCAGATCGTCGATCTCGGGCGTTGTTAGCCGGTCCATTTTCGTAAAATCTCCGTAGGCCTTGTTGACCGTGGCGCTATATCCCCATTTAGTCTGAATAGGATAGATCGCACCCAGGTTACGCGGCTCTAGTGAATAATCACTCATGTCGAAGGTTAAGCGGTATTTCCCATAGGTCCGTTCCAGGGTATCCACGAGATTACTCCGGGCGAAGAAATAGTCGGGATAGAAAGGTGTCCGCGTAGAAGAATAGCTCACCGGATTAAGTAATAAATCGAGGAAAATAACCACCAATGCCCCAATGGATAGATAGGGCGGCTTTAGGACCGGCTGTGCCAAAACAAACAACGCGACAAGTAGCAGCGGTATAGACAATGCCGCGGGAACATATTTTTGCTCGAAAAGGAGCAGGTAAAGTGCGTTCAGACAAACGGCGGACAATATGATTGTCCGGGCCGTCACGCGGATTGGTGGCAGCCGGGCGACTACTTTGTCGATATTGCTGATTGCCAGGCCGGCTAATAATGACCCGCTGAAACTAATGAGTATGAGATAACGCCCGAGCTGCCGGACAGCGTTCACAAATGGTATCTCATAAAGAATAAGATAGAACCAGGTAAGATAGCCCAGGATGCTCAAAATCCCCAGGACCAAAATGATTACCAATAGCTTCCTCAAATCACCGAAATCATTTGAAAATCCTTCGATTTTGCGCCAGACCAGGCAAGCTACGATCAAGACGATTGGCAGGAGGCCCATATAAAGGGTATTGTCGTCATCTGGTAGGGCGTAGCTTTGGACTAGCAGATTTAGTAGGTTTTGAAGCTGGATAATATGCCAATGGCCGTAAATAAACAAGGGGACTTTCTGGCCGGAACCAATGTAGATGCCACCACTCACGGCTCTATAACACCGAGATAGGTACTCCGCGGCATAAAATAGCTGTGGCAGGGCGACGATAAAAGCGGTGACAACAAATAGCAAGAAGTTCACGCCAGAACCTGTAAATAAGCCTGCCAGATCCTTACGACCCTTGTACTCATAAAACAGGATAATAATTCCGGTTATCAGCGCCGTATGGAAAAAAGGCTGTATATGGCCGGCTAGTAGCTCCAAACCGGCAATGCCTCCCGCGACGGCCAAAAGCCATCGAGACTTTCGAACCAAGTAGTACTTGAAAATAAAAAAGATTGACCAGGGCATTAATGCCAGCCCACAAAAGATGCAAGTCTGCGCCGATGCCCTTGCTCCGACGGCTCCCGAAAAACTAAAGATCAGGGCAGAGGCTATCGAAGCAACCGGGGATAGTTGAAGAATCCGGGCGACCTTGTACATTCCTATCGCGCAAATCAGGAAATGCAATGCCATTAATAGGTCAAGATGGTACGTATCTATGCCGTTCATGGATCCAAAAAGTAAACACCAAAGGATGTTTAGCGGGTAGAAGATACCCGGCTGCATTTCGCCGGCAAAATTCTTGCCGCCGTACGTGTTAGCATCCCACACGGGTAGGTAGCCCTTATGCAGAGCTATGGCCAACTTATTAAAGAAGGGGTATGCCTGATGGAGATTATCCTGTTTAACGAAAAAGCTACCTTCTCGCGTAAAAATGATGGGAAAAAGCAAAACGGTAGTGGCGTATGCCAGAAATAGATAGGCCCATAGATCCGGATAATTCCCAAGAGTCGGCTTCTTCATCTGAAAGAAAGTTCATATTTATCCTCTACCAGTGTTTGGCGAAAATAGATACGTTCAGCCAGCCCTACTGCCAGGCTAAGCTCGATAATCAACGGAAATATCTCGTATCTCATCACTGTCGCTGCCGCCGTCAGACTGAATCCGAGATCGCAAATCCAGAATATGGTCAATAAGATTAGCGTATATCGCTCAGGCTTCGTTATAGATCGAAAACCTCGCATTACGATGAAACCAATCAAATTCATTAGGAAAAGGATATGTATAAAAGTTGCCAGCATCTGGTACGGCGCCAGGACAAACCCGCGCATCCGGATAGCCGGCCAACCTGGAGTCAATGTCTTCACCCCGAACCATTTTCGGGCCGCATCGCCTAAATAATCTGGTCGTAAAAAGAACGGTGGCAGACTTCCAAATGCCTCCATTGGGGGAAATAAGTATCGAACGACATTAGGCCCGACAAAATATTCCACAAATGCCTCCGGGTGCCGACGTATCAACCAGGATCCATATGCACCATACAATGGGCCCACGTGTGCCATCTTTACGAAATTAACAAACTGAGTATCCTGCCCGTACAGCAAATTTTTGTACCGCACCAGCGGCGATGTGTTGAAAAACATATACACGCTACCATAAAACGGGCTCTTGTAATCCAATAGGTCATCCACTTTCGCCCCGGATGCAAAATAGTACCGTACCGACTCATGTAAAAGCGAAAATTTTCCTGGAACGGAGTCGTGATCATATTGATAAATATGTCCGTACATATAAAGCGCATCATTGGCCGTCTTCCAGTTTCCAAATGGGCTAAATTGCCGTTGTCCCGACATTTCCCCGACCCGGATACTGGTATAGCGGATAAAAGCGCCGATCAGGAGTAGCTGCAAACCGATCCCCAGTAATTTTTGTGACACCCTGTATTTACTTATGATAAGAGCAACCGTTGCCACCACTGGGTAGTATAGGGCATTGTACCTAACCGTAAATACTAGCAGGATAAGGAGAGCGTGCACTACGAGGAGGTACGGCCTCGGTCGAAAAACCATCCAAAGCAGCAGACTGACCCAAAGAATGCTCAGGGAAATGAATAGTGCATCTGCCATCACAAAATTGGCGCAATACAGCAGCAAGGGATTGCAAAAGAAAGAGACAAAAAGAATCCGTTTCGATATGTTAGATAACGGCAAGAATTGCTGAATCGTAAGAAAAAAAAGCAGCAGGGAAGCCTCTAAAAATAAGTATTGAAAAAATACCAGCAAGAGCGGGCTGTGTGAAAATGCACCAAAACCCCGTAAGAACCAGGAATAGCCTATTGCCCAGGCATTGACATCGGTATGAGATATTGCCGCTAGAATATAATAGTAGGAATCAAGCACCATATTGGGATAGGGATATATCAGCTTGAAAACAGTCAACAACACTACAGAGGCGATACCGGCGCCGAGAACATAATTCCGGTTTTGCTGATAAAGATTGGTCATGAGCTGCCGCATATCGATAAGGTTTTATTCATTTCAATGACCGCTCGCTGACTGCAAAGCCGCGGACTTGTCGAATATCCCGTACATTGCCTTCTTGCTATCTTGTCCAAGGATCTCGACTTGATCGATTAATAACATAGCAAAGGTCAGAAAAACCAGCATGGGGAATATTTCGTAGCGGATAACGACGATGTTCGCAAAAATGCTGAATGCCGCGTTTATAATCAAGAGGGACGTTATAATACCCATGGTATATTTTATCGTCTGGCTTGTCCTTCGAAATCCTCTCTGCCGGATAAATAGAATCAGGGCAATCATATAATAAAGATTGAGTATGCCAAAAAACAGCGGAAACAATCCGAGAATGGTGCCCTGCAGGGGCTTGGAAATGCACCACACTTTGGGGCTTTTATATCGGAACCAATATTGCCCAGCCGGCCACATCTCGTCCAGGCCCAGGTTGTATATTTCCAGTTTCTCCAGCGGCGGGAAAAAATAGTTCTTCGTATTGACCAGAAGGTAATAGCGGGCATAAGCCCACAGGTGTCGTTTGATCAAGAATTTACCATATTGATCAAAGACGACGGCTGACTTACCCCAGGCCGCGACATCCTGGTATTCTGTCTTGGGATTGGGATAGTGCCTGCTCATATACTGTTTCAGAGGAGCTTCGGGCTGCCGGATAAAAAAATTAGCCACGTATGAACTTAATACATCCTGTGGCCGGGAAGGCTGGCTGAAGTATTGCCTGGCGATGCGATCGAGCTCCGCCGTCTGTGGGGTGGGAAACCCGTTACTGTCTTCCTGGATAAATCCTCGCATATATAATGCATTATTACCCCATTGCCAGCCGCCCAAAATCGGCGGGAATTGCGGTGTACCCGTCATTTTCTTTGCCGCGTTGCTGGAAAATAAGATAAAAGGGAGGATCAGGATTGGCGCAGCGGCTATACCGATGATCTTGGTCCATATATGTTGTTTGGAAAGAATAAATACAACTGCTGCAATTACAGGGTAGATCATCGCATTATAGCGAAAAGTAAACATAATAATAACCAGCAGGGCTTGTATGAATACCTGGTAAAGTCTTGGTCTATGTAATATCCAAATTAGTTGAGTCAGCCATACCGTACTCATGGCGACAAACAACATATCGCTGGTTACATAGTTAGCAACATAAAGGAACAATGGGTTAAAAAATAGGAAAAGACAAAGTAAGGTTCTGGTGACTCGCCCGGTGGGATAAAAATACGTAACAGTTAAATAAAAGTACAAAGCCGATAAAGCCCAGCAAAAGTACTGGAAGGTTACCAAGGCCGTCCCTGAAGCAATAATATGATGGAACAAAGCCAGGAATCTCGAGTAGCCGATTGGCCAGATATTTACGTCAAAGTGTAGGGCAGCTGCGGTGATGTAACTGTAACTATCCGAGAAAAAGTCAGGAAAAGGATAAAGCAATTTGAAAATAAAAAATTGCAGGGCCATTAACCCCAATATCACCAGGCAATAGATCTTATTTTCCTGTAAGATGTAACCCGTGAAAGAGCCGGAGAAGGGTGATTGTTTCGGATTTTTTTCCATAGCTTGCCGATATGCGGTTTCACCGCATATCGCAAATTACCTTTCTCGGCATTTTCAAATAGGATGAATATAGGCTCGAAACGTTGATTACGTTTTCCATATCGGGATTTATCGCCTTTTCCAGTGATGGTCAAAATGGTAATTTACAGATAATAGCCAGTATCGGCCGAGAATATTAGTAGAATTTTCCGTATTGAGATTTGCCGAGCTCGTTCGACTGATCCCTGCATTTGCATTCAGTAAATTATTGGTCTGTAATTTCGCCGATAATCTGTTGTGAAGGAAATTCCGCAGGATAGAGGCGTTCCATAGCAACACGGATGTGCTGCCGCTAAAGGTGCTGGTACTTTGCTGCCAGTTATAAGTTGCATCGGTATGGATTTCGAAGTTTCGGATAAAAAAGAGATTCAGGTTGCTACTATGACTTTGTGTCCAGTAGTGTACTGGCGCTGTGGGGTCTATGGAGCTGCGGGTATCAAAATAGCCAAACGCAGTATTCAATTGGAAAGAGTATTTATCAGCAGAATAATAACTCACGCTAATGCCGCCGGTCTCCATATAGCTATCGGTCCCATTAAGGGCAGAATTGACATAATTGACCGCACGGGTATAACTCTCGCCCGCATTCATACCCAAATCCAGTCCCATTAACCGCTTATGGATCGAAAAATTGACCCCGACTTTCTTGCCGCCGTTGACATTGACAGGCTGGCTGATTTGCCGACCCAGACTGTCGGTGGTTGTCTTTGTGCTGATGCTGTTATCCATCAGTCCAAAATTAAAATTCAAGTTATACATCCAAGATTTCAACCTACTGAAATTAAGCCCCCATGTCTGACTAAAACCGGGCCGAAGTCGGGGGTTACCCAGGCTAATCAGTAGCGGATTGCTATTGTTGACAATGGGTTGCAGTTGAGTAATAGAAGGTGGCTGGGGTGTGCCGCTATAGACAAATGAAAGATATGTAACCGGGTCGGGTGTATAGGTTATCAGAATATGAGGTGTAACATCCCAGTATTGGTATCGGGATATAGAATCGGCCTGCAAGTCCCGCAGCCTGTAGGAATACCGCTGAATACCGGTCCCAAATGTATAGTTTAATCTGCTATCTCCGCCTTGTAGATCGACGGAGGCCTGTTGAGTGAGATTTTGCCCCTGCAAATGGCTGCTTAGACTGTCCAAGTACAAGTCATATTTCCCATCACCTTTATCATAGGTACCCTGCAATGCATTATTGCCGGTGTAATTGACATCATAGGTAATTCCTAACGTGGCTTTTGACCATAGCGGTTCTGTATAACTCACTCCAACACCCCTATTGATGGTCTTATTCACGATCAATTTTCGCTGATCCGTGGTATCCTGGCTTTCCAAATCGCCGCCAGGCTGGTAAAACCGATCGATGGAACGGAGATAACCATTTGTTGTACTGTTGGTACCTGCCCAGGTGGTGGATATACTGAAGACCCTCCCTGGATGATGCCGGGCCCTCAGATGATAATTAGCATTTATATGTAAATTTTGCCGATTCACATTGTCCTCGATATTGCGCAGACTGCTGTTGACATTCACTCCGTTGAAAGTGCTCCGTGCAGCATCCTCATATCGATTTTGAGACGTCGTTACGGTACCGAAAGTTACTATCTTGATAGCTGATAAGCTATCGATTGGATCGTCATATGTCAAATTTTCCCAGTTTTGTTGCTGTTGATTGGTAGAATGGCTTTGTTGATACTGGCCATAGACACTGTCCGGAAGGGACTGTAAAGATATGCTAGTAGTCACCGGTTGGGTAAAAAGACTGCTATATTGGTAGTTGCCGACAAGATGATCGGAAGATCCGTTCCATGTATTGGCATAGTGGAGCGCAGTGCCGAGGAAACGAGGAATACCTTTTCCCGCTGTGGCGCCCAAAGGGTCGCTAGTGTTATTATTAGAAATGATCCCCGCAGATGAACCGCCAAGATTGGCGCTAAAACCCAAAGACCCAGTATTGGAAACAAAGCCTATGGCAGCTATCTGTTCCCGCCGTTCAAATGCTGCCACTAACCCATCGGCACTATAAGTGCCTTGCGGATCCGCCCCCCCCTCCACCTTCCCGAAATAGCCATTCCGACTATCTTGTTTCATCACCAGGTTGAGTGTTTTCGTCCGGGTTCCATCGTCGATGCCGGTAAATGTTGCGTGGTCGCTCTTTCGGTCCAGGATTTGCACCTTATCTATCCGGCTGGCATCAAAATTCCTAGTTACAATAGTCGGATCTGAGCCGAAGAAATCTTCCCCATCCACTAGCAGCTTGTTTATTTTCTCTCCATTGTAAATAATATTCCCGTCGGCATCGATTTGCAGCCCAGGCAGCCGACCTAGAAGTTCTTCGACTGTAGCGTTAAGTCGCAACTTGATATTGCCGGTATTGTATTCCAATGTATCGCCCTTGAAGCGGGGCCTTACAGCCGAAGGCCTTACGATCACGGCCTGCAGACTGTCGTTTTTCGGCATCAGGTACAGCACACCCAAGTCAACAGGCAGCGTGTCAGTCAATAGCAGCTTGCGATAGAGCGCCTCTCGACCAGGATACAGTACTAATAAAACATAACGTCCGGAGGAAAGGCGTCCAGGCATGAGAAAACCTCCGCCCTTTTCACACTGGGTTTTCTCGAGTAAGGACGAATCGAATCTTAGCAAAAAGACGGACGCACCCGGACAATTGTTATTGGTCTCTTTTTCCTTCACCCAGCCAGTGACTTGCCCTAATAGAGGCTGTGATCCTGCCATCGACAGTATCCAGAGAAGGAAAAAAAGCTTCTTCCAATAGCGATAAGGTTGTATTGGTTTGCCCGGTGACAATGTCAGGAAATAAAGACCGGGAAATTACTTCGTTTGCCTGCAAATGATTTGCAGACGATGATCCTTCACTATTGGAATAGCTCCGTTTTGCTACTCTTTGAGAATAGCATTATACTTTTTTTAAATAGGGAAATAGCTAGTATGACTGGTGCATCATCTATAGCCTTATTCAAAATCGTCATCCGACTCCAATTGGGTACCCGTTCCTGCTTGTATGAGAGGGATAAGGGAACTAATGGAGGTGCTTCCTTTAGTTGGAGAGCGCCACTTCGGAAGTCGCTTCTTTACGGGCCAGATAGTATTGAGCGTATTCCCATCATAAAGAATACCATCTTTCATCACATAATCAATTGACAGCGTATTGTGGATATCGTCCAATGGGTTTCTCTCAAGAACGATCAAATCCGCAATCTTCCCAGGTTCGAGAGAGCCCAGATCTTTTTGAACTCCGAGTGCCTCGGCGCCGCTTATGGTGGCAACTTTTAACGCTTGCAGGTTGGTTAACCCCCCCTTTTGCAACGCCCAAAGCTCCCAATGTGAACCAATACCAGGATCGTTGCCGTGCCCGCCTAGCCCAACATGCCCCCCCTGTTTAAAAATCTCCGCCTCTATAGAAGCAGGATAGACAAAGTCTTGGTGAACCGTATCCCTTGGTACTTCTGTCGATTTCATCAAACCTTCAAACCCGTCGATCGGCCAAAAGCGTTCAAGCCTTCCATCCGGGTTCTGCCTGTATAAATTGCGATAATAAAAACGCGCATCGGTTACCACTTGTAAGGTAGGGGTATGCCAAGTCCCTGACCTAGCCATTAATTGGATCACATCCTGGTAGATGTTCGCCCACTCATAAGCGTGCTCCACCCCGGTAGAGCCGTCCTTGATCATAGCCAGCTCGGAGCACAGGTCATACTCTCCTTCATTCGTCATATTAAGTCCCCGTTCCTTGCAGGCCATCAGCAACCATTGCCTTTGAAGTCTCGTTTTCTGCCTGTACTGTTTTATCGCTATGGCGCCTAGTTCTGCGCGTTTCCGTACCGTCTCCTGCGCCTCGTCCAAGCTGTTGATAGTCAAATAACCTTCACCCACTGCATAACCTACTCCAAAAAGTCTAGGGCCAGTCATTTGTCCGGTCTGTAGCAGTTCCGCATACCCGAATCCATCATAACTCGATGCCGGATCACGGGCCGTCGTCACACCATAAGCAAGATTCGCCAGGTATTTCCATGACTGTTGCACGAAGACCCCCGGAGGACCGTTCAAATGATCATGTACATCGATCATCCCCGGCATGATGGTCTTGCCCTTCCCATCAATAACCCTGGCATTGCCCGGTATCACGACACCTGGCGTGGGTCCAACAGCCACGATTCTTCCATCAGTGATAACCATCGTCCCATTTTCAATGACCTCATCTCCCTTCATCGATATGATCCGCACGCCACGAAAGGCTATACTCCCATGGCCATATTGTTGGGCGGCTTTGACAGTCAAATCGATCGTCTCATCCGGCGTGACTTGTAACTGAATGACCCCTTTATCGGCCAGCCCCGTCGCTGCGCTGTCCTTTGCCGCTTCTATAGCCCTTTCTATGATCTTATCAGGGTTGATCCGGTAAAACTGATGACCATAGGACCAGCTCAATATTTTGCCGCCCTGTTCCCAGTTGGGATCGAGCCCACCTGACGCAAAGCGGATAATAGGACGTATCCCGCTTGAACTGTTGATCGAAACCGGATTCCCTAAAACAGGCAACGGCGACAGATACAAATCCTCATTGATGCCATACACAATATATCGATTATCCGGCGAAACGGTGATCTGTTGCATACCCATTATTCCCGTGTTAACCAAATCTTCCTTGCTTCCTCTTACTTCCTTGCCTGCTTTTACAGCTAAGAGGTTTTCCTTTTTGCCATCCAGCGAAAAGGACTCCAATACCGAAACGGATTTTCGGTAGGGGGAGATAAGCATAGCTGTCAGACTGGTCCCATCCGGCGAAAAGGAAAGACGATTCCAAAGAGGAATGCTGTCTGCCAATTTACGGGAGATCTTGTCCTTTATTGTAATCAATTCTAATTCCCCCAAGGGACTACCATATATACCATGAATTTCAACTGGCAGGGTGTCTCTCATCACCGCCAACTGCCTTCCGTCGACCGACCAGGCAGGATTCATATAGTACCCCTTCTTAGTGGTAAGTCGTTCCGGCTCTCCCCCTCCAACAGGTACACGCCATACACACCCGCCCTGCGTATCACTCCACGTGACGTAGGCGATCCATTTGCCATCTGGAGAGAACATGGGTTGAAATTGTCCGAATGGCTGGGAAACCAATGGATGGGGAATCCCGCCAGGGATCGTCATTTCATATATACGGTTGAGCGCCGTGAACACCAGCATCTTCCCGTCCGCGCTTGCATTGGCAGATCGGGTAAACCGAACCTGGAAGGAATCATTAGTAACTCGATAGGTATTGTAATCAAAAGGACCAAGATCCATATCCACCCGCGCCTGAAAAGGAATCATGCGATCGGCACCTGTTTGCAGATCGATCCGGTGTATCCTGCCGCCATACCCGATCAGTACACTGCGGGAGTCGGGCGTGAATGTATAGCGCTCTCTAAAATGCCGCGGATATCCTTGTATGGAATCTGCCAGTAAGTGATCTTCCCCAGTCCGCAGATTCCGTAATCGCAATCTGCATTCTGGATCTGGTCCGGTAACATAGGCAAGCCAAAGTCCGTTTGGTGAAATGCAGTGGCTCGAACGCTGATCACAGGAAGACAAGTTCGCTAATCTGGTTACTTCGCCGCTCGATCTATTGTAGCGCTGTATATCTTCGCCTTCATGATCATTTACATCATAAAATAAAAAATTACCATCGCCGGAAAATTGAACGTTTGAGTAAATGTTGGCAGGTAACGATATCCGTCCCCCTGCTATATGATATAACCCCCTATTCACGGCAATGTATTTCCCATCCGGTGTCCAGGCCGGTATCATTTGAAATGGATAATTGCTTATCTCATCAGCTGATAGATCCAACGTTCTTTGCCCTGTACCATCTGCATTCATTATACATAACCGGTCGGCCCCACTGGTATCGCTCAAATACGCGATATGTTTCCCGTCCGGAGACCAAACCGGACAACGATTATTAGCTAACCCGCGCGTTAACTGTACAGCCTTGCCACCTTCAGCCGATAAAGTATAAATATCTCCCAGCAGGTCAAAGACGAGGGTCTTTCCTTCGGCAGAGATATCCACATTCATGTAGGTCCCCTCCGCCGTCTCAAAAGAGATCGTCCGTGTAGCTTTAATAGGAAGCCGTTGCCCATAAATATTAGTTCTTTGACCAAAAATCACAGTACCGGTCAACAAAACCAGGATAAATATCTTCTTCATGTTTAAAATTAATGGCAGTTGGCGCAGCCAAGACGCGGGGGAAGGATATGATATTACCAGGTAGGCTGTCCCTTTTTCCTGCGCGAAAAGTAACTGGGGGCACGCCAAAAGGCACAAAATGAGAACGTTCTTCATTGACAATGAATATTTTACTAGTCAATTACGATGAAAGGTCAAATTTAACTACTGAAATGCAGCTTCTTTATCGTCAAGAAGTGAACCATTTTCTCCTCTTAGTACCCATTAAATATTATATGCCGACGCCCATCCTAGCATATCCGTGTTTATTGAACTGCATCTGCCCATTCATTTAATCGACGAGAAAATGTAAATAAACAAAAGTTACATAAACAATTCGAAGGCATAGCCGATGTAAGGACCATTCAAACGCGGTGGTTATAATAAGAAGATTTTACAAATGCAGAATACTTCCCTCGCCACGAAAGGACATTTCATAGCAATCTCATCAGTCAACGCAGTCTTATTTGACAGCGAAAGTTCCAATTTTGAAGATCTGAAAGAATATAATTATAAAGTTGCCAGAAACCTGATGAGCGAGGCGTTAATCAAAGCAAGATATTTCAAATGGTCAGGTGATAGCAAAATCAGATACCGCAATGAATTCGGATTATATACGCTTGCTCTTTTCAGAAAAAAACGATTCCCGGGATACGTTTTTGTCATAGATTGATCCCGTTAAAAAATGTTACCAATCTTATCTTTATAATTAGTAAAAGACTAGAAGTCATTTAAACATCAACCTTTAAGCTTTTCATTGTAAAAGTCACTAAAATTTATGAAACGTTCCAAGACTTTTCTGGTAGCAACAACCGGTCTTTTGGCTGTCGTAGGACTCATCTCTGCAAAAGCACACAGACATTTCAGTTCAATAAACTTTTGGACATGCTCCACATCCCTCTTTGGCGGGTGTACGATAGCCGCAAGTTCTGAAAATGCCACGACCATATTTAACGGAACTTCAGCAATAGGAGTTACCAGGTATAGCAGGCTATGTCTCGGTAAACCTGTATATTTCGGTGAGTAGTAAAGCGGACCCATAAAAAATGGACAGGGTGATAAGCTTTAAAATATCACGTAAAATTTGTTAGAGTATGGGAACCTTGAGGGCGAAATTCACATCTCAATTAAAGAAAAGAGCAAAATCTTTGATATTCTGGCTCTCAAATTAGCGAGGCCTCTTTTTAAAAAGACTTGGCCGTTCACATCCATGTCCCCATGTTGGCCGACAAAGCCGGCATCACCAAATTCAAGCTAAAGCCTGGTCTTCGCAAGCAAAAACTATTCTAATATATATTGAAAGAAAATGAATACAAAAGAAATGTCGCTCAACTTTGTACAGGAAACTGAAGATATCGCCAGACTAAATAAATGGATATTTGACATCATTTTCCCTTATATCAAGGGGCGCACATTGGAGTTAGGCAGCGGAAGCGGTGAAATTGCATCCATGTTTATTGAACGGCATTTGCCCATTCATTTAACCGACGAGAATATTATAAACAAAGAAAAATTACATAAAAGATTCGAAGGTATAGCCGCTGTAAGGGCCATCCATGATATAGATTTTAATACCCCTTTATTTCAGCAGGAATATGCAAGTGGGGCAGGCGTATTTTCGACTATAGTTGCGGTTAACATTGCAGAACACGGTGGTTATGACAAGAAGATGTTACATAATGCCGAACACCTCCTTGCCACGAAAGGGCATTTCATGGTAATCACATCAGCCAATACAGTCTTATTTGACAGCGAAAGCTCCAGTTTTGAAGATTTCAAAGAATATAATTATAAAGTCGCCAAGAACCTCATGGGCGAGGCGTTTGAAATACTCAAAGCAAGATATTTCAATTGGTCAACTGACAGTGAAATTAGATCCCACAATGAATTCGAATTATATACACTTGCTATTTTCAGAAAAAAATAAGACGACTTCCGGGATACGTTTTCGTCTTAGATTGATCCTGCTAAAAAATGCTCATGATCTTATCTTTACTATTCTCCTTAAGTTCTTAAAATAAATTATGCATAATCAGGGGGTTCCGAAAACCTGTAAAAGAGTAGGAGTCATTTAATCATCAACCTTTAGGCTTTTCAATGTAAAAGTCACTAAAATTTATGAAACGTTCCAAGATTTTCCTGGTAGCAACCACCAGTCTTTTGGCTGTGGTTGGGTTCATCTCTGCAAAAGCACACAGACATTTCGGTTCAATAAACTTTTGGACAAGTTCCACCGCCAGGAACCCAGCCAATTGTACGGTAGCCGCAAGTTCTGACAACTCCTCCACCGTGTTTAGTACTGGAGAAGTCCAACAGGGAGTTACCAAGTACAGCAGCCCATGTGCTGGTAAACCTGTATATACCGGTGAACAGTAAAGCGCTACGGTAACACTAACATGCAGAAGAAGCATATATGCAAAAATTAGGAGGTGCAGGTAAATATTCTGCACCTCCTATTGCATCAGAATAACATCTTTCATCCTATTTTGCTTTACCTGTTGTCTATGCAAATCACAGATATAGGGGCGGCTACCTTGGATTCATTCCCAGACCCCCCGAATTATATTAATAGCATCAATTACGATGACATTCTAAAAGATTATAATCTACCGTACAAATCTACAGAATTTTACTGGCAGGTCGGGGATATTACAATAGAACAGGGTTGGATATTGCATATTTCCGTTATTAGGCCGCAATTCTCAGCATTGTTACACCTTCTATTACCCATTTTTCTGTCCAATAAGGTTGCTTTTAAAATTGTTCGCGACCGCCAAATTGCCGATTACATGCTGGAAGGGGCTTTAGGCACAGACTATCAATGTAAATTATTGGTCATATACCCTAATAATGACAGCCATGCGCTATGCCTGGCAAAAGAGATCATCGCTCTCACAGCAGGCTTTAAAGGGCCCTCTGTCCCAACTGATCGCTTCATAGACAGAATTGTATACGCCCAATTTATCAATCTAAGTCCGCAAAAAAAGAAGGAAACAAACGGTCAAAATATCACTGATTGGCCTTTCAAGGAATTACAAAAGGTAAATATTTCTCGTCCTCAAAAATTATTAAATTTTAAATACTATCCCGTTTCCGTGATCAAAAGAGATTCAAAAGGTGATGTATTGAAAGCACTTTATTTTAGAAAGCCGTGGAAAGTTAGCACCTGCATAATCAAACAAGGTAGGAAATTTATGTTGTTCGATGACGAAGGCAGGGATATTCAGGATAGATTATCTTGGCAGTACCAGTTGCATCAGCAACTAGCCGCGTACACTTTCATGCCAAAAGCAATTGATTTTTTTATTGAACACGATGACGCCTATCTCGTTTTGGAATATATAAGAGGGTCCTCGTTCTCCACCCTCATTGAAGGAATCTTTAGGGAAGACCAATGGGACACCCCTTCAACAAAAAATCGCCTTTTGCTTACAACCATTTTGCTGGAAATAATCAAAATTATTCAGAGCCTACACGAAAAAGGCTATATTCACCGTGATACCACTCCCGACAATTTTTTTATCGATAAAAAACAACGTATCTGGTTGCTGGATGTGGAGTTAATGTGGTCTTTTGATTCAAAAAACTATAGTGTCCCATTTAAAACGGGAACCCCAGGGTTCATGTCTCCTGAACAGGAGCAGGTCAAAACGCCGACTATTAAAGAAGACATCTATGCAGTAGGGGCATTAATTCTCTTCGCATTTACAAATCTCAACCCTATAAAATTCGCACAGAGCATAACCGAACAACTAAGAACAACGCTGAACTTTCTAATTGGAAATGACAGGCTCGCCACAATAATTGCCGACTGCCTATCTGCCAATCCTCTTCATCGGCCAAAGGTGGGATTTGTAACAACTGCATTGGAATTATATCGTGAAGTATTGCTACAAGAAGAGTCGGCCAATCTTCAGAATGCAAAACCACATCATCATATCCAATCGGACACGAAAATAAAAGAAACGATCCAAATGGCTATACAAGGCCTTGGTCATCCAACAGCCCTTGGTCCGCAGCAATGTTGGATCTCTAATCTGGCTACATCAGAAGACAAACTAAAAAATCCACAGGTTGGCGCAATGGTATATGCCGGATGGCATACTGGCGTGGCGGGCCCTTTATGGCTATTAGCCCTTGCCAAAAAAAATGGTTTCGACATTGAAAATTGCTTAAGCCCCTATAATGAAAGTTGGAAATTTATCACACAACGATATTTGACTTCCTCCCATATCGACGCATCCCTTTATACGGGAACCGCAGGGATCTCATTGGCTTTATCACTATCGTTTGATAGTCATTTGTTAGCTCCTGATATCATGGAGCTCCAACTAAACAAATTCTTCGAAACAACTACTTCGGGGTATGCTCTTTCATCAGGCATAGCAGGTCAAGGCACAGCGCTGTTGCAAGCTGGACGCTGGATGGAATCCGCACACAAACGGCAAGTGCTAAACTCATATCTCGATTTGCTGCTGAACAGTCAACGCCCCGATGGATCATGGGACATTATATCTAATGAAAATCGGAAAAAAAGAACCGAATTGACGCTCGCAAATGGCGTACCGGGAATTGTCTGGTTCTTATTGCACTACCACGATACTCATCCTAACAACGATGTTCTTAGATCAGCCATTGAGGCTTGCAACTGGCTGCTCAAAAAGGCATATCAAAAATCGAGCAACGGTTACACTTGGCCAATTATAAATAATTCCAGGGCTGATACTATTTTTAGCACAAATAATGGCATTCCTGGATTAATCCTAGTCTTGATCAAAGCCTTCAAGATAACGGCAGACCAACAATATGCGGCTGCCGCTATATCCAGCCTGAAGAGTTTGCCGGATCAGCCTCACTTTTCCAATTTTTCTCTCAGTGACGGACTGGCAGGCATAGGCGAACTCTACCTAGAAGCTTATAAGGCTTTCAATGATGTCCTGTGGCTTCAAAGAGCTGGCTGGATTGCACAACTCTTTGTTCTCTCCTTTCAATCCAGGACCTCATCTGATGGTTACTGGATCATGCAAGGAGAGCAATATGCCACGGCCGACCTTTTCGCCGGCAACGCTGGCGCCATTCATTTTCTAATGCATTATCTAATACCGGATAAAATACACCATCCATTAACTCCTTATATTTGAGATTTCTAAAGCGAATCAATAACTTCAGGGTGCCGATGGTAGAAAATCATTAGCGTCAAAAACTATTCACCCGGATACAAGATTGCAGTACTTTTCCGCCAGCTGGTTGACCTACTAGCGCAATGGTAAGGTTTCGGAACAGCACCGTGTTGGCCGTTGTCGGGCTTTTGGTATTTACTCCACCCAAAGTATAACTCGTCAACAGATTTCCGCTTGCTGCGTCCCTGAATTCGAAGATATAGCTGCTTATCGATGCAGTGGCGGGAAAACTCATAAAGCTGGTGATGCCTTTATAAGCGAGACTTGAAAGGACACTCCCATTGGCTTGCCCTTTTATATCCACGCTCACTGGTTTTGAGGCCGTTGACAGATTCACGAACCGGATGCCTGCCGTGCTGTCTGTTCGTTTGAGCACAGTATCCTGGACAAATAAATAGTCGGGGCTGGTCGTATCTGCCCCTGTGATATAAAGCGAATAAAGACTTCCTGCGGAAAAGCTTAGCTCGCCATTAAACATATAGTTTCCGCCTTGGCCCGTTACGGAAGCTGTATCTATATTATTTTGCAGGGCATATAGTATTTCAGAACCTATTGGCGCTGTTAGGACAGCAGTAGAGCCATAGGATAATGAACCAATGCGCGAAAAGTGACCTATTGCTGAAGAAATAGAACCCTGCACTAAGATCAATGGTTTGCTGGTCGGGAGAACGTTGACCACATTTAATGATGCCGCTGAAAGCGCTGGGCCTTCACTTTGTTTGGAACAGCCAAGCAGTATGCCTCCAAAGCACAAAACAAGAGAAAAAAGTTTATATAATTTGAGATTCTTCATATCGTTATGTTTTTTTAGTTCGCAAACATCATCAATTATCGCGTTGTAATATGCGCTAATATCCGGTATTTTGTGTGAGATTTACATCATTATTGATCTCGGTCAGTGGAATAGGATATAGTTGCCAGGCAGGATTCCAAACCCCTCCTTTATTCTGGCATACATTTCCGGGCGCCCCCAATACAATATTTGCTGAATCCATTCTAATAAGATCGAACCATCGGTGGCCCCATTCCGTGAATAATTCGACCTGTCGCTCATGTAGAATAGCTGAATCTGCTTGCGTCAGACTCGAAGAAGCAGTCAATGTCGGACTAGCTCCAAGACCTGCCCTGGCGCGGATCGTATTTAGGTCCGCAGCCGCATCTGCCATGTCCCCCAAGTTGGCTTCTGCCTCCGCCCGAATCAGATATTGTTCCGCCAATCTAAGCACCATGGTGAATTCGGTGAGTGTGGTTGTATTTACAGCCTGATATTTATATGGGAAATAGTAGGGAACTCCAGCTTCGACAATACTATCGATCCAATTTGACCGACGAAGATCACCTGGTTCGAAAGCAGCCAGCAATTCAGGGCTAAGGGTGTTGGAACCATTGGGTCCGCTGCCGGGTGCTCCGAACAAAATAAATCCCTGTGCATCCGAAGTATTATAGATGTTAGGAAGTGGCGTGCTTATCTGCCAAATGGCCTCTCTATTGTTTATTAGAAATACGCTGTCCCGGCCAACTCGTCCCACGGGATTCAGATTCGTACAGAGATCGTACAAACTGTTAGTGATCACGTTATTAGCCTCCAGATCGGCAGAATCATATAATCCTCTGTATAGATATACTCGCGCCAGCAACGCCTCTGCTGTTGCTTTATTAGGCCTGACGCGTTGAGTGGTGACTGCTGTATCTGTTGCATCTACATAATTCTCATTCAATAATGAGATGGCATCTTGCAAATCCTGAGTAATCTGTGCATACACCAGCGATTGAGATGATCGGGGAAGTGATTCATTTACTGTATAGGCAGTTGTAGTTACAAGCGGAATATTTCCATACATGTTGGTCAGATAAAAATGCCAGAAGGCCCTGACAAACTTTGCTTCCCCCGTTAACTGCTGAGCAATAGCAGCAGGTATTTGCCCGTTATTCTGCAATCCGCCAATAACAGCGTTGGCCCGGTAAATATAACTGTATGCGTTTTTCCAATCTCCGGGACTGTTAACTGCCAGTAGGGCATTTGTATAGTATTGAATTTGGATGAGGGAAGTTGAATAATTCGTTAATTCATCACTCATAAGCCCTTGGTCTGTTGCTGTGTTATACGACTCGGAATTAGCGAACATTGAAATGTAAATGGCTAGCATTGCCGAAGTAGCCGTAGCGCTGTTGCTGTACACGCTGCTGGTTACTAACTGGGTGTCGGGTGTTGCAACTTGCACGAATTTTTTACAGCCGTAACTCAAAAGCAAAAAGAGGGGCATTATATATATTGAAAGTCTATATGGAGATTTGTGTTTCATTCTTTTGATATTTTATTAATCGAGGAAAGTGCTACTAAAAAGCGACCTGTAGCCCTGTAGTAATCATCCTTAAAGGGGGCAAGCTGGATGACCCTGTTTCCGGGTCGAGTCCCAAGTACTTTGTAATGGTAAAAAGATTCTGGCATTGCAGATAGATTCTGACGCTTTCGAGGTGAGATTGGGCTTTCCAACTACCAGGTAATTGGTATGATAAAGCCAGGTTTTTTAACCGGACAAACGACTTATCAGCAATAACCGCATCGCTTGAGCTATAATATGACTGTGGCGTCGAAGTTGTTCCGTTGGTTCCGAAACGCTGCGTACTCGTCAAGTTGCCGGCGGATTGCCAGCGATTCAAGATTGCGGTCGGTTCATTTTGATTTGTTGCCCCCGGCGTTCCCTGGACGTCCTTGACTCCTAATTGATCAACAAATTGGACAAAAATACTCAAAGAAAATCCCTTGTATGAGAAATTATTATCGAATCCGCCATAATACTTCTGGGTAATAGGCATAGTCGTTATTTTGTCTTGAGGGGAGCCGGGAAGGCCGCTGGCGTTCTTGGTGGCATAGCTATACAACCCAGTTTGTGGGTTCACGCCGGTAAAATGATACAACTCGCGAATAAATAGCGATTTTCCAACAACATAAGTATTTGCATAGGAGGAAGCGCTTAAGCCGGGAAAGGAAACCAGTTTATTGCTGGGCAATGTCAGGTTGCCTCCCACGGTCCAAGAAAAGCCTTTTGATTTGATAGGCGTAGTATTAACGCTTAATTCCAACCCTGTGTTTTGGACGACAGCGGGCAAATTGGCCTGAATATTATTAAAACCTGTGATGGAAGGCAAGGGATATCCCACTAATTGATTACCCGTGCGATTCCGATAATAGGTTGCCGAAACCAGTATCCTGTCTTTTAGGAAACCTATATCTAAACCGCCTTCCAATTTTTTTACCACCTCCCAAGCAAAATATGGATTGGTCAATTGAGTTGGATATAGTCCATTTACCCCTTCATAAGAGCTGGAAAGAGGCGTATAGGTGCTAAGATATCGATAGTCCAGAATTTGATCATTCCCTGTGATGCCGTAACTCGCCCTCACTTTACCATAACTAAGGAAGGGTAAATTTTTTTGAATAATATTCTCCTTTGAAAAGATCCAACCGATACCTACGGCGCCGAAATTGCCAAATTGCTTTCCAGGTCCAAAGCGGCTGCTGCCATCTCTTCGTGCGGTAATGTTAACCAAATATTTTTCCGCCCAATTGTACCCGAACCGCCCATAAATTGCATTGTACCGGTATCGAATGTCATTATCTGCTGCTACAAACGTGGTCGTCGCTGCCAACGGATCCGTAATCAAAGCGTCACTTGTAAATCCAGAAGCGTTCAGCGCAAAATTAGTCGATGTATTTTGCTCAAATGTTGTTCCTATCAATGCTTCCAACCTCCCCAGCCCTATGTTCCGCTGATAATTCAGTTGGGGCTCAATGATCCATTTTTCAAAAGTTGAAATTCCGAATTGGTAAATACGTTCGGCTGGATCCGTATTATAAGGAGGTGCAATAGCGCTCGCAGGGCTATAAAAGGATTCATGCATCTCATCGTGATTGTAACCAAATGTACTAAGCAGTTTAAGGCCGGGCAACAATTGATAACTCAAGTTAATATCACTAACAAGGTTTTGAGTGCCTGCTTTGGAATTTTCAAGAGTTGTTGCGGCGGGGTTCCTGAATGTAGACGTTCCATTCAAAATTTGCCAGTTTAAATTGCCTTCATCATACAGTGTGGGCGCATCGGGAGCGAGCGCAAGACTTGTTGCTGTAAAATCGACTGGGGGTATTTTATTATTGTCATAAACATAATTGATACCCAACTGGAAATGAAATCGCTGGTTGGAAGAAGTATGCGTCAGACTCGCATTGCCCATGATCTTATCATCATAATAATTGCCAATATAAGGAGTTCCCTGCGCGCTATACCCACCTCCGATCAAAAACTGGGTATTGGCATTTCCACCGGATACAGTGCCCTGCATATTGGTAAATCTCGCGGTATTTGCAATCAATGCCTTCTGCCAGTTTGTATACCGGGTTGTATCCCATACTCCATCGATATCATAATTGTTATCAGTTGGCTTAGTGCTGATAGAAGGCACAGTCAATCCGTCATTCTGAAATGCTTCTCGACGCATCTCCAAGTATTGAGGAGTATTAAGTAGATGCATCATTCGAGTGATCTGCCCCCCCCCCGAATACACGTTGAGATCGACGCGGGTGGATCCGCCTTTGCCTTTTTTAGTCGTTATCAATATGACGCCGTTAGCTCCCCTTGATCCATAAATAGCAGTAGCGTCCGCATCTTTCAACACAACAACACTTTCGATATCCGCCGGATTCAAACTATTGAATGGACTTATACCAGCTCCGCTTTGATTGAACGTAGAGTTACTGGGATATCCTACTGCTCCAGCATTTATAAGAGGTATAGTCAACGATGTAGAACTAAAAGGGACTCCATCGACGACATAAAATGGATCATTGCCATTGGCGATGCTGTTCTGGCCCATGATACCGATAGTACTGTAAGCTCCCGGAATGCCGGATGCCTGTTGAATATACATCCCCGGCACCCTCCCCTCGAGCGCCAGTATTGGATCGCTCACCGGCTGCTCGTTGATAGTCTCGCCCTTTACCGTCGTGACATCCCCCGTATTCAGCCGGTTTGTCGTATTATAATACCCTTTAACCACCGTCTCGTCCAAATTACTCATCGAGAGTTTAAGTTCCGCCGGTAACCAGCCCTCATGATTCAAGATGGAAACCTTGATCTTACGCGGCTCATAGCCTATAAAAGATATCTCCACCTCATACTCTCCGTCGGGGATATTTTTCATAATGAATTGGCCGTCCTTGTCGGTGACGGCCGATTTCTTGAGCTTAACGATATAGACGGTGGCTCCAGCGAGAGGTGTGCCGGATTCAGACTTAATGACGCCGCTGAAAGTCTGAGGTGTGGGGTTGGCAGGACCTTTTGATGAAACCAACTCTGCTCTGGCGGCTTCCTTCTTTACGAAGATCGTCTTGTCCTGAATACTAAACTGCAGCGGCAATCCTTTCAAACATTGTTGCATCACATCCTCTATCGTCGCATCTTTCGCAACCAGGGTAACGAGGCCAGCGCCTGCAGTTCTCAACACCTCGACATTGTAGAAAACCGTATATCCCGATCGCTTCTCGATCTCCGCAAACGCCTTCTCCAGCGTCACGCCTTTAAGCGAGAGCGAGATCCGCTGCTGGGCCACAGTGCGCGCGCTTACTTGTAGCAAGCCCGCCAATAAAAGAAAACAGGTCAATTTCACGCTAAGTATCAGTTGTTTATAAGCGTTATTGATTACGGGTTTAGGGGCCGCGCCCGCCGGAGACTTGGCAAACAACTGCCACTCCCCCTGGCGGACCACGCCAAATGGAATATTCATACCTTTGTATAGGTTATTTTGAAAAGATGATTTAGATCGTCGGGAGGGCTATTAACGGTAGCCCTTTTTTTTTCGCAATCTTAAATTCGGTGGAACGGCAAGCAGGGAGGACTGCCGTGGAGGATGTGTAGTAATCTGAGCATGGCGGGGGCTGTTTTGGTGAAAAATAAGTACTGTATAGGAAATTTAATGGTCAATAGAATCAACAGGATGTTGGCTTCAGCAATTATGACACATGGTGTGCAATCTGATACTATGTTTCACGGGATTCACATGGTTTTAACTATCCCTTTTCAACTATTTCCGGAATCTTTCAGGAATGCGGTCTTTTTTTTTAATCATATCGGCATATCCTTCCATGCGAACCTGTGGTATACGTCTGCAGAGCGGCTGGGATCGCCGTGAGCACAGTAGTAAGATAAGAAAAAAGCGGGGCAATCTATAGTAAAAACAATGACTCGATTTGTAACCACGCAAGAGGTGGCACAAACAAAAACCGGCACTCACACAAATGCCGGTTAAGATGTCTAATAGGTGTTTTGGCCTAACGGTTGATGGCTGATTCAAAGCTTATTTCAAAGGCAAGACAAATATCGTATCGCCCTGTAGTCTTAATCGAACACGATTCACTTCGATCGAGTCGAGCTCAGAGACCAGGTCGGGAAGCGGCAGCGAATGCTCGATCTCGCCCGTGATCGCTCTTCCTTTCAACTTATAGGGATTCACCACCTGTACCCTATACCATGCCCCGATCTGTGGCAACAGCGTTAGCAGATCGGCATCTTCCAGGTCGAAATAGGTCTTCCCAACCCGCGGCCGCAGCCAGCCCAGCACCGCATTGCTATCCGGCGCCTTATTCACCACAATCTCCTTCGCGCCGCTAACTGCCAAAGAACCCGGCCTGAGCAAGATGCTATCCTCGCTTTTGACCACCCGGACTGCCCCGGAGAAAAGCGCTACCCGGCTGCCGGTCGCCCCGCCGCCGCTCCGGATATCGAAACTCGTACCAAGCACCCGCGCCCTGGTCCCATCCGGCATCCCGATAGTCACCGGCCTCCCCGGATCATGCGCCACCCGGAACCAGGCCTCGCCATCGAGCTTCGCCTCGCCCGCCCGCAGATCCACCGGGTAGTCGATCGAAGTCCCCGGCTTCACCCAGGCCGAACTTCCGTCCGGCCATTGGATGCGGCAGACTTCCGCCCCTTTGGCAAGCATCAGCCGGTGCCTCACCGAAGCATCGATGGCGCCACGGGCAAAATAGACATAACTATTGGTGTCCGCCTTCTTCAGCCAAAAGCTATCTTCCACCACGTTAGCCCCTTTTTTAAGGGTATCGAGATCGATCCGGCCGCCATCATCAAGGGTCAGCAATAGTTTATAAGGTTGAGCCAGCAGGGCGGCGACAGCAGCAGCACCTTGCGTTTTCGCCTTCTCCTGCCGGAACCATTGCACGCCACCCCAAACAAGCACGCCTATAAGCCCTGCAACCAGCGCGATCGACCCGTAACCCACGCGCCTTCTCACCGGTGGCGCCGGCGGCCGCTCGCGCGTGGCTTCGATATACTGCCGCACCTCGGTCCACATCTCCTGCGTGGGCGGCGTATGCAGCTGTCTTCGCTGTTCCTCTACCCAACGCTTGTCGAGGAACTGGTCCGGCAATGCATCATGCACCGCCGATCTCGACCGCCATTCCTCCAGCACAAGAGTCTCATCCTCATCCAGCGGCTGTCGCAGGGCGTATTTCAGCAGAATACCTACAATATCATGTCGTTCGTCGGCCATAACGCTGGGTGTTAGGAATAGAACCCTCGGGATAATGGTCAGACCAGCGTCTTCAAACTAGTCCGGATTACAGAATTTTTTACAATGCTTCGAGATAATGCAGGAACACGGATAACAACCCCGGTGACACCAGGTCCCTGTCCGACAGCCGCTCGCGCAGAAAATTGATCGCATCCGTTTTCGTATTGCGGATAGTCTGCGGCGAAAGCCCGAGTTGCCGGGCGATCGTGGGTACATCAAGGCCGTCAATATATAGGAGCTGCAGTACCCGCTTGCGCCGTGGGCTAAGATCCCTGAGGGCGCATTCGATCTCCCCCAGCACCCGCTTGCAAACGATTTCCAGCTCCTGGTCCCGGCCTTCTTGCCTTGGTGTGTGCGCCAGACGACGTTGGACGCCCATCTCGGTCCCGGCCCGGCGAAGCTCATCGAAATACCGGTACCTGGCCATCAGAAACAAAAGGGTCTCCAGGTGCCGCGCATTCTTAAGGATCCTGCGGAGGTCCCAGAGCCGTTTAAACACATCCTCGGTTAGGCCCTGCGCCAATTCCTCATCAGCCCCAAGTTTAATAAAATAGTTGTAAATGCGTCCGTTAAGCCGGGTAAAGAAATAAGCAAACGCGCTCTCATCACCTCTTTTCAGCATCTCGAACACCTGTTGTTCGGTCAAGTCACAGTTCATAATAAATAGCGGTTTCGTTAGTAAATGAGAAGTATATTCATGCAGGATAAGATGCTCTACTGTTCCTCGGCGTACCGTAACAAGATGCTCAGGTTCAGCGGCATCACCAGATCCGCGTCGAGTATCTTCTCCCGCAGGAAGGCAATGGCCTGTGCCTTATGATTACGCACCGTTTGCGGCGAAAGCTCCAGCATCACGGCCACCGTGCTCACATCCAGGTTTCGGATAAAAAGCAGGTGCAGGACCAGCCGGCGTTTGGCGGAAAGTCCATCCATAGCCGCCTTCATCTCCGCCAGCACCCGGTGGCACACGATCGCCAGCTCGCTATTCATGATCTCCTCTCCGCTTGCAGCATAGACCGGCTCGCCGGTGGATACCAATTCAAGCGTCCGCAACTGGCCCACGAATAAATGTCTCGCAATCACATAGATGTACGCCCCCAATTGCTGGCTGCTGTCGATGTTGACCCGCAGATCCCAAAGCCGCTTAAAGGCATCCTGGCTGAGGTCCTTCGCCACTACGGCATCCGCCGCCATGTTTTGGATATAGTTGTAGACGCCTTCGTGATGCCGCGCGAAAAAGTAGGCATAGGCATCCTTGTTCCCCTCCTTGAACAGCTCGAACTGTTCGCGTTCCACCGATAAAGTGTTCATAGCTAAGTTTAGTTTGGTTACCGGGCACACGCATTCGCCGTGCCCCGCAATAGTCCTACGGCGGGAGCTTCAAAACACCTACCCGGGCGAACAAAACCTAGGGAAATACTTGTATTATTTTATCTCCCTGCTAGTAAATCTGCGGGTAAATGATTAGTTTTATAACCAAGTTTCGGGCGGTAACGCAATATTTATTGCGCGAAATCCCGAAAAAAAGATTTCTTTGCATCGCATGGGGGCAGCCCCTTCCCTACGTGAGTAAATTCAATATAATCCAAAGTGTCTTATAGCCTTTAAACTTATCCTGCAACTGATAGTAGCAACGTTTAAAACAACGAGGTCAAATCCGTATTAACCAAGGCATGCAGGCTAATTTACCAAAACAACAGCCCCTCCATAACAATGATGAGGCCATTATGCTTTCCTTCCGGGAAGGCAACAAAGAGGCTTTCAGATGGGTGTATGACCGGATGGTCCGGCCACTCACCTATTTCGTGGAGAACATCATCCACTCCCCCGTGGATGCAGAGGATATTGTTGCCAATGCCTTCTACAAACTCTTTCACGCCCGCGCCAATATGCGTTCCTTCGAACACGTCAAACGCTGGCTCTATGTCATCGTCCGCAACGAGTCCATCGATTATCTCCGGTTAAAGACCAGGCAGAAAGAAAGCCAGTACGATCTCGCCTACCTCGACACCGGCATCGAGGAACAGGCCGAGACGGAAAGGGTGCGCACCATCCTCCTGCAGGACATCCACAAGGAGATCGAACGCCTGCCAAAACAACGCAAAACCATCCTTCGCCTCTACTTCTTCGAACAAAAGAACACCTCGGAGATCGCGGAGATCCTGCAGCTAAGCCCGCAAACCGTCCTTAACCATAAAACCAAGGCCCTCGACGCATTGCGGAAAAGCGGCCTGCGCCTCAAATGGCTGCTCGATGGAGTTCCCGGCTTCGTCGTAGCCGCCGCCTTTTACCTATTGAAATAAGAATTAATGAAATCTTAATCGACGCGGGGTGGTTAAAAATGCAACCATCGCGTGTAGCTCGTATGCCAGGGTAGTATAATTTTTGAATGCTATGGACCAACCAATTGACATCGATCCTATTGTAACCAAATATGTCCGGGATGAATACCTCACGTCCGAGGAACAGGCCGTCCTGAGCAATTGGCTCGACAACGGCCAGGGTCGCCGCGAGCTCCTCGACAAGCTCCGCAACGATCCCGCCTGGACCAAAGAGAATCTTATCCGCATCGAGAACCTCTCCGATGACCGTATTTGGGCCCAGCTCGAAGCACGGCTGCAGGCCGAAGGATTTTGGCTCGATCAACCCGAAACCACCGCGGCCATCCCCGTTATCCCCGTTACCAGATCTACTGCTAAACATATTTGGCGTTATGTCATCGCCGCTTCCTTGGTCACCGCTACCGTTGGCGTTACCCTTTGGTCGCAGCACCGGCGCCAACCGGCATCCACCGCGACCGTAGCTACAGCACCCGTTACCAACGACGTCCAGCCCGGCGGCAACAAAGCCACCCTCACCCTCGCCGACGGCCGCACCATCGATCTCGACTCCAGCGCTAACGGCGTCCTCGCCAACCAGGGCAATACCTTCGTTGCAAAACAGGATGGCCTATTGGCTTACAACAAGGCTGCCTCTGAAGCGCCTGTAACTCCGACCTATAACCTCCTGACCACGCCCCGCGCCGGGCAGTTCACTTTGATCCTCCCGGACGGTACCAAAGCATGGCTTAACAATGCATCTTCACTGCGCTACCCCGTTTGGTTCACGGGACCCACGCGCGAAGTAGAGCTCACCGGCGAAGCCTATTTCGAAGTAACAAAAGATGCAAAGCACCCCTTCCGCGTCCACATCCACAACGGCCCCGCCGGCACCGATGGCGGCACCATCGATGTCCTCGGCACATCCTTTAATATCATGGCTTATTCCGACGAGAACGCAGAACGTGCCACCCTCGTCGACGGCAGTATCCGTTATTCCCATGGCGGCAACAGCGCCGTGCTGAAACCGGAAGAACAATCTGTCCTCGACGCCCAGGGCGATCTCAAAACCCTGCATCATGTGAATGTCGACGAGATCACGGCCTGGAAGAACGGCTATTTCCATTTCGATCACTCCAGCCTCGAAACCACCATGCGTCAGCTGGCCCGCTGGTACGATGTCACGGTTGAATACCAAGGCACGATCCCACCGCAGGAATTCATGGGTAAGATCCAACGCAACATGTCGCTCTCGACAGTACTAAAAGGCCTGGAGGGGGAAAACGTTCATTTCAAGCTGGAGGGGAAAAAGGTGATCGTCACCCCCTAAAACCTCCCCCACGCGTTGCATCGTTTCCGAGATTATGGCTTTTACATTTCTCTCTTCCAGCCCCATGAGTTTGGAAATTGCGCCTATGGAGAATTCTTGAAAAAAATAAAGCTCGGCCACCTCTCGCTTCATCGAAGGTAGTCCCTGTACAATCTCCTCGATGGCTAATAGCGTCTCATTTTTCGCCACCTCCGGATCATCCATAATGGTTGCATCCTTGTGTGCGTAGTTCTCGACTTCTTTTTCGAGGTCCGGGATGGACCGCTTGCCCTTTAACCGTAGAAGATAGCCCACCTTTGCGTTTAGATATAAGCGGCGGACCAGATGGTCTTCATCCTCGATCCGGTCTTTATGACGAAAAATCAGGATGAAGGCATGCCGGGTCGTCTCTCTGGCCTGCGCCTGATCCCGAAGGAGCCGCAGCAAATAATAGTAGATGCGGGAATTATGCAGATTAAAATAATGCAGGAAGGCCACCGACCGCCCTTGTTTAAAGGATTCCCACGGGTCGGCCTGTTTATACAGTTCTTTCATGGCAAGGTTGATTTTAGGTTTGGCTATTAGGACAAACTAACGTTTGTTCTCTTTTTGTTCACGAACGTTGTCGTGTTTTAACTAGCCATTTATGGAAAAAAGCCTTTCGGGAATTGTAAGGAATACAAAATGGTTACGTAACTACTTAGCCCGTAATAGATTCAAACAATCGTCAAACATGACACGAGGCAAAGCCGACTGCATGATTCCATTGAAAAATAATTTACTCATCATGAAAAAAATCGCTTCCGCCCTTTTGGGTTGCTTCCTGGCCGCTACGGTCGTTAATGCACAGGCCGATCACAAACTCGATTCGCTCACCGTCGCCAACGATAAGCTCATCATGCACGAGATCTTATCCCCCGCCCTTAAGACAGCCCGCGCCCAAAACCAGGAGCCGGACTGGAAGGTTCTACGAACCACGATCACCACCCGCTTCGATGCGAGTTATGCCGACCGGAATATCACCAAGGCCAGGATCTTCTATTTTTATGGACACGACTGGGCGCAGTTCTCCACCGCCCTCGTCAATTATACCCAGCAGTACGAATGGCGGGATAGCCTTTCCCTGATGAACATGAATGCTAAGATGGTCCTCGACCACAGCGCCAACCCCGCGGATTGGAAAGCAGCGCAGTCCTGGGCGAAATATGCTTCGGATAAAAATCCTTCGAACGATACTTATCGCGCGACTTACGACGCACTAACTGCCAAAATCTCGGGCCACTAACGTTCAAGCCCATCCAAAAACAAAAAACCCCGCCAGGGTCTCAGCGGAGTAATTCATTCACTGTTTAGGTTCGTAGACAGACAATGGTAAGCACAGGCTCGGATACGGATTTAGCGGATATTGGATTTAACGCTTGCGACAGGCGTCTTAAGGGCCGCTACAGGCTCAGGGTCAAGACCATGGGTTAGGTAAGGGGCTCGATCTCGGGCGAAAAGGGCATTAAAAAGGGTGCATCAACGGCAGGTGCGATAGGGTCGGTTTTTAGCTTTAAAGGATTTTAGCAAACGGCCTTGCGATAGAGGTCTAGGTTGGTTTCTCGGACTTGGACTTAGGATTCGGATTCGGATTTTAGGAGTCGGATTTCAAAACGGGTAAGGATATTGGAGCTCTGTATAGGTTGTGTTTGGTGATGTAAAGATGCACCCGAAAAAGCCCCGTTCAAAGGATTTCCCCAGGCTATTCACATCTTTTCATGGTTAACTCAAAAGCCATTAGGTACATCTACCTATCGCCGGGTATTATCCGAAACGAATCACGTAGATCTACGAGGGACGGCACTACGTAGGTAATCCGCATAACGTATGCCCAGAACCCGCTTTCACGCGGGATTTAGACCATTTTCCCGTGTTTATACGCTACCGGGATACGTATGATTCCGCTATCTTGCGGCCGAATTCATTAACCACTAAACACAATTCTCATGAAATCGAACCACCTAAACCTCAATCATCGCCACCGGCGAGATTCCGGCCGACCGATCAAAAATCTTCAACTCCGGGCGAACCGAACCATCCTCGCCGGCACGCTGGCCCTGCTCAGCGTTGCCTTCTTCTCCTGTTCAAACGGCGGTGGCGCCAAAAACGCCGACTCCACCGCCCCCGCCAAAAACACCATCGCCCTCGACTCAGCGGCCCTCAATTTCCCGCACGGTGGAGGCCAGCCCGTACCCACGGCGAATATCCAGCCCTGTCTCGACGCCTATACGAAGGTGATGGCTACCTATGGCATCACCGCCGACTCCCCCGCCGTCCCCATTACAAAATGTCCGTCCATGACCTATCGCATCACCTCTACGGAAGGGCTTACCTACGCCACCTTCAGAACCTGGCTCGATAGCGTGGTAGCGGTCATCGACCCCGTGGGCAAAGGCAGCAATGTCTGGCTCAAGATCCAGCCGGGTATCTGCACCCAGCAATTCGTGACCGCTATGGGTGCGAATGCCTCCCGCACGGGCCGTATCAGCTACTTCATCGTACCCGCACTCATCGACTCTACCAAAGCGGTAGCTAACGGCGGCGGTGGCGGCGGCTTCGAAATTGGCGGCCTGCAACCTTAATCCATGCACCTAAGCTATTATCAATACTTTCAAATGTTCAGCCTCCTCATGGCGCTCCTGTGCCGCAGGGGGCTGAACTATTTTGGCCTCGGCATCCTCATCCCGATCCTCGTGCTGGACAATGTCACGGAGACCCTGGGCAACAACTACAAGCTCTTTACCCATCTTTTCCAGAACCATGTCATCTTCAATGTCTATATGCTCCTTTCCACCCCGCTGTTCTTCTATCTATTCGCCTCCATGCTGGGTGGCAATAGGGCGGAGCGTCGCCGGCTTCGTTGGATCGCCGTGGTGGTAGAGATCCTTCTCCTCATCAATTTCTGTTTCGTCCAAGGCTGGGCAGAGTTCAACACATTCTCCGCCTTGTTCATCTCATTCATCAACATCCTCCTCTCCTGTATCGTCCTCGCGCGGCTCACTATGCGCAAAGACGATGAATCCAGCCTGCTCCACGATCCCTCCTTCTGGATCAATGCCCTCATCCTGCTCTTCACCCTCGTTCAGCTGCTTATCCTCGGGCTGTACAAATATATTGTCACGAATCATCTTGGGATCAGCAATCAAAACCTGTATCTTGCCATTATGCCAGCAGCAAATGCGGTATACTATGCCGGACTTAGCGGTGCTTTCTTGTTATGCCAACTGCAAAAGAACAAATAACGACGACGATACTCGCGGTCATCCTTGTCCTGCTTTTCTTCGGCATCCTGTTCCTGGTGATGTTGTCGTATTTCAATTTCCGGCGCCGTCAGAACGCAAAAGAGAAAAAGGACATGCAGGCCGCATTCGAGGGACAGCTCTCCCAAGCCCGTCTCGAGATCCAGCACCAGACCCTCAGCTATCTCGCCCAGGAGATCCATGACAATGTCGGCCAGATCCTCAGCCTCGCCAAGATCCAGCTCAGCAGTTTCAAAGAGGGCGAGGCCATCGACTTCCCCCTCCTCGACGACGCCCGCGAGAACGTCGCCCGCTCGCTGCAGGATCTCCGCAGTCTGTCAAAAGGCCTCCATGCCGGCCAGATCCGCAGCTTCAATATCCGCCAGGCCGTCGACGAAGAGGTCCAGCGCATCCGCCGCACCGGCGCCGTCCATGTGTCCGTCACCTCGGAAGGGGACGAGCATAGTATCGGCGATGACAAACAGCTCATCCTCTTTCGTATCATCCAGGAATGTCTCAATAACTGTCTTAAACACGCCGGCGCCACGAACATCAATATCGGCTTCAATTGGTACTCCACCCAGCTCCGCGTCCGCGTCCGCGACGACGGCCAGGGCTTCGACGCAGAGAAGACGCTCCGCCTCTCCAGCGGCCTCGGTCTCCAAAGCATCCTCAACCGCGCACGCGTCACCGGCGGTTTCGGCGATATCCGGTCGCGGCCGGGGGAAGGGACTGTCGTTACCGTGCAGATCCCGTATGAATAAAAACAACTTCAAACCCACCAGGCCGGCGCGTGACGTATCGCACAGTTACCTCCTGAATAGCTGCCGCGACCTGTAAACCCATCCGACGTTTAGCGACGTATAAAACCCGCTCAGCGAACCATTATGCGGTTTATGCATCCGGCCGATCCTATTCGAATTGCCGCTTGCATCCTCTTGCTCGAACACTACGACGCAGCCGTGTGAAAGCTGCAACATCCATCCGGCCTCCAGTCCAAGGACCAGTCTTTCCTAGGAAGGCGCCGCCGCTGATGGAAATAACCAGTAGGTGGCAGGCCGTGTCCTGCGCGAGCGCCTGCTGCGCGCCCGCGAGGACAAGTTAAGTACCGGTTAACCGAAATGACTTTTTTGCACTATATTACTAACCATATGCAACCCGCGAAAAAACCCGAATCCCCGAAGACCCAAAGGACATCTTTGACAACTATCTTCATGCTGCTTCTTGCCCTTTCCGCGAGCAATGTCCGGGCTACCACCTGGGACGAACCCTGGGCCGATCAAGTCATCAAAGGAGCTTCCTCCTTCGTGCTGGCCAAAGTAACGGCCTCGGACCCCGCAAAAGGCGTCTATATCCAAGTAACCAAAACCCTCGCAGGCGAGACGATCAGCGGACCTGTCGTAGTCAATGGCTTCTACCTTCTACACCTGTGCAGCATGTCAGCGGGTGAGGGGCCCGAATTCCAGTTCGACATCACCGACAGTTGCTATTTCTTTCTCTATCGCAATGAGAAAGGGCAGTATTGCATCGCCACGCCCACCGCGGGTTATGACTACGTTTACCAGGGGCAGGTAGGCGCCACCTATCGGCATACCTACCACAAGGCCGTCGTCCCCCCGGACGTGTATGAGAGAACAATGATCGCCATCTTCAACAACTATCACGGGCTATCGTATGACAAGGACTATATCCGGCAATTCGTCACAAAAGAGCTGAGTCAAAAGCCGGCCGCCCTCAATGAAGAAGGCGCTCCACTGTTCTTTTTACAACATGCGGCCCTGGAATGCATCTATCATCTCCGGCTGGCGGTGGGCGAAGACCTCGTCTATCCTTTTCTAAACGATACTGCCAATTTTCATAGCCAGGTTTCTGCCGCCAGGGCGCTCGTTGCATTCAACACTCCCCGCAGCAAGGCGGCGCTTGTGCAGGTGATTGGCGACAGCACCCGGCGCGGCTTCGTAAAAGTGATGTGCATCTGGACACTCGCGGAATTTCACCCCACAGATCTAAAATCCACCCTTCAAACCCTGCAACGAACAGCATCCACAAAAGACGATGACTTCGGCGGCAACATCATGGACCCGCGGGTTTGTACGCACATTCCTACCGTAAAGGCTGCTCTCGACGATCTGATTGCGAAACTATAGCGCCGGCGGCTCGCAGGCTCCGGGATTTCACCGATCCCCCACATGAACGACAGCCGGCTGACTTTGCAGCGACTACAAGATACGCCATTGTTTGCTGTAGTTAATCTTAGTAAGCAATGCAGCGACCTGGGTGTTGACATAATCTTCCGCCAAATGGTCGAGGCGGATGCCGGCCGCGACTCCCGCGATTCCCCCGATGGTAGCGCCTAAATCACCGAACAAGATCATCCCGGTGACAACTCCAATCACGCCGCCAATGACTGGTAAATTACAGCCGTCCTTTTTCCAGTTCACATCTTCGGCAAATGCCTGGTTCATCGCCACCTTGGAGAAGTTGAATGAAATTATGCTGTTACTAATGCTCAACTGAAGAGAAGAAGCAAGGGAAATAGTCTGTGGGAAGATATACAAGTGCGCGTCACACGGCGGCAACCCGCTGTGAAGGTAAAAAACCTCCTGACACGCCCTTGACCAATCCGGGCCATTGTTTCCATTTGCTGAATTGATATCGTCTTTGTCTTCGTGCTCTCCTTTGCCCGGTGGAACAATCAGCGTAAATAGCGGAGTCATATTTAAGGTATCCAGATGGACACTTCGTCCGGAAACGGTGAAATTCACCGTCGGGCTGGTGACCGGCGCCGTCAAATTTAAGGTGAGGTTTAGCGGAAACAACCGAATATCATGATCATCTTGCTTCAAAAAGGGAGTCTGGAAGCTAATGGGATTACCGGGCAATAATTGCAGGCTGAATTTAGAGGAAAAATAAGGCTGTTGAGACGGATACAGATTGAACGTTCCATCCGTAAAGGCAAAATGGGCGTTGAGCGATGCGCTGGCGGCTGAAATGGTGGTAGTGCCGTCAAAATTAATATCATTACCCCGAATCGTATCAGGACTAATGACCGAAAGCGCCATTCTCAAATTTCCATTATGGAGTGCAATGGTCTGGTCCGGCGAGTTATACAGGGTGACATATTGAATATTAAAGTCAAATATGCCCGACACATAATTGCTTTTTGCATCAAAAACCAGCGGGTTATTGGGGGTTGCGCCGTTAATCACACTTCCCGCTTTTGTCGTGAAATTGATGCTTCCGGGTAGTGCGAATTTCGACTGATCCGCGAGCACGATGTTTAGATCTTTTATGGATCCGCTAGCGCTGGAAATATCCCGCCCATCGAATTGCAGGTGCTCTGAATTGACATAGCCTGACTTTATCGCTACAATGTTGTTTCCGGCCAGGGGCATATAACCGCCGTCTAACGTCGTTTGCAGAAGAGAAATCGTTAAATGGGCGTCAGGGTTAGGCTCTTGGCTATTCCAATTCCCGTTCAGCGCTGCTTCTAGTCGGCCGGTATTGATCGACAGGTAGCCATTGTTATTACAGATCGGTATGCTGCCTGACCTTGTAGCCACTTTCAGTGTAGAACCGCCCCCTATCGAGAAAGTAGTTTGTTTTTCATCGTCACAGGAGTAACTGAAGTCAAAAAGATTCAATTCCCCACTTTCAAAGACAAGAAGGGCGGGGTACTTTGCAGTCTTATATAGGTTCATTCTTGTTCCGCTGCCAATCTGAGTATTCAATGCGCCATGCGTGTCAATCCCGGTAGCGTTGTCATTTTTGTATAGATGGACCCGATCAAAGGAGAGGCTTGTAGAGGCGCCGAGATTTAGGAGCAGGTCGGCATTTTGAAATACTCCACTTTGGATGGTCACATTAAACTGTGAAATTTCGCAGTCAATTGATTGATTGGCGACATCATATTCCAAATAACGAATCTCGAAGCTGCCGGTCGATAACTGGAATACATTGTCAAACGTACCCCTGGACAATTGAGAAGACAACCGGATTGTGGAATTGGGGATAAATGAGACGGCTAACCCCGGCTCCGTATCGCTCGGCTTTTTTATGATTATGGAAGCTAGCATAGGCGTATTGGTTGTACTTGTCGTGACATTGCCCTTACCATCGCTCCTTTTCGCCCCTTTCAAATTCTTAAATAACTGAAGATCGAAAAGGCTTTCCGACTTAAAATCGAGTCTGAAAGCATCCTGAATTTTGGGAACCAGATTCAAATTATCCGTTCCAGGATGATCGTATTTCACCCTCCAATCGTTGCAAATACCGTTATCATCAAAAAATAGAGTGTCGATTTCGCAAGATAACCCAGCCCCCTGAGACTTCACCCAAACATGAATTCCCGGGCTAAAGGCTATTCTGCTGCCGTTTTGAAGAGACCCCCCCGAATAGGAAAATTTGAAATTGGCTTTTTCGTGGTCTGATAATAAGAAGATAATTTTCAGGGGCCCCTGCGTTTTTGTCCAATACCCAGAAGAGAAATACAAATCCACATTTCCACTGACACTCGAAATGGAATGCGCGAGGTCTGAATAGAAATGGAGGGCATTGTTGTCGGCAAAAAGTAAGTTTCCGAAGGTTATTTGAAAGACGATAACCAAGAGAAGTCTAATTCTCATTGTTGAAAGATTAAAAAATTAGAAAAGATTGCAGCCGATTGCGGTACTTTACTGGTGGTCACAGAAATCTTTGTACTCCAATATTATCACGTCTTCATCCTTGTCTGCGCTTCCGGTTAGTGTCCGGATGGCGCAATGACAGTAGGATGCACCATAGGCTCCGCGGAACGACATTTTTGTATTTGTCCCGGCTTTTACGAACTCTGTATGTGATTGGGAGGGATTAATACTTCCCGCAGCGATAGGTCCACAGTCTCCATACATGTATTGCACAAGGCCATTAGTATGGTTCCATATGGTATATTTTGTGCCTGCTCCACCGTTTTGACGTTGGTTGAATGTCATCCATGGCAATCCGGTCCGCTTTCACAACAGAAAGTGTTGCCTTCATCATCCACGCAATACTTGCAACAACCGTCAGCATTCTTTTTTTCGACTTTGATGGCGTACAAATTGTTCATACCGGGGTGCTTCTTGAAAATTTGGCCAAGCTCTTTGAAAAAGGCCTGGTGCTCCTTTGGAGGTAGTTTTTTGATGGTATCCATGACTGTTTGATTTGAATTCAAAGTATAAAAACCATTTCTTAAGCGCCACCGTAAAAACACCCTATTTGATTTTTATTTTAATCCTCCTTCCGCATGATCTCGCAGGGACCGGTGATTTTCCGGATCCAGCAATCAAAACCCACCCGGGTCCGCAGCCCGGGATCATCACCTTTATGACCCTCCGCAAATGGGTCGGCATCCTCGGCATCAGCCTGGTGCCCATCGTGGTGCTGGGATCGCTCATCCTGGGTCACTTCGGCATACTCACCTCGGTGAGCGCCGCGTCTATAGGACCACGGCCATCGTAATGGCCCTCGCCGTGACCGGCATTCCCCTCGACAGTATCGGCCCCGTCTACGATAAGACGCACTACCTCCACCCCACCCTGATCCTCGAGACGATTGCCCTCACCTCCTTCGGTATCTCGTGGCTCACCAAAGGCGAGTTCATCCTCAAGGACAAAACATAATTTACTACCTTACGGGGACAAACGCATGTCCCATGAACGACGCCAGGGTCCCGCCAGCACCCCTTGAAAAGATCGCCCTCAGCTGCAGCGGCGGCGGCTATCGTGCCGCGAGCTTTCACCTGGGAACGATGTCCTACCTTGATCGCATGCACTATCAGGGCAAACCCCTGCTGGAGAATATCCGCATGCTCTCCACCGTATCGGGCGGCACCATTACCGGCATCGTCTATACCCTCCAACGCCAACAAAATAAAACCTTCCCGGAGATCTATGCATTTCTCATGGACCGCCTCCGTACCCTCGACCTCGTCAAGCTCGGCATCGAAAAGCTCAACCCCGGCGTCCTGTGGCACAATAAAAACAAACGCAAAAACCTCATCAACGCCTTCGCCGAACTCTATGACGAACATTTCACCGGCGGGGCCACCTTCGCAGAACTCGCGGAAATGCACTGTCATCTCGAAGCCGTCGCCTTCAACAGCACCGAATTCAACAATGCTGTCGACTTCCGTTTCCGAAACCGCGGCACCGGCTACTTTGGAAATTTCTATCTCCGCGCCAGCCCCGCCCAGGCAGCGGAAGTACGGCTGTCCGACGCCATGGCCGCCTCCTCCTGCTTTCCCGGCGGCTTCGAACCCATCCTTTGGCCGGACGATTTCCGTCATGCCGATGCTCCCATCCTGAATGCGCTTGACCAACCCCCCGTGGGCATCATGGACGGCGGCATCTACGACAATCAGGGCATCGACACCATCCTCCGCTACAAAGGCGACGCCGAAGACTCCTACTTCGACTGCATCATCATCTCGGATGTGTCATCACCCAATATGAATCCCTTCGTTCCCGCACCCAAAAAACCCAAACGGGGGATCAACAATATTACCCTCGGCCAGGCCTGGCAACGCGGAAAAAACAGCAATCGGCTGATCGACTGGCTCACACCCATCACCTGTATTCTGCTGTGCCTGCTGCCCTTCGCCTGGCATTACACCAATACTATCCCCACCGGCATCTGTCTCACGACCGCCGTTATAGGAACAGCCCTATGGGTCATCAAGCTCGTATTGCTGCGAAAGCTGCTGCGGCTGCCGGGCAGATTCAAGCGATGGCTGCTCGAAAAGAATCCACACATCGAGTTTTACGTACAAAAGCTATCGGCCCTCGATCTCGGCGCCGTCTCGTTGCACCGGGCCCGTCCATTGCTCCTCGACAGGTTAAATTCCGTGCTGACCCTGTTGTTCAGCGTCTTCCTCAAAGTCGTCCGCCGCCTCAACTACAACCTCGTTTATACCGACGAGCGCTGGGACTATCGCCGCATCGCGAACCTCATCCACAAGCTCACCCCCGGCGACTATGCAGGGCCACGCTCCGGCGAACGCACTAAGATCGTCGAACAACAAAGCATGTTTACCGGTGATTACGATCACGACATCGGCCCGGACATCGGCGCCGTCGCCCAGACAGCCGCCAGCTTCGGCACCACGCTTTGGTTCACGCCCCAGGATCAGCTGGCCGGCACGCTGGATAAGCTCGTAGCCACCGGGCAGTTTACCATGTGCTATAACCTCATCGAATACCTTGAAAACCTCGTGTACGGAGAAGACAATGGCTTCTCCCAGCTACCCGCCGAAAAACAAGCGGCCCTCCGCGACCTGCTCGAGCGGTGTAAAACCGATTGGCACCGGTTTAAAATGGACCCGTTTTTTATGCAACGCTAGACGGCACCATCAGATATGAACGATCTTGCGCCGGAGCGCCTCCAGCACCATACCCACCCGGCTCGCCACATTGAATTTCGCAAAAACCGCCTCCCGGTAACCGTCGATGGTCCGGTCCGAAAGACACATCGCGGCGGCGATCTGCTTATACGTCAGATCACTGCAGGACAGCTGCAGGAAGGTGCGCTCGCGCTCACTCAGATGGACCTGCTCCTCCTCCCTCGACCGGCTGAGTAACCTGCGGTGATTCAGATTGTAGGCATCCGCGTTATAATAACCCTTCTGATCGATCTCTACCAGCGCCTTCTCGAGCTCGTCCGGGTGAATGTCCTTGAGCAGGAAAGCGCAGGCGCCTGCTTTGATCATGTTGATGATCGTGGTATCGTCATCCTTCATCGAGAGCGCGACCACCTTGATCGCCGGGTACAGGGCCAGCAACGCACCCGCCGTCTGGATGCCATCCATCACCGGCATATGCACGTCCAACAGCGCAATGGCCGGCTTCTCACTCGCCGCGGCAATTTGCTTCAACAGCTCTTCTCCGTTGACCGCCTCCGCGGTGACGGTAAAAGCCGCAAAGGTATCGATCAGCTTGCTCAGCGACCGCAGGAACAGCTGCTGGTCATCGGCTATGGCTATGGGAATTTTCATATACCTGCAATTTGAGCAATTCCTCAAATTGGACGTACGGGAAAAACACCCGTTTCTACGGGTGACCCCCAAATTAAACCGGCATGGGCAGCCGGATCCCCACCTCCGTTCCTCCGCCGGGTACACTATGCCAATGGATAACCCCACCGATCAGCCTGGTCCGGTACCGCATATTGAGAAGCCCCACGCCGCTGGCATTGAGCCGCGTATCGAAACCGTTGCCGTCATCCGCGATCGTGACACAAAGTTCCTCGCCCGCCACATCCAGCCTGATCCGGATCTCGCTGGCCCTGGCATGTTTGAGACAATTCTGTATCCCCTCCTGGATGATCCGGAAAAGCATAACCTGGCTTTCCGTCGCCAGCGGCAACCTGCAATCGGCATGAAGGAACTCGAGCCGCACGATCCTGGCGGCATTGATCCGGTCCACCTCCATCTGGAGATTCTCAACGAGATCGAATTGATCGAGCCATTCCTTATTCAACGACTTAGCCAGCGCCCTGAGATCATGGATCGCTTTTTCAACTGTTTCCTCGGCAAGACCAAGCGTATCCGGCGGCTCGTGCAGCGATCTTCCCGTGAGATTCAACAGGATCCTGGTGCTCGTCAGCAACCCGCCGATATTATCATGCAGCTCCTGGCTTAACGTGGCACACGTATGTTCCTGCACCTCAATCTGCACCTTCATCAATTGCCGTTGAAACTCTTCCTGCATAAGCCGCTGCCGGGCGATCAGCTGGTTTTGACGGTGCCTGGCATAAACGAAGATCATCAAAAATGCGCCGGCCAGTAAAACAATGATCAGCCCCCCAAAACCTACAATTTTGGTGAGGAGGTCTTGCTGACCCTCGACTTCAAGAAAAACATCAGGAAACCGGTACATAGAAGCAGGTAGTAGCAAATGCCGGCCACGTCCTGCAAGATAAAGAAAATATCCACCGCATTTTTCAATTTCCAGTAGTTGTGTTCCGCCATCGTCGTAAAATTCAGGAACAGCAATCCATGATAAACTATACAAGCGGCGCAACACCAAAAGAAAAAGTCGGTAGTCAGGTTATGATAGTCTTTCTGCAGCAGCCCGCGAATATAATACACGGCGCAAAGGATAACCGCGAGCTCATAGACTCTAAAGGAATTCACATGCATCCGCTTCCAGCCGGTTTGCACACAGAGTTCGTACAGGCTATACACAACCAGGATATCGCTCGCCGCCAGCACCAGCCACCGGTAGAGCCTGCTGCCCGGGGCTAAATAGAACAGGTAGAGCCACACACACATATCCACCAGCGAAAAGGCATTGTACAATACATTCTGGTTGCCCAGGTGATATTTTTCAGCCAGCGGCACCAGCAGGCTCTCGTTAAGCGCGGTGACGCCAAGGATCACGGTCACCCACCTCAGCCGCCGCGGCCCGATCACCTTCCAGGTCAATACACCCGTAAAAAAAGTCACCAGTTCGATTACGGTTAGATAATACATAATTATATACCCCCTGAACTTCGCCGGTGGTTTAATTGCTTATGGGGATTAACAAGGGATCTGCGAGGATATCGCCGCGGGCAGCACCGGTACCGGTGGGACAGGTTGGCGGGCAAACATCATGATAGTCCAAAAGCCCGGTGAACGCACTCGTTTTAGGATCGCCGTAAACGTCGATATAGTTATACGACATATTGGGATCGTTCTTTGTCGGCACGGCAATCATCGTGACATGGTAATCATAATTCCCCTTGTCGGCCCGCTGCGGGTCCTTGTCCGCCCGCTGCAGCCCATAAGCAGCCAGGTAAAGGCGCAGACCGTTATACTGGTTTTGCGTGATCAACCTTCCCAGACTACACAACGATGCAGAATCCATCCAGATCTCGTCGGTCAACGGTGGCAAACCGGCTTGTTCGAGATCCCCCGCCAGATCCAGTGCCATAGACTCATAATTTCGGATATAGGCTTTCGCTCTCTTATCGTCTATAGGTTGTGAAAAAATAGTGCTGTTGAATTGCAACATTTCCGTCTTTATGCCCATTTTGTCCCCCTTTTGCAGCGTATCGGCTGCCCGGAAACGGTCTATCTTACTCCTCGCCGCAACCAGCCGCCCTCGTACGGGTCCGGTCTCTTTCGATCTGGCATCCCGCTCCTGGAAATATAAGATTGCAAAAACAACCATCCCGGCGAAAAAGAGGCCGGCAAGAAAAGTGGAAATTTTCATACGTTTAGTGTTGTTGTCTGTTGGGGTTAATGATGTCGTAAAATACGTTCATCTCTCCTCGCCGGTCAAGGGGAAAAACACCCTTTTTGCTCGTCCTTTTACTATAATTACGTGGAGAAATGGCCTATCTTCGAGGCAAAACACTTACCTATGAAGTTCAAATGGCCGCTCCCTTTGTTCCTCTGCGTCCTACACCTTTCATCCCGTGCCCAGAACTGTAACTGTTTCACCTATCCCACCCTTCGCTCCGTGTCTACCGACACGGCAATAAACGATCGAACCTATAGGGTGATCCGCGCGCGGACCTTTAGCGCCATCGCTAACGGCGGCGATCAGGCCGGCAGCCTGGCCACATTCGGCTCCTTCGATCCCGTGGCCGGCAACTTCAAGCTAAACTATACGCAGGAGATCCCGGTGGGCGTCCCACGGCCCGCAGCCGGCAGCCAATTACCCGCAGCCCCCATCGACAATCCCCCCTGCGCCTTCTGCAATCCCGCCGATGCCTCCGCGCCGCGGTCCGTCAATTCCTGGTTTCTTAACGTCTCTGCAGCCGGCTATCTCGTCGGCAACAACATCGGCGTGCTGTTCGACAACTCGAAATTCAATTCCGCCACCAGCATCGCCGGCAAACTCTTTATACCCGTTCACAACTCCTATATGGTTAGCGGACTCGCAGCCGATGCCCTGAACGCCCGGAAAAAACAGCTCGAACAGGATCGCTGGCTGGCCAAGCTCGCGGTCTGGCAGGAGCTCGACACCATGCGTCTTAAAACCAGCCTCGCCTATGCCCGAGAGAAAGCATCCGCCGCATCTGCCGATCGCCAAGCCCTCCGCAAAACCATCCAGACACTGGAAACCGGTCAGGATACCCGCAGGCTCGTCGACAGTCTCTACAAATGCCTTAACCGCATCGATGTCCTGGTCCGCGACAGCGTAGCAGCGCAACTCCTGGTTGACTCGCTCGGCGAGCTATTACAGATCGCCCAAAACAAATCCCCCAACCCGGATTATGCAAATTATGGTTTCCGGCTTTATCGCGAAATCGACACGCAATACGACCGCCGCGTCGATTCGCTCGAACTTGCCATCCCCTACCAGCCTTATTCGCTCCGCTGGTTCGCGCTCATAGGTCAGTTCAACCGCAACACGTATTATACTTTCGATGCCAACAAACCCTATGCGGATCAGATCGCCGAAAACACGCTTTCTGTTTTCAACTATGGCGTCGAATTCAATCTTATCCACTACACTACCTCGGCCATGCATTATCTCAATGCAGGGCTCCTCCGCATCCGCAACAATAATAGCTGGGACCTCAACACCGTGCATTTGACCCGCGGTATCGCGACGACACCCTCCGGCGACACCACGCATATTCTCACGGAGAAGTGGAACGTCTATACCAGCCCCATCCTGGAGTATATGGCATGGAAACCGTATGTGAATTATTATTATTTCTTCGGCAAGACCCTGACCAACCAGGCGATCCATCTGCAGGCGCAAGCGGAGTTCCGGGACGATGGTACGAGTCCCATCGATCTGGGCCTGGGCTATGTCTTCTCATTCAAAAATGGTAAGGAAAACGCGCTGGTCAATGCCGAAGCCTTTATCTGTTTCAATGATGTCTTCAAGTCCTTGCCGGATCAGGAAATGCATTTCTACAATCGGAATACCATCGGGCTCCGGTTCGGCCTGCCCGTAACCCTGCCCGCAAATAAAAACGCCTCCAAATGAAAAAGAAAAATCCTTTCCTCAAAAGCCCCCGCAAACCCTCTCTCACCCGCATAGCCGCCGTCACCACCCAGTACCGCGCCTGGTGCGACACCCAATCCATCTGGATCTCTCCGGACTGGACCACCCGGGCCCAAGCCGACGCCGACGCCCAAACCCACGCCGCCATGGGCCACCTCGTCGAGGTCAAACAAAAAGCCGGCTAAATCCCGCCAACCCGTCCACGGCAAATTCGTTATCTTAGGCTATGCCAACCTCCATCCTGTCCCCCGAACTCCAGGCCGCCTTCGCCGCCATCCGCGAGGACGGCGCCTTCCCCTCGCCTACGGACTGGCGCGATGTCTGGATCTATCTGGTGATGACCGACCGCTTCAACAACCCCGCCGCGCCACCGGCATCTACCACGGCAGAGCCACCGTCCGCCTGGAACCAACGCTATGGCTATCGCCAGGGCGGCACCTTCAAAGGCATCGAAGCCCAACTCGATTACCTCGCGTCACTTGGCGCCGGCGCCATCTGGATCACCCCCGTCCTGAAAAACTCCATGGCGCCCGGCTGGGAATATAACTATCATGGCTACGGTATCCAGGACTTCCTCACCATCGATGGCCGTTTTGCAAGCGACGGTACGGAAGCCACCGCGGAACAGGAACTCGCCGAGCTCGTCGCCGCCGCCCACGCCCGCGGCATCTATGTCATCTTCGATATCGTGATCAACCATTCCGCACAGGTCTTCGACTACAACCTCAATGGCGAAATCATCCCTGATTTCACCAATCCCGCCGTCATGAACGCGCCCCCCGGCAGCGAGCCGCCCATCGAATGGATCGATCACACCGGCACCCCGCAACCGGCATGGACCGACACCCTTCCGCCAAACCTACAGCCCGATGACGCCGTGTGGCCCTCCGATTTGCAACGCGCTGACTTCTTCCGCCGCCGCGGCAACCGCCTCTCCGACGCAAGCCCCGCACCCGGCCAATTTATAAAAGGAGATTTCGACACCCTACGCCAAATGGTGACGGAATACGCCGCCACCGCGGCAAACCAGCAAAGCCTGAGAACCCAATACGGCGGATACCCCGTCCTGACCATCCTCATCATGGCCTATTGGTATCTCATCGCCCGCTTCGACATCGATGCCTTTCGGATCGATACCGTCAAATATGTGGCCCCCGATGTGGTGGAAACCTTCGGTAACGCGATCCGCGAATTTGCCCTCAGTATTGGAAAAAGGAATTTCTTTACGTTCGGTGAAATCTATGATGACGAAAAAACCATCGGAGACTTCATCGGCCGTAATAGCACGGATGGCTTCGGTATCGACGCCGCCCTTGACTACCCTTTATTTTACGTTCTCCCTGCATTCGCCAGGGGCGCCGCACCGGTCGAAGCCGTCCGGAACATCTTCCTCAACAGGAAGGCCGCCGAAGCCGGCAGGCTCAGCTCCCACGGCGAGGCCGGAAAATATTTCGTGAGCTTCCTCGATAATCACGATCAGTGGCAGCGATTCAACAGCCCCGGCACACCGCCACCACAGATCCTCCTCGGCCTTGCTGTCTTATTCAGCCTCCAGGGCATTCCCTGTATTTACTACGGCACGGAACAAGGGCTGCAGGGCACCGTCGATACGAACGGCAACCCCGACCTCGCCGCCCCCGAATCCGTCCGCGAAGCCATCTGGGGCAAGACGCCCATTGCTTTCGATTCCACCAGCGACTTCTACACGCACCTGCAAACGATCGGTAACCTGAGAAACACCGATTCCACGTTGCAATATGGCCGCATCTATTTCCGCGAGCTCTCCGGAAACGGCAGCGACTTCGGTCTGTCCACCGGCACCGGCGGCGTCCTCGCCTTTTCCCGCATCCTCGCTGCCCGTGAAGTGCTCATCGTCGCCAATTCAAGCACCACAACAAAATTTCAGGGATTCGTCCTCGCCGACCCCGACACCAACCGCGCCCTGCCCGCCTTCACCGTCGCCTACAGCAATCTCGGCACCACCGGCAGCGGCAAGATGCAATTCTTCCCATCCGTCAACTTCTACTTCGGCACCCGGTTCACCGGCACCGGCGAAGCCGTCGCCCTCTACATCGTCCTCGCCCCCATGGAAGTGCAGATCATTATGCCTGCCTAGAAATGGAATCAGACAGTGCACAGGACATAAAAAGGGTGTTTTTCACGTAGGCCAGTATTCCAACATTGCGTTTCTTTATAAAAATGCAGTCAATATGAAAAGTCATCTAAAAGTATATGCCGGCATTTTCCTGGCTGGCTTGATTTACCTGGCCTGCCAGAATGAAACCAGACAGACCAAAGAAGCGAAAGCAAATTTTGACGATACGACACTTACTTTTACAGTAAGTCCCGATATGCCCTATGAGCTCAACGATCCTTCCAATCTTGAACAAGCTGCTCAATTTGCATGGGAAGAATTTTTTGCGGCTACCTGGCCGGCTCAGGCACAAGGGCCGGCGTCTTTCCCTCGCGGTCTGCCGCAAAAAGATGGCAAATACGGCGCGGCCGGCCCTACAGGCCAGGTTGTCTGGGAAACCTTCAGACAAAAAGCTGAAATGTACCCCGGTGAGGGCTATCCTAATGGATACGATTCAACCCGCGCGGATTTTGGGTTTGCCGCCAAACCGCAATATACGTACGCCGCAGGAAGCGGGATACCGAAAAATGGCCAGATCCCGCCGTTGTATAGTGACCATGACACGTCCAGGACCGCACCTTTCAATAATCTCGATGAAGTCACCCAGATCGATCTGAATGCTATGTATGCGGGAAGGAATATCCACACGAAGGGTGGTCCTCCGAGCCTGGCCTCGGATATAAAGTCGAAAATATTATTTGAAGCGAAAGCGAATGACGTGTATTACAAATACGTTGCCCGCAACAAGTATTTTCAAAGCGACTCACCTAATATATCCAAAATTATATTTAATTCAGGGTTCTACGCCCAAACGGGCAATGCCGTGAAATATCCGCCGCCCTATACCAACTTGCCGGCAAGCGATCCGGCGAACAAAGTCAATGGCAGCATAGAAATAAAAGCCACCTTCCGGCGGTTGAACCCACAAACGGAAGACATCAGCAAATTTTATACGGCCCGCGTCCGCTATTATTCGGGGATGGTCATCGACAGCGCAACAAAAATGATCAAGGGTTACGTCGATTCGGATGACCCGGAAGTAAAAGAAGTATGGGGGCTGATCGCACTGCATATCATTCAAAAATTGCCGAACGCTCCGGCGTTTGTTTACGCGACCTTCAGTCACTATGACAATATCCTGGATTCAGCTGGGAACAGTGTAGAAGACGCCGATGGAATGACCCTGCCTGCCTATGCCGGCATGCCCCCGTTCTCGCCGGCCCTAAACATTGTCAATCCCACCGTTGCCGATCCCCAGAAAGTCTCCATCGCCTCCGGTTCGACGAACACCAATAGTCCTCAACTGTATTTTGTCAATGTAGCGGGGAAGGAAGTCATCACAGACCCGGCCACGGGAAAAAAGTATTTTGGCCCGGTGAATATCAACCGCCGGATATTCCCCATTCCGCCGACCATCGTAGCGGCCAATCAGCAGGCGCATGCCGCCATCCGGAAGGTGAACCCCAATGCCGTTTGGTTGAACTACAAGCTGGTCAATGTGCAGGCGGAGCCGCTGGACTATATCGAAGACAGCGCCAGGATCAGCAATGGGCTCGCGCCCACGTTTTTTCTGGCAAACGAAGTCGTGGAAACCAATCCCTCACTGCAGCAGTTCAGCGGCGGACTGGTAAATGCGGGGGCGACAGGTGAAATAGCCAACTATATGAATGGTGTATATATTCATAATACGTATCTACGGACCGCGACATCGGTTAAAGAATATAATATGGGTGGTTGCATGGGCTGCCACGGGTCGCAAGGGCAAAAGGCCGGTGGTGATTTCAGCGTCCTGCTTGCCCGCGGGAGGGTTTTGACACCGGAAATTATCCAGGAGAATGAAAGACAGGCCAGGCTGATGTTCCTCGAAGGATTGAAATATTTCAATAAAGCAGCCTTGCAGAAAAAGGGAATGCCGAAAGAATGAAAAATAAATCTTAAACAAAACGAATATGACTTACAAAATGCAGGGAATAACAATCCCCGATTGGCCGACTATAAAGGGCTATTTCACACAAACGGACCAGCAGCACATGCTCCTGCAAACCGGCGGGGACCTCGATCTCTGGGATTGTAATAGTGTGAAAGCACATGGGCAGGACATTTACAATGCTGTTTCAAGCGGGCATATGCCGCCGGGCAACCCGTGGCCGGCGGAGTGGATCAACAATTTCTTTTCCTGGTGGAAACAGGGCACCTGCCCATGAGTAAAATGAAAATTTGCTGCCCTAACGCGCAGCGGTACCGGATTTACGGGAGGCGGGGATTGCCACCACCTGCTTACTCTTCGTCGCCCCCGGCTGCTCGCTTGCCGCCATATGCTCGGCTATCAGCTCCGCTGTAAACCTGCTGATCGTATCCGGATCGGTGATGATGCTTTGCGTATTGTTTTGGGCCCTATACCCCGCACCGCCCGGTTGTCCGGAAATAACGAAGATACCCTCCCCGGTAGTCGACCAGTTCGTGGAGCCCTCACCCGCCACCTTCCCATCCGCGACAAACCCCTTGGTATGGCTGATCTGTTTCGTAGCCGAATCGCCCACGACAAAATGCGTGTTGTACGCCGTGGGGTTCTTCGCGATATCCGAATTGAGCAGCGATTTTTCGGTCTTGCTTCCGGTCTGGCTCTTGTCCAGGGTGATCAGCACCGTGATGCTGGGGTCCATCGCCTTGGCAAACACGATGTCGTTGAGTTCCGCATCGTCGTATCCGTACATGTTCATATACAGCGACACCGTCACCCGCGAGAGCACATATTTTAAGATATCATGCACATCATCCCGCCCCACATAAAAGAGATGGAAATCCAGGCTCGCCGTGCCCGAAAAAGCCTTCTCCTTGGTAAACTGCGCCAACTCCAGCAGATTGAACGTCTGCAGGCTGGCGCCGGGAACGCCGAGTGCATTGCTCAGGCTCCGTTTGATTGCTTTTGCTTTTGCCATAAGATATAAGTCAATGTTTGGTTAACAATCCCAATAAATTCTGGATCAACCCGATTAGAAAGGGGCTCGCAGCGATCAATCCGCCTCTAAGCCAACCAAACGGCTGTTCGAGAAAACCATACCATTTGTCGTCGTCATCGTCGGGAACCCGGCCGTCATCGGGTAACCGCAGCTGCACATCCCCGAACTGCATCTTGGTGGGCAGATACACCAGCAGCAGGATAGCCGTAAACAGCCCGCCAAAAAGATACACGGTATCCCCGCTCGTAGGGCTATATCCCCAATTGATCCGGAGCAGACTGACGAAACTCAGCGAATTGGTGGTATTGTACAGCTCCCCCGTGCACAACACTACCAGCGACAGCAGGACAGCCGAAAGGATAAAATAGCGGTGGAAAAAACCCAGCAGCTTCCGGAACTGGCCGGCATAAAGCTTATGCTTCTCCTCCTCTTCATCCGAACCTTCGATGGCCTTCACCTCCACCGGCGTCGTCGCGGCGCCAGGCGCCACCAGCGCTTTCTTCATGACTTCGCGTTGTATCCGCACCTTCGTCGTTTGGGTGTTTACCTTATCGGCAAAATAACCCAGCATCGAGGCGCTATGGATAAATCCCGCCAGGCAAAAGGCGCCCGAAACACACCCGAGCACATCCGCAAACAACAAAAAATTGCTCAACGTCCGCATAAAATAAAGATCTTTCACCGGCGGCTCGTCGGCGAACGTAAAGAACAGTACGATCAGAAAAAGCAGGAGCGCCCCCGTCACAATAGGCGTAGCAATCCAATAACCCTTTTGTGCGGGCCGTTCCTCCTGCCGGAAGATGGTCTGCACCTGTTCCATGATATAGATGCAAGCCGGTATCGCAATAAAACAAAACCCGCAAAGGATCACCACCATGAATACCCAGGCCGCGGCTTGCGGGTATTTGGCCATAAACTCGATATTGCTCTTGTAGGTGATGATTTTAAACTGCGCCTCGCCCTTGTAGAAAAAATGCCGGTTGCCCACGGGGAAGCGGGCAAAGTAGGGCAGGCTGTCCCTCCAACCGTCGCCCTGTACCCGGTACGCGCTATCCCATTGCGCCACCTGGCTGGGCTGTATCCCGAAATGAACGAACGTACTAACCAGCCTCAGCGCATTGGTATCCGTAAGGGTCGAATCGTCGGAATAGATCCGGTAGCCGTTAAGCACCGAAACAGCGGCCGAATCGACGCTATCCTTACCCAACGAATCCGTAAGATGCCGGATGGCATGGTTCACAATCTCCCTGGGGACATAGCCCACCTCATGAAATACAGACCCCGTTGTGGGCTTTTTGGGCAAAGCCAGTAAGATTAACGCGACAATAATCCCCGCCAATCCGCAGCCGGAGATAATGGTGATCTGATAATTTGGTTTAAACCGCGACATGGAATATTGGTAAATTTATCACATTTTCCCCGGCCTTTTTTCCTATTTTGTACCATCCTATGCGCCTATTATTAGCCACCCTTCTAGCCCTTACCACCCTCCATGGCCTCGCCGCGACGATCGTCGTGACCAGCAACGCCGATAGCGGGCCGGGTTCGCTGCGCGATGCCATCACCCAGGCCATCGCAAACGGCGGCACTAATACCATCACCTTCAATATCGCCGACCTGTCCCGCGCGGGCCGTACCATCACCCTCGCCTCCGCCTTGCCGCAATTACCCTCCAACCTCACCATCGACGGAACCACGCAACCCGGCGCACGTTTTGGCATCAGTTATGCCCGCATCATCATCACCAACCCCCGCTCCGGGCCCTATCTCAACTACTTCGTGATGATCGGCGTCAGCAATGTTCAAATTTATGGCCTCTTTCTCCAGAGCATCTCCGGCGGATATGGCTTCTATTTCCGCGAGTGCAGCAACCTCACCTTTGGCGCGGCCTTTAAAGGCAATATTGTCCAGGGCTTCGGCTATGCCATCTATTGCGATTTTATCTCTTCCACCGAACCCGGCAGCAGCAATGTCACCATCCAGGGCAATATCATGGGCACCGACGAAACGGGAACATCCGCCGGCTACCAGGAGTTCAATCAAAATGGCCTATATTTTCGGAACGTCTCCAACCTGCAGATCGGCGGCCTCAACCCCGGGGAGGGCAATTTGATGAACGTGATATCCATACCCATGGATTACACCGACACCCGCAACATCGATTTCGGCTATCTCAACTTCCAGGGCAACAAGGTCGGCACGGACATCACCGGCAATACCCGCCTTTCCCCCAACTATGAAGCCGTCCAGATCAACGGCTATAACAACGGCGACGGCTCTAACTTCTCCGGCACTACCACCCTCGCCGTCAACATCACCAATAACATCAGCGCCTGTGGCTATGATCTGTTCGAGATCGCCAGCTATTTCTACATCCAGGGCAATCACATCGGCGTAGGCCCGGACAATACCAGCAATATCATCAACGACGGGTACAATGGCGAACAGGCGGGCATCTGGTTGACCTTCTGTGGCCATGGCCTCATCGGCGGCCCTGCCCCCGGTGACAAGAATTATATCGCCAACTTCATCCAGTGGGGCGTCTTCGAAGCCTATTCGGGTCCCATCACCGTCTCGCAAAACAGCATCTTCTGCAACGGCCTCGGGATCTTGCCGAGCACATCCAAGCCCTACGTGAACATCACCCTGCTGAACACCGGCACCGTCGGCGGCACCGCTTTGCCAAACTCCACCATCGAACTGTTCTACGACGACGAATGTCCCGGCTGCGAAGGCAAGACCTATATCGGCACCACCACGGCCGATGCCAGCGGCAACTGGAGCTATAGCCTCACGGCCACTGGCGCCATCGTCGCCACGGCTACCGACGTCAACGGCGCCACTTCCGCCTTCTCCACCGCCACCATCAACACGACCAATGTCGTCGTGACAAACGCCACCTGCGAACGAACGAACGGATCGATAAAAAACATCCAGGTCACCAGCGGCACAGAGTGGCAATGGCTGGACGCCAACGGCAATATCGTCGGCACCAACACCGATCTTACGAACGTAGGTCCGGGAACATATACCTTCGTCACCTCTATCGGCGGCGCATCCTGCAACGCCAGCAGCACGCCCTACACCATCACGAGCGTCGATCTCCCGGGTCTAGATCCCACCGCCATCACGCCCACGCAGCCCACCTGCGGCCAGAACAACGGCGCCCTCGCTTATGCCGGCACATTCGATCCCTCCACGACCTATAGCTGGCTCGATGCCGCTGGCACCACGGTATGCCCCGACTACAGCGCCGCCGATCCGCTCACTAAGCTTTCGGCGGGCACCTATACCCTACAGTTAGCGCTCAAACAGGACCCCACCTGCTTTACCAAATACGGTCCCTTTAGCCTCAGCAACCAGTCGGGTCCTTCGATGACGACCACCGATGCGACCATCACCGACGCCACCTGCGGATCGCCAAACGGGTCTATAACAGGCATCACCTATCAGAACGCCACCGCCCCCCTCACCCTCCTATGGCAGGATGCCAACGACGTCGGCCATGGCTATGGCGCCGATCTGACCCACGCCTACGGCGGCACCTATCGTCTCGCGCTCAAAGACGGCGGCACCTGCGACACCATCTTCTCCCCCTGGTATACCATCCCCGACAACGGTGTGATCACCTATGATACGACCAGGCTGGTCTACACTCCGGCCACCTGTGACCTGTCCAATGGCGCCCTCACGGGCATTACCGTCACGGGTGCCACCACCTTTACCTGGATGAACGGCAACGGCGATGTCGTCGGCACGACCCTGGACATCAACGGTCTCGGCCCCGGCCCTTATGAGCTTTCGCTGAGCGATGTCTATGGCTGTCAGCTAAGCATAATTCCTCCCTTCACCATCCGGCAGCTTCCGATGCCGGCCTTCGACTACTCCCGGCTACAAATTTATAGCGACACCTGTAACTCCGGCGTGGGCGCCATCAAAGACCTTATAATGGACGATACCACCCTCACCTACTCGTGGGACTGGTATAGTCCGGCGAACCCAAACGATCTCGTCGGCAATGGCGCCGGTTTCATCGACAATGTACACGCCGGCTCCTATGTCGCGAGCGTCACCGACAAATATAACTGCACCGTCAAGAGTAATTCGCTCAAGGTTCCGAACGTCGATCTGTTGCCGCCCCTACCACAGATCACAGGCGCCATTACAGCGCGAAACACTCCCGCTACCCTGACCATTACCAATCCGCAAACGGGTGAATACCTCTTACTCGACGGTCCCTCTTACGGTGCGGCGATCCTGGATTCTTCGGCCACGGGCATCCTGCAAACGCCCGATATTCCACAGGACGAGACACTCTACGTAGGATTCATGCGGGGCGATTGCAGCAGCCCCATGGTGCCGGTGAACATCAAAGTCTTCGACTCGGTACGCGTCTTCGTTCCCAATGCCTTCACACCCAATGGGGATGGCAATAACGATACCTGGCGAATCACCATCCAGGGCCTCACACACAAGATCCGGATCAGCGTATACGACCGCTGGGGCGCCATGGTCTTCAGCAGCAACGATCCTGGCATGGCTTGGGACGGCACTGCGGGCGGCCATCCGCTCTCGGGGACCTTCGTCTACATGATCGGCGGCGTCGACTACTTCAACAAACCCTTTTTGCTGAAGGGTACCCTGATGATCATCCGGTGAGACCCGCCCCCGCCCGCAGACCAGCTTCCCAAAGACCGCCAATCCCCGCCGATTTTTCGTAACTTGTAGGACTCCATGCGACGACTGCTTTTTGCCATTCTGCTAACCATGGGCGTCCTCCCTGTGCTCGCCACCACTTTTACCGTAACCAGCAACGGCGACAGTGGCCCGGGTACGCTCCGTGACGCCATCCAGAAGGCAGCCGCGAATGGCCTCGGGTCAACCAATGTCATCGTCTTTAACATTGCGGATCAATCGCAAGCCGGCCGCACCATCGCCCTCGCGTCCATCCTGCCCTTGCTTAGCAGCAATCTTACCATCGACGGCACGACCCAGTCCGGCGCCCCCTTTGGTGCCAGCAATGCCAAGGTGATCATAACAAGCAGTGCCCCCACTGGCTTCGACTTCTTCCGGATGAACAGCGTCAGCAATATCCATATCTATGGCCTCTGGCTAAAGAGCGTTGGAACCAACAACTGTTTTCATTTCAACTATGGCGGTAATCTCCAGTTTGGCGCGGCCGGCAAAGGCAATCTCATCCAGGGTTTTGCCAATGTCTTCTACAGCGATCTCAACGGCGGGGCCTTCGGCACCTATGGGGTCACCATCCAGGGGAATATTATGGGCACCGATCCCACCGGCACCACCGCGGGGCCTACCACGTTGAACACCATCGATTTTTGGTTGCGTAATGTTGCCAACCTGCAGATCGGCGGCCTCAACACGGGCGAAGGCAATCTCATGGTAGAGGAGAGCACGCCCATGGACTATAGCAACAGCTTCAACAACAACTTCGGTTCCATCAACATCGAAGGCAATAAGCAGGGAACCGACATCACCGGCAGCTTCCGGCTTTCCCCCTCACATTTTTACTTTTCCATCGACGGGTGGGCTAATGGGATCAATGCCCCGGCCCCCAATGCGCCCGCCCAGGTCAATATCATCAACAATGTCTCGGTTGGTGGTTTCGGTCTCTTTCAGATCGGCGGTACCGTTGTCGTTCAGGGAAACCATCTGGGCGTCGGCGTGGATAATAGTACCAATCTGATCACGGGGGCGACCAATGGCACTGCTGGTCTGCTTAGTTTCACTTCCTGTGCGCATGCGCTCGTGGGTGGGCCCGACCCCGCCGATGAAAATTATATTGCCTATGGGACCTATGGCGTCGTTGAATACTATTCCGGCGATGTCACGATCTCCCGCAACAGCTTTTTCTGTAACGCCACGGGCATCTTTATCGACTGGGTCCTGCCCCAACCCATGCCCTTTATCAATATCAACCAGCTCGCGGCTGGCTCGGTAAGCGGCACGGCCCCACCCGGCGCCACCGTCGAGCTCTTCTATGACGACGAATGTCCCGGCTGCGAAGGCAAATCGTATATCGGCTCGACTGTCGCGGACAACGGCGGCAACTGGAGCTATCCCCTTACTGCCACCGGCGCCATCGTCGCCACCGCCACCGATACCTATGGCGCCACGTCCCCCTTCTCCACCGCGACCCTCGATGCAAAGAAGATCGTGGTCACCAACGCCACCTGTGGCCGCAAAAATGGCTCCATAAAAAATATCTCGGTCACCAGCGGCACGCAGTGGTATTGGCAGGATGCGAGCGGCAACATCGTCGGCACCAATACCGATCTCACGGATGTCGGTCCCGGCACCTATACGTTCAACGCCAGCATCGGCGGCGCCACCTGCGGCGCGTCGAGCACGCCCTATACGATCGTCAACGTGAACCTGCCGGCCTTCGACCCCGGCCAGCTCGCGGTGACGCAGCCGTCTTGCGGCCAGAACAATGGCGGCTTCCAATATTCGGGCGTCTTCGACACCGCGACGGACTATAGCTGGTCGGGCGCCGGCGCCACCGTGTGCCCCGACTTCAGCAAG
>Ga0134128_10000212_pt1 | contig 82848 bp, 79 predicted proteins | sample KB31754_FD_96462 | JGI IMG/M metagenome (GOLD analysis project Ga0134128, IMG submission 96462) | Terrestrial soil microbial communities with excess Nitrogen fertilizer from Kellogg Biological Station, Michigan, USA - KB3-175-4 | ecosystem: Environmental > Terrestrial > Soil > Unclassified ... | reverse complement strand
GACGATGGCCTCGCAATAGACGGCGTCGTCGAAATCCTTCGCGGTCTCGCCGTCGATCGTCACGAACGGGAGCTTGCGCAGGTCCCTGCGGCCCTTGAGGTCCTTCGCGGCGACCGTCTTCCCGATCTTCTTCGCCTGCTCGAGGACCCCATCGGGCCACTCGTGCGGGAGATCGTGCTTGCGCAGCGCGATCTCGATTTCCATCCCCGGGTCCGCATAGTTGCCGAGCACCTCGACGACGCGCCCGATGGGCTCGGCGTTGCGCGTCGGCTGCTCGACGATCTCGGCCACCACCACCTGCCCGACCTTCGCGCCGTCGAGCGACTCGGGCATGATGAGGATGTCCTGGCTGATGCGCTTGTTCTCGGCCACCACGAACGCCACGCCGTGCTCGATGAAGAGCCGGCCCACGACCTTGCGGTTGGCGCGCTCGAGCACCTCGACGATCCCCGCCTCGAGCCGCCCGCGCCGATCGACGCCGGTCACGCGCGCGAGCACGACATCGCCATGGAGCACCTTGTGCATCTGGCGCGGCTCGAGGAAGAGGTCGTCGCGGCCGTCCTCGGGCTTGAGGAAGCCGAAGCCGTCCGGGTGCCCGATCACCTTGCCCTTGATGAGCCCGGCCTTGTCGGGGAGGATCAGCGCGCCGCGGCGGTTCCTGAGGATCTGGCCGTCGCGCTCCATCGCCGCGAGCCGCCGATCGAGGCCCTCGCGCTCGGCTTCGCCGTCCACGGAAAGCTGCTGGAAGAGGTCTTCCTGCGGGACGGGCACGCCCGCTTCCGCGAGCCGCGCGAGCACTTGCTCGCGGCTCGGGATCTCGGTGGGATAGGCCTTCAGGCCCCTGGTTTTGTTGGACAATCCGCTGACCTACGGGTTAAAATTTCGTGTTTTCCGCGGCCCAGATGGCGGAATTGGTAGACGCACCAGTTTCAGGTACTGGCGGGTAAAACCGTGGAGGTTCGAGTCCTCTTCTGGGCACCAGGTTTCATTCGAACGGATGGCGCAGGACGATCGTTTCCTCGCGATCCGGTCCCGTCGAGATGAGGGAGATGGGGGCGCCCACCAGCCCCTGCAAGCGCTCGAGGTAGGCGCGCGCGTTGGCCGGCAGGTCCGCGTAGCGCTTCACGCCGACGGTGCTCTCCTTCCAGCCCGCATGCTCCTCGTAGATCGGCTCGCAGATCGAGAGCGCTTCCGCGCCCACCGGCAGGATGTCGCGCGTGCCGCCGCCCGCCACCTTGTAGCCCACGGCGACGCGCACCTTGTCGAGGCCGTCGAGCACGTCGAGCTTCGTGATGCACAGGCCCGAGATGCCGTTCAGCTGCACCGCGCGCTTCAACGCGGCGGCATCGAACCATCCGCAGCGGCGCGGGCGCCCGGTGACCGAGCCGTATTCGTTGCCCTTCACGCGCAGGTGCTCGCCGACCTCGTCCTCGAGCTCGGTGGGGAACGGACCCGCGCCCACGCGCGTCGCGTACGCCTTCGCCACGCCCAGCACGTAGTGGAGCTGCCCCGGTCCCACGCCCGCGCCCGCGGCGGCCTGCCCGGCGACGCAGTTGGACGAGGTGACGAACGGATACGTGCCGTGGTCCACGTCGAGGAGCGCCGCCTGCGCGCCCTCGAAGAGGATGGGCTTTCCGGCGCGGATGAGCGCGTTCACCTCGCTCGAGACGTCCGCCACCATCGGGCGCAGCGGCTCCGCGAGCGACAGCGTCTCGTCGAGCGTCTTCTGGAAATCGATCGGCTGCGCCTTGAAGTAGTTGCGCAGCACAAAGTTGTGGTAGTCGAGCACCTCGCCCAGCTTCGCGGCGAAGCGCTCTCGCGTGTACAGGTCCTGCACGCGGATCGCGCGGCGCGCGACCTTGTCCTCGTACGCCGGGCCGATGCCGCGCCCGGTGGTGCCGATCTTCGCCTCGCCCTTCGCGCGCTCGCGCGCCTGGTCGATCGCGATGTGGTACGGCAGGATCAGCGCGCACGCCTCCGAGACGCGCAGGCGGCTCCTCACGTCGACGTCCAGCTTCTCGAGCTCGGCGATCTCCTCGGTGAGCGCCTGCGGCGAGACCACCACGCCGTTGCCGATGAAGCAGGTCACCTCGCCGTGCAGGATGCCCGAGGGAATGAGGCGCAGGATGGTCTTGCGCCCGCCGATCACCAGCGTGTGCCCCGCGTTGTGGCCGCCCTGGAAGCGCACCACGCCCGCGGCGTGGTCGGTGAGCCAGTCGACGATCTTTCCCTTGCCCTCGTCGCCCCACTGGGTGCCGATGACGACTACGTTACGCGCCATTTGCCGTCCTTCTTCTCGAGCCTTCGATCGCAGGCGAGCTCCGGGCGCGCCGCCGCATGGCCGGGAAGCTCCACGACCACCACCTCGCCCGCCTCGCGCAGCTGCGCGACGGCGATGTCGAGCGACGGGTCCTCCACGCAGGGTGCGAGGATCCGCGCGCGCGCGGGCGCCGGCGGGGCGAGCGCGGCGAGCTGCCGCAGGTCCATGGTGAAGCCGGTGGCGGGACGTGCACGCCCGAAGCTCGCGCCGACCTCGTCGTAGCGGCCGCCGCGCGCGATCGCGTCCGGGCTGCCCGGCGTGAACGCGGCGAACGTGAGCCCGCTTTCGTAGTTGAATCCGCCGAGCTCCGCGAGGTCGACCGACACCTCGACGGCCGGTCCCGCCGCGCGCTCGGCGAGGCGCTCGAGCTTGTCGAGCTCCGCCGCGATGGCGCGGCTCCGCGGAAGCTCGCTCCGCGCGCGGGCGATCACCTCCGCGCCGCCATTGAGCGCGGTGAGCACCGCGAGCTCGCCCGCCGCGGCCGCATCCTTCTGCTGAACGGCATGGAACACTTCCTCGGCGCGCTCCGCGTCGACGCTCGCCGCCTGCGCCATCGCGCGGTAGATCGCCGGATTGCCGAGGTCGATGTGCACGCGCTCGAGGCCCGCGCGCTGGAGCGCGGCGATCATGAGCCGCACGATCTCGACGTCCGCCTCGAGGCCCGCGTGCCCGTAGAGCTCGGCGCCGATCTGGATCGGCTCGCGCATCTTGGTCATGCCGGCCGGACGCGTGTGCAGCACGCTGCCGCAGTAGCACAGGCGCGCCACACCCTGGCGGTTCAGCAGGTGCGCATCGATGCGCGCCACCTGCGGCGTATGGTCCGCGCGCACGCCCATCATCCGGCCCGAGAGCTGGTCGACGAGCTTGAAGGTGGCGAGGTCGAGGTCGCGCCCGGTGCCCGAGAGCAGCGACTCGATGTACTCGAGCATCGGCGGGGCGACGAGCTCGTAGCCGTGCCGCTCGAACAGGTCGAGGATCGCCCGGCGCAGGCGCTCGATCGCGCGCGCCTCGGCGGGCAAGACGTCCTCGATATGTTCAGGCAGCAGCCAGCGCCTCATGGCTGCTCCCGTTCCGGGGACAGGTCATTGCACGAGGAACGATGTGACCCGTCCCCTTCAAGCCAGCGTCTCATGTTTTGTCTCCCGCTCCGTTGGGAGAGGGCCGAGGACAGGGTCAGTGCGCGAGAAACAGGATTATCAACCCAACCATCATCGACGTCAGCCCCGCGAAGCGGATCTGCCCGTCGGTCATCGTGGTGAGCTTCACGAACACCTCGCGCCACAGCCGCGGCGAGGTGAACGGAAGGATGCCCTCGATCACGAGCATGAGCGCGATCGCCGCGAGGACGATCTCGGTCATGGAGTCGAGGCCTTGCCGCGGCCCGGACTCCGGAAATACTTGAAGAAGTCCGACGTCGGGTCGAGCACCAGGACGTCGCTCTTGCCGCGCAGGCCCTGGCGATAGGCCTCGAGGCTGCGGTAGAAGCTGTAGAACTCGGGGTTCTTGCCGAACGCCTCGGCGTAGATGCGCGAGGCCTGCGCGTCGCCCTCGCCCTTCACGCGCTGCGCGTCGCGGTAGGCGTCGGCGATGATCACCTGGCGCTGGCGATCGGCGTCGGCCTTGATCTTCTCGCCCTCGGCCTGGCCGGTGGCGCGCAGCTCGTTCGCGACGCGCTTCCTCTCCGACTCCATGCGGCGATAGACGTCGGCGGAGATCTCGGGCACGAAGTCGACGCGCTTCAACCGCACGTCCACGACGCTCACCCCGATCTGCCGCGCGTCCTCGTCGACCTTCTTGCCGACGGTGGACATGATCTTGTCGCGCTCCCCGGACACCACGTCGTGCACCGTGCGCTTGGCGAATTCGGCGCGCAGCGCGTCGTTCACGGTCTGGGCGAGGCGCGCCTCGGCCTGCGTCGGGTCGCCGTGCACCGAGACGTAGTACTGGCGCACGTCGTTCACGCGCCACTTCACGAACCAGTCCACCAGCACGTTGCGGTTCTCGGAGGTGAGGAAGCGCTCGGGGTCGCGCGACTCCATCGTCTGGATGCGCGTGTCGAAGAGGCGCACGTTCTGCAGGAAAGGGACGAGGAAGTAAAGGCCGGGCTTCGTGTCGATCGCGATCACCTCGCCCAGCTGGAAGCGGATCGCCGCCTTGCGCTGGTCGACGGTGTACATGCTCATCGCCGCGACCATCAGCACGACGAGCGCGATGACGAACGCCCAGATGCCGGCGCGCCTCATCGCGTCTCCCGGTCGCGCGAGCGCAGTGCGTCGCGCCGCGAGGCGGTGACGTCCGTGGGCGGCGGGTTCGACGATACCGTGCTGTCCTGCTGCATGCCCGGATGCACGGTGGTGTCGGGAACGTTCACGGGAGCCGAGGCCGACTGCGTGCTCGAAAGCTGCATCAGCTTGTCGATCGGCAGGTAGATGAGGCTCTTGTCCGCCGCGCCCTTGTCCACCACGATCTTGCTGGTCGAGGAGAGGATCTGCTGCATGGCGTCGAGGTACATGCGCTCGCGCGTCACGCCGGGCGCGCGCTCGTACTCGGCGAGGATCTGCTTGAAGCGCGCGGCGTCGCCCTGCGCGTTCGCGATGAGGCTCTGCCGGTAGCCGTTCGCCTCCTCGGTGAGCCGCGCCGCGACGCCGCGCGCCTTCGGCACGACGTCGTTCGCATAGGCCTGGCCTTCGTTCTTGAAGCGCTCGCGGTCCTGCTGCGCGCGCACCACGTCCTCGAACGCCGGCAGCACCGGGTCCGGCGCCTGCGTGTTCTGCATGTTCACCGAAAGGACCTCGATGCCGGTCTTGTAGCGGTCGAGGATCTGCTGCATCAGCCTCTTCACGTCGGAGGCGAGCTCGCTGCGCCCCGAGGAGAGCACGAAGTCCATCTTGCTCTTGCCCACCACCTCGCGGATCGCGGTCTCGGCGGCCTGGCGCACGTTCTCGTCCGGGTCCTTGTTGTTGAAGAGGTAGTCCTCGGGACTCTTGATGTTCCACTGGACCGCGAGCTGCACGTCGACGATGTTCTCGTCGTCGGTGAGCATGAGCGCTTCCTGCGGCTGCTTGTTCTTGGTGTTGCCGCGATAGCCGACCTCGACCGGGCGCACGCTCGCGATGTCCACGACCTGCACGCTTTCCACGGGATAGGGCACGTGCCAGCGCGCTCCGGGCATCGTCGTCTCGAGGTACTTGCCGAAGCGCTGGACCACGCCGCGCTTGCCCTCGTCCACGATGTAGAAGCCGCTCGCGAGCCATACCGCGATCACGAGCACGATCACCAGCGCCGCGCCGCCGCCCATGGCGGCGCCGTAGTGGTGCGGCGCGCCGCCGGCCGGTCCCGACGGGCCGCGCGGGCGGAACCCGAGCAGGCCGGAGATCTTCTGCTGCAGCTTCCTGAGGATCTCGTCCAGGTCGGGCGGACCCTCGTTGTCCTTCTTGCCCCACTGGGGATCGTTCGGCATCGTGCTAAAAGGCGAAAAAGGGGTCAGATCCCTTTTCGATGGGTTTCATCGCGCGGCCGAAAAGGGATCTGACCCCTTTTTCGCGATGATCAAGCAGCGGTGGCGAGGGAGCCCCGGCCGGCGTCCCGCGCCGCGTCCGCCAGCACGTCGCGGAGCGCGTCGACTCCGACGCCCGTGAACGCACTCACCTTGATATTCAAGATCTTACCACACGAGTCGCGAACGACCTCGGGCTCCAGGCCCGGCACACGGTCGATCTGGTTCAAGACGACGAGCTGCGGCACGTCCGCGGCGCCGATCTCCGCGAGCACCTCGTTCACCGCGGCGATGTGCTCCTCGCGCTCCGCGTTCGCGCTGTCGACGACATGGAGCAGGAGATCGGCCTGCACCGTCTCCTCGAGCGTCGCGCGGAACGCATCGACGAGCGAGTGCGGAAGATCGCGGATGAAGCCGACCGTATCGGAGAGCGCGATGCTCGCGCCCTCGCCCAGGTAGACGCGGCGCGTCGTAGTGTCGAGGGTCGCGAAGAGCTGGTCGGCGACGTAGGCGCCGCTTCGCGCGATGCGGTTGAAGAGCGTGGACTTGCCGGCGTTGGTGTAGCCGACGAGCGCCACGCGCAGCACGCCCGAGCGCGTGCGTCCCGCGCGCTGCGTCGCGCGCACCCGGCCCACCTTGCGGATCTTCTCGCGCAGCTTCTTCACGCGCTCGCCGATCATGCGCCGGTCGAGCTCGATCTGCTTCTCGCCCGGGCCGCCGGTCTTGCCGAGCGAGCCGCGCTGGCGCTCCAGGTGCGTCCATCCGCGCACCAGGCGCGTGGACAGGTGCTCGAGGCGGGCGAGCTCGACCTGGAGCTTGCCCTCGTGCGAGCGCGCGCGCTGGCCGAAGATCTCGAGGATCACGTCGGTGCGGTCGAACACGCGCACCTCCGGTCCGCCCTCCGAGAGCGAGCGCTCGAGGTTCCTTACCTGCGCGGCCGAAAGCGCCTGGTCGAACACCACCACCGCGGCGCGATGCTCGCGCAGCGCCATGCGGATCTCGTCGACCTTGCCGGAACCGGCGAAGGTGGCCGCGTCGGGCCGGTCGCGCCGGCCGCGAATCACCTCGACCACCTGCGCGCCGGCGCTGTCCACCAGGCGCGCGGCTTCCTCGACCCGTTCCGCGGCCTGGACGGGCCGTCCGATGTCGAGGCTTACGAGGATCGCGCGCGAGCGCTCAGGATTCCGGGGAATGCTCAATCGGTACCGTGACCGGTCGTGCCGGGACCACCGTGGAAATGGCGTGCTTGTAAACCATCTGGGTCACGGTGTTCTTCAGGAGCACGACGTATTGGTCGAACGACTCGATCTGGCCTTGCAGCTTGATGCCGTTCACCAGGTAGATCGAGACCGGAACATGCTCCTTGCGCAACGTGTTGAGAAACGGGTCCTGCAGCAGTTGGCCCTTGTTGCTCATTGTTCTGCCCCTTTTTGAACCATCGGGTTTCCCGGTCTACGCCGGGCCGTTGACCTGCAAGCGGAAGTATACCCGCCCCGCACAAGGACACCCGGCGGGCGCAAGTAGTTCCTACCGTTCGCTAGCCGTAGCGTCGCTTGGAGATGATCTTGCGGCGGCGGCGCTGCGCATCCTGCTTCTCGGTCAAGGGCTTGCGCCGGCCCTCGAACGGGTTCGCGGCGGAGCGCAGCTCGATGCGCAGGGGCGTCCCCTGCAGCTTGAACGCCTTCTGGAAGGTGTTCTCGAGGTAGCGCTTGTACGGCGCCTTGACCCCTTCGAGCCCGGTGCCGTGGATCACGATGATCGGCGGGTTGGAGCCGCCCTGGTGGGCGTAGCGCATCTTGGGGCGGAAGCGGCCGGCCATCGGCGGCTGCTGCTGCGCGAGCGCGGCCTGCAGCGCGCGCGTGAGCTTGGGCGTCGAGAGCTTCGCCATGGCGGCGGCGAATGCGGTATCCACCGCGGCGAGCAGCGCCTTGACTCCGCTGCCCTTGAGCGCGGAGATCGGCACGAACGGCGCGAAGTCGAGGAACGCGAGCTTCCTCTCCAGGCCGTCCTGCACGTCCCTGCGCTTTTCCGTGTCGATCGCGTCCCATTTGTTCACCGCCACCACGAGCGCGCGTCCCGCCTCGAGGATGTAGCCGCCGATGTGCGCGTCCTGCTCGGTGATGCTCTCGGCGGCATCGACCGCCAGAACGACCACGTTCGCGCGCTCGATGGCCTGGAGCGTCTTCACCACCGAGAACTTCTCCACCGACTCGAACACCTTGCCCTTGCGCCGTATTCCGGCCGTGTCGACCAGCGTGTAGCGGCGGCCGTCGCGCTCGAGCTCCACCTCGATCGCATCGCGCGTCGTGCCGGGCTGGTCGAAGGCGATGACGCGTTCCTCGCCGAGCAGGCGGTTCACGAGGGTGGACTTGCCGACGTTGGGCCGGCCGACGACCGCCACCCGCGGATGGTCGGGCGCCTCCTCCTCGGGCTCGGCCGCGAAGCCGGCGAGCGCCTCCTCGACGAGGCTCCTCACGCCCTCGCCATGCTCGGCCGAGATCGCGCGCGGCTCGCCCAGGGCGAGCTCGTGGAACTCCGCGACCGCGATCTCCTCGCGCATGCCCTCGGCCTTGTTCACCGCGAGGATCACGGGCGCGTGCGCCTCGCGCAGCTGCTGGGCGATGCGCTTGTCGTGCGGCGTGAGGCCCGAGCGCGCGTCCGTGAGGAACACGATCACGTCGGCTTCCGCGATCGCCTCGCGCGCCTGGCGCGCCATCTCGGAGAGGATGCCTTCCTTCGCGACCGGCTCGAAGCCGCCGGTATCGACCACGATGAAGGGCTTCTCGCCGAGGCGTCCCTGGCCGTAATGCCGGTCGCGCGTGAGGCCGGGCAGGTCCGCGACCAGCGCATCGCGCGAGCGCGTGAGGCGGTTGAACAGCGTGGACTTGCCGACGTTCGGCCGTCCGACGAGGACGAGGGTCGGTTTCAAGGGCGCAGCGTGCGGAGGGCGCGCCTAGAAGCGGACGCGAAGGACCGCCCCTCCCGCCGTCTGCACGAAGAGCCCGGAGAGGCCCGGCACCAGCGAGACCACCGGCGTCCCGTCGGTCGCGAGCCGCCCGATGATCGCGCCGTTGTCGGGCGAGAGCACGTGCAGGTAGCCGTCGACGTCGCCGACCACGACCTTGCCGTCGAAGACGACCGGCGCGGTGAGGGAGCGATAGAGGAGCTTGTCCTGCTTCCACACACTCGCCCCGCTCTTCTTGTCGAGCGCCTGCACGGCGTCGGTCTCGTCCACGAGGTAGAGGTTCTTCTCGTCGGCCGCGAGCGAGTGCGCGGTGGAAACCTCGTGCGACCACACGACGTTGCGCGTGGAGATCTCGAAACAGGCGACCTTGCCCTGGTAGGCCGCGGCGCAGATGTTCGATCCGTCGATCACCGGCAGCCCCGCCACGTCGGCGATGCGCTCGAGCTCGGTCGCGCCGCGCGGCAGCGCCACCGTCACTTCCCACGTGAGCTTGCCGTCCTCGAGGTCGAGCGCGATGAGCTTGCCGTTGGGGTAGCCCGCGACGACGTCGCCGCCGATCGCGAGCACGCCCGCGGGGCTGCGCAGCAGCAGCGAAGGCGTCGGCCGCTGGTAGACCCAGAGGCGCTTGCCGTCCGCGACGGAGAACCCGAAGATGCGCCCGTCGGCCGTGCGCGCCACGACGACGTTGCGCGAGACGGCCGGCGGCGCGAGCACCTCGCCCGCGACATGCGCGGTCCACAGCACCTTCCCGGAACCATCGATCGCGAGCACCTCGCCCTTGAGCGTGCCGACGTAGATCTTGCCCTCGGCGACCTCGACCCCGCCCGAGATCGGCTTGCCGGTCTCGATGCGGCTCAGCAGATGGCCGTCGTCCTCGGCGAGGATGGAGATGGTGCCGTCGGCCGAGGCGGCGTAGACGCGGCCGCCCGCGATCGCCGGGCGCAGGTTGAGGCCGGCGGACTTGCCGACGCTCGCGGTCCATGCGGGCTGCGGCGTGAGCTTCGCGTCGATCGGCGCGAGCGGCGTCGGCGGATGCGCGGGACCGTGCACGATGCCCATCCAGCGCAGCGGGTTGTACGACCCGCACGCGGCGACGAGCGCGAGGGCGGCGATCGCCGCCGCGCGAAGGACGAGCTTCATTCCGATCCCCCCAGGGCCTGCAGCTTCGTGCCGGCGATGCTGCGCACGGGATTGCCCGGTCCGGCCTTGTCCATCGCGGCCTTGTAGGCGGCGCGCGCCTCGTCGAGGCGTCCCTGCGCGAGCATGATGTCGCCGCGCAGGTCGTCGACGGGCGCCCCGAACGCATCGTCCTTGTTCGCGTCGAGCACCTTGAGCGCGTCGTCGTACTTCTTCTCGTCGAGCAGCACCGCGGCAAGGCGCAGGCGCGCGACCCCGCGATGCGTCTCCGCGCCGTGCTCCATCACCCACTCGAGCCGCTTCTGCGCCTCGCCGAGCTCGCCCTTGTCGAACGCGACCTTGGCCGCGACGAGCGCCGCCTCGGAGGCGAAATAGGAGCGCGGATGCTTCGCGATCAGCGGGTCGGCCGCCTGCGCGACCTTCTTCGGGTCGTCGGTCTTGATCGAGTCGGCGACCGGCTTGAACATCGCGGCGGCGTCCTGCGCCTCGCGCGCGCTCCACCAGACCCAGCCGCGATAGCCCACGAACACGAGCACGGCGGCGACGATCGCCGCGAGCACGTACCAGCGGTTGTCCTCCCACCACGCCTTCAGCTCGGCGATGCGTTCCTGTTCCTCGAAATCGTACGATCCGGTCATCTCATCTCACTTCCGACAGGGCTTCGGCCGGATCGAGCGTGCGCTGCTCGCCTCCGCCGCGAAGCGGTTTCAACGTGACGCGCCGGGATGCCGCCTCGTCATCGCCGATGATCACGGCGTAACGGGCACCGCTCGCGTCTGCTTTCTTCATCTGGGACTTGAAGCTCCCGCCGGCGCCCAGCACCACGTTGCGCCCGGAGTCGCGCCAATCCTCGGCGAGCTTCCAGGCCGCCAGCTGGGCGCTCTCGCCCGAGTGCACCACGAAAACGTCGACCTGCGGCTCGGCCCCGATGCCGGCCGCCTGCATCGCGAGCAGCACCCGGTCGATGCCCATGCCGAAGCCGCAGGCCGGCGTGGGCTTGCCGCCCAGCTGCTCGAAGAGCGCATCGTAGCGCCCACCGCCGGCGATGGTGGACTGCGCGCCGATGTGCGGCGTGATCCACTCGAACACGGTGCGGTTGTAGTAGTCGAGGCCGCGCACGAGGCGCGGGTTCACCGTGTAGCGCACGCCCGCGCCGTCGAGCAGCACCTTGAGCCCGGCGAAATGCGCGGCGGCGGCATCGCCCAGCTCGTCCAGCATGCGCGGCGCGCCCTCGATCATCTCCTGCATCGCCGGGTTCTTCGAGTCGAGGATGCGCAGCGGGTTGCTGTGCAGGCGCCGCTTCGCGTCCTCGTCGAGGACCGCCGCATGCTTCTCGAAATAGGCGACGAGCTTCGCGCGGTGCCTCCTGCGCTCCGCCGCGTCGCCGATGGAATTGATCTGCAGCGCCACGTCGGGCAGCCCGAGCGTCTGCCAGAGGCGCGCGAGGAGCACGATCTGCTCCGCGTCCACGTCGGGGCCTTCGAAGCCGAGCGCCTCGACGTCGAACTGGTCGAACTGCCGGTAGCGGCCCTTCTGCGGGCGCTCGTAGCGGAAGATCGAGCCCATCGTCCACACGCGCATCGGGCCGTTGTAGAGGAAGTTGTGCTCGATCGCCGAGCGCACGATGCCCGCCGTCGCCTCCGGCCGCAGCGCGAGGCTCTCGCCGTTGCGGTCCGCGAAGACGTACATCTCCTTCTCGACGATGTCGGTGACCTCGCCCAGCCCGCGCACGAAGAGCGCCGTGGGCTCCACGATCGGCGTGCGGATGTTGCGGTAGCCGTAGCGGCGGCAGGTCGCGCGGCACGCTTCCTCGAGCTTCTCGCGCAGCGGGCTCGCATCCGGCAGCACGTCCTCCATGCCGCGGATGCCCTGCAGCCGGGCGCTCATGGATTGGCCGCCTTGACCGGGATCGACGCGAGGCGCGAGCCGTGCGGCCGGCCGGGCGCGCCGGAGTAATGCGTGCGAACGTATTCCTCGACGAGCGCCTGGAACTCCTCGGCGATGCGCTCGCCCTTGAGGGTCACGGTCTTCTGCCCGTCCACGTACACCGGCGCGACCGGCTTCTCGCCGCTGCCCGGCAGCGAGATGCCGATGTTGGCGAGCTTCGATTCGCCCGGGCCGTTCACCACGCAGCCCATCACCGCGACGTGCATCTCCTCGACGCCCGGGTACTGCGCGCGCCACACCGGCATCTGCGCGCGCAGGTACGACTGGATCTTGTCGGCGAGCTCCTGGAAGAAGGTGCTCGTGGTGCGGCCGCAGCCCGGACACGCGGAGACCATCGGCGTGAAGGAGCGCAGGCCCATGGTTTGCAGGATCTCCTGGGCGACCACCACTTCCCGCGTGCGGTCGCCGCCCGGCTCCGGCGTGAGCGAGACGCGGATCGTGTCGCCGATCCCTTCCTGCAGCAGCACGCCCATCGCCGCGGTGGAGGCGACGATGCCCTTGGAGCCCATGCCCGCCTCGGTGAGGCCCAGGTGCAGCGCGTAATCGCAGCGCGCGGCGAGCTCGCGGTAGACGCGGATGAGGTCCTGCACCGCCGAGACCTTGCACGAGAGCACGATGCGATCCGCGGGAAGCCCCAGCTCCTCGGCCTTCGCGGCGCTCTCGAGCGCCGAGCGCACCAGCGCCTCGCGCATCACCTCGTCTGCTTCCAGCGGCTGCGCGAGCTTCGCGTTCTCGTCCATCATGCGCGCGAGGAGCTCGGGATCGAGCGAGCCCCAGTTCACGCCGATGCGCACCGGCTTCGCGTACTCGACCGCCTTCTCGATCATGGTCGAGAACTGCTCGTCGCGCTTCGAGCCGTGGCCCACGTTGCCCGGGTTGATGCGGTACTTGTCGAGCACCTGCGCGCACTGCGGCACCTGCGTGAGGAGCTTGTGGCCGTTGAAGTGGAAGTCGCCCACCAGCGGCACCTTCACGCCCATGGCGTCCAGGCGCGCGCGGATCGCCGGCACCTGGCGCGCGGCCTCCAGCGTGTTCACCGTGATGCGCACGATCTCCGAGCCGGCTCGCGCGAGCGCCGCCACCTGGAGCGCGGTCGCCTGCGCGTCCTCGGTGTCCGTGTTGGTCATGGACTGCACGAGGATCGGGGCGTTGCCTCCGATGATCTTGTCGGCGACGCGGACGGGTCGCGAGAGACGGCGGGGTTTCATGGCGATGCGGATCTATTCGAGTGTGAAGCGCGCGACGGCGACGTTGGTGTGCGGATCGAGGTCGAAGCGCTTGCCGTCGAGCGTCATCTCGACCTCGGGCGCGTTTCCGACGATGACCTGGAGCGGCGGACGGCCCGAGACCTGCGCCTCGGTTCCGGCCGCGTTGAGCTTCTGGAAGAGCACCGCGCCGTTCGCGTCGCGCACCTCCACCCAGGAGTCGCCGACGAAGCGGAAATGCAGGCGACGGGCCGGCGCGCCGCCCTCGGCGCCCGCGACGTTCGAGCCCGCGGCGTTCGCGGCGCCCGCTTTGGCCGGCGCGGGCCTCGTCGTGGCCGTTTTCGTCGATTCCGTCTTCGCGGAAGGCTTCGATGCGGCCGCGGACGGCTTCGGCGCGGTCGTGGAAAGCGTCGGCGCGGTGCTCGCCGGCATGGAGGGCGAACCGGCAACGCCCCCCGCGCCGGCCATCGGCGCGGGCGGGAATTGCGATTCGGTCGCCGCACCGGCCGGCGACGAAGGTGCGGCGGTCGTTGCCGGCTCGTGGGGTGGCGCGGCGGGCGCGCGCTGCGTCGCGACGGGTGCGCGGCCGGCGCGCAGCGCGAGCGCGGGCGGGCGCGGGCGCACGTACATCGCCCAGTACATCGCGGCGAATCCGATCGCGATCGCCACGGTGGCGAGGGTCGCCGCCTTCACGTAGGGACTCGAGAGGCGCTCGCCGAGCGGATCGAAGCGGATGTTCTGCGTCGGCACCACGATGCCGGGCGCCGGCGCGGGCGGCGTCGTCCCCGCGAGCATCTCGAGCAGCGGTTCCGGCGCGAGGCCGAGTGCCTTCGCATAGTTGCGCACGAAGCCGCGCAGGAACGTTCCCTTCGGCAGGTGGGCGTAGTCGCCGAGCTCGAGCGCCTCGACCTGGTTCGGGCTCATGTGCAGGCGATGCGCCACGTCGGCGCGCGCGAGGCCCTGGCGCTCGCGCTCGGCGGCGAGCGTCGCGCCGAGCGTGGCCGCCTCTTCGCGCAGCGGGTTGTCGCCCACCTCGTCCACGTCCCTTTAGCGCTTCTCGAGCTCGCGCGTCTGCGCAGCGTCCGGGAAGCGGCGTTGCAGCTGCAGCAGGTAGCTCTGCTCCGCGCCGTCGTCCTTGGTCGCGTGCGAGATGCGCGCGCCGAGCGCGAGCGCCTCGAGCGGCGGCGTGCTGACGAGCCGCATGTAGCGCGTGAGGTAGCGCTCGGCCTCCTTGTAGTGGGCACGCTCGTACTCGATCACGGCGAGGTTGTAGAGGCCGCCGATGAGGTTCGGCTGGATCACCACCGCGCGGTTGAGGTAGCGCTCCGCCTCGTCGTCCTTGTGCATGCGGCGGTAGCAAAGGCCGAGCGAGAGGTACGCCTTCTCCGGCGTGGGATAGAGCGGGTCGGCGGTCGCGCGCTGCAGCATCGGGATGGCGCGGTCGGTCTCGCCGCGCGTGCACAGGAACCAGCCGAAATTGTTGAGCACCTCGGGGTCGGCGGGTGTGAGGCTCAACGCGCGATCGAAGGCGGCGCGCGCCGACACGTCCTCGCGCAGCTCCATGTAAACGAGGCCCTGCATGTTGTACGCCTGCGCGTAGTTCGGGTCGTCCTTGATCGCGAGCTGCGTCTCCGACAGCGCGACGGTGAGGTTGCCGCGCGCGAAATATTCGCTCGCGAGCGCGGTGTGGACCTCGGCGCGCCGGTGCGCGGTGGCGACCGATCCGGCCGACTCCTCGGTCACGGGGCGCGACTGCACGGTGCTGTTCGAGACGCAGCCGGCCAGCGCGGCGGCGAGGACGAGTGCGGCGAGGGCCGCGGAACGATCACCCATCAGGACCTCGGCGAAGTGGAATGGAGGCGGACGGCCTTCGGCTTCATCCGGTTCACCACCTGGCCGGCGAGCTGCCCGCAGGCGGCGTCGATGTCGTCCCCGCGCGTCCTGCGCACGGTGGCGACGTAGCCTGCGTCCAGGAGGATCTTCTGGAAGCGGCGCACGCGCTCCGGCGTGCTGCGCTCGAAGCCCGAGTCCGGGAACGGGTTGAACGGGATCAGGTTCACCTTCGAAGGCACCGCCGCGAGGAGCCGCGCGAGCTCGCGCGCGTGCTCGGGCGCGTCGTTCACGCCCTGCAGCATCACGTACTCGAAGGTGATGAAGTCGCGCGGCGCGACCTCGAGATAGTCGCGGCACGCGGCGAGGAGCGAGGCGATCGGGTACGCGTCGTTCACCGGCATGATGCGGCTGCGGATCGCGTCGTTCGGCGCGTGCAGGCTCACCGCGAGCGCGACGGGCAACGCCTCCTTGAGCCGTCGGATGTGCGGCACGACCCCGGAAGTGGAAAGCGTCACGCGCCGGCGCGAGAGGCCGTAGGCGTGGTCGTCGAGCATCACCGACATCGCGTCCACGACCGGCTCGAAGTTGTTGAGCGGCTCGCCCATGCCCATCATCACGACGTTGGTGACGCGCAGCCCGCGGCGCGTCGCTTCCCAGACCTGGCCGATGATCTCCGCGACGCCCAGGTCGCGGTTGAAGCCCTGGCGCCCGGTCGAGCAGAAGCCGCATGCGAGAGCGCAACCCACCTGCGACGAGACGCAAAGCGTGCCGCGGTCCTCCTCCGGAATGAACACGGTCTCGATGCCATTGCCCACGCCGACGTCGAAGAGCCACTTCACGGTGCCGTCGGCGGAGCGGTGCTCGGAGAGGATCGCGGGCGCACGCACGTGCGCGCTCTCCTTGAGCTTCTCGCGCAGCGACTTCGCGAGGTCGGTCATGGCGTCGAAGTCGTCGACCCCGCGCTGGTGGATCCAGCGGAACACCTGCTTCGCGCGGAACGGCTTCTCGCCGAGCGCGGCGAACCACTCCGTGAGCCGCGGCAGCGTGAAGTCGAGCAGGTTGGTGCGTTCGGTCATCGTCGATTCGCGCTCAGCGCGAGTAGACCTGGCTCTGCGGGAAGAAGTAGGCGATCTCGGTCGCCGCGGTCTGCGGCGCGTCCGAGCCATGCACCGCATTCGCATCGATGGACTGCGCGAAATCGGCGCGGATGGTGCCTTTCGCGGCCTTCCTGGGATCGGTCGCGCCCATCAGGTCGCGGTTCTTCTGGATCGCGCTCTCGCCCTCGAGGACCTGCACCATCACCGGCCCGGAGATCATGAAATCGACCAGGTCGTTGAAGAACGGGCGGCCCTTGTGCACGGCGTAGAAACCCTCGGCGTCGTTGCGCGAAAGGTGCGTCATGCGCGCCGCGACGATCCGCAGTCCCGCCTTCTCGAAACGGGCATAGATCTCCCCGATCACGTTCTTGGCCACCGCATCGGGTTTGATGATCGAGAGGGTGCGCTCCACCGCCATGGATTTCTCCGCTAAATTGATGAAATATCTAGCTTTTCATTCTAGCACACCGGGCGGGCCGGCCGCTAGTCCGACAGGGAAGAATTGTGGGCCGGCGACCAGGCGGGAACCAGGCCGGCCTCTTCCGGCGCACAGCGGTATCGCGCCTCCACGCCGATGCGGGGCACCCATGCCACGTGCTCGCCGTGGAAGAGGATCGGCAGGCGCTCGCGCTGCCACTCCGGAATCGAGGCCTCGCGCAGCAGGTTCTTGAGCGTGCGCGACCGCCCCCCGGGCAGGACGCGCAGCCGCTCGCCGCCCGCGCGCGGCGCGAAGTACCACTCGCCGGATGCGCCGAGCGCGGCGCGCAGCCCCGTGCCGCGCGCCCGTGCGAACCGCACCTCGCCGCGATCCGCGCCGAGATCGATGCGCTCCTCGCCGTGCCAGTCGACCCGCCAGCTGCAGGTTGGCGCCTCGATGCCGCGCACCACGCGCGCGACGCCGCGGTGGCGCACCAGCACGGCACCGGCGTGCGCCACGCGCACGCGCGCATCGGCTCGCGCCTCGTAGAGCTGCCGCGCGATGTCCGCGAGCCGCGCCTCGCTCGGCATCGCGAGGCCCTCGAGGGCGAGGAATGCGCGCAGCGCATTGGCCCGGCGCGCGCGCGACAAGCCCGCGTCGAGCGGCAGCCCGTCGCCCGGCGCGAGCGGCACTCCGTCGATCCGCGCGAGCTCCTCGACCAGCCGGTCGGCCTGCGCCGCGTGGCCCGCGCAGCGCGCGGCGGCCTCGCGCCAGCCGGCGAAGCGCACGGCGAGGCGCGGCGCGATCTCGTGGCGCACGAAATTGCGATCCGGCTCGAGCGAGGCGTTGGATTCGTCCTCGATCCATCGCAGAGCGCGTGTCCTCGCGTGCTCGCGCAAGGCGGAGCGTGCGACGCCGAGGAACGGGCGGAAGAGGCGCACCGCCGAGCCGGGGAGCTCGCGCACCTCGGGCATCGCCGCGAGCCCCTTGAGCCCGGTGCCGCGAATCACCTGCAGCAGCACGGTTTCCGCCTGGTCGTCGAGGTGGTGCGCGAGCGCCACGAACGGCTCCGCGCGAGCCGCATAGACCGCGTAGCGCCGTGCGCGGGCGGCGGCTTCCATTCCCTGCGCCGCATCGCGCGGAACGCGCACCCGTTCGATCGAGAGCGCGATGCCGCGCGCCTCGCAGACCTCGGCGCAGAACGCGCCCCAGGCGTCGGCGTTGGGGCTCAGTCCGTGGTGGACGTGGACGGCGGTGACGGCATGGCCGCGGGCCGGCGCAACCCGCGCGAGCCCATCGAGCAGCACGACCGAGTCGAGCCCGCCGGAAAGACCCACGCAGAGCGCGGCCCCCGCCGGGACGGCGGCCTCGAGGCGCGCGGCGATATGGCGATCGAGGTCCATGAGACAGCATAGCGCGCGCGACGCCGCGCCCGAAGAAGTCGCCGGCTCGAAGAGGTTGGGCGGCAGCCGCGATGTCGGGAATCGATCCGGACGTGCTTCCGTCCGCTGCAACGGCGCTCCCGCAGCCGCAGTCCCTCTACTCGGTCACCAACTTGAACTTGCCGTAGTTCACCCAGCGCTCCTGCCGGCGCTCGAGCAGCTGCTCGGCGGAGAGATCCTGCAGCGTGCGCAGGCTCTCCTGGATCGCCTTCTTCACGTTCTTCGCGGCCTCGGCCGGATCGCGATGCGCTCCGCCGAGGGGCTCGGCGATCACCTTGTCGATCACGCCGAGCGTCTTGAGCCGCGGCGCGGTGATGGCGAGGCTCTCGGCGGCTTCGCCGGCGTTCTCCGCGCTCTTCCAGAGGATCGCCGCGCAGCCCTCCGGCGAGATCACCGAGTAGGTGGAGTACTGCAGCATCAGCGTGACGTCGCCCACCGCGACCGCGAGCGCGCCGCCGGAGCCCCCCTCGCCGATCACGGTGACCACGATGGGAACGCGCAGCCCGGCCATCGCGTAGAGGTTGCGGCCGATGGCCTCGGACTGGCCGCGCTCCTCGGCGCCGATGCCGGGATACGCGCCCGGCGTGTCGACGAAGGTGAGGAGCGGGATCGCGAACTTCTCCGCGAGCTGCATGAGGCGCAGGGCCTTGCGGTAGCCTTCCGGCCGCGGCATGCCGAAGTTGCGGAAGATCTTGTCGTTGGTGTCGCGCCCTTTCTGGTGGCCGATCACCATGACGCTGCGGCCGTTGAAGCGCGCGAGCCCGCCCACGATCGCCGGATCGTCGGCGAAGGCGCGATCGCCGTGCATCTCCTCGAAGTCGGTGCAGATCGCGTTCACGTAGTCGAGCGTGTACGGCCGCTGCGGATGGCGCGCGACCTTGGAGATCTGCCACGCGTTGAGCTTCCCGTAGATGTCCTTGGTGAGCTCGCGGCTCTTCTTCGAGAGGCGCTCGATCTCCTGGGAGATGTCCACCGCGCTGTCGTCCTGCACGAAGCGCAGCTCCTCGATCTTCTGCTCGAGCTCGGCGATGGGCTGCTCGAAATCCAGGAAGCTGGTCTTCACGGTCTCGGCGGTTGCGGGGAACGACGAATCATAGCAGCCGACGCTACAATGCGGCATGGCGAAGCGCCTCACGAAGATCGTCACCCGCACCGGCGACGACGGCACCACCGGCCTCGGCGACGGTACGCGCGTGGGCAAGGATTCCGCGCGCATCGAGGTGCTCGGCAACCTCGACGAGCTGAACAGCGCCATCGGCTGCGTGCTCGCCGAGGAGATCCCCGAAGGCGTACGCGACGCGCTCGCGCCGGTCCAGAACGACCTCTTCGACCTCGGCGGCGAGGTGTGCATTCCCGGGCGCTCGGCGCTGTGGAACGCGCACGTGGAGCGGCTCGAGTCGCGCATCGAGAGCCTGCGCGAGCCGCTGCCGGCGCTGCGCGACTTCGTGTTCCCGGGCGGGTCGCGAGCCGGAGCGATGTGCCACCTCGCGCGCGCGGTCTGCCGGCGCGCCGAGCGCTCGCTCGTCGCGCTGCGCTCGCAGGAAGCCGCATCCGAGCTCAGCGTGAAGTACCTGAACCGGCTTTCGGACCTGCTCTTCCTCGCCGCGCGCACGATCAACGCGGCGTCGCGTTCGCCCGAGACGATCTGGCAGCCCGGCGGCGAGGCGGGCTAGCGCCGCGCGCGGTCGAGCTTGGTACAGAGATCCGCGATGCCGTCGGGCGTGCGCAGCGTGGTGCGCTGCAAGCGATCGGGATTCACGAACACGAGCCGCCCTTCGCGCACCGCCGCGAGCGCGCGGTACGCCTGCCAGCTCGCCCGGAACGCCGCTTCGGTCGGCGCCGAGCCGATGCCGACGATCACCGCCGGATCGCGCGCGTAGAGCGACTCGAGCGAGACCTCGGGGGCGACGCCGGGCAGGTCCGCGAACACGTTGCGCGCGCCGCAGATCGAGAGCGCCTCGTTCATGAAATGCCGGCCCGAGATCGTCGTGAGGGGCCGGCTCCAGATCTCGAGGAACACGGGCAGGACGCGCCTTCCCGCGTACGCGCTACGCAACCGCTCGAGCTTTCCCTCGTACGCGGCAGCCTGCGGCCGGGTCTCGAGCCCGGTGAGCGCACCGAGCTCCGGCAGGAGGCGCGGCACGTCCTCGAGCGTGCGCGCCGCGGCGACGAAAACCGCCGGACCCAGCCGCGCGATGCGCTGCACCTCCTCGGGACGGATGCTGTCCTTCCACGCGAGCACGAGGTCGGGATGCAACGCCGCGAGCGCCTCGAGCGAGAGGCCCGCGGCGCTCGCGACCCGCGGCAGGCGCTTCGCAGCGGGCGGATAGTCGCTGAAAGCGCTCGCGCCGACGACGCGATCGCCGGCCCCGATCGAGAACGCGAGCTCGGTGAGGAACGGCGCGAGCGTCACGATGCGTCGCGCCGGATGCTGCAGCTCGACCTCGCGGCCGAGGTCGTCCTTCACCGAGATTTGCGCGGCAACGGACGAGGTGAGCCAAAAGGCCATGAAAGCGCCGATGGCCGCCGATCCAACGCCGATGAACGCCGATGAATTTCGCAAGGCGGAGCGGGAACTACCGGTGTGACGGAAACACTCGTGAACCGTATCGATCTATCGGCGGATATCGGCGATGGATCGGCGGGGATCGGCGCTTTCAACCCCTTTCGCTTCCCCGAGCCGTGCTCGCCGCTTCAAGTACGCCTCGCGGGCGATCGCGCAGTCCTCGAGGAACGCCGGCAGCTCCTCCAGCGTGAGCGCCTGCGCGCCGTCCACCAGCGCCTTGCGCGGCTCGGGATGGATGTCGGTGAGGACGAGGTTCGCCCCGGCGATGATGCCCTGGGCCGACGCGTGGAAGATGTCCTGGATGCCGTCCGGGTCGGCCGCGCGCAGCCCCACCGAGTGCGACGGATCGATGCACACCGGCATGCGCGTGAGCCGCTTCACCACGGGAATGTGCGCGAAGTCGACGAGGTTGCGGTGCGGATCGCCCAGGTGCGTCTTCATGCCGCGCAGGCAGAACACGATGTCGCGGTTGCCGGCGCTCGCGATGTACTCGGCGGCGAGCAGCGACTCGTGCAGCGTGATGCCGAAGCCGCGCTTCAGCAGGATCGGGAAGTCGCGCTGGCTGCCGACCGTCTTCAGCAGCTCGAAGTTCTGCGTGTTGCGCGTGCCGATCTGCAGCATCACGCCGCAGGGGTCGCCCGTCTCGGCGAGCGCGGCGCGGATCTCGTCCAGGTGCTCGTCGCGCGTCACCTCCATCGAGATCACGCGGATGCCGTACTGCCCCGCGAGCTCGAACACGTACGGCAGGCATTGCTTGCCGTAGCCCTGGAACGAATAGGGGCTGGTGCGCGGCTTGTAGGCGCCCATGCGCGCGCAAACCTGGCCGGCCTCCTGCAGCGCGCGGAAGGTGCGCTCGGCGAACTCGCGCGTGTCCACGGCGTTGAGTCCCGCGACGACGTGGAAGCAATCCTGGTCGAAGGCGACGCCGCGATACGTGAAGCGGATCGGCTCCTCGTTCCCCGGGCGGCGGCCGAGGATGCGGAACTCGTTCCGGGCGGTCATTCGCTGTGCGCGAGGCGCCGGGCGCGCACCGCCTCCGCAAGGGTCGCGAGGAGCTTCTCCGTATCGTCCCAGCCCAGGCACGGGTCGGTGATCGACACGCCGTAGGCGAGCGGCTTGCCGGGCACGAGATCCTGGCGGCCCGCGTTGAGGTGGCCCTCGACCATCACGCCGACGATGCGCTCGTCGCCGCGCGCGAGCTGCGCCGCGACGTCCGCGCCCACGTCCACCTGGCGCTGGTACTGCTTGGAGGCGTTCGCATGCGAGAAATCGATCATGAGGTGCGCCGCGAGGCCGGCGGACCCGAGCTCCTTCGCCGCGGCCTCCACGCTCGCCGCGTCGTAGTTGGGCGACTTGCCGCCGCGCAGGATCACGTGGCAGTCCTCGTTGCCGACGGTCTCGAAGATCGCCGCCTGCCCGGTCTTCGTCATCCCCATGAAGGCGTGCGGCGCGGCCGCGGCGCGCAGCGCGTCGACCGCGACCTTGATCGATCCGTCGGTGCCGTTCTTGAATCCGACCGGGCACGAGAGGCCCGACGCGAGCTGGCGATGGGTCTGCGACTCGGTGGTGCGCGCGCCGATCGCGCCCCAGGCGATGAGGTCCGAGATGTACTGCGGCGAGAGGAGGTCGAGGAATTCGGTGCCGCAGGGAACGCCCAGCTCGTTGATCTGGAGGAGCAGCCTGCGCGCCTGCCGCAGGCCCTCGTTGATGGCGAAGCTGCCGTCGAGGCGCGGGTCGTTGATGAAGCCCTTCCAGCCCACGGTGGTGCGCGGCTTCTCGAAGTACACGCGCATCACGACGAGGAGGTCCGCCTCGTGCCGGCTCGCCGCCGACTTGAGGCGCTGCGCGTACTCGAGCGCGGCGCCCGAGTCGTGGATCGAGCACGGACCCACCACCGCGAGCAGCCGATCGTCCGCGCCGTGGAGCACGCGGTGCACCGCATGGCGCGCGCTCGTCACCGTGGCGAGCGCCGCCGCGTCGACGGGAAGCTCCTCGAGGAGCAGTTGCGGCGGGATGAGCGCGCGGACCGCGGAGATCCGCAGGTCGTCGGTGCGTGTCACGGTCTTCACGCTCGCCTTCGCGAGCTTCGCTTCTGGGGCCATGCTCACTCCTCCACTGCGTCCAGCGCCACGCGCCGCTTGCGAACGCCCTCGGCGAGGGTGTCGAGCAGCGCGACGGTATCGTCCCACCCGAGGCACGCGTCGGTGATCGAGACGCCGTATTGCAGGGGCTTGCCGGGCAGGTGGTCCTGGCGCCCCGGGTTGATGTGGCTCTCGACCATCACGCCGGCGATGCGCCGCTCGCCCGCGGCGAGCTGGCGCGCGACGTCCTCGCCCACCGCGATCTGGCGGCGATACTGCTTCGACGAGTTGGCGTGCGAGAGGTCGACCATCACGTGCTGCGCGAGGCCCGCGGCGGCGAGCTCGCGGCACGCGCCCTCGATCGCCTGCGCATCGTAGTTCGGGGCCTTGCCGCCGCGCAGGATCACGTGGCAATCCTCGTTGCCGGCGGTCTTGAACACCGCGACGTGGCCCGACTTGGTGACCGAGATGAAATGGTGGCGCGAGTTCGCCGCCTTGATGGCGTCGACCGCGATGCGGACGTTGCCGTCGGTGCCGTTCTTGAAGCCCACCGGGCAGGAGAGCCCCGAGGCGAGCTGCCGGTGCGATTGCGATTCGGTGGTGCGCGCGCCGATCGCGCCCCAGGCGATCAGGTCGGCGATGTATTGCGGCGAGATGAGGTCGAGGAACTCCGTGCCGCAGGCAACGCCCAGCTCGTTGATCTCGAGGAGGAGCTTCCGTGCGAGCCGCAGGCCCTCGTTCATGTCGAAGGTCTCGTCGAGGCGCGGGTCGTTGATGAATCCCTTCCAGCCCACCGTCGTGCGCGGCTTCTCGAAATAGACGCGCATCACGATCGCGAGGTCGTGCCGCAGGCGCTCGCGCTCGCCCGCCAGGCGCCTCGCGTAGTCGAGCGCGGCGGCGTAGTCGTGGATCGAGCACGGGCCGACCACGGCGACCAGCCGGTCGTCGGCGCCGCGCAGGATGTCGTGCACCGCCTTGCGGCCCTCGAACGTGGTGCGCTCGGTGCGGTCGGTGGGCGGCAGCTCGCGCATCACCTGCATCGGCGCGAGGAGCTCGTCGCCTTGCTCGATGCGTACGTCGTCGGTCCTGTAGTGCGTCATCTCGGTCGCTTCGATGCTTGCCTCGTTGCCGCTCATCCGCGATTCCCGCTCATCCGCGGTTGCCGCTCATCCGCGGTTCCCGCTCATACGTCATTCCCGCGGAGGCGGGAATCCCTTCCCACAAACAAAAAACCGCCAGTTTCGGGCTGGCGGTCTTTCGGGTTTCGTTCGGCTTCAATCCGGCTCAAACGCTCTCGACCGCCTCCGGCGTGAGATGGAAGAACCAGAAAAAATAGTCGCGAACGCTGCTCATGGGGAGGAATGCTAGCATACCCGCAGATGAAGCGCTCGCTCGCACTGGTCCTCGCCCTGCTCGCATTGCCCGCCGCGCCAGCCGCGCCCGCCGCACCGCAAGGCGCGTTCTCCGTGACGATCGCGGCGAAGGACATGCACGAGGAGTGCATGCATCTCGCCAAGGGTGAGAAGCGCAACTACTCGTGGCGCGCCGACGGCCCCGTCGACTTCAACATCCATTATCACAGCGGCGGGCAGGCCTCGTACCCGGTGCGGCGCGACGCGATGCGCGGCGACGGCGGCACGTTCGTCGCGCGCGCCGACGAAGACTACTGCTGGATGTGGAGCGCCCGCGACAAGCCCGCCAAAGTCGACGGCCGCATCTCAAAATAAAAAGGGGTCAGATTACTTTCCCGCGTGGAAAAGTAATCCGACCCCTTTTTTCGCTTACGCCGGCACGAACTTGAGCGCCACGCCGTTGTTGCAGTAGCGCTTGCCGGTGGGCCGCGGACCGTCGTCGAAGACGTGGCCCTGGTGCCCGCCGCAGCGCGCGCAATGGTACTCGGTGCGCGGGATGATCAGCTTGAAGTCGGTGCGGGTCTCGAGATGGCCGTGCAGGTAGTCGTAGAAGCTCGGCCAGCCGGTGCCGCTCTCGAACTTGGTGCTCGAGTCGAAGAGCGCCAGGTCGCATCCGGCGCACACGAAAGTGCCCTTGCGATGCTCGGCGAGCAACGGGCTCGTGCCGGCGCGCTCGGTCGCCTCCTCGCGCAGCACCGCGAACTGCTGCGGCGTGAGGCGCTTGCGCCACTCGTCCTGCGAAAGCTGGATCCTGCGGATCGCCTCGCTCGAGGGCTGCGTCGCGGACGACGCGCCGCGCGCCGCGAAGAGCCCCGCGAGGACCGCCACGAAATGCCGACGTTTCATCTTTCCTCGACTCCGGTCTGCGTTGAAAATGGGGGACATCATCTGGATGCCGATGGGTCGCGCCGCGTTCCCGGAACTTACGCCGTGCCGCCGACGGTGAGGCCCTCGATGCGGATCGTGGGCTGTCCTACGCCGACCGGCACGCTCTGGCCGTCCTTGCCGCACATGCCGATGCCCGGGTCGAGCGACATGTCGTGGCCGATCATCGTGACGTGCGTGAGCGCGTCGGGGCCGTTGCCGATGAGGGTCGCACCCTTCACGGGGTACTGCACGCGCCCGTCCTCGATCCAGTACGCCTCGGAGGCGGAGAACACGAACTTGCCGTTGGTGATGTCCACCTCGCCGCCGCCGAAGTTCACGGCGTAGAGGCCGCGCTTCACCGAGGCGACGATCTCCTGCGGGTCCTTGTCGCCGCCCAGCATGAACGTGTTGGTCATGCGCGGCATCGGGATGCTCGCGTAGGACTCGCGCCGGCCGTTGCCGGTGGGCGCGACGCCCATGAGGCGCGCGTTGAGCCGGTCCTGCAGGTAGCCGCGCAGGATGCCGTCCTCGATGAGCACGCTGCGGTTGGTGGGATGCCCCTCGTCGTCGATCGAGAGCGAGCCGCGGCGCTCCGGAATGGTGCCGTCGTCGATCACGGTGACGCCGGGAGCGGCGACCCGCTGTCCCACGCGCCCGCTGAATGCCGAGGTTCCCTTGCGGTTGAAGTCGCCCTCGAGGCCATGGCCGATCGCCTCGTGCAGCAGGATGCCGGGCCAGCCCGGCCCGAGCACCACGCTCATCACGCCGGCCGGCGCGGGGCGCGAATCGAGGTTCACCAGTGCCTGGCGCACCGCATCGCGCGCGAGCCTTTCCAGCAGGTCGTCGGTGAAGAACGCATATCCGGTGCGTCCGCCCGCGCCCTGGTGGCCTTGCTCGCGGCGGCCGTCCTGCTCCGCGATCACGGTGACGGAGAGATGCACGAGCGGGCGCACGTCCGCGGCGAGCCCGCCATCGGCGCGCGCGACGAGGACCACGTCGTATTCGCCCGAAAGCCGGCCGATCACCTGCTTCACGCGCGGATCGGCGGCGCGCGCATGGCGCTCGAGCGCCTCGAGGATCCGCACCTTGGCCGCGTCGTCGAACTGCGCCACGGGATCGACCGGCGCGTAGAGCGAATGCCCCGGGCGCAGCACCGCCTGGCCGGGGGCGCCGTTGCCGCCCTGCGCCGCGATCGCACGCGTGACCCCGGCGGCCGCCTGCAGCGCGTCCGCCGTGATGTCGTCGGCGTAGGCGAAGGCGGTCTTCTCGCCCGCCACGACGCGAACGCCGACGCCCTGGTCGATGGAGAAGCTGCCCGACTTCACCTGGCCCTCCTCGAGCGTCCAGCTCTCGGAGCGGTTGTACTGGAAGAAGAGGTCGGCGTCGTCGGCGCGGTGGGCGAGGATGGTGCCGAAGACTTGCGCCGTGGCGGCCTCGTCCACGCCGAACGGCGTGAGCAGGGTGGCTTTGGCGATATCGAGGGTGGAGGGTCCGGGCTTGGTCACAGGATTTTGGCCTTTTCTTCGCTGATCTTCCGCGATCGGGCGCTTTTGGCACCGAACCGCAGCGAAACTACCACTGGTGGACGGTCTTGTGGGTCAATGCAGGAAGACTGCGGCGCACCTTCGCTTGATAGGTGGGGTTCACCCCCGCGACCACAACCCCGGACCCCCGTGGCAACCGGTCCAGCACCACGCCCCAGGGATCCACGATCATTGTATGGCCGTGGGTCTCCCTGCCGTTCACGTGGTAACCGCCCTGGGCGGGGGCGACCACGTACGCCAGGTTCTCGATCGCCCGGGCGCGCACCAGCGTATCCCAATGCGCCTTGCCCGTGGTCTCGGTGAAGGCGGAGGGGACGAAGATGAGCTCCACGTCGCCCATGGCGCGGTAGAGCTCGGGAAAGCGCAGGTCGTAGCAGACCGAGATGCCGAGGCGGCCATAGGGCGAATCGACGGTGGCGACGCGGCTGCCCGGCTCGATCGTGCGCTCCTCGCTGTAGCGTTCCTGGCCGAGCTCGAGCCCGAACAGGTGGATCTTGTCGTAGCGCGCGACGCGCTCGCCCTCCTGGTTGTAGACCAGGCAGGAGTTGCGCACCTTGCCGGGAACGCTCGCCTCGAGCGGCACCGATCCGCCCACGATCCACACCCGGTGCTTGCGCGCCTGCTCGGCGAGAAAGGCCTGGACGGGCCCGTCGCCGTCCTTCTCGCGCACCGCGACCTTGTCGGTGTCCTTCATGCCCATGATCGCGAAGTACTCGGGCAGCGCGATGATGCGCGCGCCCGTGGCCGCGGCGAGCTCGAGGAGGCGTGCGGCTTCCTGGAGATTGCCCGCGACGTGGGGGCCCGAGGCCATCTGGATCGCCGCCACGCGGAACATCGACTGCGTGGTGCTCATCGTCTCGCGCAGCGCCTGCGGCGTGGTCGAGTTGCGGGTGATGATCATGGCGTGGCCGCTGCCGCTTTTGGGGCTGGTCCCGAGAGGCGCGTGACTTCCGGATTATCCCACGAGCCCGTCACGCGGTACTCGTAGGCGACCACCTTGCCGAGCGGATTCTTGAGCAGCTTGGAGACGAGCAGCGTCGAAAGGCCCAGCACCGGCGTGCCGATGAGGGTCGCGGCGAGCGCGATGCCCTCGCTCACCTCCGGCACGACGCGCAGGATGAGCTCCTGGGTCTCGGCCGGAAGCGACACCTCCCCGCCGATCGCGACGAAGGCCGCCGGCCCGCTGATCTCGAAGTCGTCCGTGAGGAGCACGCCGCGCGCGACCTTCACGTTGCCGTGGATGCGGTCGAAGGCGAAGCCCTCGCTGAAGACGTCGCGGAAGTCGAGCATCGCGCGGCGCGGCAGCGACTGGAGCGAGATGAGCCCGAGGAGCTTGCCCGCACCCGCCTCGATCTTCGCGAACTGCCCGCGGTGCGCGTCCAGCTTGAAGTGGCCCGCGAGGCTCGCGAGCGCGAAGTCGTAGGGATAGCCGGGCCACACCAGCGTGCCCTCGAGGCTGCCGTCGCCGCGCTTGAGGTAGTCGCCGTAGCCGAAGAGCCCGAGGAGCGCGTTGAGGTTGTCCGACGCGAGCTTCACCGAAAGGGTGGTGAGAGGGCCCTCGGCCGTGCGCCGCCAACCGCCGCTCGAGGTGAACTTCGCGTGGTCGCTCGCGATGTCGAGGCGCTCGATGCGCCACTCGTCCCCGGCCGGCAGCGCCTTCAGGTCGAGGCGGCCCAACCCGTGGCCGCGGAACTCGAAGCGCTCGGCGGAGATGTCGAGCGCCGGAAGCTCGGAGTTGGAGTGCGGCTGCGGCTCCGCGTGCGCCGCATGCGCCGCCTCCGCCACGGACAGGCGCGCGAAGTGCGCGACGAGGCTACCCTTGCCGGCGGGATCCCATACCACGTCGCCCGCCACCTTCGGGCTCTCGAGGCGCCCGCTCCAGCGACCGGAATCGCGCACGAGCGTCGCGTGCATCGCCGAGAACTCGCGGTCGAGGTAGCGCACCTTGTCGAGCGTGAGGTCGAGGCCGCGCAGCTCCAGGCCGCGGCGCGCGCGATCGGCGTCGCCGCCCTCGGGCGCGGCCTCGCCCGGCGCGGCCTCGAAGGCCTTCTGCCATGCGTCGACGTCGAGCGTCGCGAGCTTTCCGTACAGCCACACGCCCTCGCGCCGCGGAGCATCGGCCACCGGCGTGCCGAAGCCCAACGCCGCGCTCCAGCGATCGACGCCGCCCTGCGTCTCGCGCGTGAAGCGGCCCTGCACGCCTCCCTCGAGCGAGACGGTGGTCATCTCGCCCGGCGCGTCGAGCTGCGCGATCGAGACCACGATCGGGCGCGCCTCGTCCGGCGCCTTCGAGAAGGGCAGCGGCAGGTCCACGCCCATGCCGACGAGGTCCGAGGACACCGTGAGCCCGGTCCCATTGCGGTCGGAGAGGATGACCGCCTTCCAGTCGGCCGTCCCGGTGAGGTGCCGGGCGATCGAGGCCGGCACGAAGCGCGCGATCGCGTCGCCGCCCATGTGCGCCTCGAGGGTCGTCAACACGCGGCCGTCGGCTTGCGTGGACATGGTGAGCCGCGCGGGCTCGCCGAAGAGCGTGCCTTCGATTCCCGGCGCGCGCACGCCGTCCTGCGTGAAAGACAGGTGGCCGTTCATGTTCGCGAGCGCGAGGTCGCGGCCGACGCTCGCCGTGGCGCCCGAGAACTGGTAGTCGCCCGCCACCTGCACGCGGCCGGTTCCGCCGAGCGGGAATTCCAGGTGCAGCTTGAGGCGGCCCGGTCCCTCGATCGCGATGGCGCGCGTGAAGGCGCCGGGACCATTCACGAGCGGCGACTCGCGCAGGAACCGCACGCCCTCGGCCCCGGTGGTGACCACCTCGCCGTCGATGGTGAGCAGCGGACGCACGCCCAGCTGCGCGATCACCGCGCTCACCCCGGTCGCCTTGCTGCGGAAGATGCGCGCTTCCTGCGCGTGGATTTCGATGCGGCGGTTCTCGAAGCGGAAGCTGCCCTGGATCGCGTCCACCGCCGGCCATTCGGGGTGGTACTGCAGGCGGCCGTCGTGGATGTCGCCTTCGACGAGGAAGCGGCCGTCGCCGCCGTCGCCGAACGGGAATCGCTGCAGGTCGCCGCGCACCTCGAAGCGCACCTTGTCGCTCGTGCCCGCCTGCACCGAGCGCTCGAGCCAATCGCGCGTCGTCGCAACCTGGTTCGGCAGGTAGTTCGCGACGCGGTTCACCGCCGCGCGCGTGAGCCGCCCCTTGAGGTCGACGTATCCGGGCGAATGCTGCGGCGAATCCGGCAGCGAGCGCCAGGTGCCGGAGAGCTCGCCCTGCGCGTCGGCGTTCGAGAAGCGCGCCTCGTCGAGCGCCACCTCGAGCGCGTCGCCCGCGTGCCTCCAGCGAGCCTTCACGTGCAGCGCGTCGAGCGGGATCGGCGCGCGGAAGACGTTCGCGAGCGCGAAGGTCGCGTGGGTCGCGTCGAGGTCGATGGTGCCGCCCTTGTCGCTCCCCTCGAGGCTTCCCGACATCCCGGTGACGCCGGGCCACGCATCCACCGGATTCACGCCCAGGTCCTCGAAGCGGCCCTTCACGGTGTAGGTCCTCGCCTTCGCGACGTCCTCGCCGTTCCAGGCGAGCGAAGCGTGCGAGATGCGCCCGCGCGGCGCGAAGCGGTCGATCTGCGCCTTGATGTCGCGCGGCACCGGGAAGTAGTCGATGAGCGCCGCGGCGATCTTGAGGTCGATGCCGTCGGCGCGAACCTCGACGTGCGGCGGCCGGCCGGGCGGCATGGTGCGCACGAGCGAGAAGTCGCCCGGTCGCGCCTCCTCGCCGTTCGGCAGCCGGAAGCGCAGTCCGTGCGTCTCGAGCGAGAAGCCGTCGGGCTTCGCGCGATAGGCGGCGCGCCCCGAGATCGACGCGAGCGTGAGCGGCAGCGCGTCGGAGGCGAGCTGCGCCGTCGCGTCGCGCGCGTTCACGTCCGCCACCACCTCGGTCAACGCATTGTCGGAGAGCGTCGCCCACACGCGCAGGCTGCCCACCGCGCTCCGCAGCGCCTCGGGCACCGGAAGGTGCGCGCGCAGCCCGCCGAGATCCGTGTCGATGCCCTCCGCGAAGACCTCGCCCGAGGCGCTCCAGCGGTCGTTCACGCGCCGCACCCGCAGGTCGGCGCGCACGTCGATGCGCCCGGAGAGCGCCGCCGGCGGCAGGGCCGTGAGCGCCGCGTGATGGCGCCCCAGCCGGCGGTGCACCGCGATCTCGACGCGAGTGAGGGTCACCTCGGGCGCTCCGGTGAGCTCGTCGCGCCAGGTGAGCGTCGCATCGTGGATCGCGAGGCGCGGCTGCGCGAGGAGCCAGCCGCCGAGCGCGCCCTCGTCCTCGGGCCCCGGCCGGTTGAGCGGCCGGTCGGCGAGGTACACGAGGCCGTCCTTGCCGCGGCGCAGCACGAGCTGCGGGCGGTAGAAGTCGACGTCGTGGAAGCGCAGCCGGGCGCGGAAGAGCGCCCACCAGGAGAGCGTCACCTCGGCGCGCTGCAGCGCGAGGGCGACGCGTCCCTCGCGATCGGCGAGTTCGAAGCCCTCCAGCGACACGCGCGGGCGCAGTCCCTCCCATCCGCCGTGGATCGCGCTCGCTTTCACGGCCATGCCCGAAGCGCGCTCGATCGAGGAGACGATGTAGCCGCGATAGCGGTCGGCGTGCGGCAGCGCGTCGTAGCGCAGCCACAGCACGAGCGCGGCGAAGGCGAGGAAGAGGAACGCCGCGACGCCCGCCGCGATGCGGAGAAGGATGCGCGGAATGGCCTTGATGCTGCGGTCCTCGGGCGTGCGGATTTGTGCTGCTATTGTAGCGTCAATGATGGACACGCCCGCCGCGCCGTTGCGCGCGGCCTTCGATCGCACCCTCCGGCTTTCCCGCTACGTCGCGCGCGTCGCGGCCGCGCGCCCCGAGGTGGTCGGCGAGCTCGAGGCGCGGCGCGCGGCGCCGTGGACCCGCGTGGAGATGCGCGCGGCGCTGGCGGGAGAGCCGGCAGCCCTCGCGCAGCGGCTGCGGCGCCTGCGCGAGCGCGTGATGGTCACGCTCGCCCATCGCGACCTCAACGGGCTCGCCACGCTCGACGAAGTGTTCGACACGATGAGCGCGCTCGCGGAGGAATGCATTCGCGCCGCCGAGCGCGAGGCGCACCGCTCGGTCGCCGCGCTGCACGGCGAGCCGGCGAACGGCGCGCGCCTCGTGGTCGCCGCGCTGGGCAAGCTCGGCGGCGGCGAGCTCAACGTTTCCTCCGACGTGGACCTGGTGTTCCTCTACCCGGCCGAAGGGGAGACGACGGGCGAGCGGCCGCTCGCGCATTCGGCGTTCTTCGCCGCCGTGGGGCGCGCGCTCATCGCGCTCCTCGCGGAGCTCACCGCGGACGGGCAGGCGTTCCGCGTGGACATGCGCCTGCGGCCTTTCGGCGACAGCGGCCCGCTCGCCACCTCGCTCGCGGCGCTCGAGGATTACTTCGTCGCGCACGCCCGGCCGTGGGAGCGCTACGCGTGGCTCAAGGCGCGCGTCGTCGTCGGGCCCGCGGAAGGCGTGCGCGAGCGCGTGGAGCCGTTCGTGTATCGCCGCTACCTCGACTACGGCATGCTCGCTTCGATGCGGGAGCTGCATGCGCGCATCTTCGAGGCGGCGATCCGCCGGCGGAAGGCGGACGACATCAAGGTCGGCACCGGCGGCATCCGCGAGGTCGAGTTCGCGGCGCAACTGTTCCAGATGGTGCGCGGCGGGCGCGACGCCGGATTGCGCACCCCTTCCACGCGCGCGGCGCTCGCGGCGATCGGCGAGCGCGGGCTGGTCGCGCCGGAACGCGCCGGCGCGCTCCTCGAGGCGTACGCGTTCCTGCGCCGGCTCGAGCATCGGCTGCAGTACTACGACGACCAGCAGACGCAGGCGCTGCCGAGGACGCCGGAGCACCGCGCCCTCGTCGCAGAGGCGATGGATTGCGCCGACTGGGACGCGCTCCTCGTCCGCCTCGACGCGCACCGCGCGAAGGTGCAGGACGCGTTCAACGCGCTCTTCGAGGCGCCGCCCGAGCACGCGCGCGCGGCGAGCCTCGCCTCGTGGCTCTACGACCCGCAGGCGAGCGCCGATCCCGAGGGGCTCGCCGGCGACCTCGCGGAAGCGGGCGTCGCCGATGCGCAGGCGGTCGCGCGGCGCCTGGTGGAGTTCACGCGCTCGCGCCGTTACCGCGCGCTTTCCACCGCCATTCGCGCACGCACCGAGCAGCTCCTGCCGCTGGTCGTCGCCGCGCTCGCCCGCGAAGGCGGCCGCGAGGCGACCGCCGCGCGCCTCCTCGACCTGCTCGAAGCGATCGGCGGCCGCGAGGCCTATTACTCGCTCCTCGTCGAGCAGCCGCAGGTGCTCGCGCGCGCCGCGCGGCTGGTCTCGAAGAGCGCATGGGCGGCGCGCCTGCTCGCGCGCCATCCGATCCTCCTCGACGAGCTCACGCATACCGCGGCGAGCTTCACGGCGACCGACTGGGCGGCCGAGCGCGCATCGCTGCGCGCGGAATGCGCCGCGATGGAAGGCGACGTCGAGCGCCTGCTCGATCACCTGCGCCATTACAAGCAGCGCCAGATGCTGCGCTTCACGATCGCCGACCTCGAGGGCGAGCTCGCGGTGATGGCGCTCTCCGACGAGCTCAGCGCGCTCGCCGACACGATCCTCGACGTGACGCTCGCCGAAGCGATGAAGAGCGTGGGCATTGCTCCCTCGCCCTCGGGGGAGGGCCGGGGAGAGGATCGCGCATCCGGCTTCTGCATCGTCGGCTACGGAAAGCTCGGCGGCAAGGAGCTCGGCTACGCCTCCGACCTCGACATCGTCTTCCTGTACGACGCGTCGATGGCGGGCGAGGCCGAGCGGCTCGCGCGCGTGGCGCAGCGCGTGAACAACTGGATGACCACGCTCACCTCCGCGGGCGTGCTGTACGAGATCGACCTGCGCCTGCGCCCCGACGGCATCAAGGGCTTGATGGTGAGCTCGATCGCGGCTTTCCGGGACTACGAGACGAAGCGCGCGTGGACCTGGGAGCACCAGGCGCTCACGCGCGCGCGCGCCTGCGCGGGCGATACCGCCCTCGGCGCGCGCTTCGAAGCCGTGCGCGACGAGATCCTCGCCGTCCCGCGCGAGCGCGCGAAGCTCTTCGAGGAGATCGTCGCGATGCGCCGCAGGATGCGCGCGGAGCAGAAGTCGCAGGCGCACGACCTGAAGCACGTCGAGGGCGGCGTGATCGACCTCGAGTTCTGCGTGCAGGCGCTCGTGCTCGCCTACGGTCCCGGGCATCCGCGGCTACGCGAGAACAAGGGCAACCACACGCTGCTCCACCGGTGCGCGGAGCTCGGCCTCGTGGAGGCGGGCATCGCCTCGCCCGCGGCGGACGCCTACCTCGCGATGCGCCGCCGCCTCCACCGCGCGGGGCTCAACGACGAGGAGACGGTGCGCGTCGGCGAAGGCGAGCTCGAGCCGGAGCGCGCCGCGGTCACGAGGCTCTGGAAGTCGCTCTTCGGCTAGTCCGCGAGGCGGCGCATCGGCTCGCGCACCGGGCCCTCGAGCCGGTACACCTGCATGCGGCCCTTGCCCTTGATGTCCACTTCCTGGGACTCGCCGAAGAGGAAGCGGTGCTGCAGGCGGCGGTAGGTGGTGCTGTCCAGCTGGGTCGCGTTCGCGGGCGCGTCGGCCGCCATGCGGAAGGCGACGTTCACCGTGTCGCCCCACATGTCGTAGATGAACTTCTTCTTGCCGATCACGCCGGCGACCACCGGCCCGGTGCCCACGCCGATGCGGATCTCGATCTTCACGTGGGTGCGGCGGCGGTATTCCTCGATCTTCGCCTGCATCTCGAGCGCCATGCTCGCGATGGCGTCGGCATAGTGGATCTGGGCGCCGGTCTCGAGCCCCGCCGCGGCCATGTACGCGTCGCCGATCGTCTTGATCTTCTCCACGTGGTAGCGGTCCGCGAGGTCGTCGAAGACCGAGAACACGTCGTTCAGGATCTTCACCGTCTCGACCGGCGAGAGCTCCTCGGTCATGCGGGTGAAGCCGACGATGTCGGCCACGAGGACCGTCACGTCGGCGTGGCCCTGCGCGATGTTCGCCTCGTTCCTCTTCAGGCGCTCGGCGATGGCGGGCGGCAGGATGTTGAGGAGCAGCTTCTCGCTGCGGTCGCGCTCCTGGCGGATCTCCTCGTGCGAGGCGTCCACCAGCGCACGCAGCTTCTGCTTCTCGTTCGCGAAGTACCAGAGCAGCGAATAGATCATCACCGAGATGGCGGCGAAGTTCAGCACGAAGAACACGGCCACCGTCTGCAGGTCGAAGCGCTGCACCGTGCCGGAGAGCATGTAGTCGAACACGCCCGCCATCACGGTCATGAAGAGCCACGCGAAGAACCACGGCATCGACTGGCGCGTGCCGAGCACCGTCACCGCGCCCACCGGCGCCATGAGGCCCCACAGGCTCACGCCCGAGGAGTTCACGAAGTTGCCGATCGCCCACTGCATCGCGAACGGCGTGAAGAGGATGAGCGCGAGCTGGATCACGGCGAACGCCTGCAGCCGCCGCAGCTTCCAGTAGAGCGTGATGGTGACGAACGACAGGCCCTGGAAGATGAGCGGGATCGCGGTGGAGTACTGGTAGCCCATGCTCCAGTACACGGCGAGCCAGAGCGCCGCCGCGCACATCATGAAGCCCGTCGTGAGCATCAGCATGTCGCCGGAGAGCTTCTCCTCCGGCGTGAGCGGTCGTGGCGGCGCCCGCAATTCCCCCGCCAAGGTTGCGGGCTTGCTCGACGGATCGACGTCCATCCCGGCGCGACTCCCCCTGTCTTCTTGTTCGTGCTGCTGCGGCGATTATGGCACACGCGGCGAGCGCCGGAGAGTGTTTTACCGCACATCCGGGACCCGGATCGCGCCCCGTTTTGGGCTAGAATCGATTACTTCTGAAAGCTTTCCCGGAGCGTCCCTCCATGTCGATGGCAGACCGCGACGGCTTCATCTGGTACGACGGCAAGCTCGTGCCCTGGCGCGAAGCCACCACCCACGTCCTCACCCACTCGCTCCACTACGGCCTCGCGGTATTCGAGGGCGTGCGCGCCTACAAGACCGAGTCGCTCGGCACCGCCATCTTCCGCTTGAAGGAACACACGGACCGGCTGTTCAATTCCGCGAAGATCTACATGATGGAGGTTCCGTACGGCAAGGAAGAGCTCATGGCGGCGCAGAAGGAGGTCGTGCGCGCCAACAAGCTGGAGAGCTGCTACCTGAGGCCGATCGCGTTCTACGGCTCGGAGAAGATGGGCGTCTCCCCGCTCGGCGCCCGGGTGCACGTCGCGGTGGCCGCATGGCCCTGGGGCGCGTATCTCGGCGAGGAAGGGTTGAAGCGCGGCATCCGCGTGAAGACCTCGTCCTTCGCACGCCACCACGTGAACGCCACGATGGCGCGCGCGAAGCTCGCGAGCACCTATGCCAACTCGATCCTCGCGAACCTCGAGGCGACCCAGGAAGGCTACGACGAGGGGCTGCTCCTCGACACCGACGGCTTCGTCGCCGAGGGCCCGGGCGAGAACCTCTTCATGGTGAAGGACGGCCGCGTCTATACCCCGCAGCTCACCACGGCGCTGGACGGCATCACGTGGCGGAGCGTGCAGTCGATCTGCGCGGATCTCGGCATCGCGGTGGAGAAGACGCGCATCACGCGCGACGACGTGTACATCGCCGACGAGGCGTTCTTCACCGGCACGGCGGCCGAGGTGACCCCGATCCGCGAGCTCGACCGGCGCGTGATCGGCAGCGGCTCGCGCGGCCCGGTCACCGAGCGCATCCAGACGGCGTTCTTCGACATCGTGAACGGCCGCAATCCCAAGTATCGCCAATGGCTCACGCCCGTCCAGACCGAAAATGTCGCTGCCGTCCGAGCTTGACCAGAAGTTCGTCGAGGTGACCGCGGCCGACTTGCCGCTGCACTGCCCGCTGCCGTCGCAGAAGCTGTGGAACACGCATCCGCGCGTGTTCCTGCCGATCGAGATGACGAAGCAGGCGCGCTGCCCGTACTGCGGCACGCTGTACAAACTGGTCGGCGAAGCGCCTTCGGGCCACTGACCCTCGTCTCCGCCGCCCCCGATGAAGGCATTCGAGGGCAGGCTCCGGCGCGAATCCATCGCATGCGCACCCTCGTCGTGGGCCCCTCCTGGATCGGGGACGCGGTCCTCTCCCATCCGCTCATCGCGCGCCTGAAGGAAGCGCACCCGCCGGCAACGGTCGATGTCCTCGCGCCGCCGTGGGCGCTCGCGGTCTATCGGCGCATGCCGGGCGTGGACGGCGCGCTCGCGCTGCCCTTCGCGCACGGCCACTTCAAGCTCGGGGCGCGGCGCGCGTTCGCGCGTTCCCTTCCCGCCTATGACCATGCGATCGTGCTGCCGAACAGCTGGAAGTCCGCGCTCCTCCCCTGGCATGCGGGCATCGCGCGCCGCACCGGATATCGCGGCGAGATGCGCTACGGATTGCTGAACGACCTGCGCGTGCTCGACGAGGAGGCCCTGCCGCGACTGGTCGATCGCTATGCGGCGCTCGCGCAACCGTCCGGGGAAGCCTTGCGCCGGCCTGTCCCCGAGCCGCGCCTCGCGGTGGACGAGAGCGCGCGCCTCGCGACCCTCGCGAAGCTCGGCCTTGCCGCCGATCGTCCCGCGGCCGCGTTCGCGCCGGGCGCGGAGTACGGGCCGGCCAAGCGCTGGCCGGCGCGGCACTTCGCCGCGCTCGCGCGCACGCTCGCCGCGCGCGGCTGGCAGGTGTGGCTGCTCGGCAGCGCGAAGGATGCGCAGGCGACGCGCGCGATCGAGGCGCTCGCGCCGGGCGCCTGCGTGGATCTCGCCGGCCGCACCTCGCTCGACGAGGCGATCGACCTGCTCGCCTCCGCGGCGCGCGTGGTCACCAACGACTCCGGCCTGATGCACGTCGCGGCGGCATTGGATCGCCCCACCGCGGCGATCTTCGGCTCCTCGAGCCCCGCGTTCACGCCGCCGCTCTCGAGCCGCGCGCGCGTGATCTCGCTCCACCTCGACTGCAGCCCGTGCTTCCAGCGCGTCTGCCCGCTGGGCCACACCGATTGCCTCGAGAAGCTCGATCCCGCCCGCGTCCTCGAGGCGCTCGAATGAAAAAGGGGTCAGATTACTTTTCCAGGCCGGATTGCCGTTTGCACGACGGTCCGCTCGGAAAAGTAATCTGACCCCTTTTTCGACCCCTTTTTCGTGCTCGACTAGAATTCGAACCGGCCCTCCCTGCCGAAGTCCAATCGCCATGAAGACTGCCCTCGCCTTCGCCTTCGCCCTCTGCGCCACGCTCTGCGTTCCCGCCGCCGCGGCCGATTCCGCCTATGTGAAGGACGTCGAGGCGTGGCGCGCGCATGCCGATGCGAGCCTGCGCAAGGACAACGGCTGGCTCACGCTCGCCGGCCGCTACGTGATGAAGGACGGCGTCAACACCTTCGGCACCGGCGCGGACAACGACATCGTGTTCCCGAAAGGGCTCGGGCCCGCGCGCATGGGCACCATCACGGTCGAGCCGGGGCGCGTCTTCGTGCAGCTCGCGCCCGGCCTCACGATGGAGAAGGACGGCATTCCCATGACCGACAAGGTGATGGATACCGCGAGCGACGCCCCCGACTGGGTCTCCATGGGCCATGGCGCCTTCCACGTGATCGAGCATGACGGGCGCTACGTCCTGCGCCTCGCCGACAACGAGAGCGAGAACCGAAAGCACTTCGGCGGCCGCGTCTGGTTCCCGGTGAATACCGCGTATCGCCTGCGCGCGAGGTTCGTCGCCTACGAGCCGCAGCGCCACATCCCGATCGTGAACGTGATCGACGAGGTGTCCGACGAGCCCTCGCCCGGCTACGTCGAGTTCAAGCTCGGCGGGAAGACCTATCACCTCGACGCGGTGGGCGACGACGGCGGCCTCTTCTTCGTCTTCCGCGATTCGACCGCCGGCAAGACCACCTACGGTCCGGGCCGCTTCCTCTACGTCGAGAAGAAGCCGGCGTCGGGACAAACCGTGGTGCTCGACTTCAATCGCGCCTACAACCCGCCGTGCGCGTTCAACGAATACACCACCTGCCCGCTGCCGCCGAAGCAGAACATCCTGCCGGTGCGCGTCGAGGCGGGCGAGAAATATCCGCCGAAGAAGCTGGGCTAGCTCCCATGCGCGCAACGCTCCTCGCCGCGGTCCTCGCCTTCGCGAGCGCGGGCGCGTTCGCGGTGCAGGACACCGAGTGGCCGCCGCCCAAGGAAGTGATCGAGCGCATGCAGGCGCTCGAGGCGGTGATCCGCGATCCGCAGTCGACGCTCCCGCAGCGCGAGGCCGCGCGCGAGGAGCTCGCGGGGTTGCTGAAGAGTCCCGCCGGGCGCGCGATGGGACCGCCGCGCGAGCCGAAGCTTCCGCCGCGCGCCGCGATCCAGCCGTTTCCGAGCGTCGTGCAGCCGCTGCCGCCGCTCGAGAAGGCGGTTCCGCCGCCAGCCGGCGTGGCGCATCTCCAGGTGATCGAGCCGCCGAAGGCGCCGGTGGTGAATCCGCTCACCGGTTCGGTCGCCCAACCGTCGGGCCGCTTCGCGATCGATCCCGCGACGGGCAACGTGCTGCACGGCGTGCCCGGCGGCTACGTCGATCCGCGCACCGGGCAGTTCATCCCGGCTCCCGGCCGCTAGAAGAGCACCACCTGCCGCACCGCCTTGCCTTCGCGCAGGCGCTCGAAGCCCTCGTTGATGTCATCGAGCCCGAGGCGATGCGTGAGGAGCTTGTCGACCGGAAGGCGTCCCTGGCGATAGAGCGACACGTAGCGCGGCAGGTCGCGCGCGGGAACGCAGGTGCCGATGTAGCTGCCCTTCACGGTCCGCTCCTCGGCAACCAGGTGCGTCTGCGGCAGCGCGAAGGTCGCGGTGGGATGCGGCAATCCGGCGGTGACCGTGGTGCCGCCGCGCCGCGTGATCCGATACGCGAGGTCCATCGCCTTCACGGATCCGGCGAACTCGAGCGCGAAGTCGACGCCGCCCGCGGTCGCATCGCGGATCGCCTCGATCGCGTTCGGCGTCGCGGCATCGAACGCATCGGTCGCGCCGAGCGTGAGCGCGAGCTCGCGCTTGTCGCGCGCGAGGTCCACGGCGACGATGCGGCTCGCGCCGGCGGCGACCGCGCCGAGCAGCGCCGCGAGCCCCACGCCGCCCAGGCCGACCACCGCCACGGTCGCGCCCATCGGCACCTTCGCCGTGTTCACCACCGCGCCCACGCCGGTCAGCACCGCGCAACCGAAGAGCGCGGCTTCCTCGAGCGGCAGCTCCGGATCGACCTTCACGAGCGAGTTGCGCGAGACGACGGCATGATCGGCGAACGCCGAGCAGCCCATGTGGTGATACACGCTGTCCGCGCCGCGGAAGATGCGGCGATGGCCACCGAGAAGCGCTCCGGCGGTGTTGGAAACGGCGCCGGACGTGCAGAGCGCGGGACGGCCTTCCGCGCACGGCGCGCAGTGCCCACAGCTCGGCACGAACACGAGCACGACGTGGTCGCCCTCCGCGAGGTCGTCCACGCCCTCTCCCAGCGCCTCGACGACGCCGGCCGCCTCGTGGCCGAGCAACATCGGCGTGGGCCGCGGGCGGTCGCCGTTGATCACGGAAAGGTCCGAGTGGCACAGCCCCGCCGCGGCCATCTTCACCAGCACCTCGCCGCGGCCCGGCGCCCCGAGCTCCATCTCCTCGATCGCGAGCGGCCGCGTCTTGTCGTACGGCGGCTCGACCCCCATCGCGTTCAGCACGGCACCGCGGATCTTCATCGATCTCCTCCCCCTGGTCTTCGCGCGAGCCGGAATTTTCGCACGAACTCTTCTTCATCTCGGCGGGAACGCGCTCAGGAGTCGATCTCCGCCAGGAAATTCGGATCGAACCGGGCATTCTCGTTCACGCCGTCCCTGGCATACCCGCGCGGATTGCACACCACCCGCGTGCCATTGAGGACGTAGTCGAAGCTGTCGTGCGTATGCCCGTGTACCCACAGGCATGCGCGAGTCCCATCGGCCAGGCGCTCGGCATCGGATACGAAGCACGCGTTGAGGAGCGAGTCCGTAAACCGCGGGTGGATGCTCTTCGGCGATGGAGCATGGTGGGTGATCACCACGGTCGGGCCGGCATGCGGCTCGGCCAGCTTGCGCTCGAGCCAACCAGCGTGGACGCCGAACAACGCCGCCGAATCGGCCGGGGAAAACACGCGTTCGTCAGCCTCGCCGATGCGGATCCGGCTGAAATCGCGCACGAACCGCTGCGCTTCCCGAATCGCATGCGCTCGCTTGTCGCCCTCGCCGAACAGCATGAAGTCCGTCCACAGCGTCGTTCCGAGGAACCGCACGCCGCCGAGGACGACCTCGTCGTCATCGAGCACGTGCACGTTCGTGCCGGCGCACCGCTGCTTGAGCTCGGCGACGGTGCCGGCAATGCTGCCTCCATAGAACTCGTGGTTGCCGGCAACGTAGAACACGGGCTTGGCAAAGCCCAGGGCCCACGCGACGGCTTCCTTCGGACGAGCGACATCACCGGCGAGGATGACCGCTTCGGCCTCGTTCTCGGGGACCGGCAAGGCGCCGAGGCTCAGATGCAGGTCCGAGAGGATATTGAGTTTCATCGCCGTGCCATGCCCACGCCGCCCATGCCGCGCGCGCCGGAAAATACGTCATTCGCTCGATTGGCGCGGTCGACGCGACTTCCTACAGTCCTCGCATGAGCGAGCTACCGCCCCTTTGCACCGTTCGCCCGCACGAACGGTCCGAACTCCGACTTCGAACCCGCCCGCAGCCCCGCCTCGATGAGGCGATCGGTTGCCCGCACCAGCGCCGCGAGCTCGGCGCGCGAGTGCACGTCCAGCTTCTCGTAGATGTTGACGAGGTGCGTGGAGACCGTGCGCTCGCTGATGCAGAGGCGTTCGGCGATCTCGCGGTTGGCGAACCCGTGCACGACGTAGCTCACGATCTCGCGCTCGCGCGCGCAAAGCCGGTCGAGCACCGTGCGGATCTCGTCCGGAATCAGGTGCGCGATGCGATCCCAGTACGACTCGTTCTCGCGGCGAATGATCGCGCGCAGCTCGTCGGGCGAGAGCTCCTTCAGCAGATCGACGTCGTGGAACCTGCGTGCGTGCTCCGTCGCCGTCGCGATGAGCGCCTCTTCGTTTTCGGCGGCGAAAACCTCTCCGCACGGCGGACACGTCATCCTCAATACGCGCTTTTCATCCGGCATGGAGCAACCCCGTGACGACCCAGGAACTGTCGATCTCATCGTACAACGATCGCCGGCGGATGCGCATCCCCGGCCCGGCCCGCGCAACGGCGGAGCGCGCCTTCTTCGGCGGCATGGCGGTCCTGCTGTGCGTCGTCGTCTTCATCGGCTTTTTCCGGACCTTCTTCGGCGCGGGATTCGTCGAGGCGCCGCTCCCGAGCCCGATCCTGCGCGTGCATGGCATCGTTTTCACCGCGTGGATGCTGCTGTTCATGGCGCAGGCCGCGCTCGTCTGCGCTCGGCGCGTCGCGTGGCATCGCAAGCTCGGCATCGTGGCGTTCTGCCTTCCGCCGCTCATGGTCGTGCTCGGCGTGATCGCGGCGATCGACGCGCTCGGCCGCGGGGTGACCATCGGCACGCTCGATCCGGCGACATCCCTCGCGATTCCGCTCTGGAACATCGCGGCCTTCGCGATCGTGATCTTCGCAGCATGGAAGGCGCGCCGGCGCCCGGACGCGCACAAGCGGCTGATCCTGCTCGCGACGATCGGCCTCTCGGATGCGGCGCTCGGCCGGCTTCCCTGGGCGCAGGTGGGCATTCCGACGGCAGCGGGCGCGGTGATCGGCCTCGCCGTTCTGATCCTCGCGGTCGTCGCCTACGACCTGCTGTCGCTGCGCCGCGTCCGTCGATCGACGATGTGGGGAGCGCCGGTCGTCTTCACCGCCGGGGCGTTCGCCGTCCCGCTCGGCATGACCTCCGCGTGGCACAGCTTCGCGCATTTGCTGGCGCGCGTCGTCGTGCCGTACGTGTAGGGAAGGGCAAAGCGACCGTGGCCCAGTGTCAACGAATGAATGGTGAGGAGCCCTCGTCGAGCCACGCACGGGCCTGGGCGATCGCCTCGTCATAGGAAAGCGAGCGGCCATCGGACTCGGCGGCGGCGAACGCGATGTCCCCCAACGCCTCCCGCGCCCGCTCGATGGACACTTCCGCCCCCGGCTCGGGGTGATGACCGATGCGTTCCCTCTGCGCCTCGGCGGCCCCATAGAGTCGCGCGGCGAGGTTCCACTCGCCGAATAATATCGCGAGCTCCGACGCACCGCTCAGGTGCGCAATGCCCGCTCGCTTCGAACCGATGTCCTCGGCGATCGAGAACCCCTCGCGCAACATGTCCCTGGCGCGGTCCCCCAATCCGAGGGCAATCGACGTCGTCCCGAGATTCGACAGATTGATGGCAACACCGGCGCGATCTCCGCGCTCGCGGTTGAGCGCCAATGCTTCCTCGAACAGATGCTGCGCGGTTTCCTCTTCTCGCTTTTCGCCGTAATAAAAAACGCCGAGCGCATGGAGCGCGCGGGAAAGTTGTCGCTTGTCTCCAAGCTGTCGCGAAAGCGCAAGCGCGTCCTGGAAATGTGCGCGCGCGATGGCTCTGTTTCCGCCGGCGAGGACCACGAACCCCAATAACCGGAGCGCTTCGGCCTCTCTTTCCCGGTTGCCGACGTCGCGCGAGATGGACAGGCTCGCCTCGACGTATTCTTTCGCCTCCACGTAACGGCCCATGAAATAGCTGGCCTCGCCCGCCGCCCATAGCGCCCGGCACCGAGCGAGGCTGCGCACCTCGGCCCCACGCCGCGTCAGTGCTTCCTCCGTCACCCGATGTCTCAGCGCGACCAGGCCGCGATGCAGCAGGTACACCCCCGAGGAAAAAACCAGTCGCAATCCCAGCTCGGCGCCATCCTCGGCGTGATCGCACCAGGAATGAGCCGCCAGCAGGTTCTCGCGTTCCAGGTCGAGCCGCGCGAACCAGGCGCCCTGCTCTTGCCCGACAAGCTGCGGTTCCGCTTCCTCCGCGAGCGCCACGAAGAACGCGAGGTGGCGGTCACGCGTCGCCTCGCCCTCACCGGACTGGTTGAGCCGATCCTGCGCATACTGGCGCACTGTTTCCAGCATCGTGTAGCGGGTTGTGCCGCCCTCGACGCGGTTGGTCGTGACGAGCGATTGCTCGACGAGACGCGTGAGCACGTCCAGGACCGCATACTCGTCCGGCTGTTCGGCGGCTACCCGCGCGGCGCTCGCGAGGGTCCAGCCGCCCACGAACACCGAGAGCCGCTGCAACAGCTGCCGCTGGTCGGGCGCGAGATGGTCGAAGCTCCACTGGATCGTCGCGAGCAGCGTCTGTTGCCGCGCCATCGCGGTCCTGCTGCCGCCCGTGAGCAGCCGGAAGCGGTCGCCGAGCCTCGCGCGGATTTCCTCCACCGTAAGCATTTTCACGCGCGCCGCGGCGAGCTCGACCGCCAGCGGAATGCCGTCCAGTCTTCGGCAGATCTCGGCCACGGCATCGCGGGTGTCGTCTCCCAGCGAGAACCTGGGAACCAGCAGTCGTGCCCGCTCGACGAAGAGGCGCACCGCCTCGCAGGCATCCAGCGCCGCGGGGTCGAGCTTCGATCCGGGCGCTGGAAAGGACAGCGAACGAACCGTGACGGTGCGCTCACCGCCGACACTTAGCCCTTCGCGGCTGGCCGCCAGCACGCGCACGCCCGAGGCGGCGCCGACCACCCGCTGTACCACAGCCGCACACGCCGCCACCAGATGCTCGCAATTGTCGAGGACCAGCAACGTCTGTTTGCCGGCAAGGCGGTCGCAAAGCGTGTCGACCATCCGCCGGTCATTCTCCTCGGGAATGCCGAGCAGCGTTGCAATCGTCAGCGCCACGCGCCCCGCATCCATGAGCGAGGCCAGATCGACGTACCAAACGCCATCCGGAAACGACTGGAGAACCCGCTTTGCGAGCTCGAGGGCGAGTCGGGTCTTGCCACAGCCGCCGATGCCGGTGAGCGTGAGGAGCCGCGTTTGCTCGAGCAGTGCGGCGTATTCCTCGAGATCGTCGTCGTGACCGATGAAACTGGTGAGCTGGGTCGGCAGGTTGTGCCGCGGCGCCTGCGGCAGCGATGACGACTCACTGCCGGGCATGAGCTCGAGCGTAAAGCAATAACCGCGGCCCGCAGTGGTCGCGATCGCTGCCGGCCCGAGAACCTTGCGCAGCGTGGAGACCTGCACCTGCAGGTTGTTTTCCTCCACGACCACGCCAGGCCAGACCCGGCCGAGCAATTGGTCCTTGGTCACCAGCTGACCGGCGCGCTCCACCAGCGCCAACAGCACGTCGATGGCCCGATGGCCGAGCTCCACGGGGTGGCCGTCGTTCAGCAACCGGCGCTGATGGGGCTGCAGCTCGAAACGGCCAAAACGGTAAGTGGTCATCGCGGCGGATCGGGCGAGCGCGGTCGCCCCTGCAATGGTGCCGAGTTTGCTCTCGCCCGGCCGCCTCGAGCGCGGCTTTCAGAACATTTAAGCCCGGCTAAAGGACTGAAGCAGCTCGCCTGAAGGAAAGTAGGTCCCGGCAGCACCGGAATCTACCCGACCGAAACAGGACCGTAAGGAGACTGCCATCAACGCCAAGCCCACGCCAGCCGGCCCCCGCGTCATCACGACGATCGCCGCCGCCGCGCTGTCGGCCGTCATCGCGATCGGGCTGCTGATCGCGGTGAGCCGCCTGTTCCAGCGCGACGGCACGCCGTTCGAGCAAGTCGCCATCGCCGAACACGCCTGCGCCAATCATACGTTCATGTCCGAACGCGAGGCCTGCGTGCGTTCCTACCTTGCCGCATCGCGTGTCCAAAACGCTGCGGGCCGTTGAAGCTCTGCGCAGGGAAGCCTGCGAACGGCAACTTTCGGATACCAGGCGGCATGGCGGGTTCTGGCCGCGAGCCGACACCTAGGATCGGTCGGAGCGCTGAAGCCGCGCGGCGAGAGCCGCAAGCTGCGCCGGCGTGTCGAGATCGATGGTGATGCCCGGATCGTCCGTCGGCAGGATGCGCAGCTCGTTGCGATGACGTTCGACGATCCCGCGCGCGCCGACGTCCCCGTCGAGCGCGAGGAGCTCGGAACGCAAGGCCGCGGAGAATGCGACCGGATGGCCCCGCGTGCCGTTCGCGCGCGCGACGGGCGCAGCGAGCAGCGCGCCCTCGGCGAGCAAATCACCCAGCGCTCGGATAGTGGGGGGCGCCACGAGCGGCATATCTCCCAGCGCCACGATCCAGCCATCGGCGCGATCGCTCGCGGCCACCGCCGCCGCCAGGCTCGCGCCCATGCCGCGCTTGGTGCGATCCGACTCGACGACCTCGCAGCCCACGGACTCGAGCGCCTCGCGCAGGCCGTTCGCCCCGAGCGGCACCAGCGCGAGCGGCGTTCCGCCGGCGCCCTCGCGCAAATTCACGGCGGCGCGAGCCACGATCGGGCCGCCTTCCTCCTCGCCGGGAATCGGCGCGAGCAGCTTGTTGGAGCCGAAGCGGCGCGAGGCGCCGCCGCAGAGCAGCAGGGCGCGAATCTCCATCCCGGAAATGCGCGGGCTAAGCCCGCTTCTGGCCCGCGTCCTCGGCCTTCTCGAGCATCACGCCATTGCGCGTGGCGACGAGGTCGGCGAGGATCGCGACCGCGATCTCGGGCGGCGTGCGCGAGCCGATGGAGAGCCCGACGGGACCGTGCAGCTTCGCAATCTGCTGCGCACTCAAGTCGAACTGCGCGAGCCGCCGGCGGCGCTCCGCGTTGGTGCGTGCCGAGCCGACGGCGCCGACGTACGCGGCGTCGCTCTTCAGCGCCTCGAGCAGCGCCATGTCGTCGAGCTTGGGATCGTGCGAGACGGTGAGGATCACCGTGTGCGGATCGGGCCGGAACGCGAGGACGGCATCGTCCGGCATGCCGTCCACCCACTTCGCGTTCGCCGAGCGCCAGGCGGTGCGGTATTCCTCGCGCGGGTCGCACACGAAGACCTGGTAGTCGACGGTGGCCGCGATCTCCGCGAGATAATGCGCGATCTCCGAGGCGCCGATCACGAGCATGCGCCAGCGCGGGCCGTGCACGCTCGCGAAGCGCGTGTCGGTGCGCTCGCATTCGTCGTTCGCGCCGGCGGCCGCGAGGCTCCACGCGCCGGTAGCGAGCTCGACCTGGCGCGCGACGATATGGCCCTCGGCGATGCTCTCGAGGAGCGCTTGCAGCTCCGCGGGCGCCACTTCCGGCTCGACCAGGATTTCCAGCTCGCCGCCGCACGGCAGCCCGAAGCGCCGCGCCTCGTCCGCGCTCACTCCGTAGGAGACGAAATGGGGCGTCCTTCCGGCGTATTCCTCGCGGCGGCGCACGAGGTCGTCCTCGATGCAGCCGCCGGAGACCGAGCCCACCAGGATGCCGTCGTCGCGGATCGCGGCGAGCGATCCCGGCGGACGCGGGCTCGCGCCGAACGTGCGCGCGACGGTGAGGAGCCAGACGCGCCGCCCTTCGCGCCGCCATTCGAGCGCGCGTTCGAGGACGTCGAGGTCGAGGCTCTGCATGGGCGAATGTTACACCCGGCCCGCGCTCGCCTACCTGTGCTGCACGACGACGGGGAAGAGCGAGGAGCGGCGCTCGGTCTCGCCCTGGATCACGAGCCAGGCGGCGAGGAGCACCAGCACGATCGCGGCGACGACCTCGAAGGTCGGGTTGCGCAGGATCTTGCGCAGCGTCTTGTGCCAGTCGTGCCCGAAACGGGTTTGCATCTGAAAATCCCCGCGCGAGGAGTCGACGATCTTACGACCGGCAAGCTTGCTCCGCGTTCCGCCGGAGGGCGATCGCGGATTTGCAAGAATTCGTTGCGATGCGCTTCAGGTCCACTGCATGGAACCGAGCGGAAGCCGGCGCGCGCGCTTGCCGGTGAGCGCGAAGAGCGCGTTCGCGACCGCGGGGGCGACCGGTGGGGTTGGCGGGCTCCCCCACGCCGGTGGGCTTGTCGCCGCCGGCCGTGAGGCGCACCTCGACCGCCGGCATCCCGGAGAGGCGCAGCACCCGGCTGGCAATAGCCGCACTGCACGACGTCCTTGTCGATCCGCGCAACGCCCGGAGGAGCGGCGTATCGGGGGCGGCGCGGAAATCGACCTGCTCGCCGTTCACGAAGAACCCGGACATGCGGGATCTGCAATACCGGAAGCCGTGGAACCGGCGACTATAAATCAAAATTCCGGTAAGCTCTCGCGCCTCATGAAGACGACTCGCCCGCGCACGCGCGCGCGCCTCTTTCCGACCCCGGACGACGCCGAGACCGCGTTCTACGAGGCGCTCGAGCGCTGCGATCTCGCCGCGATGATGGCGGTGTGGGCGGAAGCGGACGACGTGGTGTGCGTGCATCCGCAGGGGCCGCGGCTGGTGGGCTTCGACGCGGTGCGCGAGAGCTGGGCGCGCATCTTCGCGGGCTCGGCGCAGCTGCGCGTCGAGACGAGCGGCGTGCAGCGCTTCGACGGTCCCACGGTCGCGGTGCACGCGCTGGTGGAGATCGTCGGCGCCGCCTCGGGCGGCAAGGCGGGCTCGGTCCACGCGACCAACGTCTTCGAGCTCACCGACGCCGGCTGGCGCATGGTGATCCACCACGCCTCGCCGCTCGCCGAAGCGCCCGCTCCCGAAGAGCCGCCCGAGCCCGCCCACACGATCCACTAGCGTTGTGCCCCGCATGCGCGGGTGTCCCGCAAGCGCCGATCCCGCCGATCCGACGCCGATGGCCGCCGATAAAGGCCAATAGAATGATGCCTGGCGTTTGGAAACGTTGCTGCAATTGAATCTCGGCAAGCTCACTCCAGCCCTTCCCCATCGGCGCGCATCGGCGTTGGATCGGCGGATATCGGCGCTTTCAAAGCCTTTCGCCTGCATGGTCGTGCTGCTCGCGCTCGCGGCAAGCGTGCAGGCGGCGGACCTGCGCAAGGTGGTGCGCGTCGCGTATCCGAGCGCCGAGAGCCGGCTCGATCCGCAGGCGCAATCGGACGAGGCCTCGGAAGGCATCAACGAGAACATCTTCGATTCGCTGCTCGAGTACGACTACCTCGCGCGCCCCGCGCAGCTGCAGCCGCGCGCGGCCACGGCGCTCCCCGAGATCACCGGCGGCGGCCGCGTCTACACGCTGCACGTGAAGCCCGGCATCTACTTCACGCCCGATGCCGCGTTCCGCGGCCGGCGCCGCGAGCTCGTGGCGCAGGACTACGTCTACTCGATCGAGCGCCTGTTCGACCCGAAGCTCAAGAGCCAGTGGCTGTTCCTGGTCGAAGGCAGGATCGCGGGCGCCGATCGCGCGATGGCCCAGGCGCGCCGGACCGGGCGCTTCGACTACGACCGGCCGATCGAGGGCCTCGCGGCGATCGACCGCTACACGCTGCGCATCACGCTCACGCGCCCCGATTACACCTTCAGCTACGTGCTCGCCATCGCGCCCACCGCCGCGGTCGCGCGCGAGGTGGTCGAATACTACGGCGACGACGTCGCCGCGCACCCGGTGGGCACGGGACCCTACCGCCTCGTGCGGCGCATCCCCGGCTCGCGCATCGTGCTCGAGGCGAATCCCGCCTACCGCGAGGATGTGTTCCAGAGCGTCGGCCACGACGATCCGCGCTCGAAGGAGATCGCCGCGGCGCTCGCGGGCAAGCGCCTGCCGATCGTGGGACGCATCGAGATCTCCATCGTGGACGAGGCGCAGCCGCGCTGGCTCGCCTTCCTCGGCGGCGAGCACGACTACCTGCGCCCGCTGCCGGAGGAATTCGCCGACGTCGCGATGCCCGGCGGCAAGCTCGCGCCGAACCTCGCGAGGAAGGGCATCCGCGCGACGCCCGACGAGATCGCGTACGTCACCTACACGACCTTCAACATGCAGGAGAAGATCGACGGCAAGCCCAATCCACTCGGCGGCTATACGCCCGAACGCATCGCGCTGCGGCGCGCGATCGCCCTCGGCTTCCGCATCGACGACGAGATCCGGATCCTCGACAAGCACCAGTCCGTGCGCGCGCAATCGCCGCTGCCGCCGTCGGTGGACGGCTACGATCCGCACTTCACGAGCCCCACGCTGCAGTACGACCCGGCGAAGGCGAAGGCGCTGCTCGACATGTTCGGCTACGTGGACCGCGACGGCGACGGCTATCGCGAGAATCCCGACGGCTCGCCGCTTTCCTTCGACCACGCCTCGGTGCCCACGCAGCGCGAGCGGCAGAGGAACGAGCTGTGGAAGAAGTCGATGGACGCGATCGGCATCCGCGTCACCTTCGACAAGGTGGCGAAGCTGCCGGACCTGCGCGAGCAGGCACGCTTCGCAAGGTGCAGTCGTTCAGCTACGGCTGGATCGCCGACTATCCCGACGGCGAGGACTTCCTGCAGCTCCTCTGGGCGGGCTCCATCGGGCAGGCGAACTACGCGATGTTCGACCTTCCCGAATACAACGCGCTCTACGAGAAAGCGAAGACCATCCCGCCCGGCCCCGAGCGAGATGCGCTCTACACGAAGATGGTGAAGCTCATCATGGTGTACATGCCGTGGATGGTGGAGACGTACAAGGCGCAGAGCGTGCTCATGCAGCCCTGGCTGCTCGACTACAAGAAACACCCGTTCATGATCGAGCCCTGGAAATACCTGGACGTCGACCTCGCGCGCAAGGCGGCTGAACGGCGGTAACATCGCGCATGGCCACCGCTCCCGCGCCCGTGAAGGACGGTCCCGCGGCGAACCTGATCGTCGCGGCGTTGGTACTCGTGCTCGCATGGCAGCTCGCGTACTGGACGTGGGAGCTCGCCGCACCCGCGTCCGCGGCGCGCATCTCGTCGAGGTCCGCCGCGGAAGTCGATCCGGCCGCGATCGCGCGGCTCTTCGGCGCCGATGCGCCGGCCTCCTCGGGCAACAGCGTGGACGGCCTGGTGCTCAAGGGAGTCGTCGCGCCGACGCCGGGAACGGCGGCCTCGGCGATCTTCGCGCCGCGCGCGGGCAAGGACGTCTCGATCTTCATCGGCGAGGACGTGCGGCCCGGCGTGAAGCTCGTCGAGGTCGATCCCGGCTACGTGCTCGTTTCTCGCGGCGGCGTGCGCGAGCGGATCGATCTCGCCGACTGGCATTCGAGGACGTCGCCGCGCGGATCGTCGCCCTCGCGCGGCTTCCACATCGACGTCGCGCGCACCGGCGCCAACCAGTACAGCCTCTCCCGCGTGCAGCTCGACCAGGCGCTGCGCGACCCGAGCCAGCTCCAGTACCTGGGGCAGATCGCGATGCCGCCGGGCGGCGGCGTGCGCATGGAGGCCGCGCCGGCGGGAAGCCTCGCCGCGAAGCTCGGCCTGCAGCCGGGCGACGTCATCCGCAAGGTGAATGGCCAACCGGTCGCCTCCACCGGCGACCTCGCCCGCCTCTACCAGGAGTTCGCGACGCTGCACGAAATCCAGGCCGAGGTGCGCCGCGGGAACACCACCCTCCAGCTCGCGTATCAGATCCACTGAGCCGGCTTGCCGATGCGCGAAATTCCGGGTGCGACGCGCGCCGGGCTGGTGTACACTGGTTCCGCGAAAACGCCTGACAAATCAAGGACGAAGACACAAATCGTGACAAGGTTTCGAACTTCCCTCGCGCGCGCGCTCGCCGCCTCGCTCGCGTTCGCGGCGGCGCTTGCCTGCGCCGCACCCCCGGAGCCCGCGGCCGAGGCGCCCGCGAAGGCGACTTCGGGCGAAGACAAGATCACCGTCAATTTCGTGAACGCCGACATCCAATCCGTCATCAAGACGGTGGGCCAGCACACGGGCAAGAACTTCATCCTCGATCCGCGCGTGAGCGGCACGGTGAACATCGTCTCCGACCAGCCGGTGTCGAAGGACATGCTGTATCGCATCCTCCTTTCCGCGCTGCGCGTGCAGGGTTACGCGGCGGTCGAAGGCGACGGCTTCGTGAAGATCGTTCCCGAGGCCGAGGCGAAGACCAGCGCGGTGCCCACCGGCGAAGCGGCACGGCGCGCGGCGGGCGAGAGCATCGTGACGCAGGTCTTCGTGCTGCAGAACGAGAACGCGGTGCAGCTCGTGCCGGTGCTGCGGCCGCTCGTCACCGCGAACAACTTCATCGCCGCCTATCCCAACAACAACGCGATCGTGATCACCGATTACGCCGCGAACGTGCGGCGCATCCAGCGCATCATCGAGTCGATCGACCGGCCGGCCGCCACCGACGTCGAGGTGATCCACCTGCAGAACGCCTCGGCGATCGACATCGCGCAGATGCTGCAACGCGTGGTGCCGGAGGCGAACGTCCCGGCCAACGCGCCCGGCAGCACGGCCAAGGCGGCGATCGCGGTCGACTCGCGCACCAACAGCCTCGTGGTGCGCGCCGACAACCCGCCGCTCATGCACCGCATCAAGACGCTCGCGCTGGGACTCGACACGCCCGGCGCCGGCAGCGGCAACATCTATACGGTTTTCCTGCGCAATGCCGATTGCAGCCGGATCGCCGACACCCTGCGCGGATTGCTCGCCGGCAACGAGACCACGCACTCGACCATCGTCTCGACCACACCCGCCGGGAACACCTCCTCGCAGACCACGGCCTCCACCAGCGTGGGCGGGGGGAGCGTGAACGCCGCCGCGCCCAACTCGGTGATCCAGGCCTATCCGCCCACCAACTCGATCATCATCTCGGCGCCGGAGCCGGTGTACCGCAGCCTGCGCAGCGTGATCGACTCGCTCGACCAGCGCCGCGCGCAGGTCTACGTCGAGGCCCTCATCGTCGAGGTGAACGCGAACAAGGCGGCCGAGTTCGGCGTGCAGTGGAACGCCGGCCGCGACATCGGCAACGGCCAGACGCTCTTCGGCGGCACCAACTTCAGCACCACCGTCGGCTCCAACATCCTCGGCATCGCGCAGAACCCGCTCATCGTCGGCGGCGGCCTGAACCTCGGCATCATCAAGGGCTCGCTCACGATCCCGGGCTTCAACGACGCGAACGGCAACCCGATCCAGATTCCCAACCTGCAGCTCCTCGCGCGCGCCCTCGAGGGCGATTCGGACGCGAACGTGCTCTCCACGCCGAACGTGCTCACGCTCGACAACGAGGAAGCGAAGATCGTGGTGGGCCAGAACGTGCCCTTCATCACCGGCAGCTACACGCCGGTCGCCGGCAGCGCGACCACGCCCTTCCAGACCATCGAGCGCAAGGACATCGGCCTCACGCTGAAAGTCACGCCGCAGGTGTCGGAGGCGGGCGCGGTGAAGCTCAAGATCTCCACCGAGGTCTCGAGCGTCACCACCGACAAGTCGATCGTGCAGTCGGCCGACATCATCACCAACAAGCGCTCGCTCGATTCGAGCGTGCTGGTGGACGACGGGCAGATCGTGGTCCTCGGCGGCCTCATCCAGGACGACCAGGAAGGCAGCGTCGACAAGGTGCCGCTGCTGGGCGACATCCCGTACCTGGGCGGCCTCTTCCGCTACCAGTCGCGCACCCACAAGCGCACCAACCTGATGATCTTCCTGCGGCCGGTGATCGTGAAGGACGGGGCCACCGCCGCGGCGCTCACCGGCGACCGGTACGAGTACATCCGCAACCTGCAGGGCGGCATGCGGCTTCCGCGGGCGGCGCTGCTGCCGCCGGTGCAGGTGAAGCAGCTTCCGCCGCTGGAGGACGCGCGCAAGCGCCCGCTCGGCATCCCGGACGAAAACGCGCACGATTGAGGACCCCATGACCGCACCCCTCGAGCGCACCGTGAACCCGCAGGACCTCGACCCCCAGACCGTGCGGCTGCTGCCCTACGCCTTCGCCAAGGCGAAGGGCGTGCTCGCCGCGCGGATGGTCCCGGGGGACGGGGCCCATCGAGCCGCCGCGCTCGAGGTATGGATCAAGCCCTATCCGCAGGCGTCGACCCTCGCCGAGGTGCGGCGCATCGCCGGCAAGGCGCTGCGCGAGGTGCTGCTCACGCCCGAGGAGTTCGAGCATTGCCTCGCGCTCGCCTATACCCGCGAGCCTTCGGCGGCGGAGACCATCGTCGAGGATATCGGCGAGTCGGTGGACCTCGCGAAGCTCACCGAGCAGCTGCCCGAGGTGGCGGACCTCCTCGAGGCGGAGAACGACGCGCCGATCATCCGCCTCATCAACGCGCTCCTCACCCAGGCGGTGCGCGAGGGCGCCTCCGACGTGCACCTCGAGATCTTCGATTCGCGCGCGCTGGTGCGCTTCCGCGTGGACGGGGCGTTGCGCGACGTGGTCGAGCCGCGGCGCGGCTTGCATCCGGCGATGGTGTCGCGCATCAAGGTGATGGCTTCGCTCGACATCGCGGAGAAGCGCCTGCCGCAGGACGGGCGCATCGCGCTTCGCATCGCCGGGCGCGCCATCGACGTGCGCGTCTCCACCATTCCCACGGCGAACGGCGAGCGCGTCGTGCTGCGCCTGCTCGACAAGCAGGCCGGACGCCTCACGCTCGACGCGCTCGGCATGTCGGCCGCCGCGCGCGACCTGGTGGACGAGATGATCCAGGCGCCGCACGGCATCTTCCTTGTGACCGGGCCCACCGGCTCGGGCAAGACCACGACCCTCTACTCCGCGCTCACGCGCCTCGACCGCAAGACGCGCAACATCCTCACCGTCGAGGACCCGGTCGAGTACGAGCTCGACGGCGTCGGCCAGACGCAGGTGAACCCGCGCATCGAGATGACGTTCGCGCGGGCGCTGCGCGCGATCCTGCGCCAGGACCCGGACGTCGTGATGATCGGCGAGATCCGCGACCTCGAGACCGCGCAGATCGCGGTGCAGGCCTCGCTCACCGGCCACCTCGTCCTCGCCACGGTGCACACCAACGATGCGCCGGGTGCGGTGACGCGGCTCGTCGACATGGGCATCGAGCCGTACCTGCTCGCCTCCACGCTGAACGGCGTGCTCGCGCAGCGCCTGGTGCGGCGCCTGTGCCCGGAATGCCGCACGCCCCACGAGCCCGATGCCCCCGAGCGGTCGCTCTTCGGCGCGGCGCCGCCCGAGCGCATCTACCGCGCCGCAGGCTGCGGCGCGTGCAACTTCACCGGCTACCGCGGACGCACCGGCATCTACGAGCTGATGGCGGTCGACGACGACATGCGCAAGCTCGTGCACGACAACGCCTCGGAGCGCGAGCTGCGCGACCACGCGGTGGCGGGCGGCATGACGCGCCTGCGCGAGGACGGCCTGCGCTGGGTGCGCGAGGGCGCGACGTCGCTGGACGAAGTGTTGCGAGCGACGCGGACGTGATGTTGGACCACAGATGAACACGGATGGACACAGATAAGCCTTCCGGAAGGACGACAGCGGTGGTCGTAGTACGCCCCGGCCATCTGTGCCCATCCGTGTTCATCCGTGGTTCCTCGCCGTAGGCAAGCCCATGCCGGGATTCAGGTACCAGGCGTACAACTTCGACGGCAAGCTCCAGAAGGGCGTGCTCGAGGCGGACAGCGCCCGCCAGGCGCGCGCCGCGTTGCGCGAGCAGGGGCTCACGCCGTACCGCGTCGACGTCATCGCGGCGAACGATCCGGCGGGCGGGGCGCGCGCGCGCCCCGCCGGGCTTTCCAGCGCGCAGGTGACGCAGCTCACGCGCGGCCTCGCCTCGCTTCTCGAGGCCGGCCTCACCGTCGAGCAGGCGTTCAACGCCCTCATCGAGCAGGCGGAGGGCGAGCGGCTGCGCCAGGTGCTCGCGGCGTTGCGCGGCGAGGTGCTGGCGGGCAACACCGTCGCGCGCGCGCTCGCGACCTTTCCCGGCGCGTTTCCGGAGCTGTACCGCACGCTCATCGCGGCGGGCGAGGCATCGGGCCAGCTCGCGCGCGTGCTCACGCGCCTCGCCGACTACCTCGAGGATCGCCAGCAGCTCCGCGCACGCCTCTCGCTCGCACTGATCTATCCGGCGATCGTGCTCGGCGTGGCGATCGTCGTGGTCGGTGCGCTCCTCGTGTACGTGCTGCCGCAGGTCGTGCAGGTGTTCGAGCACGCGCACCAGCGCCTGCCGCTCCTCACGCGCGCGTTGATCGGCTTCTCCACGTTCCTGCGTGCGACGTGGGTGGGCTGGATCGCGCTCGCGGCCGCGGCGATCGTCGCGCTGCGCGTCGCCGTCTCGCACCCCGGCCCGCGCGCGCGCCTGCACCGCCTCGCCTGGCGCGCCCCGGTTGCCGGACGGATGCTGCGCCACCTCGACGCCGCGCGGCTCGCCGCCACGCTCTCGATCCTGGTCGGCAGCGGCGTGCCGATCCTCGCGGCGCTCGAGGCGGGCACCGGCGTGATGACGCTCGTGCCGATGCGCGAGGCGCTTGCCGCGGCCGCGCGCGGCGTGCGCGAAGGCATGCCGCTCGCGCGTGCGCTCGGCGCGACCGCCGCCTTCCCCCCGGTGATGGTGCATCTCATCGCGAGCGGCGAGACCAGCGGCCGCCTCGACCAGGCGCTCGAGCGCGCGGCGCGCCAGCAGCAGAACGACATCGCGACGCGGCTCGCCGCGTTCGCCGCGATCTTCGAGCCGGCGATGATCCTCGCGATGGGCGGGCTCGTGCTCGGCATCGTGATCGCGATCCTGCTGCCGATCTTCCAGCTCAATTCGCTGATTGGAAAGTGATGAAACACAAGGGATTCACGCTCATCGAGGTCCTGGTCGTGGTCGCGATCCTCGCGATCCTCGCGGCGATCGTGGTGCCGAGCATCATGAACCGCCCGGACGAGGCGAAGCAGGTCGCCGCGCGCGCCGACGTGCGCGCGATCGTGCAGTCGCTCAAGCTCTATCGCCTCGACAACGGCTTCTATCCCAGCACCGACCAGGGGCTCGCCGCGCTGGTGCAGAAGCCCTCGACGCAGCCGGTCCCGCCGAACTGGAAGCAGGGCGGGTACCTCGAACGGCTGCCGAAGGATCCGTGGGGCGGCGATTACCAGTACCTCAATCCCGGCGTGCACGGCGAGATCGACGTGTTCAGCCTCGGCGCGGACCACGCGGCCGGCGGGGACGGCAATGCGGCGGACATCGGCAACTGGGATTGAAGGCTTCACGCTGATCGAGGTCCTGGTCGTCATCGCGATCATGGGCATCGTCGTCGCGCTCGCCGTGCCCAACCTCTTTCCGAGCGACGTGGAGGCCGGCAGGCGCGCCTCGGGCGAGCTCGCGCTCGCGCTCGAGCGTGCGCGCGATTCCGCCTGGTTCGGCGGCCGCCCGACGGCGGTGAGCTTCGAGGCGAGCGGCATGCGCGAGTGGCGCTTCGCCGACCAGGGCTGGCAGCGCGACCCGCGCCACGACGAGAACCTGGAGTCCGGCGCGCGCGTGACTTCCGTGGCGGTCGACGGCCAGCCGCTCACGGCGGGCGAGCGCCTGGTGTTCCTGCCCGACGGCATCGGCATCCCGTTCCGCGTCGCGCTCGAAGTGCGCGGGCTGCCGTGGGCGGTCGAGGGTGACGCCGCAGGCGCCGTTTCCGTGGCGGACCAGTAAGTGGAGAACGGCACCGGCATGCAGATCGCGAACGGCGCCGCCCCGGACGACAAGCCGCCGATGAATGCCGGGGAGCCGGCCGGGCGCGGCCATGCGAGCGGATTCACGCTGATCGAGATCCTGGTCGCGGTGGCGATCCTCGCCGTGGCGCTCGCGGCCACCACGCGCGCGGCCGGAGTCGCGACCGACGGGGCGCGCGAGACGCGCGAGCGCCTGCTCGCGACGTGGGCGGCGGAGAACCGCATCGCGGAGCTGCGTGCGCGCCGCGTGTTTCCGTCGGCCGGGACCACCAGCTTCGGAACGCAGGAAGGGAACCTCCCGCTCATGGTGGAGGAGACGGTGAGCGAGACCGCCAACCCGACCATCCACCGCGTCGACCTCGCCGTCGCCGATGCGCGCGCCCCGGCGCGCGTGCTCGCGCGGCTCACGGGATATGTTCCCCGGTAGCGTGGGCAATGAATCTCCCTTGTGCCGCGAACGACGGCGCGCAGGAAGCGCCGTCGGGTTCACGCTGGTCGAGCTGCTGGTCGCGCTCGCGATCTTCGCGGTCCTCTCCGGGTTCGCGTACCGCGGCCTCACCGCCATGCTCGACAGCCGCACGGCGCTGCAGCACGAGTCGCGCAAGTGGCGCGACGTGTCGCTCTTCGTCGGCCGCGTCGAGCGCGACCTCTCGGCGGTGCTCGCGCGAAACGCCATCGGCGCCTCGGGCTCGACCCTTCCCGCGGTCTCCTCGTCCGTCGGCACGGTGAACGAGGCCGACGGCCTCGCGCTCACGCGCTCCGGCAGCTCGCTGCAGCAGAACCCGCTCGCCGCGCCGCAGCGCGTGGCCTATCGCCTCACCGGCGACCATGTCGAGCGCCTCACGTGGGCCGGCGTCGATGCCGCGCCGCGCGAGGACCCGCAGGTCGTCACGGTCCTCGCCCCGGTGCGCGCGCTCTCCTTCCGCTTCCTCGATCCGCGCAGCATGGATTGGCGCACCGCATGGCCGGGATCGAGCAACCTCGTGCCCTCCGCGGTGGAGATGACGGTCGAGCTTGCGAGCGGCGAGCGCGTCGTGCGCGTGATGGACCTTCCGCGCATGAAGGCGAACGAGGTGCCGCAATGAGGCGCCGCCAATCGGGCGTGGCCGCGCTCATCGCCGTGCTGATCGTCGCGATCGCGGCCTCGGCCGCGTCGTACATGCTCGCGCAGGAATCCGCCACGCTCGACCAGGCGATGATGGTCGCGGCGCGCGCGCAGGCCGACCAGTACGCCGCGGCGGGCCTCGACTGGGCGCGCGGGGTGCTCGAGCAGGACGCCCGATCCGGCACGGCGGTCGACTCGCTCGCCGAGGGCTGGGCGCAGCCGATCGCGGCGCTTCCCGTCGAGCGCGCCATCGTCGCGGGCGACATCGCCGACGAGCAGGGCAAGTTCAACCTGAACAACCTCGTGGTCGGCGGCCATCGCAGCGACGAGGACGTGGCGATCTTCGGCCGCCTCCTCGCCGCGCAGGGGCTCGCGCCCGAGCTCGCCGACGCGGTGGTCGACTGGATCGACCCCGACGACCAGCTCACGAGCGGCGCGGGCGCCGAGAATGCCTACTACCTCTCGCTGCCGCGTCCCTACCGCGCCGCGAACCAGCCGATGCAGCAGGTCGAGGAGCTCTACCGCGTGAAGGGGTTCGACCCGGCCGCGGTCGCGAAGCTGCTGCCGTACGTGACCGCGCTGCCCGCCACGACGCGCACGCCGATCAACGCCAACACCGCGAGCGACGTCGTGCTCGCCGCGGTCCTTCCCACGGTCGCGCACGATGCGATCGAGCAGATGGTGAAGGCGCGCGTCGCCAAGCCGTTCGCGAGCGCGGATGCGATCGCGCAATGGGCGCACGGCCTCGATCCGCGCGCCTCCACCGGCGCCCTCGACGTGAAGAGCGGCTATTTCTCGGTGCGCGTGCGCGTCACGCAGGACGACGTGCGGCTCGGCGCCGAGGCGTTGGTCGAGCGCGATGCCGACCCGGGAAAGCCGCCCGCGACGTGGATCGTATGGCAGCGCCCGGGCTACTGAGGATCGCATGAAGCTGCGCGTCTTCATTCCTCCCGACGAGCGCCCCACGCCCGGCGCCCGCTGGCCGTGGATCCTGCTCGACGCGCGCGGCGCGGTGCTGCGCGAGGGCGCGACCCCGCTCGACGAGATCCCGCGCGCCTCCGGCGCCGAGCTGGTGCTTCCTGCCGCGCGCGTGCTGTTCGCGCGGCTGCGCCTGCCGCGTGTCGGCGGCGCCACGCTGCGCGAGCTGCTGCCCTTCGCGGTGGAGGACCGGCTGCTCGCCGATCCGTCGCACATCCATGCGGTCGCCGGCGCCACCGACGCGCGCGGGGAAACGCTGGTGGCGGTGGTCGACCGCGAATGGCTGGGAGCTGTGCTCGATTCGCTGCACGGCGCGGGCATCGAGCCCGCGAACGCGTGGTGCGAGAGCGCCCTTCCCGGCGGCGAGGCGGGAACCTGGGACCTCGTGCTCGGCCGCGCGCGCGCGCTCCTCGCCGACGACGCCGGTGCCGGCGTCGCGTTCGATCGCGGCCCCGGTGAGGAGCTTCCGCTGGCGCTACGCATCGCGCTCGACGAATCGAGCGCGCGCGGCGAGCGTCCGCGCACGATCCGCGTGCACGGCGAGGACGATGCGCCGCTGCCCGAGCTCGCCCGCTGGAGCGCGGACACCGGCGTCGCGTTCGAGCCCGGCGAGCGCTGGCGGGAGATCGCACGCCGCGAGCCGCGGCGCGGCGCGATCGACCTGCTGCCGCGCGAGGGTCGCTCCGCGCGATCCCGGCTCGGACGATTGCACGTCCCGCGCGCGGCCTGGGTGCTGGTCGCGACGATCGCGGTGCTCCAGCTCGCGCTCGACGGCGCGCGCACGTGGTCGCTCTCGCGCGAGCGTGCGGCGCTCGCCGCGCGCGCCGAGGCGGTCTTCCGCCAGGCGTTTCCGGAGGCGAAAGCGGTCGTGGACCCGCGCCTGCAGATGGAGCGCAACCTCGAGGCGCTGCGCCGCTCGCGCGGGCTCGCCTCGGGCGACGATTTCCTCGCGCGTCTCACCGCGGTCGCGCGTGCGTCGCACGGACCGGTGGGCGCCATCGAATACGCCAACGGCCGCGTCGAGGTGAAGCCGCGCACCGGCCCCGCGCTCGCGCAGGTGAAGCGATGAACGCGCCCGAGCTCTGGCGCAGCCGCTCCCCGCGCGAGCAGCGCGTGCTCGCATGGGGCACCGGCATCGTCGCCGCGTTCCTCGTGCTCGCTCTCGCCTGGCTTCCGCTCGAACGCGCGCGCGCGCGGCTGGAGCGCGAGGTGCCGCAGCTTCGCGCGAGCGTCGCCGCCCTCGAGCGCGACGCCGAGGAAGCGCGGCGCCTGCGTTCGATGGCGCCGCTGCAGGCGAACGCCGCGACGCCGCTCTCGGCGCTCGCCGCGGGGAGCGTCACGGTTCCGGCCGGTGCGCGCCTCACCGTGGTCGACGATCGGCACCTGCGCCTGGTCGCGGCCGATGCCTCGTTCCAGGCGCTGCTGGAATGGCTTTCGTCGGTCGCGCCGGCGCAGGGGTTGCAGGTGGAGCGCGCGCACCTGGAGGCGCTCTCCGAGCCGGGCCGCGTGCGCGCCGACATCGGCCTCGCGCGCCCGTAGCATGCGCGCGCGCACGATCGTCCTCCTCGCCGTCGCCGCATACCTGGCGTTCCTCGCCGCGACCATGCCGGCGCGCTGGGCGCTCGCGCGCTTCCAGCCGCCGCCGGAGGTCTCGCTTTCGGACGTGCAAGGGACCGTGTGGAACGGATCGGCGGCGCTCGCGCTGCAGGCCGGTACGCCGATCGCGAACGTGCGCTGGCATTTCCTTGCCTCGCGCCTCGCCTCCGCGCGCATCGCCTACGCGATCGACGCGGCGGGCGCGGCGCTGCAGGCGCATGGCGAAGTGGCGCGTGGAATCGGCGCCGTCGAGGCGCGCGGCGTGACGGCACGCGGCGATGCGGCGGGCGTTTCCGCGCTGGTGCCGCTCGCCGCGGCGTGGCGGCCGCAGGGCGAGTTCCTGCTCGATGCGCCGGCGCTCGCCTGGGACGGGCGCGCCGTGCGCGGCACCGCGCGCGCCGAGTGGCGCGAGGCCTCGCTCGCGATCTCCGACGTGCGCCCGCTGGGAAGCTACCGCGTGGAGGTTCGCGCCGACGGCGGTCCCGCGCGCATCGAGGTCTCCACGCTGGAGGGGCCGCTCCGTATCGCGGGGCATGGAACCTTCGCGCCGCCCGGCGCTCTCGCCTTCTCGGGCGAGGCGCGCGCGCAGGGAAACGCGGCCGCCGCGCTCGAGCCGCTCCTCGACCTCCTCGGGCCGCGCCGCGCCGATGGCGCGCACGCCCTCGACTGGCGCACCGTCCCGGCAAACCTTCCACCGCGTTCCTGATGCCGCCCCGCTTCGCCGCCGCACGCTGGCTCGCCGACGCGCACCTGCAGACGCTCTACGGAGCGCTCGTCGCGCGCGCGCCGCGCGTGGCGCTCGTGCGCGAGCGCTGGGATACACCCGACGGCGACTTCGTCGACGTGGACATCCTCGAGGGACCGCCCGATGTCCCGTGGGTGCAGCTCTTCCACGGCCTCGAGGGCTCGTCCAGTTCCCCGTACGCGCGCATGCTGATGGCCCACGTGAAGCGCCGCGGCTGGCGCGGCAGCGTGGTGCATTTCCGCGGCTGCGGCGGCGAGCCCAACCGGCTCGCGCGCGCCTATCACTCGGGCGATTCGGACGAGGCGGACTGGATGCTCGCGAGGCTCAAGCAGCGCGTGGGCAGCGCGCCGCTCTACGCGGCGGGCGTGAGCCTCGGCGGCAACGTGCTCGCCAAGTGGCTGGGCGAGCGCGCGCAGGCGGCGCTTGCGGTCGTGGAGCGCGCGGCGGTGGTGAGCGCGCCGCTGGACCTCAGGGCGGGCGGCGCGGCGCTCGGACGCGGCTTCGGGCTCCTCTACACGCGGCATTTCCTTCGCACGCTCAAGCGCAACGCCCTCGAGCGCCTCGAGCGCTTCCCGGGGCTCTTCGACGCCGAGGCGGTGCGGCGCGCGCGGACGCTGCGCGATTTCGACAACGCCGTCACGGCACCCCTGCACGGCTTCCGCGACGCCGACGACTACTGGACGCGAGCGAGCGCGAAGCCCTGGCTTTGCTCGATCCGCGTGCCGACGCTCCTCGTCAACGCGCGCGACGATCCGTTCCTTCCCGAAGCGGCGCTGCCCACGGAACGAGAAGTCTCGGCCGCGGTCAAGCTAGAATTCCCGGCGCGGGGAGGTCACGTCGGATTCGTGAGCGGACCCTTCCCCGGCAACATCGAATGGCTCCCGGCCCGCATCCTCCACTTCTTCGAGCATCGCGAATGACGACCGTCGCTCCCGAGATCTTCAAGGCCTACGACATCCGCGGCATCGTGGACCGCACGCTCACCGAGGAGGCGGCGCAGAAGATCGGCCACGCGCTCGGCACGATGGGCAAGCGCAAGGGCGTGACGCGCTTCGTGGTGGGCCGCGACGGGCGGCTTTCCGGCCCGAGGCTCGCGGCCGCCGTGGCGCGCGGCCTCAATGCCGCGGGCATGGACGTCGTCGACATCGGCGTGGTCGCCACTCCCATGGTGTACTTCGCGACGTTCCATTTCGCCACCGGCAGCGGCGTGATGGTGACCGGCAGCCACAACCCGCCCGAGTACAACGGATTGAAGATGATGGTCGCGGGCGAGACGCTGGCCGCCGAGGCGATCCAGGATGTGCGCAAGCTTGTCGAGGAAGGAACGCCCGCGAGCGGGCACGGCAAGCTCGAGACGGCGGACGTGCGCCCCGCGTATCTCGAGCGCATCGCCTCCGACGTGAAGCTCGCACGTCCCCTCACCGTCGCGATCGATTGCGGCAACGGCTCTCCGGGCTCGGTCGCGCCCGAGCTCTACCGGCGCCTGGGCTGCAAGGTGATCGAGCTCTATTGCGAGGTGGACGGCAAGTTCCCGAACCACCACCCGGATCCGTCGAAGCCCGAGAACCTCGAGGACCTGATCGAGAAGGTGAAGGCGAGCGACGCGGAGCTCGGCCTCGCCTTCGACGGCGACGGCGATCGCCTCGGCGTGGTCACCAAGTCGGGCCGCATCATCTATCCGGATCGGCAGCTCATGCTCTTCGCCGCCGACGTGCTGAAGAGGAACCCGGGGGCGCAGATCATCTTCGACGTGAAGTGCACGAGGAGCCTCTTCCCGTGGATCCGCGAGCACGGCGGCGAACCGCTGCTCTGGAAGACCGGGCACTCGCTCATCAAGGCGAAGCTCAAGGAGACCGGCGCGCCGCTCGCCGGCGAGATGAGCGGCCACGTGTTCTTCAAGGACCGCTGGTACGGCTTCGACGACGGGCTCTACGCGGGGGCGCGCCTGCTCGAGCTCGTGTCGCGCGGGAAGAACGCCTCGCAGCTCCTCGAGGCGCTGCCCGATTCCATCTCCACGCCGGAGCTCAACGTCGCGCTCGAGCGCGAGGGCGAGAACCACAAGCTCATCGCCCAGCTCCAGAAGACGGCGAAGTTCGACGGTGCCACCGACGTGAACACCATCGACGGCCTGCGCGTGGAGTATCCGGACGGCTTCGGCCTCATGCGCGCGTCGAACACCACGCCGGTGCTGGTGCTGCGCTTCGAGGCGGATTCGAAGGCGGCGCTCGAGCGCATCCGCGGCGACTTCAAGCGCGTGCTGCTCGCGGCGAAGCCGGACGCGCACGTTCCCTTCTGAGACGAGCTAGCGGCGCGCGATGTCGATCTCGCAGGGGCGCGCGCCGAGCGTTCCCCGGGTGACGTAACGTCCCTGCTCCAACGTGCCGTCGAGCTGCACGGCAAGCTCCTCGCCGCGCATGCGCCCGCGCGGCGCGACCACCGAGCCGGTGAGCTGCAGCCTGCCGTCGGAGGCGGGGCGCCCGCGAAGCACGAAGTGGCCGCCGATGCCTTCGGGCCTGCGCTCCACGACGAACTCGCCGTCGAGGAAGCGCACCGGCACCTCGCCGAACAATTCCTGCGAGCCGCGGAACGCGTCGCAATGCAGCGTCGCGATCCATGCGGCCGCCGCCTTGTCTCGCTGCGGGTCGGCGGCGGCGACGGTGGGCTTCGGCGGCTCGCTCGCGGCGGCGGGCGCCGCGAGGGCGACCTGCGTCCGCGCGGTGGGTCCGGTCGCGGCGGCGGACTTGCGCGCCTCCGCCACCTCGGCTTGCGCCTCGCGCCGCAACGCCTCGGCATCCGCGCGCGCCTTCTCGAGCTCGGCCTGCGCGCGCGCCTTCGCGACCTCTTCCTCCGCCTTCGCCCGCACCGCGGCGATGCGCGCTTCCTCGGCCCGGCGCTCGGTGTCGCCGCGCTCGGCGGCGAGCTTGCGCTCCTCTTCCTCGCGCGCCGCCGCCTCGCGCTGCTGCGCGGCGTCGATGCCCGAGCGCGCGGCGGCCGGTTCGAGGCGCGGGGCCGGAACCGGCAGCGGCGCCGAGCGGCTCGCCGGTTCGGCACCGGGGCCGTCGAAGCGCCACCAGCCCGCCGCAACCGCGACGCCGGCGAGGAGGACCGCGGCGAGCGCATAGGGCATGCGGCGGCGCGCCCCCCGCGCGCGCTTCACGCCCTGCACGCCGGGCTGCACGCTGTAGACGCGGATCGGCCGGTCGATGTTCTTGAGGCTCTTCTCGCCCATCTCGACGAAGCCCAGGTCGAGCTTGCCCGCGATCTGGTCGTAGACGCTCGAGGAGATGCAGATGCCGCCGGGCTCGGCGATGCCCTCCAGGCGCGCCGCGACGTTCACGCCGTCGCCGAGCAGATCGTCGCCCTTCACCATCACGTCGCCCAGGTTGATGCCGATGCGGAACGCGAGCCGCTTCTCCTCGGGCAGCGATTCGTTGCGGGTCTTCAACGCCGCCTGGATCTCGACCGCGCAGCGCAACGCCTCCACCGGGCTCGCGAACTCCGCGAGCACGGAGTCGCCCGCCGTGCCGACGATGCGTCCGCTGTGGAAGTCGATGATGCCGTCGATCACCGCGCGATGCGCCGAGAGGATGCGCATGGTCTCCTCCTCGTCGCGCGCCATGTGCCGGCTGTAGCCGACGGCGTCGGCGGCGAGGATCGCCGCGAGCTTGCGCTTCACGGGAGGTGCGGTCGTGGCCATGGGCGCGATCATAGACCCCTCGCGCGCGGGGTCAATGCACTGCGGCACTCCTCATTTGCGGCGTTTGCGGGAGGCTTTGGGCTTCGCCGCCTGCGATGCCCCGGCGGACTTCGCGGCCGACTGGGCGGCGTCCGACATGCTCTTTCCCGCCTGCGCCATCATGTTCCACGCCCACATCGCGGGATTGGGCGCGTCGCCCTCGCCCCGCATCGCCGCGGCCGCGTTGCCGCCGCCTTCCAGCATCGAGCGCTGGTACTCGAGCGACTGGATCGACAGGCGCAGCAGGTTGAGATTGGCTTTCAGCCAGTGCTCCACGACCTCCAGCTCGGCGACCTTCTTGTCGATCTCCCTCGGATCGAGCACCGGGAACATCAGGCTCTGCAGCGGGAACGCGCCCGGGTTCACCATCTTCTGCCAGAGGTCGAACATCTCCTGCGGCGTGACGGGCTTCGGCATGGCCTTCCTAATGTGGGGGACGTACCCCGTTTTCTCTTAGGCGGAACGCGCGTTCGCTCTTATGGAAAACGGGGTACGTCCCCGATTATGCATGGCGCGCGATGAAGTCGCGGATGCGCGGGTAGATCAGCTCGCGGTACTTGCGGCCGCTGAAGATGCCGTAGTGGCCCACGCCCTTCGCCTCGAAATGCTGCTTGTCGCGCGCCGGGATGCCGCGCATCAGACCGTGCGCGGCCTCGGTCTGCCCGTTGCCCGAGATGTCGTCGAGCTCGCCCTCGATGGTGAAGAGCGATGTTCCCTTGACGAGCTGCGGCCTCACCGCCGCGCCGCCGACCACCAGCTCGCCGCGCGGCAGGAGATGGCGCTGGAACACGCGATCGACGGTCTCGAGGTAGTACTCGGCGGGAAGGTCCATCACCGCGTTGTACTCGTCGTAGAAGCGGCGGTGCTGGTCCGCGCTCTCGCCGTCGCCCGCGACGAGGTGGTGGTAGTACTGCAGGTGCGATTCCATGTGGCGGTCCGGGTTCATCGCGACGAACCCGGCGAACTGCAGGAAGCCGGGATAGACCCGGCGCATGGAGCCGGGATAGCGCATCGGCACGCGCTGGATCACCTTCGCCTCGAACCAGGAGAGCGGGCGCAGCTTCGCGAACGTGTTGACGGCGGTGGGGCTGCGGCGCGTGTCGATCGGCCCGCCCATCATGGTGAGGGTGCGCGGAACCGGCTCGCCCGCGGCCGCCATGAGCGAGACCGCCGCGAGCACCGGCACGGTGGGCTGGCACACCGAGATCGAATGGCTCTCGGCGCCGCCCACGTGGCGGATGAACTCGCGCACGTACGCGACGTAGTCGTCGAAGTGGAACGCGCCCACCGCGATCGGGATCTCCTTCGCGTCCTTCCAGTCGGTGATCCACACGTCGTGGTCGGCGAGGAGCGTTCGCACCGTATCGCGCAGCAGCGTCGCGAAGTGCCCGGAGAGCGGCGCGAAGACGATCACGCGCGGGCGCGCGGGCGCGCCGTCCTTCACGAAGTGGAGCAGCCGGCAGAACGGCTTGTCGAGCTCGCAGCGCTCGTGCACGACGTATTGCACGTCGCCGCTACGCACGCTGCGGATGGCGAATTCGGGACGCTCGTAACGCTGCGTGAGGCGCGTGAGGAGGTCGAACGCGGCCGCCACGTTGCGGCTGCCGGGAAGGTAGGAGAGCGGGCTGTCGGGATGCCCGTAGAGCTCGTTGGCGGCCTGCGCGAACGCCCTCCAAGGCTCGAGGGCCGCGCGCTGCCAATCGTAGAGCTGGTAGAGCATCGCTTCCAACATCACCTCCGCTCATGCTGCGACGCGGCATAGTGTAATCGCTTTCTCCCCGAATATCAGGATTGATGCGGCGCAAGACAAGAGGTGCGTGGCGCGGCGTGCATCTGATAATCTTCCCGGATCAACACCGGAATCGAACCAATGCCCCAGGAGAAGCACGCGAGCGCCTCGGAGCTCCATCCCCTTTTTCCGCCGATCGAGCCCTCGAAGAGCGGCATGCTCGATCTCGAGGCGCCGCACCGCCTGTACTGGGAGGAGAGCGGCAATCCGCGCGGTGTGCCGGTCGTGTTCCTGCACGGCGGACCGGGAGCGGGCTCGAGCGCCGTGCACCGCCAGTTCTTCGATCCCGCGTTCTATCGCATCGTGGTGTACGACCAGCGCGGCGCCGGGCGCTCGACGCCCTTGGGCTGCCTGGAGAACAACACAACGCCGGCGCTCGTCGCCGACCTCGAGCGCTTGCGCGAGCACCTCGCCATCGATCGCTGGATGGTGTTCGGCGGCTCGTGGGGGTCGACCCTCGCGATCGCCTACGCCGAGCATCATCCGGAGCGCTGCCGCGCGCTCGTGCTGCGCGGCATCTTCCTCTGCCGCAAGAGCGAGATCGACTGGTTCCTCTACGGCCTGCGCACCATCTTTCCCGAGGCGTGGCGCACGTTCGCGGGCTTCATCCCCGAAGCCGAGCGCGGCGACCTGCTGCACGCCTATCACCGGCGGCTCGTGGATCCGGATCCGGCGGTGCACATGCCGGCCGCGCGCTCCTGGAGCGTGTACGAGGGCTCGTGCTCGACGCTGATGCCCAATCCGGCGCTGGTCGCGGACTTCGCCTCGGACCGCGTCGCGCTCGGGCTCGCGCGGATCGAGGCGCACTACTTCGTGAACGACATCTTCCTGCCCGACGACTTCCTGCTCGCCCACGCGCGGCGCCTCGCGCCGATCCCGGGCGTGATCGTGCAGGGACGCTACGACGCCGTCTGCCCGCCGGTCTCGGCCGACGACCTGCACCGCGCGTGGCCCGAAGCCGAGTACACCGTCGTGCCGGATGCGGGCCATTCCGCCTTCGAGCCCGGCATCCGCTCGCGCCTCGTCGCCGCCACCGAGTCCCTCAAGCGACGGTTCTGAGCGGCGGGGAGCGATGCCGGCGAAAGGCGGTTGAAAGCGCCGATCGCCGCCGGTGCGGGTCACCCGGAAGAAGCGAGCCGCGTGATGTCCTGCTGGTAGCCGTGGATGCGGCCGCGCAGGTGCGCGCGCTGCTCCGGGGAAAGCGTGCCGCTCAGCACCGCGATCATGTGCAGCGTCGCCTGCTCGCGCGCGCGCAGCTTCCCGCGCAGCGCGGCGCTGCGCCACGTATCGGTGTCGACCAGGATGCGGCGCAGCCCCGCGGCGATGCGCTGGCGGTCGTGCGTGCGCGCGAGCGCGATCGCCTGCGCCTGGCGGTAGCGGCGATCGGCGAGCCGCTCCTCGGCCAGCGGATCGGTGGAGCGCGCCCACGCCTGCACGAGGGCGGCCTGCCGCTCGTCCAGCGGCCCGATCCACTCGCGCAGGTGGCCGAGGGTGCGCCTGGCGGCCTCGGCGCGGCGCTCCTCGGGCGTGCCGCGCGTCGATTCCTTGATGAACTTGCGGTTCGCCTCGTCGAAGCGCCGCTGCAGCCCGGCGAGCTGCCGCTCGTCGAGCGAGGCGAGGAGATCGGCCGCGTCGGGCAGCAGGTGCTCGACCACGCGGTGATAGTCGGTGCGCACGTCCGCCCAGGCCTGCGCGACCTCCGCGTCGGTGTAGGCGCGGCCGGAGCGCTGCGCGACCGATTCCAGGAAGCGCCCGTAGGCCGGCAGCTCCTGCGAGCGGTGCCATGCGAGGGCGCGATCGAGGCGCGCGTGCAGAAACTCGCTCTGCTCCGGCGAAAGGTCGACGTAGCTCTCCACCGTCCACGCGATGAGGTGCGGCGCCTGCCTGTAGGCGAGCGACACGTTCATGTACGCGAGGCGCGTGCAGGCGGCCGACGCGAGCGCGAGGGCGGCGACCAGGAGGAAGCGGATGCCGCGAGACATCACCAGGGGATCGGCTTGCGGTCCCGGAAAAATTGGCCCGTGGGGCCGTTGGAGGGCAGCAGGCAGAGCCAGACCGCGGTGTCGGCGCCCTCTTCGACCGAGCGCGGCGCATCGTCTCCGCCCATGTCCGTCCTGACCCATCCCGGGCTCATGGAGTTCACGAGGATGCCGCTGCCGGCCACTTCCGCGGCGAGCGTGCGGGTGAGGGCGTTGAGCGAGGCCTTGGAGACGCGGTAGGCGGGACTGCCCTCGCCCATCTGGTGCAGCTGGCCCAGGCCGCTCGAGATGTTCACGACGCGCCCGTAGCGCATCTTCTTCATGAGCGGCACCACGTCGCGGCACATGCGCACCGCGCCGAAGAGGTTGGTCTCGAACGTCTCGCGCCACACCGAGGTCGGCGTGTCCGCCACGCGGGCGCTCGTGGACTCCGGGTAGATGCCGGCGTTGTTCACGAGGATCGAGGGCGCGCCGTGCTGCTTGTCCACCTGCTCGACGAAGCGCTTCACGGTGCGCGTGTCGGTGACGTCGAGCGGGAACGCGGCGACGTTCGGTCCCTCGGCGCGCAGGGATTCGAGCGCGGCGTCGCAGCGCGCCTTGTCGCGCGCCCCGACCACGACGAACACGTCCGCCCTCATGAGCTGCCGGGCGATCTCGCGGCCGAGGCCGCGGTTGCCACCGGTCACGATGGCGATGCGTTTGGCGGGCATGGGGCGATATCATATCTGCAGTTCAGCCCGTTCCCCATTCCATTCCGGATCTTTTCCATGCCGAAGCTGCTGCGCGCCGTGCGCCTCGACGATTCCGACGAGCAGGTTTTCCGCTCGTGCGGCGCGGCGAGGGATGGCGAGCCGGTGGTGACCGGCGGCTTCGCGATCTGCGACTTCGCGAACGCGCCGCGCTGCAGCCCCGCGTGCCATTGCGAGGCCTCGTTCCTCGCGGTGGGCTCGAGCGCACGCTGCACGATCGCCGAAGTGGTGGAAGCGAGCGAAGAGGAGGTCGCCGCGCAGGTGGACGCGCTCGCGTGGCACCTGGTGAAGGCCTTGGGCGCGCCGTCGTGGGAGGCGGCGCGGGCCCTCGCCGAGGAGGAAGTGCGCCATACCGCCGAGGTGTGCGAGACGCTCGCCCCGGATTCGTGGATCACGGTGAAGCGCGAGCCGCGCGCCGGCGGCGACGCCGTCGAGGAAGAGTACTCGGTCTACGACCGGCTCCTCGTCGGCGCCCATCGATTGTAAGGAGGAAGCGATGCTGAGGATCCTGGGACGGCTTTCCTCGATCAACGTGCAGAAGGTCGTCTGGTGCTGCGACGAGCTGAGCCTGAAGTACGAGCGCGTCGTCGTCGGCGGCAAGTTCGGCGGCAACGACACGCCGGAGTACCTCGCGAAGAACCCGACCGGCCTCGTGCCCACGCTCGAGGAGGACGGTTTCATCCTGCCCGAATCGGACGCGATCGTGCGCTACATAGCCGCGAAGCACTCCGCCGGAAACCTCTGGCCCGACGACCCGCGCGAGCGAGCCCAGGCCGATCGCTGGATGGTGTGGGCGTCCACCTCGTTCATCGCCGCGATGCGCGATGCGTTCTGGGAGCTCATCCGCGTGGCGCCCGAGAAGCGCGACGCCGCGAAGGTCGAGGCCTCGCGCGCGAAGGGCGAGAAATGCGCGGCCACGCTCGACGCGCAGCTCGCCACCCGCCGCTTCCTCACCGGCGAGCGCTTCACCGCCGCCGACATCGTGGTGGGAACCGCCGTGCACCGCTGGCTGCACCTCCCGCTCGAGCGCACGCCGCGGCCGAACCTCGAGCGCTACTACCGCGAGCTCGAGTCGCGCCCCGGATCGCGCCAGGTCACTTCCCAGGCGCTCACCTAGCGTCCACCGCGCTCTCGCCGGATCGCTGCTCGAGCTTCACCGTCGAGCGGCGGGCGGGCCGGCGAGGATCCGCTGGAACGTGACCAGCATCCCCGCGGTCGCGCCCCAGATGTAGCGTTCGCCGTAGGGCATCGCCCAGAAGCGGCGCAGGCGGCCGTGGTGGAACGCGCTTTCGTGGCGATGGTTCGCCGGATCGAGCAGGAAGCCGAGCGGCACTTCGAACACCGCCTCGACCTCGCGCGGATCGGGCCGATACTCGAGCGGCGGCTCGGACCAGCCAACCACCGGCGTCACGTGGTATCCCGTCGACGTGCGGTATTCGGGGAGCCGCCCGAGGACCTGCACGCGCGCCGGATCGATGCCCACCTCCTCCTTCGCCTCGCGCAAGGCGGTCTCCTCCGGCGAGCAATCCTCCGCGCCGCAGCGCCCGCCCGGAAAGCTGATCTGTCCCGCGTGATCGGGAAGGTGCGTGGTGCGCTGCGTGAAGACGACCGTCGGCTCGGGATGGTTCACGACGAGGAGCAGCACCGCCGCGAGCTTCAACGCCTGCTGCCCGATGAGCTGCTGGCGCTCGACGTCGTCCGCGGTAAGGAGCGATTCGAGCGGCGGGCTCGCGGCGAGGCGCGCCACGATCTCCTCGCGCCGCGGCACGGCGGCGCTCGATCGCTCGAGGATGCGGCTCATGCGGCCAGTATAGAGAGGATATGATGCGCGGACCATGCTTCTCTACGATTACTGGCGCTCCTCCGCCGCGTACCGCGTGCGCATCGCGCTCAACCTCAAGGGCCTGCAGGCCGAGCACCGCTTCGTGCACCTGCGGCGCGGCGAGCAGCGGGCGCCGGCCTACCGCGAGCTCAATCCCCAGGCGCTGGTGCCCACGCTCGTCGTCGGCGAGCGACGCATCCCGCAGTCGCTCGCCATCATCGAGTACCTCGAGGAGCGCCATCCGCTGCCGCCGCTCCTGCCCGCCGCGGCCGAGGATCGCGCCTGGGTGCGCTCGATCGCGCTCGCGATCGCGTGCGACATCCATCCGATCGACAACCTGCGCGTGCTGCAATATCTCGAGGGCACGCTGAAGCTCGACGCCGCGGCGCGCGACGCGTGGTATGCGCACTGGATCCGCGAGGGCTTCCACGCGATCGAGGCGCAGCTCGCCTCGCGTCCGGCGTCGCGTTACTGCCTCGGCGAGGAGCCCACGCTGGCGGACGTCTGCCTGGTGCCGCAGGTCGCGAACGCGCGGCGCGTGAAGCTCGACATGGCGCCCTACCCGCGCATCGCCGCCGTGAACGAGGCGTGCCTCGCGCACCCCGCCTTCGATGCGGCGCGGCCGGAGAAGCAATCCGACGCGGAATGAGAAAATGGGGACGGACCCCGTTTTCTCTTACGCGGAACGGCGTTCGCTCTTAGGGAAAACGGGGTCCGTCCCCAATTCGAGAGGTGACCGATGGGCAAGGGCGACAAGCGCAGCTTCAAGGGCAAGGTGTTCAAGGGCAGCTACGGCAAGACGCGGCTGCGAAAGGGCCGGAAGAAGACCGCCGGCCAGGGCACCGCGAAACGCAAGTAGTCAGAAGCCCGAGCCGGGTCTCTCCAGGAACTCGATCTCCGCGGGCGTCGACGGGCGGCCGAGCGCGGCGTTGCGGTGCGGAAAGCGGCCGAAGCGGCGCACGATCGTGCGGTGCTTTTCCGCCCATTCGCGGGCATCGCGCGTTTCCTCGAACGACTCGAGACTCGCCATCCGCTCGACGCCGCGGTCCTGGTCTTCGAGCGTCTCGCCGTGCACGAACGGCAGGTAGAGGAACTGGCGCTCGACCGGAAGCCGCGTGAGGTCGTCGCCGCGCTCGAGCGCCTCGTTCGCGCATTCCCGCGCGTACGCATCCTGCGCGAAGGCGCGCGCGTCGCCGCGGTAGAGGTTGCGCGAGAACTGGTCGAGCACGACCACGAGCGCGAGCAGCGGCTGCGCGGACATGCGCCAGGCCTCGAGCTGGCGCCGCGACGCCGCGCGATGCAGGTCGCCGAAGCGCCGCGCGATCTCGCCGTCGAACGCCGGGTCCTTGCGGAACCACTCGCGCCTCGACCTGCCGCGTTCCCCGAGCGGACCGAACCAGAAATCCAGCACCGCCTCCCAGGTCGGCATCGCCTCAGACGACGTGGTCCGGAGCGAGCGCGCACGGTGCGGAGCCGGAGGCGGTCTCCACCTGCACGGTGGAATGGCCGATGCCGAAGCGGCGATGGATCTCGTCGCAGAGCCCGGCGAGGAAATCGTCTCCCGGATGCCCGTCCGGCATCACCAGGTGCACCGTGAGCGCGACCTCCGTCGTGCTCATGCCCCAGATGTGGAGATCGTGCACCTGCGCCACACCCGGCAGCGCGCACAGGTGCCCGCGCACCGCGTCCGCGTCGACGCCGGCCGGCACCGCATGCAGCGCGAGCTGTACGGACTCGCGCAGCAGTCCCCAGGTGCCGACGAGGATCACGACGGCGATCGCGAGGCTCGCCGCCGGATCGAGCCAGAGCCAGCCGGTATAGAGCATCGCGACGCCGGCCACGATGACGCCCACCGACACCAGCGCATCCGCCGCCATGTGCAGGAATGCGCCGCGGATGTTCAAGTCGATTTCGCGCCCGCGCAGGAACATGAGCGCGGTCGCGAGGTTCACCACGACGCCCGCCGCCGCCACCCAGATCACCGTGCCGCTCGCGACCGGCGCGGGCGCTTGCAGCCGCAGGATCGCCTGCCACGCAATGCCGCCGGTGGCGAGCAGCAGCAACATCGCGTTGCCGAGCGCCGCGAGGATCGTCGAGCCGCGCAGCCCGTAGGTGAAGCGCGACGAGGGCTTGCGGGTCGCGAGAGAAGCGGCCGCCCAGCCGAAGAGAAGCCCCACGACGTCGCTGAAGTTGTGGCCGGCATCGGCGAGGAGCGCGAGCGAGTCGGCCCGGATGCCGAAGGCGACTTCCGCGATCACGAAGGCGAGGTTGAGCGCGACGCCGACCGCGAAGGCCCGCGAGGCGTCGACCGGTGCATGACGATGGGGGTGAGCGTGCCCCCGCGCCGGCCCATGGTCGTGGGCGGGATCGTGGCCATCGTGGCCATCGTGGCCAGCGCGATGATGGCCGTGATCGTGCTCGTGAGCGGACATGGCGCTAGTGGGAATGCCGATGGTGCGAGTCGGGATAGTGCTCGTGCGAATGCGTCATCGTCTCGTGACGGTGGCGGTGCGTGTGGCGCATCCCGGGTGCGACGGGTTGCGCATGCTGGTGCAAGTGGTGGATGTCGTGCTCGTGCTCGTGTTCGTGCTCGATGGCCTCGTGCCGATGGCGATGGCCATGGTGCTCGGTCAAGTGGATCCACACGCCGAGCGCCATGAGGACCGCCGCGACCCCGAGCGACGCCGTGACCGGCTCGTGCAGCAGCGCAAGGGAAATGATAGCGCCCGCGAACGGCGCCGTGGAAAAGTAGGCGCCGGTCCGGGCGGTGCCGAGGTCGCGCAGCGCGCGCACGTAGAGGACGAGGCTCGCGCCGTAGCTCGCCAAGCCGAGGAGCGCGCCGCCGGCCACGATCGCGAGCGGCGGAAATCGTTCGCCGATCGCCAGCGCGAGCACGACGTTCGCCGCACCCGCCGCGAGCCCCTTGAGCATCGCGACCTGGGTCGCGTCGGCGAGCGCGACCTTGCGCGTGAGGTTGTTGTCGAGCGCCCATGCGAGGCACGCGCCCACCACCGCGAGCGACGGCAGCGGCGACCCCGGATGCGCCCCTCGTGGCCACGCGAGGACCGCGCCACCGGCGGCGATGAGGAGCATGCCGAAGGCGATCCGCCGGTCGAAGTTCTCGCGGAACGCGAACCACGCGAGGAGCGCGGTGAGCAAACCCTCGGCATTGAGGAGCAGCGATGCCGACGAGGCCGGCATGCGCACGAGCGCCCACAAGAGCAGCACCGGCCCCACGATCCCGCCGGATGCGATCGCGGCCGCGAGCCACCGGATATCCGCACGAGCAAGCGCGGCACGCTCGCCGCCCCGCGCGAGCCGCCAGGCCGCCAATCCGGCGCCCGACCCGAGGTAGAGGATTCCCGCGAGCATCCACGGGCTCGCCCCTCCAAGCAGCGACTTCGCGAACGGCGCCCCGGCGCCGAAGAGCAGCGCCGCGCCGAGCGCGGCCGGAATGCCGGCGGCGGCCTTCAACTCACGCCTTCGCGCTCGGGATCATGTTTCCATTCTGCCGCACGGCCGTTCCGTGCGCACGCGCAGGAACCGCGGAGCGGCTCACGGGCTCGAGGGCCTGCTGCACGACTCGCGAATGAATCCGCTGATCTGTTGTGGCGTCGAAAACACGACGTAGGCCCGATCGCCCTGCATGCCGGCCTCGACCAGCACCGGCGTGTCCGGCGCGGGGCCATGCAAGCTCGAGTCGGTCTTGAATCGAAGGTTGAATTCCCAGAATCGGCGCGTCTTGCCGTCCGCGGTGGAAACCGCGTATCCATCGCCGCAGTGAGCGATGGAGACCACGCGCTCGCTCGCGAACGACATGCGCAGGAACGGACGGCCGCCGCCGATGAGGCTGCGCAGCGACGCGCTCGTCGGCGCGGCGGCAAGCGCGAGCGCGGCGAATAGCGCCGCCCGCCGCGAACCGCGCATGGACCGAGGGAGATCCGTGTTCATTTCCCTGGACACTCCGCGCCGATGAAGGGGCTGATCTCGGAGGGTTTCGCGAAGACGATCGAGGCACGGTCGCCCATCATGCCCGCGCCGATCGCGACCGGATGGCCCTCGCGAGGCCCGAGGCCGCTCGAATCCGTCTTCAGGCGCAAGTTGAATTCCCAGACCTTCTCGACCCGCCCATCGGCCGTCGTCACCGTGTACGTGTCCTTGCAATGGGTGAGCCGCGTCACCTGCCCGGCGGGCGGCGCCTTCTTCAGGTCGATCCTTGCGCCGCCCATCATGCCGCCCATCATGCCGCCGCCCTTCGCGGGCGCCGGCGCATGGCCTTCGGAAACCGCCTGCAGGTACGCGATGATGTCGGCGCGCGCCTGTGCATCGTCGAGTCCGGGAAACGACATCGCGGTGCCGGGGACGAGCTTCGCGGGATTCCTGAGCCACTCGTCGAGCGTCGCCGCGTTCCACGTGATGCCGGACTTGAGCAACGCGTCGCTGTAGCGCGTGAAGCCGGGAGCGGTCCCCGCCTTGCGTCCCCAAACGTGCGCGAGGCTGGGCCCGGTCATGTGGCGTCCGGGCTCGACGGAGTGGCATGCGGCGCACGCGCCGAATTCCCGCGCGCCGCGCGCGACATCGCCCGCGGCACGCGCGGCCCATGGAGCCTGCGCCGCCAGAAAAATCGCCGTGCAGCCGATCCATCTCCGGTCGTTCATGGATTCCCTCCGTCGGTTGGGCAGGGCGCTCCGCGTGCAAGCGTGCCGACGGCGAGGTACGCCGTGTCGAGCAAACGCGACTCGACTCGCAGCTCCGGCACGTGCGGCGAGAGGTGGCGCCACGGCTCCCGCAGGTTCGCATAGGTCGTGAGATAGCGGCGAGCTCTCCAGAGCACCCACAGGTTCACGGGCACGAGACCCCAGGAGGTGAGCTTCGTTCCCGCCGAGACGACACGCGCCCCGGCGCACGACGCCGCGAAGATGTTCTCGAGCGCCGCATCCGATTGCAGCACATCGTGGGTGAAGTGGAAGAGGATCGCCTGGATGCCCGAGGGAAGGCGTGCTCGCTCCAGCGAATCGCCGACCAGCTCGACGTTGCGCCATCCGCCATCCGCGACACGGCGCCTCGCGATGTCCATCATGTCGCGGCTATGCTCGACGCCGATCACGCGCCCGCTGCCGCCGACCGCCTCGGCGAGGAGCGGCAGGCTCAAGCCCGTTCCGCAGGCGACGTCGAGCACGGTCTCGCCGCCCCGCAGGCCGAGCGCGGCCACCGCCTCGTGGCGCAGCGGCATGACGAGGCGGCAACTGCGGTCGTAGCCCGCCGCGAGCCTCGCGTAGCTCTCGATGGATCGCTTCGCATCCGGCCGCATCATCGCGCACCCTCCTCGGAATCGATCGGGCCGGCAGCCGCGCGATCTTCCTTCCTCGCCGCGCGCAGCGCACGGCGGCGCATGAGCAGATAGACCGCCGGCACCACCAGCATCGAGAGCAGCGGCGCGGTCACCATGCCGCCCACCATCGGTGCGGCGATGCGGCGCATGACCTCGGAACCGGTGCCCGAGCCGACCATGATGGGAAGGAGCCCGGCGATGATCACGGCGACCGTCATCGCCACGGGGCGCACGCGCATCGCCGCGCCCTCGATCACCCCGGCAGCCACGTCGGCCGCATTCGCGAGCCGGCCCGCCGCGGCACGCGCAGCGAGCGCCTGGTCGAGATAGATCAGCATCACGACACCGATCTCGGCCGCCACGCCGCCCAGCGCGATGAAGCCCACCGCGCTCGCGATCGACATGTTGTAACCGAGGAGGTACAGCAGCCAGAAGCCACCCACCAGCGCGAGGGGCAACGTCGCCATGATGAGCAGCGCCTCGCCCACGCGCCGGAAGGTGAGGTAGAGCAGCACGAAGATGATGAGCAGCGTGAACGGCACCACCACCTTCAACCGCTCCTTGGCGCGCTCGTAGTACTCGAACTGCCCCGACCACGAAACCGAGTATCCCGGCGGCAGCGGCACCTCGCGCGCGACGCGCTGCTGCATGTCGCGCACCGCGGAGCTCAGGTCGCGGCCGCGGATGTCCACGTACACCCAGCCGGAAAGCCGGGCGTTCTCGCTCTTGAGCATCGGCGGGCCGTCCGCGATGCGGATTGCGGCCACGTCGCCCAGGCGGATCTGCGCGCCGCGCATGGTGAAGAGCGGCAGCTCGCGCAGCTTCTCGGGCGTGTCGCGCAGCTCGCGCGGATAGCGCACGCTGATCGGGAAGCGCTGCAATCCCTCCACCGTCTCGCCGATGTTCTCGCCGCCGATGGCCGCCGAAACCACCGCTTGCACGTCGGCGATGTTGAGCCCGTAGCGCGCGGCGGCCGCGCGGTCGATATCCACGTCCACGTAGCGCCCGCCGTTCAGGCGCTCGGCGAAGGCGGAGGTCACGCCAGGCACCTGCTTCAGCACGCCTTCCATGCGCGACGTGATGCGGTCGATCTCGGCGAGGTCCGTGCCCGAGACCTTCACGCCGACGGGACTCTTGATGCCGGTCGCGAGCATGTCGATCCGGTTGCGGATCGGCGGCACCCAGATGTTGGAAAGCCCCGGCACTTGCACGGTTCGGTCCAATTCCTCCACGAGCTTCTCGGGCGTCATCCCCGGCCGCCACTCCGCGCGAGGCTTGAAGCGGATCGTGGTCTCGAACATCTCGAGCGGCGCGGGATCGGTCGCGGTCTCGGCGCGCCCGGCCTTGCCGAACACCGTCGCGACCTCCGGCACCGTCTTGATCAGGCGGTCGGTCAGCTGGAGGAGCTGCGCGGCCTTGCCCGCGGAGAGCCCGGGCAGCGCGGAGGGCATGTAGAGCAGGTCCCCCTCGTCGAGCGGCGGCATGAACTCGCCGCCGATGCGCAGCGCCGGATACAGCGTCGCGGCGAGGATCAGCGCGGCGATCGCGAGCGTCGTCCCGGGAAACCGCAGCACCGCCTCGAGCAGCGGCCGATAGACCGCGATGAGGGCGCGATTCACGGGATTGCGCCGCTCGTCGGGAATGCGGCCGCGGATGAGGTAGCCCATGAGCACCGGGATGAGCGTCACCGAGAGCCCGGCCGCCGCGGCCATGGCATAGGTCTTGGTGAACGCGAGCGGCGCGAAGAGCCGCCCCTCCTGCGCCTCGAGCGTGAACACCGGGATGAAGGAGAGCGTGATCACCAGCAGCGAGAAGAAGAGCGCGGGACCGACCTGCGCGGCCGCCTCGCCCACCACGCGCCACTGCGCCTCTCCGGCGAGCCGTTCGCCCGGATGCGCGTGATGCCACGCCTCGACGTGCTTGTGCGCGTTCTCGATCATCACCACCGCCGCGTCCACCATGGCGCCGATCGCGATGGCGATGCCGCCCAGGGACATGATGTTGGCGTTCACGCCCTGCCAGCGCATGACGATGAACGCGATCAGCACGCCGAGCGGCAGGGAGACGATCGCCACCAGCGCCGAGCGCATGTGGAACAGGAACACCAGGCACACCAGCGCGACCACCACGAATTCCTCGATGAGCTTGTGGTGGAGGTTGGAGATCGCGCGCTCGATGAGGTCCAGCCGGTTGTAGGTGGGCACCACCTCGACGCCCTTGGGAAGCCCCGCCTTGAGCTGCTCGAACTTGGCCTCGACCGCCTTGATCGTCTCGAGCGCGTTCTTGCCCGAGCGCATCACGATCACGCCGCCCGCGACTTCCCCCTCGCCGTTCAGCTCCGCGATGCCGCGGCGCATCTCGGGACCCACCTGCACGCGCGCGACGTCGCCCAGCAGCACCGGCACGCCGGCATCGGTGACCGAGAGCGGAATGTGGCGGAAGTCGTCGAGCGAGCGCAGGTATCCCGACGAGCGCACCATGTATTCGGCCTCGCCCAGCTCGAGCACCGCGCCGCCGGTCTCCTGGTTCGCCTTCTGCACGGCCTCGACCACCTTCGCCTGCGGGATGCCGTAGGCGCGCAGCCGCTCCGGATCGAGCACGATCTGGTACTGGCGCACCATGCCGCCGAGGCTCGCGACCTCGGCCACGTTGGGCACCGTCTTCAGCTCGTACTTGAGGAACCAGTCCTGCAGCGCGCGCAGTTGCGAAAGATCCATGCGCCCGCTGCGGTCCACCAGCGCGTACTCGTACACCCAGCCGACGCCGGTCGCATCCGGCCCGAGCGAGGTCTTCGCCTGCGGCGGCAGGCGCGACTGCACCTGGTTCAGGTATTCGAGCACGCGCGAACGCGCCCAGTAGAGGTCGGTGCCATCCTCGAAGAGCACATACACGAACGAATCGCCGAACATCGAGTAGCCGCGCACTGTCTTCGCCCCGGGCACGGAGAGCATGGTCGTCGCGAGCGGATAGGTGACCTGGTTCTCGACGATCTGCGGCGCCTGGCCGGGATATGTCGTGCGGATGATCACCTGCACGTCGGAGAGATCCGGCAACGCATCGAGCGGTGTATGCACCATCGACCACACGCCCCACGCCGCGACCATCACCGTGGCGAGCAACACCAGGAAGCGGTTCGCGATCGACCAGCGGATGAGCCGCGCGATCACCGTGCCGCTCCGTTGGCGCCCGCGACGGGTGCGATGTGCGTGATCCGGTAGCCGCCCGCGCCCTGCACGAAGTCGAACTCGACGCGCTCGCCCGGCTTCAGCTCGGGATGGCCCGGCGCCGCGAGGCGGAATCCCATCGTCATCGGCGGCCACTGCAGGCTCGGCACGGCGCCGTGGGAGATCGTGACGCTCTCGCCTTCCACCTTGTCGACGCGGCCTTCGGCGTGGTGCGTTGCGCCGGCGCCGCCCGGCTCGTTGCCTTTCGGTGTCGCCGCGGGCGGCGCTTCGTCCTTCGCCACGGCAGGTTGCGACGCATCCGCCGGCGGCGCATCGCCCAGCCGCTCGGCGGTTGCCTTGAGGCTCGCCTCCGAATCGATCAGGAACTGCCCGGAGGTGACGACCTTCTCGCCTGCACGCAGACCCTCCAGCACGGCGGTCTTGCCGCCGGCCTCGAGCCCGGTGCGCACGTTCACCGTGCGGAAGCGCCGCGTGCCGTCCTTGGCGTCGTCGGCGACGATCACGACGCTGCGCGTTCCCGTCTTGATGACCGCCTCGGTCGGCACGAGCAAGGTATCCTCGCGCGGGGCGGTGCTGAAGTCGACGGTCGCGAACATGCCCGGCACGAGATGGCGGCGCGGGTTGGCAAGCTCGATGCGAGCCTTGAGCGTGCGGGTGGCCGGGTTCACCTCGGGAAGAATCGCGCCGACGCGCCCCTCGAAGACCTCGCCCGGCAGCGCGCTCGACTGCGCCTTCACCCGCGCGTCTGGCCGCACGAAGCGCGCGACGTTTTCCGGAACCTCCGCATTCACCCAGATGGTCGAGAGCCCGTTGATGCGGAAGAGCGGCGCGCCCGCCATCACCGTCATGCCTTCGCGCGCGGAAAGCTCGCTCACGACGCCGCCGATCGGCGCAAACAGCGTGAGGCGCGGGTGCACGCGGCCGGTCGATTCCACGAGATGGATCTGCGCCTCCTGCATCCCGGCGAGGCGCATGCGCTGCACCGCGCCCTCGCGCAACGCCTCGGGTGCGCCCGAGCCCATGCGCCGGACCGCGAGGAACTCCTCCTGCGCGGCGACCCAATCGGGCACGTAAAGGTCGGCGAGCGCCTGGCCCTTGCGCACCGGATCGAGCGGCGCGCGCACGTAGAGCTTCTCGAGGAAACCGTTGGCGCGCGCCTGCACCACTGCCACGTCGCGGTCGTTCCAGGCTACGTTGCCGACCGCCTCGATGCGCGGCTCGAGGGAGCCGCGAGTGACTTCCGCCGTGCGCAGGCCCAGGTTCTGCTCCATGCGGGCCGGGATCGAGACGCCGCCCGTCTGCGCGCCGGAATCGGCGTAGACGGGAACGAGCTGCATATCCATGAACGGCGACTTCCCGGGCCGATCGAATTTCTGCGCGGGAACCATCGGGTCATGCCAGTACAGCACCTTCTTGCCGTTGACCGGATCGATGTCGCCGGCGTGCTGCGGTCCGGCCGCAGCGCCCGCCGCGGCGGGCACGGGCGACGTCATCCGCATGCCTTCGATCATGCCGAACCGGTAGAGCCCATAGCCGCCAGCGGCTACGACCACGAGCGCGGCAACGACGATCGCGAGATTGCGCGGTTTCATTTCATGTCCTTCATCGAGGAGCTTTCCGGGATCAGGAATGCGAGGCGTGCCCAGGTGCGCGCGTTCTCGGATTCGAGGTTCAAGTCGGAAAGGCGCGCGTCCAGCTCGTCGCGGCGCGCCGCGAGCGCTTCCGAGAGGCTCCCCTTGCCGCCGCGATATGCGGCGAGCGCGGCGGCGCTGCGCTCGCGCGCGAGCGGCAGGATCGATTTCGCGTAGCGCGCGAGGCGCTCGCGTCCGGTGCGCCACTCGGCGAGCATCGCGCCAATTTCCGCCACGTGCATGCGCAGCATCTCCTCGCGCTCGGCCTGCGCCCGGCTTTCGAGCGCGAGCTTGGCGGCGACCTCGCGATCCTGCCGATGCGGGCGGTCCCATTGCAGCGGCACCGAAAAGCCGATCGAGACCATGTTGGAAAACGCCGGCCCGCGAACGCTGTACATCAGCTCCACGCTCCAATCGGGCTTTTTCGCGGCGACCGCCTGCTTCACTTCGTTCGCGGCGATGTCCTCCTCTTTCGCAGCCACCTGCAGGTCGGGATGGCGCGCGATGTGGGCACGCAGGTCGGTCTCGGGAAGCGGCGGCGTATCGATGGGCGCATCGCCGGACAGCGGCCGCTCGGCGTCCGCCCCCACCCAGCGCGCGAGCGCGAGCTTCGCGGCGCGGATGCGCTGGTCGATCTCGCTCGCGCGGTCCTCCAGCATCGCGAGCGCGGAGCGCGCGGCGAGCGCGTCGGCCTCGCTGCCCGTCCCGGAGCGATAGGCGCTGTCGGCGGCTTCCACCTGGAGACGCGCCTCGGCCGACTGCTCGTCCACGACCTTGCGCATCGCCTGGGCGTAGCGCAGGTGGAGCCACGCGAGCGCCGTGTCGCGCTCGACGTTCGCCACCGCGAGCGATCGCTCGGCCATCGACTTCTCGCCCTCGAGAACGGAATGGCGCGCGCGCAGCTCGCGCTTTTCCTTACGCGTGAGCTCCTGCATCACGCCGACCTGGCGCATCGTCATGAAGTCGCGGCCCAGGCTGAAGGCGTCCGGACCATCGGCCGGGATGTTCTCGACGCCGACCTTGAGCATCGGATCGGGAAGCTCGCCCGCCGCGACGGCGCTCTCGCGCGCGGCGTCGGCGGCGAATCCGAATCCGGCGACTTCCGGCGAACGTGCGACCGCGAGGGCCTGCGCCTCCGGAAGCGTGAGCGGTTGAGCCGCCTGCGCCGCTACGGCGAACGCGAGCGAGGCCAGGCCGAGCGCGACTGCGGCCAAAGCGGGCCGCCGGACCCGGGCACGCGCGGTGAATGAAGAATGCATGAAGCCTCCGAACGGTACCGATTGCGATTGAGGACAGCGCCGCGCAAACGCGCGGCCGCGCCGCGAAAGCGCCGATGCGGCGCCGCGGCCTCAGCGGACCGGAAGG
>Ga0134128_10000211_pt1 | contig 82913 bp, 76 predicted proteins | sample KB31754_FD_96462 | JGI IMG/M metagenome (GOLD analysis project Ga0134128, IMG submission 96462) | Terrestrial soil microbial communities with excess Nitrogen fertilizer from Kellogg Biological Station, Michigan, USA - KB3-175-4 | ecosystem: Environmental > Terrestrial > Soil > Unclassified ... | reverse complement strand
TCCACGCTTCCTTCCCACGGTTGGTCGCCCTTCCGCAGTTGCGCTTCACTTCGTTCGCTGTGGTCAGCTTACGGGAGGACTTCCACCTCCAAGATTGCGCCCATGCTGGGCGCACAACAAAAAGACCGGCCAAAGCCGGTCTTTTTGCATCACAGCCGAAGCTGCTCCATGCGTTATTACATGTTTTCGATCATGACGTCGCCGAAGCCCGAGCACGACACTTGGGTCGCGCCTTCCATCAGGCGGGCGAAGTCGTAGGTCACCTTCTTCGACGTGATCGACTTTTCCATCGAGGAAATGATCAGGTCAGCCGCTTCGACCCAGCCCATGTGGCGCAACATCATTTCAGCAGACAGGATCAGCGAACCGGGGTTCACGTAGTCTTTGCCGGCGTACTTCGGTGCCGTACCGTGGGTGGCTTCGAACATGGCGACGGAGTCGGACAGGTTGGCACCGGGGGCGATACCGATACCGCCGACCTGGGCTGCCAGGGCGTCGGAGATGTAGTCGCCGTTCAGGTTCAGCGTGGCGATCACGCTGTATTCTGCCGGGCGCAACAGGATTTGCTGCAGGAAAGCGTCAGCGATGGAGTCCTTGACCACGATTTCCTTGCCGGTCTTCGGGTTCTTGAACTTGCACCACGGGCCGCCGTCGATCAGTTCAGCGCCGAATTCCTTCTGGGCCAGGGCATAGGCCCAGTCACGGAAGCCACCTTCGGTGTACTTCATGATGTTGCCCTTGTGGACGATGGTGACCGAAGGCTTGTCGTTGTCGATGGCGTACTGGATCGCCTTGCGCACCAGGCGCTCGGTGCCTTCGCGCGACACCGGCTTGACGCCGATACCGGAAGTTTCGGGGAAACGGATCTTCTTGACGCCCATTTCCTTGACCAGGAATTCGATCACTTTCTTGGCGCCATCGGAGCCTTCCTGCCATTCGATACCGGCATAGATGTCTTCCGAATTTTCGCGGAAGATGACCATGTCGGTCTTCTCCGGCTCACGCACCGGCGAAGGCACGCCCTTGAAGTAACGCACGGGGCGCAGGCAGACGTAGAGGTCCAGTTCCTGGCGCAGTGCCACGTTCAGCGAACGGATGCCGCCGCCGACCGGCGTCGTCAACGGGCCCTTGATCGAGACCACGTAGTCCTTCAAGACCTTGAGCGACTCTTCCGGCAGCCACACGTCCGGGCCGTAGACCTTGGTCGACTTTTCGCCGGCATAGATTTCCATCCAGCTGATCTTGCGCTTGCCTGCATAAGCCTTGGCCACAGCAGCGTCAACCACCTTGATCATGACCGGGCTGATATCGACACCCGTGCCGTCGCCTTCGAGGTAAGGGATTACCGGATTGTCAGGTACGTTGAGCGAGAAGTCGGCGTTGACGGTGATTTTCTGACCGTCAGCAGGCACTTTGATATGTTGGAACATCGTCGTCTCCGGTAAGCGGAAAATGGATAAAGGGTTGGGTCGAACTTCAGGGGACGGCAGCAAAGACCGCGCCGCAAAAGCGCTATCTTAATCCGTCCCGGGAAAATCGGCAGCAGTGCGGGCCATTAATTCGATGTTGCTTTGAAATGGCTGCACAAGCTCTTATATAAGACATAAGACCATATTTCGTATTATGCACTAATATTTTACCGTATGCCATGGGTTTGCAACGGCAAGAGCGGCCATACGCTTGGCCACGAGGGCAGGAATTGCCTCATTTTGCGGCAATGTCATGCATCGGGCGTGATTCCACAGGCAAAGCCGATTAAAATCGCATCATGCCCCTGATCCTGTTCAACAAGCCCTATGACGTGATGTGCCAGTTTTCGGCACATGAATCTTCGGTTCACAATACGCGCAAGACCCTGGCCGATTACCTGACCATACCCGACATCTATCCCGCCGGCCGGCTCGATGCCGACAGCGAAGGCCTGGTGCTATTGACTGACGATGGAAAACTGCAGCACGCCATCAGCCACCCGAAAAAGAAGCAGGCCAAGACCTACATCGTCCAGGTGGAAGGCCAGGCCAGGCGCGACGCGCTGGCCCGCCTTGCTGCGCCGCTCGATCTGGGCGACTTTGCCACCCAACCCTGCCATGCACGCCAAATTGCCGAACCGGAATGGCTGTGGCCACGTAACCCGCCCATCCGCTTTCGCGCCAACGCGCCAACCAGTTGGCTGGCTCTGACCATCACGGAAGGCAAGAACCGCCAGGTGCGGCGCATGACCGCGGCCGTGGGCTTGCCCACTCTGCGCCTGGTACGCATTGCCATCGGCCCATTCTCCCTGGAAACACATCCATTATTACCGGGAGAGTGGTGTGAGGTTTCAATATCAGAATGGCAATGAAATAAGTATTAAAAAATTAAGTTTTTGGTCAACCGATCCATAGCCTGTTCGTTATTCGAACTGATTCACATGAATCATTGCTTTTTCAACTACGCAAAGGATTGAACATGAACAAACTGATCGCTGCTCTCGTCGCCGGCCTGTTCGCCGCTTCTGCTTTCGCCCAGACTCCGGCGTCAAGCTCGCCTGATACCTCCGCCGCTGCATCGGACAAATCCGCCTCGGCCAGCCCGACCAAGCCAGGCAAGGGTGACAAGAGCACCAAGAAGACCGGCAGCAAGAAGTCCAAGAAGGCCGCCGACGCATCCGCCCCGGCGTCGGCTTCGGACAGCGCCGCACCTGCCAAGTAAGCACGCCCGGCAGACCAGAAAGGGAGGCGCCGCCTCCCTTTTTGTTTATCCCCACTTTTTTCATCTTCGTGTAATTTTTTTGAAATCCCTGTCAACCGGGCAAAATTCCCGCCCGTTACTAGACGTGATTCCGGAGCTATTGATCCGAATCTAACTTACTTCCATCACCTGATAGAGAGACGTCAAAATGAAAAAACTGATCGCTGCCTTGATCGCTGGCCTGTTCGCTGCTTCCGCTTTTGCTGCTGACGCTCCGGCTTCGGCTTCCGCTTCGGCACCTGCTGCTGCTTCGGCTGACGCTTCGGCCAAGCCTGCCAAGGCCAAGAAGACCAGCAAGAAGAAGAAGGCTGCTGCTGACGCATCGGCTTCGGCTGCTGCCGCTCCGGCTGCTTCGAAGTAATTTGCACACGCAGCGTCATGCTGCAGATGCACAAAGGGCAGAGTCATCTGCCCTTTTTTATTTTTTACTGATGGCGCGTCGAACCATACTTGGCGCACCCTTTTTGTTTTTGCGGCTTTGGTCTATGATCTTCCGCTTTCCACTCTTGCGCCCCCAGACATGAATCGCATCCGAACCCTGGCCGCCGTCGGCCTGCTCGCCTTTGCTCCCGCTGCTTTTGCCCAAAATGGCGAATCCTTCGACACGACCAAACTCACCATCGGCATCAACATCGTCCATGCTGAAGTCGCCGCCACCCCTAGCCAGCGCGAGCAAGGGCTGATGTTCCGCAAAATCCTGGGCGTCAATGACGGCATGGTATTTCTGTTCGACGAGCCGCAACGCGTCTGCATGTGGATGCACAACACACTGATCCCGCTTTCGGTCGCCTTCATCGACGCGGACGGAAAGATCGTGAATGTCGAGGAAATGAAGGAAGAAACCGACGACGCGCATTGCGCGAAAAGGGCCGTGCAGTTTGCGCTGGAAATGAACCCCGGCTGGTTCAAGAAAAACCATCTGAAGCCGGGAGTGAAGGTTGAAGGTTTGCCCGACGTAAAATGAAGTCTACAAAGGCCCCGCGAGCTCGATGATGGGGGCGGCAAGCAAAAAAACCCGCACAGCTTTCGCTATGCGGGTTTTTCTTTATGCACTATAACCGGGTCAGCGACCCGGTAGAAGAACAATCAGGCCAGCGCCTTCAGGGCAGCAGCCAGACGGCTCTTGTGGCGCGATGCCTTGTTCTTGTGAATGATCTTCTTGTCGGCGATGCGATCGATCGTCGAAACCGAAGCGGTGAAGACTTGTGTTGCAGCAGCCTTGTCGCCACCTTCGATTGCCTTGCGGACAGCCTTGATCGCGGTGCGCAGTGTCGAACGCAGGGACGAATTGTGAGCGTTTTGCTTGACTGCTTGACGAGCACGCTTACGTGCTTGTGCGGAATTTGCCATGAATGTTCCTAAAACGGGGTCAAAGTGCGCCCCGAAAACTACCTGTCGGACCGCTGGGTTAGTACAAAATTCTGTGAAGCCTCGGATTATAGCCAGTTTCCCCACCCTTAGCAAGAGGGAATGTCATAGCAAATGACAACGGCTTACACGCCGCCCCTTCCAAGGGAAGTTCGGGGCAAAATTCATGGCAAATTCACAATGACTTCATACGCCGTGCGTACGATTGCCTCCCTGCCCCGCTATAATCCACGCCCATGAACTTGCATAAAACGCTGGCCGCGATCTCCGGCATGACGATGTTGTCGCGCGTGACCGGCCTCTTGCGCGATACCCTGATTGCGCGCGCCTTCGGCGCCACCGCCGCCACCGACGCCTTCAACGTCGCCTTCCGCATCCCCAACCTGTTGCGCCGGCTGTTTGCCGAAGGGGCCTTTTCCCAAGCCTTCGTACCCATCCTGGCTGAATACAAGACGACCAAGGGCGACCGCGCCACGCACACCATGGTCGACCACGTGGCGACGGTGCTGACCTGGGCCCTGACCCTGACCAGCCTGATTGGCATCGTGTTCGCCCCGGCCGTGGTCTACTTCACCGCAAGCGGCCTGGGCAGCGACACCTTCAACATGACGGTCGTCATGACACGGCTGATGTTCCCCTACATCGGCTTCATGTCGCTGGTAGCCCTGTCCGGTGGCATCCTGAACACCTGGCGCGAATTCAAGATCCCGGCGTTCACGCCGGTGCTACTCAACATCGCCTCGATCCTGGCTTCGCTGTTCCTGGCGCCGTACATGCAAACCCCGATCTATGCGATGGCAATTGCCGTCTTCGTCGGCGGCGTGCTGCAGTTGGCAATCCAGATCCCGGCGCTGAAGAAGATCGGCATGCTGCCGCATCTTTCGTGGAATCCGCGTTTTGCCCTGACCGACCCCGGCGTCCAACGCGTGTTGCGCCAGATGGTGCCGGCCATTGCCGCCGTGTCGGTCGCGCAGATCAGCCTGGTGATCAACACCAATATCGCGTCGCACCTGGAAGCCGGCAGCGTGAGCTGGCTGACGTTTGCCGACCGCCTGATGGAATTTCCCACCGCCATGCTCGGCGTGGCGCTCGGCACCATCCTGTTGCCCAATCTTTCCAAGGCCAGCTCCGAAGGCAATACGGAAGAATACTCGGCCCTGCTCGACTGGGGCTTGCGACTGTCTTTCCTGCTCGCCATGCCGGCCGCCGTGGGGCTGGCAACGGTTCCCATCCCCTTGACGGCAACACTCTTTCACTACGGCAAACTGGACAATAATTCGGTCATCATGATCAGCCATGCCGTGATCGCCTACGGTGTGGGCTTGATCGGCTTGATCGTGGTCAAAATCCTGGCGCCGGGCTTTTATGCCAGGCAAGACATCCGGACTCCAGTGAAAATCGCCATCGGCGTACTGGCCGCCACGCAGGCGATGAACTTTGTGTTCGTCCATTTTTTCAATTTGGCACACGCCGGGCTCGCGCTTTCCATCGGCCTGGGCGCCTGCCTCAACGCCTGCCTGTTGTATATAGGCTTGCGGCGCAAGAAGATCTATACCCCCCACCCCGGCTGGGGCCTGTTCTTCGTGCGTCTGGCAGGTGCACTGTGCCTGATGGGCGGCACAGCATTGTGGCTGGAGCGCCAGTTCGACTGGCTGGGCTTGCGCGCCCATATTTTCGAGCGCATGGCCGCGCTGGGCCTGGTGCTGGCTGCCTGTGCCATCGTGTACTTCGGCGCCCTGGTGTTGATGGGCTTCCGCTTCAGCGACTTCAAGCGCGTCGCGAAATAGCGTCGGCTACGCGAGATGTAGCGCATGCATTAGAATACATTCCCATGAGCAAATCCCTGCTACAACGCTGGTTTGGGCGCGCCGACAACGAACAGGCGAATGCGGCGGCGCAAGAGCAGAAAAGCGCCGGCGATACCTTGCTTGGCCAGGGTGAGCATGTGGCGGCTGAAGCGCGCTACCTGGCCGCCATCGCTGCCGCGCCGCGTCTTGCTGCAGCTCATACCAATCTGGCTTACGCTTTGCACGGACAAGGCCGTTCGCGCGAAGCGGCCAAGGCTCTGCAACAAGCGCTTAAGCTCGAAGACGCGCAAGCCGATGCGCATTACCTGGGGGCCATGCTGGCAACCGAAACCGGGGCTCACGACGAGGCTGAGCGGCATTATCGCCGCGCACTTGATATCAACCCGGCAATGGAAGCGGCAAGCCTGGAGCTATGCGTCCTGCTGGCTGGCCAAGGCCGTTTCGACGACGCCATCGCCATTGTGAAACGCGGGGTCGCACACCACCCCGGCAACAGCCAATTGCATTTTTACCTGGGTAACCTGCAGCACGAGCTGGGGCAGCATGACGCGGCCATCGCTTCATTTCGCCTTGCCCAATCACTCGATCCGGAGTCGGCAGCTTTGCTCAACAACCTCGGCTTGGCGCTGATCCGGCTGAACGCACCAGAATGCGCGGCAGAAACACTGGCGGTCCACGAACAGCTGGTGCAGCTCTGGCCCGACTCGGCCGAAGTACACAATAATTTGGGGCTGTCCCGCCAGCGCTGCAGCGACCATGCGGGGGCATGTGGCGATTTCGAGCACGCGCTCAAGCTTGCTCCCGACATGCTCCAGGCCCGTGTGAATCTTGCCAACGCACTGTTCAAGACAGGCAAGACAGAGGATGCACTCACGCAATGCAGACAGGCGCTGGCCATGGATGCTTCGTTTGTCAATGCGCACTTGCAGCTTGGCTTGATGTTGCAACAACTCAAGCAGTGGGACGAAGCCGAGGCATGCTACCGCAAAGCTCTGGCCGTTGATGCCAACCATATCGAGGCACTCAACAATCTGGCGGTGTTGTTGCAAGGGCGAGAACGGTTTGCCGATTCGATCAGCTTGCTTGAGAACGCATTGCGAATCGCTCCGCAATCCGCCTGGGCACACTACAACATGGCCACATCGATCAACGCGCTGGCGCGGCGCACCAGCGTGATCGCTGAAAAATTGAGCTTGTTCGAACAGGCATGCAAATATTTTGAACAGGCAATTGCGATCGATCCGCACAACATCGGATCATTGATCGGCATCGCAGCAATCAAAATGGACCTGATGCAGGTTGAGGATACCTTGCCTCTGTATGAACGCATTTTTTCCATTGAACCAGCAAACCCGATGGCTCGCTGCAATCATGGTATCGCCTTGTTGACACTGGGGCGTTTCGCAGACGGGTGGCGCGACTTCGAGTATCGCTGGGAGATGGGCCAGGATCTTATCCACCTGGAATCTGCCCAGCCGCATTGGCAGGCCGGCATTGATCTGGCGGGCAAAATCTTGCTGCTGTACGCCGAGCAGGGGCTGGGCGACACGATGCAATTCGTGCGTTATGCAAGCATGCTGACGCAACGCGGTGCCACTGTGTGGCTCAAGGTACAACCGCCCTTGAAACTGTTATTGGCCAGTTGCCCGGGCGTGTCGCGCGTTTTCTCGATCGGCGACGACATCCCTCCGTTTGACTTTCTGTGTCCCATGCTCTCCGTTCCCGGCATCGTCGGCACCGACCTCGAGTCGATTCCGGCCGACACTCCCTACCTCAAGGCAACGCCGGCACGTATCGCGCACTGGCGCGACAGGCTGGGACAACACAAGGCTTTCCGGGTCGGCCTGGTTTGGGCAGGCGAGCCACGCAAAGACCAGCCGGAAGTCGCCTTGATTGACCGTATGCGCAGCCTGCATTTCAATCAGTTGCGCCCGCTCCTCGAAGTGCCCGGAATAGAGTTCCATAGCGTGCAGGTAGGGCATGATGCAGCGGCCCAACTGACAGATGCACCACAGGTCATCAACCACGCCGCAGACTTGTTCGACTTTCAGGAAACTGCCGCCCTGGTTGAGCAGCTCGACCTGGTCATTTGTGCCGACACATCGACCGCCCACTTGGCTGGTGCGATCGGCAAGTCTGTCTGGCTGCTGAATCGTTACAACACCTGCTGGCGCTGGCTGCGCGATCGCCAAGACAGCCCATGGTATCCGGGCATGCGCCTGTTCCGCCAGCCAGCTTTGGGTGATTGGGACAGCGTGATCTCAAGCGTCAAGGCCGCGCTGGAAGCAGAAGCACGGGAGTGGGTGGCGCATTAAACGCAAAGCCCCGGGCGCCATCCTCTGCGTCCAGCGTAGCCAGATTTTCATTGCGGCAAGTTCGACAGCAGGAAAAGAAAGGATTTTCGCCCTTTCCATCGATTGGCTCATTCAGCGGAGCTTTCTCAACTGCGGCGCTCGCGTTATCATGTAGGCATGGTAGACGCTCTCGACTATTTTGCTGCATTGGTGCAACAGGACGCTTCGATTCCACTTTTCGAAGCAGCGCTGTCCATTGAGCAAGACGAAGACCCGCATCTTGACCTCGTCGCCGCCACGGCCGAGCTCGACATCATGGCAGCCAAGCTGCAAAAACGGATTGCCGGCGACACCTCGGCCATCCACCGCCTTCGTATCCTGAACCATTATTTTTACCGCGAGCTGGCTTTCGGCGGCAACGTCAACAACTACTACGACCCGGACAACAGCTACCTGCACCGCGTCATTGCCAACCGGCGCGGCATCCCGATCTCGCTGGCCGTGATCTACATGGAATTGGCAGGCCAGATCGACCTTGACGTCAAGGGCGTTTCCTTTCCCGGCCATTTCCTGATGAAGCTGCCGGTTACGACCGGCGAAATCATCATCGACCCATTCAACGGCACCAGCCTTTCGCGCGAAGAACTGGAAGAACGGCTTGAGCCCTACCTGGCCGAACATGCAGACGAGCCCGACATGCCCCTGTCAAGCTATCTGCAACCGGCCCCGCCGCGCGACATCCTGGCGCGCATGCTGCGCAACCTCAAGGCACTGTTCCATGACCAGGCCCGCTGGCACAACCTGCTGCCGGTTCAAAAACGCCTCACCATCCTGCTGCCGGACGACATCACTGAAGTGCGAGACCGTGGCCTGACCTATGCCCGCCTTGACCGCGCCCAGGAAGCCCTGCCCGACCTCGAAGCCTACCTGCTCGAGCGCCCCTATGCGCCCGACGCGAAAGCCCTGCGTTCACAGGTGGGCAAGCTGCGCAAAGCGGGCAAACAGGTTATTTGAATAAAGCGCTGGCGGAAATTGCAAGTCCTGCGCTATCTACTTCCTCTTCGCCTCAATCGCTTCCCACTTGTCCAACGCTTCCATCAACTGCTCGTCAATCTCGGCATTGCGCGTATTCAAACGCACAGCTTCATCCGGACCGCTCTTGTAAAGATCGGCCGCATTGAGGCGCAGACTGATCGCCGCCTGCTCCGCTTCCAGATCAGCGATCAGCTTGGGCAACTCTTCCAGCTCACGCTGTTCCTTGTAGCTAAGCTTTTTCTTTTGCGGCGCGGCCTGCGGAACAGGGGCCGGCGCCGATGCTTCCGCCTTCGGCGCATTTTTGATCGGCGCAGCAGCCTCGAGCGGCTTGGTGCGCACGCGCTCCCAGTCGGTATATCCGCCGACAAATTCGCGCCACATGCCGCCACCTTCAGCCACGATCACCTGCGTAACCACATTGTCGAGGAAGGTGCGGTCATGGCTGACCAGGAACACGGTGCCGGCATAGTCTTCCAGCAGTTCCTCGAGCAACTCCAGCGTATCGATGTCAAGGTCATTGGTCGGCTCGTCCAGCACCAGCACATTGGCCGGCTTGGCAAACAATCGCGCCAGGAGCAGGCGGTTGCGCTCGCCGCCAGACAATGACTTGACCGGCGAACGCGCACGTTCCGGGGCGAACAGGAAGTCGTTGAGGTAAGTCATCACATGCTTGCGCTGGCCATTGATCTCGACCCAGTCGCTACCTGGCGCAATCGTGTCCGCCAGGCTGGCGTCTTCATTCAATTGGGCACGCATCTGGTCGAAATAAGCCACCTGCAACTTGCTACCCTGCTTGATCGTTCCCGAGTCGGCTTGTTCTTCACCGAGGATCAACTTCAGCAGTGTGGTTTTGCCGGCACCGTTCAAACCGATCAAGCCCACCTTGTCGCCACGCATGAGGATGGATGAGAAATCGCGCACGATGACCTTCTCACCGTAGCTCTTGTTGACGTCGATCAGTTCGGCCACGATCTTGCCCGAACGATCACCCGTGGCAACGTCGAGCTTGACCTGTCCTTGCTGCTCGCGCCGCGCCGCACGCTGCAAGCGCAAAGCTTCCAGGCGGCGCACACGCCCTTCGTCGCGCGTACGCCGCGCCTGCACGCCCTTCCTGATCCACACTTCTTCCTGCGCCAGGAATTTGTCGAACTTGGCGTTTTCGACTTCTTCAATGGCCAATTGCTCGGCCTTGCGTGTCTGGTAAGCGGTGAAGTTCCCAGGGAAGGACAACAGCCGCCCACGGTCGAGTTCGATGATGCGCGTGGCAACATTGTCGAGGAAGCTGCGGTCATGGGTGATGAACAGCACGCTGCCCTTGTATTCGCGCAGCAAGCCTTCGAGCCACTGGATAGAGGTGAAATCGAGATGGTTGGTCGGTTCGTCCAGCAGCAGCACGTCGGGCACACCCACCAGCGCACAAGCCAGCGCCACGCGCTTTTGCATACCGCCCGAGAGCGTGCCGATTTTCACGTCGCGCGACAGGTTCAGGCGGTCCAGCGTGGCTTCAACGCGGTTATCGAGATTCCAGGCATCGCCCGCATCGATCCGTTCCGACACCACATGCATGCGGTCCATCAGGGCGTCATCATCCGGTCCGCCCAATTGCGCGGTCAGGCTGTCATATTCGGCCAGCAGCGCACGCCATTCGCCAAGGCCCGAAGCCACGGCTTCAAACACGGTTGATTCGGGCGCAAATTGCGGTTCCTGTTCGACATAGGCGATCTTCAAGCCTTGCTGCATGACCAGCAAGCCGTCATCGAGACGCGAGGCGCCGCTGATGATCTTCAGCAAGGAAGACTTGCCGGTGCCGTTACGCCCGATCAAACCGACGCGTTCGCCGGTTTCAAGGGAAAACTCGGCATGGTCGAGCAGGGCCACGTGGCCAAAGGCCAGTTGGGCATTGGTAAGGGAAATGACTGCCATGATTGCGAGAGAGGGGCTTGGGACAATCCGCCATTGTACCGCGCCAAGGCAGGCGATTCGCCCCGATTAACTGCAGAATCGCCGATTTTGCCCCCGTCTCGGCTATAATTCCCGCTCGCGTCTCGCCATAGCACAATGGATAGTGCACATGCCTCCTAAGCGTGGGATGCAGGTTCGATTCCTGCTGGCGGGACCACATTCCCGGGTGCGAGACCGCCCTGACGCGATAATCGCCTGTACGGCTGAATTTTTCAATTCATGACGACCGACTCAGACATCGTTGCTGCAATTGATGCAGCGTTTGTATCGGTAAGCAGGCCTGAACATTTCACAAATTTTCAACACTGTGAAGAATGCCTGGAGCACGACCAGACCTTGCTATCCCGAGCGCGCGAAGACCTGACACTCGAACACCTGGATCAACCCGGATGGGACCCTGTCTGTTTCGCTACGCCAACGGCAAAAGCCTACCTGATGCCGCAACTTGCGCGGCTGGCCCTGCAAAAATCCGGCAGCAACGTTGATTGGTACGGATCGCAGCTTATATTCCATCTTTATTCCGGACATAGGTCCAACGATTTATGGCAATTTTGCGACCCGAGCCAAAAGAAGGCGGTTGCGTCCCTGCTGCTTCACCTCATCGATTCTCGATCAAATCTTATCGACAAGTACTGTGACACCGACGACATTCTGCGCTGTTATGAGCTTTGGGCCGAGTCGTTAGTTGTCAGGGCTTAAATCCCAACTCGACTGAAAAACCATGAAAAGACAAATCCTGATTTTTCTTGTTTCATTCGTCATCGCCACCTTTTGCAGCATTGCCCGCGCACAAGAAACACCTACCCCAAATTGCGTCTACGACCGTGCGCGCATGCTCGCCTTGGACGAAAACCAATTTGATCAAGACATGAAGGGAGGGTGGCGAGCATTATCGTCCACGCCAGGTTGCAACCTGGCTGCCGCCGACCTGCTGCGCGAATACCGGGAAGCACACCATCAGACCTCGGGCCTGCTGTTCTGGCACGAGGCACAACTGCGCGCTTTTTCCGGGCAGTACAGGGAAGCAATCACATTAATGGAACACTCTTACAAGCCGGCAGATGCGGACAAAGCGGGATGGAATCCTTACGTCGACGCGACGATTGCATTCCTGCGTAAGGACAAGCCCGCGCTTGAACAAGCGAAATCCAGGTTGGCAATAGTCCCGCCACCCACTGGAGACAAGGATATGGGCCCCGTCGTGGACGGTTACATGGAAGTGAAATTTATCGACGGGACCACGCGGAAAATTCGCTGGCCAATGAATATCGATGTCGTCGATGGACTGGAGAATTGCTTCGATAAGTCGTACACCGAAGCCTACGAAAACACATGTAGACAAGGTGCACACTGATCATACGACGGAGGGCGCTTCGCTTTTCCATACTCCAGCACCAAACAAGGTCGGACTCCTGCTGGCGGGAGCGTTTCGCGTTCTCGGCCGACACTGGCCTACGGTAGGGCGGCAGGTGCACAGAGCCAATTGAAACGCGGTTGCACGGTTCACCATGGATATTCCCAACAAACGAAAACCGCGCTTCAATAGCATGCACGGCTCCGGTTACAGCCATGTGCGCTATGACCACAAATTCAGGCCGACAAAAATTGAATTCATTTGCCCACTCTGCCAGAGCCGTGTAATTGCAAAACAACCTGCGTTTGGCGAGGGCTATCTGTTCGCTGGTGATACGTCGATGCATTGGGACAAGGCGGACTTTTCGGCACGATGCACCAATTGTTTTTACAGGGCTGAGGGCTTAAGCTATCGGCAATTGCCAGAACCGTTTCATCAAGTCTCGGTCGCAGGAAGAACCCTTTGGGCCTGGAATACAGAACATCTGTTGATGCTCGCGGACTTGCTTGCGGGGCGATCTGTTGCAGGAGATCCGTATGCGTGTCTGGCCACCTATGCACATCGCGGATGGCTTCAATGGCGCGCCAGATTTTCTTCCGAAATTGTGCGGCACATCCAAAAACAAAATCACGCCACTTGAATTGAAGTGATTTCTGTACGAGCTGATTTGCGACCGACGCAAAAATGACCGAAGACGAATACACTTGCGAAGTCGAAAAAATTCTTGCCGATCATATCGAGCTGGCAGCAAGAAAGCTGACAGCCCTTCTTCCGCTCGTGCCGGAAAACACCAGGCAAATCGAAATCAATATTCTTGTCGATCAGGGCGGCGAAGGTTTTCTTGATGTACGCGTCAGCCTGGATGGCCCGGACCTGTATGTACTCAACCGTTCGATTGATTCCCATGCCGATCTATTCAACCCTGTCATGACGGAACAAGGGCTTAGCCCGGCCCTTCCCTTGATGGATAGCGATCTTGAAGATTTTCCGGTTCATGATGTGTTGGCCGATTGTGGTGCAAGGTGGGCAACTGCCGTCTGGGCAAAGGCAGGGCAGACCACATGCCGTTTTCCTGTGAAGGTCATGTCTCCCGAGGGCTATGGGACATTCTCGCGAGGGGCGTTGCACATGCCACCTGCGGCAAAATAAGGAATGCAATCAAGTAGCAGGTGCCGGCCGAAGTGAAGCCGGTGCGTCAGGCCGGATTGGCCAGGATTCAAGCATACCAATCCCCCACCCCGGATTTGATAGAATAGATACACAAACTTACATATTCGCGGTAAGCCAACTGGACTTGCCGCGCGTTATCCCGGAATTGCAACCGTTGCGAGTGTGCTGGATGAACCCGTTCCCGAATCGGCCGCTGCTTGGCGTGGCCTTGCTTCCCTTTGCGCTTTTGACCGCTTGCAGCACGACTTCACACCGAGACGACACGGCGCTCGAGTTGCCCAGCACCAGTGGGGTCGATACCAATGCTTATGGGCGGGTCGAGTCGATTGAAGTACAAAAGCTGCCTGATGCGGATCGCTTCGGCATGGGCAGTGCGGTCGGCGGCTTGATCGGGGGCTTGATTGCCAACCAGTTTGGCAGTGGCAACGGCAAACTGATCGCCACGGCTGCAGGTGCCGGCGCCGGGGTAGTTGCCGGGCACGAATACGAAGTCAAAAGCCGCCAGCAAGAGGTCTACAAGATTCGCGTGCAACTCGACAGCGGCGACTACCGCGTCGTTTCACAGGACAACGACAACGATCTGGCAATCGGCAACCGCGTGCACATCGATAACGGGCACGTATACCGTTATTAGAAGCCCCGCTGGGCGCCGGCAGACCGGGAAGCGTTCAAACCTTCAAATCGATAGCGTGGCCAGGGCTTGCGCGACGCGCGCCCTGTCCAACGGGTCGGAAGCGGTGCTGCTGAGCATGTATTCCTCGATCACAACGTCCATTTCAACACCCTTGGCCAACAGCCAGGCTGCAACGACCAGGCCGGTGCGGTCGCGTCCGCGTGCACAATGCAGGTAGATGGGGCGAGGCAGAGCGTCGTCATCAAGTACCGCAAGCAGCCGGCGAATCCAGTCACGAACCAGGTGCTGTGAAGTATCGTAGCGCTCCGCGTCGCGCGGCGCCGGTACATGCATGCAGGTTACATCTGCCCATTGCGCCTCATCGGCAACTTCGCGCAAATTGATGATGGTCCGCGCGTGGGCAATATCCGCATGCGAGGTCAGTGAGTCCAGCTTGCCGCCACGCAGCAAGAGGTTCGGGGCGATGGGCGGATCACTCAACCATAGGGCCAGCGCTTCACCCACATCGCGAAAGTTTTCCGGTGCGTAGCTGGTGCTCACTATGACGAATCAAGCCGCGTCCGGCTGCTTCTCCGGTGAAGCCGCAATAAACGCTTCGCGGTCCATGCAATTCGCATCGATGCGTAGCAACGTATCCAAGCCCGTCGTATCGCACTTGAAGCGCCTTGCATTGTAAAGCTGCGGCACGAGGCAGCAGTCTGCAATCGTTGGCGTATCGCCGAAGCAGAAGGCGCCGGCTGTGCCGCTGCGATTGATGGTGGTTTCCAGCGCACCCAGGCCCTGCTCCACCCAATGACGATACCACGCGTCCTTCTGCGCTTCTTCCACCTTCAAGGTGTCGGTCAGGTAGCGCAACACGCGCAGGTTGTTGATGGGGTGGATGTCGCAGGCAATTGAAAGTGCCAGGCTGCGCACGTAGGCGCGGTCGGCCGGGCTCCTGGGCAACAGCGGAATATCCGGATAGGCTTCGTCAAGGTATTCGATGATGGCCAGCGATTGGTTCAGCGCATGGTTCGGCCCCGTCAGGGCGTCGTCCACCAGCGACGGCACCAGCGCGTCGGCGTTGATTGCGCGGTAGGCGGCTTGCAGTTGCTGGCCGCCTTCCTTGACCAGGTGTACACCAACCTGTTCCACGTCCAGCCCCTTGAGGTTCAACGCGATACGCACGCGGTAGGAAGCCGAGCTGCGGAAGTAGCTGTATAGCTTCATGCGATCCTCACGCGCAACTCACCCAGCCCTTCAATGCGGCCTTCCAGCGTATCGCCGGGCTGCACCGCACCCACGCCGGCCGGGGTGCCGGTGAAGATCAGGTCGCCGGGTTGCAGCGTGAAGTATTTGGACAGGTGTTCGATGGTTTCCGCCACGTTCCAGATCATGGCGCCAAGTGCGCCTTCCTGGCGCTTTTCGCCATTGACGTTCAGGCTGATGACGGCTTCCTGCGTCATGTGCGTGGCTTGTGCAACCGGGTAGATCGGTGCGATCGGGGCCGAACAGTCGAAGCCCTTGCCGGTAGACCAGGGACGTCCCTGCTTCTTGGCTTCGCCCTGCAGGTCGCGCCGCGTCATGTCCAGGCCCACGGCATAGCCCCAGACGTGAGACATGGCTTCCGCTGCCGGGATGTTGCTGCCACCGCGGCCAATGGCCACAACGAGCTCGATCTCATGGTGCAAATCGCGCGTCATGGGTGGATAAGGCATCACGCCCACGGTGTCGTGCGCCACGGGCAGCACGGCGTCGGCAGGCTTCATGAAAAAGAATGGCGCTTCGCGGCCGGTGGCACCCATTTCCTTGGCATGGTCGGCGTAATTACGGCCGACGCAATAGATGCGGTGCACGGGAAACATGTCTTCACTGCCGGCAATGGGCACAACGGCGGGTGCGGCGGGAGGAAAGGGAAACTGCATGGGGGAACTCCTCAATTTTTGACCTGTGAGAGCCTACCACCAAAAACAAAAAACCGCTTCCCGGTCTCCCGGAAAGCGGTTTTTTGCGTGTTGCTGCTGGTGTTACTGCGAGTCTTACTGCTTCACCAGCAATGCCAGTGGTTAACTACTTAAGCGCCCTCGCCTTCACCGAGGTAGGCCGCCTTCACGCGCGGGTCGTCCAGCATGGTCTTGGCGTCATCGGTCATGGTGATCAAACCCGACTCCATCACGTAGCCGCGATGCGCTGCCTGCAAGGCCAGCTTGGCGTTCTGCTCCACCAGCAGGATCGTCACGCCTTGTGCCGATACGGTGCGCACGACTTCGAAGATTTTTTCCACCATGATGGGCGAGAGACCCATCGACGGTTCATCGAGCAGCAGCAATTGCGGATGGCTCATCAGCGCACGCGCCATGGCCAGCATCTGCTGTTCGCCGCCGGAAAGCGTACCGGCCAATTGCGCCTGGCGTTCCTTCAGGCGCGGGAACACGCTGAACCACTTTTCGATGTCGGCATCGACGGTGGCCTTGTCGCTCTTGATGTAAGCGCCCATCAGCAGATTTTCATGGATGGTCATGCGCGTGAACACGCCACGGCCTTCCGGCACCATGGCCAGGCCCTTTTTGACCAGATCGAACGAGTGAAGGCCCTTGCTAACCTGGCCCATGTATTCAACGTGGCCATCGACCTTGCAGGCCGGCAGCGTGCCGGTGATGGCCTTGAGCGTAGTGGTCTTGCCGGCACCGTTGGCGCCGATCAGCGTAACCAGTTCGCCCTTGTGCACTTCGAGGTTGATGCCCTTGACGGCCTGGATACCGCCATAGGCAACGGTCAGGTTGTCGATCTTGAGGATGGTTTCGTTGGACACCGCTGCCTTCTCCGGCATAGTTTGGTTCTCTGTCATGTTAGTGGCCTCCACCCAGGTAAGCTTCGATCACGGCCGGGTTCTTTTGCACATCGGCCGGTACCCCTTCGGCGATCGGCTTGCCATAGTCGAGCACGGTGAGGCGGTCGCACAGGCCCATCACCAGCTTCACGTCATGCTCGATCAGGAGGATGGTCTTGCCTTCGGCCTTGATCTTGACCAGCAGGTCACGCAGGCCCAGTTTCTCGGTGGCGTTCATACCGGCGGCCGGTTCGTCCAGCGCCAGCAACTGCGGCTCGGTGGCCAGGGCGCGGGCGATTTCCAGGCGGCGCTGGTCACCGTAGGACAGCAGGCGCGCAGTACGGTTGGCGAACTTGCCGATACCGACGAAGTCGAGCAACTCCAGCGCACGCTTGCGGATGGCCGCCTCTTCTTCACGTGCCTTCTTGTGATGGAACACGGCACCGAAGACGCCCTGGTGCGTGCGCACGTGGCGCCCGACCATGACGTTTTCCACGGCCGACATTTCGCCGAACAGGCGGATGTTCTGGAAGGTGCGGGCGATGCCGGCCTTGGCCACTTCATGCGGTGCCGAAGGCGAGTAAGGCTTGCCCCCCAGTTCGAACGTGCCGGTGTCCGGTTGGTACAAGCCGGTGATGACGTTGAAGAACGTGGTCTTGCCGGCGCCGTTGGGGCCGATCAAACCATAGATCTGGCCGCGCATGATTTTCAGGCTGACGTCGGACAGCGCCTGCAGGCCGCCAAAACGTTTGCTTGCGCCATTGATGCTGAGGATGATTTCTTCGCTCATGGTGTCTGTAATCCCTTATACCTTGACCACGTCGGTGGATTGGTTCGGTGCGTCGACGTCGGCGTCGGGCCGGTCTTCGTGCTTGGGCGAGGGCCACAGGCCTGCCGGGCGGGTCAGCATGATCACGACCATGGCAAGACCCAGGAGCATCATGCGCGCGATTTCCGGCGGCACGATGATCTGGCCGAACAGGGCCATTTGCGGCGCATCGGAATAGCGCAGCACTTCGGGCAGGGCCGACAGCAGGATGCCGCCCAGGATCACGCCGGGAATATGGCCCATGCCGCCCAGCACCACCATGGCCAGCACGGCGATCGATTCGGTCAGCGCAAACGATTCCGGAGAAACAAAGCCCTGGAACGAGGCAAACATGGAGCCGGCCACGCCGCCAAACGATGCGCCGAGGCTGAAGGCCAGCAGCTTGATGTTGCGCGTGTTGATACCCATGGCCTTGGCGGCGATTTCGTCTTCGCGAATTGCAACGAAGGCACGGCCCAGGCGCGAGTGCTGCAAGCGCACCGTGACGAAAATGACCAGGCAGCACAGCGCCAGGAACAGGAAGTAATAAGCATTGACCGAAGGCATGCCCATGCCGAAGATGAACACCGTCGAATGCGAACCGGCTTCACCGGCCAGCGACAGGCCACCGATCTTGACCGGGTCGATACCCGAAACACCGATAGCACCGTTGGTAATGTTGATCGGCGCGTACAGGTTATTCATGAAGATGCGGATGATTTCCCCGAAACCGAGGGTCACGATGGCGAGGTAGTCGCCGCGCAGCTTCAGGGTTGGCGCACCGAGGATGGCGCCGAACAGGCCGGCCACCGCAGCACTGATGGGCACGATCACCCAGACCGAGAGGTGGATGCCGTTTTGCGTGATCTCGGCCCCGAAGAACGAGACCAGCGCATTACCCACACTGGGATAGTTATCGACGAAGGATTGCAGGATCGTCGAGAACTGCGGCGATGCAAACACGGCCGTCATGTAGGCGCCCAGCGCGTAGAACGCGATGTAGCCCAGGTCGAGCAGGCCGGCAAAGCCGACCACGATATTCAACCCCAGCGCCAGCATGATGTAGAGCAGCGAGAGGTCGACGATACGCACCCAGGAATTGCCGAAGTTGGCGGCAATGAAAGGGAAGATGATGGCCGCAACCAGGACCAGCCCAAGATTGCGGTAAGCCTTCTTGGGATTGTGCTTGATGTCGAAATGAATGGACATGGGTTCCTCTTTAGGTAATCAGGCTCGGTCTGCGACGCGTTCGCCCATGATGCCGGACGGCTTCAGCGTCAACACGAGAATCAGCGCGAGGAAGGCGAACACGTCCTGGTACTGGCTGCCGAACAAATTGTTGGTCAGGTCGCCCAGGTAACCGGCGCCCAGCGATTCGACCAGCCCCAGCACCACCCCGCCGACCATGGCGCCGTAGATGTTGCCGATACCGCCCAGGACCGCTGCGGAGAAGGCTTTCATGCCGGGCACCACGCCCATGGCGAAGTGGGCCGACGAATACACGGCGCCCCACATCACCCCGGCCACGGCAGCGAGCGCCGCGCCGATGGAGAAGGTCAGCACGATGATGAGGTTGGAATCCACACCCATCAGGCCGGCCACGCGCGGGTTTTCCGCCACGGCGCGCATCGCACGGCCCATGCGGGTTTTTTCCACCATATAGACCAGGCCCAGCATGCACAACACCGCCAACACCAGCAGCATGACTTGCGTGGGAGAGATGAAGACGCCGGAGATCTGGAACGACTCGGAAGGCATCACGCCCGGGAAGCCGATCGGGTTGCGGCCCCAGATGATCATGGCCGACGTTTGCAGCAGGATCGACACGCCGATGGCGGTGATCAGCGGGGCCAGTCGCGGAGCATTGCGCAGGCGGCGGTAGGCAATGCGCTCGATGGCCACATTGACGGCGATACAGACCGGAATCGATCCGAGGATCGCGATCAGGATCTTGACCACACCGGGCAAGCCCGGTGCGACCTGCTGCACCAGGTTGAGGATGGTGATGCCCGTCATTGCACCAATCATCAGCACGTCGCCGTGCGCGAAGTTGATGAGGTTCAGGACGCCGTACACCATGGTGTAACCGAGCGCCACCAGGGCATACATCCCCCCCTGGACCAGGCCGTTGATAATTTGTTGGATAAAGGTATCCATGTCGATGCTATCTCCCGAACGTCAAACAAAGGGTAAAACCGCTAATCCGTATTACTGCGCCTTACGGCAAACCTGCTTGCTATGTGCAAACGCAGCAAAAACCATTCCTGATAACAAAAACGGCACCCCAGGTCTTGCCTCACGGGTGCCGCTTACGTTCGAACGCGGTTATGCGATCATTGGCGCAATTTTCGCAATTGCCGCTCGTTTCGCAATACAAACCTTGCTCATGATGTTGTCTCCAATGGCGTGAATGTGTCAACTTTTTTATTGTCGGTATGCGATAGGTAAAAACGCCTGGGCAGACGTCCTTGTCGCATACTAACCCGCGCAGTGCAATTCGCACAGCCTTGATATGGCCAAGGCATAGGCATAAATGCGACAAAACGCGAGAGAACGCATCATAGCGAGGAAAACAAAGAACTATTTACGGAATAATTTGGGATTCCAGAATTTAATTTCGCCTTTTGGCAGCGTTGGGAATCGCCTAAAATGCCGCGCGGCCACGTGGGGTCTGGCCGCACAGGCGGGACTTGCGGCGAGTAAGGGCAGCTTACTGTTGCAATCCCGATAAGCCTTTTGGCAGAGGGAAAGTGACGCCCTCTTCCACACCATCGAGCGCGCGCACACTCTTGGCGCCAAGCTCCTTCAGGCGTGTGATCACTTCCTGCACCAGGATCTCGGGCGCCGACGCGCCGGCGGTCACGCCGATACGCGTCTTGCCTTCCAGCCAGGCTGGTTCGATCTGCGTGGCGTTATCAACCATATAAGCCGCAGCGCCCTTCTTTTGCGCCACTTCGCGCAGGCGGTTGGAGTTTGAGCTATTGGGGCTGCCAACCACGATCACCGTATCAACCTGGGGCGCCATGAACTTCACCGCTTCCTGGCGATTGGTGGTGGCATAGCAGATGTCGCCCTTCTTGGGCTCGACGATTTCAGGGAATTTGCGTTTCAGCGCAGCGATCACATCGGCTGCATCGTCGACCGACAGCGTGGTCTGCGTGACGTAGGCCAGCATGGCCGGATTCTTCACTTCCAGTTTGTCTACGTCTTCCGCCGTTTCGACCAGATGCATGCCGCCATCGGACTGCCCCATGGTGCCTTCGACTTCCGGGTGGCCGTCATGCCCGATCATGATGATTTCGCGGCCGTCGCGGCGCATCTTGCCCACTTCGACGTGAACCTTGGTGACCAGCGGGCATGTCGCGTCGAATACCGACAGGCCGCGCTCGGCCGCTTCCGCTTCGATTGCCTTGGACACACCATGCGCTGAAAACACCACCGTGTTGCCGGCCGGGACGTCAGCCAGTTCCTCGATAAAGATCGCGCCCTTGTTACGCAGGTCGGCAACGACATAGGCGTTGTGCACGATTTCGTGGCGCACGTAGATCGGCGCACCAAATTGCTTCAGCGCGCGCTCGACGATTTCGATGGCACGATCCACGCCGGCACAAAAGCCACGCGGCTGGGCCAAGAGAATTTCTTTATCCATATTGTTTTCGCTCATTTCCTGCAGCACCGTCTTGAAGCAGCGTCCTTATAGTACGCCAATGATTTTAACTTCGAAGCGCACCGGCTGGCCGGCCAGCGGATGATTGAAGTCGAACAATGCCCCCTCTTCATCGATTTCGCGCAGCACACCGGCAAAGCGCCCGCCACCGGGTGCGGCAAAATCGACCAGGTCGCCGATACGGTATTCGGCATCAAAGGCAGAATTTTCCTTCAAGGTTGCCATCGTCACCCGGCGCAACAGGTCAGGGTTGCGCGGACCGAAAGCGCGTTCGGGCGCCAGTTCGAATACTTCATGCGCCCCTTCCGGCAAACCGACCAGGCATTCTTCAAGGAAGGGTGCCAACTGGCCCTGGCCCATGTAAAGGGTGGCCGGGGTTTCGTTGAAGGTCGTGATCAGGTCTACCCCTTCCATCGAACTCAGGCGGTAATGCAGGGTGAGGTAAGCAGAAGGCGTAACCTGTGGTAATGTTTGCTGTGGCAAATTTGACATGAAAAGTACACCAGAAAAACCGGACTGACGAAATAAGCCCCTATTTTACCAAGGCGGGACGGTCCGACTCACAGGAATGGAAGATTAGATGGCAATCACCGATTGGCCAGCCGACCAGCGGCCACGCGAGCGCTTGATCGAGCACGGCGCACACAGCCTGTCCGACGCCGAGCTATTGGCGGTATTCCTGCGCATGGGCGTGGCCGGCAAGAGTGCGGTCGACCTCGGACGCGACATGCTGTCGCACTTTGGCTCACTGAACCGCATGTTCTCCGCCAGCCTGAAAGATTTTTCCGCCATCAATGGGCTGGGGCCGGCCAAATATGCGCAACTTCAAGCGGTGCTGGAACTCGCGCGCCGTTCGCTGAAAGAAGAACTGCGCACAGTCGACACACTGAATTCGCCCAAGGCAGTCAAGGAATATCTGCGCCATAGCCTGGGCAGCAAACCGCATGAAGCCTTTGCCGTGCTGTTCCTGGATGTAAAGAACCGCCTGATCGCCTGCGAAGAACTGTTTCGCGGCACACTGACGCGCACCAGCGTGCATGCGCGCGAAATCGTCAAGGCTGCATTGGCGCACAATGCCGCCGGCGTGATCCTGTCGCACAACCACCCATCGGGCAATTGCGAACCCAGCGCGGCGGACCAGGGTTTGACCAAGATGCTCAAGGAAGCGCTGGAGCTGGTTGACGTACGCGTGCTGGACCATGTGGTGGTCACAGCACGCGACGCTTACTCGTTTGCCGAGAATGGCCTGATCTAGCGTGCCGCCTTACTTCACTTCAAACTCGCCAATGAAAACCGTGTCGCCACGGTCATGCAGGCGCAAGGTCATCATCTTGTCTTGCGCATGCGCCGTGCCGAAGCCGGTGGTCAATTTCACCTGCACCGTGGTCGCCCCGGCCACCACTTGCTGCCGGTTGCCATAGAAGTTCGCTTCGATCTTGTACTTGCCCGGCCGCGCATGATGCAGGATGAATTCTTCCGGGCCATAGCCTTGCGTAACGTCGCGTGAAATACGGCCGCCCTGCGCCGTGGCGTTATGGCCATAGAAGCATTTTTCGCCGGAAGGGTCGGTCACCCACAGATCCATATCGCTATTGTCGGCGTCCCAGCCCATCACCACGCGCAAATCCAGCGGCAGGTTCTTGATCAGGCGCGGGTCGACGCGGCTCAGGTCTAGAGGTTGCGCCGCCGTGCTGTGGGTCGCCGCGATGGCGTTCAATTCACCGACTGCGATCAAGGCGATGTCGCCAAAGCGCGGGTCCCAATTGCGTTGCGCGACTTCGTTCAGGCTGTCGATCGCTTCCTGGTAGTGCCCGGCGGCGGCATAAGCCAGACCAAGGTCGCGGAACGATTGCGGCTCGTCTTCAGCCAGGCGCAGCACTTTTTGCAACACCGGGATAGCCAACTCCGGCGCATTGGCTTCCATCAAACGGTAGCCGAGTATGCGCAATACCTGGCGGTTTTCCAGGTCCATTTCGGCCAAGTTGGACAGCACGCGTAAGCCAAGGTCGCGCCGGCCCTTTTCGATAAGGATGTCGGCTGCGTCGAGGAAGAAGGCGCTGCTGTTGGCATAACTCGGTTTCTCGTCGAGATAGATTGCATAAACTTGCTCGGCGTTGGCTGCCTTCATGCGTGTTATGTAAGGCGCGTTGGCACTCCAGCGTTTCAGGGCGATGCCGGCATTTTTTCCTTCGACCGCCATCTTGCCATCGGAGGCAGATTTGCGGGCGACCAGACCGGCACTGAAGTCGGCATTCCCGGCAAAGGCAGTGAAGCCCGATGCGCCGGATGAAGCCGCTGGTGCATCCGCCCTGAACGACAGGCCGGGATTGCCACCCGACACGGCGGGTTCGCTAGAACGTAAAGGCGCGCTGAGACCGAACGTTTCCCCGCGCGGTTCGACCGTAGTGGAATTCACGATGGGTTGCGTAACGACGGACATCGCGGCCGGTGGTGCATCCCTGCTCAGTTCCTTTTCCACGTAAGGCCTTGCAACAGCTTTCGGGAAGCTGCGCTGCCACCATTGCTGGCGCTCGCGGAAAGCCGCGGCCAATTGTTCTTGCTGGCCCTGCCTTCCGCCGTCGCGTATACCTAAACGCCAGGAACGCATGCGCTCGAACTCGGTACGGTACTCTTCCGGAGGCGTAACATCGTAAAGCAGGTAGTCCTGCACGGTTTCCAGCACGATCAGCGAAGTCTCGCTGCTCGGTATGTCGAATTCTTCTCCCAGGCGGCGGATTTCGCCGCGATGCGTGTCGCGTTCCCCCTCCAGTTCATGGAGGCGATAGCTCGCCCAATTTCGTGCCGCCAGAGGATGACCCGGCGCGTCTTGCGGTAGCGGCAAGTCGAGCTGTGACGACTTGCCATCCTGGGACAGCGTGAGATGCAGCATGGCGTCGCGCCTGGTCAATTTGCCGGCAACGCGCAGCAGGCCTCCTGCAGGGAAGCCGGACTCTGCCACCAATGCCGTCGCACCATCTGCCCGCATGCCCGCAAGGTTCAATCCTTCTGACAACAATTCGCGCGCAGCCAACGCGGGCGCCTGCCCATCGATATTGATCAGACGCCCGCCGCCGTGTTCGGCCCAGGCGGAGAGGCGCATGGGGTCGCCGGACGCAGCAGAATCGAGGGCGTAGAGGCGTTGTCCTTCTGCAAGCGCGGGAAAAACGTCGCTACCGTAGTTTTGCAAGCCGTCGGAAAACAACAAATATTCGCCAACCGACTTTTCCGGTTTCCAGTCAGACAAGGCGCTTGCGCCGTCATACACAGTGCGTTCGAGTTCATGGCGCAGCGCGCTCCAGTCGCCACCGGCAACCCGGAAGGATCTGGTTTCTTCGCTGCGGTCACGCAAGCGGGTCAGGCGCACTTCGCCCTCGCCCATCTTGGCGAAATAAGCATCAAGCACAGCCAGTTCGGCATCGATATGGCGGGTCGCGCCGGAGCCGGAGCTATCCCACAACAGGCCGACGACATGCGGCAAACTGCGTTCACGGCGCGCCACCGAAACCGGGATTTCGGCCAGAAAATAACGGTTACCCTGGAATTCCTGGACATAGCTGTGCGGCTTGTCTTCAACCGGCAGCATGATATCGAGCGGGCCAGCGGGCTTGAAATGCGAGCGCGACAGGTGCGCCGAGTAGGCGTCCTGGACGCGATCCTTGGCGAATGTAAAATCGCGCAGGCCACCATCGACTCTTGGCGCCTTGCCCGCACCATCGACTTTCACATCAAGCGAGAATGCATCGAGCTCGTCATTACCCTCCAATGGCAGGCGATAAGTCAATTCCGCACCACGCCGAGCCAGGCTTTCGGCATAGCTCACTTCCACTACACGCGTTCCGCCGGCCGGAATCGGAAACACGCGCAGCTTGAAATTATTACCCTGGGTTGCTTCGAGCAAGGCCGGGTCCACGCCGCGTCGCTCAATCGCTTCAAATACTTCCCGCCCCTTGGACTTTTCCACCGGCACGGCGGCGCGCATCTTGCCGCCGATGTCGAGCGCGAAACCTGTCACTTGCTGGTTGGCCGCCAATGGAAATTGCAGATTGCCTTCGAGCGCGCGCCGGTTGGGGTTGTAAAACACCATATGCAGCGTGGTTTCGGCCGTTCCTCCGCTGACTTCTGCCTTGACCTGCAAGCTTTGCAAGACGATGGGCTTCTCGCCAGCGATGGTGCCCATCAGCGGCATTGCGGCATGGGCCGCGTCGGCAAATCCAATCAATCCAGCCGCGGCAAGCAGCCACTTCCCAACTCGTAACATCACGCTTCTCCTTGCCGGAACAGCCGGCGTTGAAGATGAAACGCGCCGCCGGGGAAGGCGGGGTTAAAGCAAGGGTATATTTATTTGCGCGGCTTACTTGGTGCTTGCAGGCTGCAGCTGAGACTGTTGCCGATCGCGCAAGGCTTTGATCGCAGCTCGTAGTTTGTTTTTGACTTTATAGGCGGGATGCGCCGCAATAAACTTGTCCCATTCGGCTAGGGCCGCCTCATCTTGCTTTTCCTTGATCTCTCGTTCGATCAGGGCAAGCCATTCACGCGGATCGCCATGTGCGCTATCGTGTGATGCCGCCTCGCCGTGAGTTTCTGCATTAATTTTGCCCACCAATTGCAATGCAGAATTGTTGTTTCCGTCGATGGGTTCAAGGGACAGTGATGTCGGCGGAACAATTCTGGCATTCGCGCCGCCCGTGAGCGAGGGCGCGTCGGGCGCAAACCCGGGCTCAGATGCATTGTATCCAGCCGACGGCTTGTCGATGATGCCGTAGTTTGACGAGGAAGGCACCGACGCAGCCAATCCGGCGCCAGCCGAGCCGCCGGAGAACGAGAGTGAAGTAGCAGGCTCCGCCTTCCTGGCGTATTCCGGCACTGGCTCCGCTGCCGGCATCGGTGCCGGCGCAGCTGTCGGTGACGGTGCCGTAGCGGCAGGCTGCGCCGGTCTCTCGGCATGCGATGTCGCCCTGGATGCCACGACGTCCTGCGCCGGGTCGCGAGTCCAGGCCAACTCGACGCCACTGGCTGGTTCAGGCGTGTCGCTTCCCTTCAAAACAGGCGAAATGCGCACGTCTTCAACAGTAACAACCTGGACAGACGAGGGTGTTTCCGCGTCTGCCCGCTTAATCTGGCTGCCTGTGACGACAACCCTCTGCATCTTCTTTTCGTCAGGGGGCACAGCGCCGGCCGGTGCCATGCTTTCCCGCACCGACGCCGCTGCCGCGATGGGCGGTTCCGGTGCAGCAGCCGCCGGCGCGGGCTGCGACGCAACATCGGGCGGCTCGATGATGGCAGGCGCTGCCGCAACCCGGCCCGGCTCGGTGATCACGTCAGGCTGTGCCGTCACGCGCGGCACAGGTGATATCACGCGCGACTGCATCGAATCGTTCAGCGCAACTGCCGGGGGCTGATAGGGCTCGAAGGCCGTGCGATAAGCCAGCATCAGCAGAATGCCCGCCGCCACACCGACCGGCCAATGCCAGTAATAGGCCAGGCTGCGCCGACGCTGCGACGAACTAACTGCCGGGCCAACCGGGTCATTGGCAGCGGGGCGCGGTTCGACTTCCACCTGCTGCACCTTCTCCGCCGCCATCGCGGCTTCAATCGAAGCAAACACGGCCGCATCAAGGTCGGCCGACGGCTCAGCCTGCGGCAAACCCTTCAATTGCGCCGACAGCTCACCCTCGCCTGCGAGGAAGCGCTCGAATTCGGCGTCGTCATGCAGGTTGTCGGTGCTCATGCCAATTCCTCCCGCGTGCCGGAGCCCGCGAGCTGTTGCCGCAGCTTGCGCATTGCATAGCGCAACCTGCTTTTGATGGTTTCCACGGGCGTGTCCGTCAACTGCGCGATCTCTTCCAGGCTCATGCCATTGAATTGTTGCAAAACCAGGGCCTCACGTTGCTCTCCAGGCAAGGCCTGGATGGCAGCATGCAGACTGGCCACATCCTGTTTACGTGCCAACTCGGTTTCCGGGGTTTCCTCGGGCGCCTGGGCGTCGGCAATATGGGTCAGCACGTCGCCGTCCTCGTCGTCACCAAGCTCCGACGCCAGCACCAGTTGGTTTTGCCGCAGCAAGTCGATCAGCCGGTTACGCGCGATCTGGTACAAGTATGTCTTAAAACTGGCTTGTACCTGGTAACCGGCGCGCGCATTGTGCAAGGAGGTCCAGCTATCCTGAAACACTTCGTCGACCCATTCCGCACGCGGCGAACGCCAACTGATGAAGCGGTATAAGCCGCTCTTGTGGCGCCCGTACAATTCCCGGAAAGCCGTCAAGTCGCCATCGCGGTAGCGCAGCATCAAGGCTTCATCGGAAATCTCGGTTGACATGGCGGCAGTGTAGCGGACTTGCCTCGGCGCTACAATTGTCAGCCATAATTATCTGACAATGAATTTGTGGAAAAGCTGCTCGCATAATTGTTAAATATTTCGATTAATGCGAGATACAATTATTTTTCACAAGTCGTTGAATAATCTCGTTTTTTTCTATATACTCTCGTTTTTGGTAATTTTCGAGGAGCACAACATGGCACGTGTATGCCAAGTCACCGGGAAAGCGCCGATGGTCGGCAACAACGTTTCCCATGCGAACAACAAGACCAAGCGCCGCTTTTTGCCTAACCTGCAAAACCGTCGCATTTTCGTCGAATCCGAAAACCGCTGGGTTTCGCTGCGCGTTTCGAACGCCGGCCTGCGCGTTATCGACAAGATCGGCATCGAGGCTGTGTTGGCCGACATGCGCGCTCGCGGCGAAAAAATCTAATTTAGCAGATAAAGGAAACTGATCATGGCGAAGACTGGCCGCGACAAAATCAAGCTGGAGTCGACCGCAGGTACGGGTCACTTCTACACCACCACGAAGAACAAGCGCACGATGCCGGAAAAGATGGCGATCATGAAGTTCGATCCCAAGGCACGCAAGCACGTGGAATACAAGGAAACCAAGATCAAGTAATTGATCGGGTTTGCCTGAAATGCAAAAGCCGCTCTTTCGAGCGGCTTTTTGTTTTTGCCAGGCGGGAAAATAGGGATGCTAACGCAACCCATGCCGTCGCATCTTGTTCAACAGCCCCACCCGCGAGATGCCCAGCTGTTTCGCCGCATGCGTGTGGTTGTGTTTGCTCTCTTCCAGCGCCGTAACGATGAGGCGCTTTTCCAGTGCCGCGACCTGCCCTTCGAGTGAACCGGTTTCCATGGGTGCCGCCTGGGCGACGGCTTCGCCGCACGCCAGCGCCAGGTCGCCAAACGAAATATCGGGTGCCGCACCGGCCAGGGCGGCGGCAGTCTGCACCCCATGCTGCAATTCGCGCACGTTGCCAGGCCAGGTGCGCGAGGCGGCCCATTCCAGCGCCGCCGGGGACAGCCGTTTGGGCGGGTTGCAACGTGCAGCGATGGCTTGCGCGATCAGCGCAATGTCTTCGCCGCGTTCGGCCAGGGCCGAGGTTCGCATCTGGATGCCTTTGAGGCGGTAATAGAGATCGTCGCGAAATGTTTTTTCTTCCACCATCACGGCCAGGTCACGGTTGGTGGCGGCGACGATGCGCACATCCACGCGGCGCTCCTCTCTTGCGCCGACAGCGAAGAAGCTGCCGGACTGCAGGAAACGCAACAGCTTGACCTGCATCGGCAAGGGCATTTCCCCCACTTCGTCGAGGAACAAGGTGCCACCATCTGCCGCGCCGATCAGGCCGGTACGGTCACGGTCGGCGCCGGTGAAACTACCCTTGGTGTGGCCGAACAATTCGCTCTCGAACAATTCTGCCGGAATGGCACCGCAATGCACGGCGATGAAGGGCTTGCCTGCGCGCTTGCCAAGGGCATGCAGGGCACGCGCCACCAGTTCCTTGCCGGTGCCGCTCGGGCCGGTGACCATGACCGGCACGTCGGTCGGCGCAATGCGGCGGATCAGGGAGCGCAGCTCACGCAATTCTGCGCTCACGCCGATCAAGCCCATGGTGTCGTCGTCAGGACGGGCACGGTCGCGCCAGTCGGCCAATTCACGCTCCAGGCGGCGCTTGGTCAGTGCACGCTCGACCACCACGCGCAAGATGTCGGGATCGAGCGGCTTGGGCAGGAAGTCCCAGGCGCCAAGGCCGATGGCGCGCAAGGCCAGCTCGCGTTCGGCATGGCCCGTCATCACCACCACCGGCGACGGAGCCAGACCAGGCAAGAGCGCGAGCCCTTCCTCGGGCGTAAATGAAGGTGGCAGGGCAAGGTCAAGCAAGACCAGATCGAAGCTCTGTCTGGCGGCCAGCTCGCGCACTTGTTCGCCGGTGGAGGCGAATTTCACGTCGTAGCCGAAGCCGGCCAGCCAGTTGCCGCACAGGCGCTGGAAGGCAGGTTCGTCGTCGACCAGGAGAATCGAATTATTCATATTGGAAAATGGAGTTCGAAACAGCAGTTCCAACCGGCGCGCTCGACCAGTTGCACGTTGCCGCCATGCGCTTCGGTCAGGCGCCGCACTATCGCCAATCCCAGTCCAGTGCCGCCGGGGCGGCGTGTCTTGAATGGCTGGAACAGGTCGGGTGCCAGGTCGGGCGGTACGCCGGGGCCGTTGTCACATACGCGCAGCGCGACCATGCTGCCGGCGGTTTCCGCCTCGATAGCCACCCGCGGGTCGGGCCGGCCGCGCAACATGGCGATGGCGTTGTTGAGCAGGTTGCCCAGAATCTGCTCGGCACGCAGGCGGTCGATCTGCAATGCGAGTGCGGGGTCGATATTGAAGGCGATGGCCGCACCAGGGTGCGCTGCCGCCACACCGCGTACCAGCTCTGCGAGATTGACCTGCTCGCGCCGCAGGCGCACTTCGCCGGAATAACTCATCAAGTCCTGGATCAGATGTTCTGCACGCTCGATCTGGGTGCGGATCTCGGTGCGCGTATCTGCCGGCGAAGATACGGCCGCCATGCTGATGATGTTGAGCGGGTTGCGCAATTCATGCGCCACCGTGGCGGCAAGACCGCCCAGTTCCAGCAGGTGCGCTTCCTGCAGACGGCGCTTTTCCTGTTCGGCATAGCGTAGCAACTGGTCGAGCCGGCCTGCCGCCGCAGCCAGCAGGGCGCCGAACACTTCGCCCACGCGCTGCACGGTCGGCGTGGCGCCTTCCCAGCCGACCAGGTCACTGCGCCAGGTCGAACCATCCTCAGTACGATAGCAGCGCACACAGGGTGAATTGTCCGGCGCGCCGGCATCCAGCACGACTGCCGTCGGCTGGCGCAGATGGCCCTCGAGCAAGCGGACAGCAACGGTTTCCAGTTCGGTCCAGCCGCGCGCTGCCTCAAGCTGCGCACGCCAGTCGGCCAGCACGGCAGCTTCCAGATGTGCGCCGGGAAAAATCAGCTTTTCCATGGCGCGGCGCATGGGGCCTTCGAGCCAGAGGGTGACGCCCAGCATGGCGCTGCCGAGCAGCCACAGCTCCCAGAATGGCAGCGCAGCCAGCGGTGCGAACCCGGTCTGGGCCGCCAGGCTAAGGAGCAAGCCGGCAAATACCACCGTCACCCCGCTCAAGGCCAGCCAGGCCAGCAGACGATTAGCCCACAGATTAACCGCCATCAAGTCGTAGCGCAGGATGCCGAACACCAGCAGCAAGGCATAACCCGGCAGCAGGATCACGCTGTAGGGAAACACTTCGATACCAAAAGAGGCATTGAGGAACATCAGGGTGGAACACGAACCCCATACGCCGGCCATGCACAAGGCCAGGATTTGCCCACGCCGTTTGGGCGCCGCACCGGGCCAGGCCAGTAGCAGCGAGAGATAGGCCCAGGCACTGGTGCCGCTGACGAACAGGCCGGGAATCCAGCCCCACAAGGGGAAAACGTAAAAGCGCTGGAAGCCGAGCCAGGGCACCAGCCGCCCCATGTCGGTCACATAGATCACCACTACCAGCACGCTGGCCGCGGCATACCAGAGCGCCATGCGGCGCCAGGCAAAGCGGCCGAGAAAGCGCAGCACGAAATGCAGGAAAAACACCGCATTCAAGGGCCCGGTATTGACCAGCACCTTGCCGAAATGCGACACCGTTTCGCCGCCGAGACTGATTGAAAGCTGCCCCGCACCCCAGAAACCGATGAACAAACAAAACAGCGACAGCGCCTTCATGCCGGGCTGACGCCCCGCCTTCACCCACAGCCAGGCCGCCAGCAAAGAACTGATCAGGCAATGCAGCGTGAGCGAGCAAAAGTAAATGGTGTAGGCATTCATCACCGCAGGTGTCAACTTTGTTGATAACGAAACTGGGCTCACTATATAGGAAGTTGACAGCGAGCCGCCAGTGGAAAAACAAATTCCCCAATAAAACAAGCACTTGGAAATGACCCGGCGATGGCACGGCGTTTGCGAAGTAAAGGGAGTGCCTGACAACAATCCCGAGAGGTCCCGCCATGACCAGCTTCACCGACACCACAACGATCAACCTTTTACCCACCCGCCTGGCCTGGATCCGCCTGAACCGCCTGCTGGCCTGGGCGCTGCTGGTTTTGCCGGCGCTGCAACTGGCTTGCCACGTACACACATCTACCAGCATGCTGACCGGCCTTGGCCTGGTTGTTGCGCATGGCGCCTTGTCCTTGGCACTGTTTGGCGCACCCAGGCAAAAGGGCGGGTGCTTCCAGCTCGCGATGCATGTGCTGGGCGCGCGCCAGGTTGACCTCAGCGCCCGCAATCGCTTCCTGCTTGGCGGCTATCGCATCGTACTCGGCATGACCCCGTTACTGGTCACGCTGCCGTTCGTGCCCTTCTACGCGATATTGCCCTTTATCTATCCAATCGTACGGCTGCCGGTGACCGTCTTGCAGCACATCCTTGACGCCACCCAATATGCCTTGCGGCGCTGGCACCGCGATGAATTGCTGGCCGGCGTGGTGGTGCTGCTCTACGTGTGCTTCTCGATTGCCAATGCAATACAAGCGATGTTTGGAGGCCTGCAATGAAAGATGCCGTTTGGCTCGTCTATGACGGGCAATGCCCGGTCTGCACCTTCTACTGCCGCTACGTCCGCATACGCGAAACCGTGGGCACATTGCACCTGGTGGATGCGCGCGAACCCAGTGCACTGCTCGATGAAGTGACGGCACTCGGACTCAACATCGACCAGGGCATGGTCTTGAAGTTCAAGGACACCATTTTCTACGGCAGTGATGCGGTTCACATACTGAGCCTGCTTGGTACAACTTCGGGCCTGTTCAACCGCATCAACTTCCATGTGTTTCGCACCCGGCTTGGTGCCCGCATCGTCTACCCCATCTGCAAGGCATTTCGCAATGTCATTCTCAAGTTGATGGGCATTCACTATATCGACAACCTGAAGCAGAACCGGCACGCCGGATAGGAGCGCATCTTGGAAACCCAGGCACACGAAACCATACCGCAGCAAGCCAGCCTGAAAAGGCTGCGTGCCAGCGCCCCTTCCATTGCCAGCACCAGGATCGGCCGGGTGCGCTACGCGCCGGGCAAGTCACTCTGGCTTTGCGCCATGTGTGCCGGCGCCCTGCTCGGCTGCACCAACTATTTTTCGTGGACCGGCGTCGCGGTTTACGTGCTCGCGACCGGCGCCGTGCTGCTGTTCGGCCATTCGGTCGGCTGGCATCGCAAGATGATCCACAACAGCTTCCAGTGCCCGAAATGGCTTGAAAACATACTGCTCTATTTCGGCGTGCAAGTCGGCATGGCCGGGCCGATCAGCCTCTTGCGTGTGCACGACTTGCGCGACTATGCGCAGCGCCTGCCCGATTGCCACGACTACCTGCGTCACCGCAACAGCTTCTGGCGCGACGCATGGTGGCAACTGCATTGCGATCTCGAGCTGGCAGCACCGCCGACGATCGAGGTCGAAGCGCGCATTGCCGATGACCGCTTCACGCGTTTCCTCGAGCGCACCTGGCAATGGCAGCAATTGCCGCCGGCCCTGTTGCTCTACGCCTGCGGCGGCCTCGGGCTGGTGTGCTGGGGCATGTGCGCCCGTATCGCCACTGCCACCGTCGGTCACTGGCTGATCGGCTATTTCGCCCACAACCACGGCGAGAAGCATTTCGAAGTGCGCGGCGCCGCCGTGCAAGGACACAATATCCGCTTCACGTCCCTGATCACCATGGGCGAATGCTGGCACAACAACCATCATGCCTACCCCGGTTCGGCGCGCCTCGGCCTGCGTGCCGGCGAATGGGACCCAGGCTGGTGGCTGCTTGCCGGATTGGCCCGTGCCGGCCTGGTTTGGGATCTTCGCCTGTCGGAAGACTTGCCGCATCGGCCGGAGCTGCACGCCCTGCCCGAATCGCTTATCACCCCGACAGAAAGCCCGATATGACCAACCCTGCCACCGCCTTGCTCACCGCAGAACGCGTCAAACGCTCGCAGCAATTCTTCAACAAGCTGACCCTGCCGTTCTACGATTTCGTGCTCTACGGCCTGGTATCGCACCATGCCTGGGGTATGCCCGTCGCCAAGCTCGATGCGCACTACCAACGCTATACGCGCTTGAACCATCTCGAAGTCGGCGTGGGCACAGGCTATCTGCTGGACCGGGTCGAATTTCCCGCCAAGCCAACGCGGCTCGCATTGATGGACTTGAGCGAGCCCTGCCTGGAAAGAACCGCACGCCGCGTCGCGCGGCATGCGCCCCAGGCCTATGTGCAAAACCTGCTCGAACCGATGCGGCACCAGCTCGCACACTTTGACTCGATCGCATTGAATTACGTGATGCATTGCGTACCAGGCAGCTTCAAGGAAAAGCATGTCGCCTTCCTGAACCTGTCGTCGCTGCTGGGGCCGCATGGGGTGCTGTTCGGCACTACCGTGCTAGGGGAAGGCGTGCGGAAAAACTGGTTGGCCCGTCCCGCCATGTGGCTGCTCAACACCATCGGTCTGTTCAACAACCGGCATGACAATGCGCGCGACCTGGAGCGTTTCTTGCGCGCCCATTTTCAGGTGCTCGAGTTTTATGTCGCCGGTGCGACGGCGGTGTTTGCGGTCAGGCGCAAGTCATGATCCATATGGCCAGATTGCCGCCCGGCTCGATGAGTTGTCCGCTTATTTCGCGACAAGTCTGCAACACTGCCATAACAAAACGATGTCATCGAGATGTCTTATATTTGTTTTACATTCAGGCTTCTTACGCGGAGAAGCCGGCATGAAGATACTCATCGTCACTGAGGCATGGAACCCGCAAACCAATGGCGTAGTGCGCACGTTGAAGATGACGAGCCGCGAACTGGCCAAGCTCGGTCATACGGTCGAATTGCTGACACCTGAGGGCTTTTCTTCAATTCCCTGTCCCACCTACCCCGACATCCGGCTGTCGATCACCACGCCTGCCGAAGTGGCGCGCCGCATCGACGCCTTTGCACCCGATTGCCTGCATATCGCCACCGAAGGCCCGCTGGGCTGGATGGCACGCGCCGTGGCACGGCGCCGCAAGTGGCCCTTCACCACGGCGTACCATAGCCGTTTCCCGGAATACATCCACGCGCGCATCCGTTTCCCGCTGTCGATCAGCTACAAGGTGCTGCGCGCTTTTCACAATTCCGGTCGCGGCATGCTGGTGCCGACGCCGGCCATCGTCGAGGACTTGCGCGAGCGCGGTTTCGACAAGGCACGCCTGTGGAGCCGCGGCGTGGACCTGGGCATCTTCACCACCAGTGGCGACAAACTGCAGCGCACGGCAGGCCGTGAACAAGACCCTGTGTTCCTCTACGTGGGTCGGCTGGCGATCGAAAAGAATATCGAAGCCTTCCTCTCACTCGATCTGCCTGGCGAAAAATGGGTAGCCGGAGAAGGACCTGCCGAAGCACGCCTGAAATCACGCTTCCCCGACGCACGCTGGTTCGGGTTACTCGACGGCCCCAGCCTCGCCAAGCTCTACCGCAGCGCCGACGTGATGGTCTTTCCCAGCTTGACCGACACTTTCGGCCTGGTCATCCTCGAATCGCTGGCCTGTGGCACACCCGTGGCCGCTTACCCTGTAGCCGGTCCGATCGACGTGATCGGCACCTCCAATGCAGGGGTGATGCACGAAGACTTGAAAGTGGCTTGCATGGAAGCCTTGAAAGTATCGCGCGAAGCTGCACGTGCCCATGCAGAGAAATTCTCCTGGGCTGAGGCCAGCCTGCAATTTCTTTCTGCCTTGCAGCCGATCAGGCCGCAGGTTGAAACTGCTGGTTCCGTTGTCCAGGCGTGAAGGCTGACTGCCGGGCACAGTCGAGGCCATATTTCACTCCGGTTCGATGTCAATTTTGTGATGTAATACAAGAAGCAATCCCGCCCCGCTGCAGCCTCTGATAGCGCATGAGTTCAATCGAAACTGTTTGGGAATACCGCGAAGAAGTCCTGTACCCTTCCCTGTTCGGAAAATCGACAGCAGGCATCTGTGTTCTCGATGGCCCCATCTTCACCGACGTATTTGGTCAAGAAACCTACGACCCGCGCTGGCTGTTCCTGGGTGTCTGCGAGTTCAAGCCGACCCCAACCCGCAACTCGTGGCTTTACGTGACCTCGGGCGCATCGACACCATGGAACTGCAAACCACACGAATACGACCCTGAGGACTATTCCTGGCTCGGTGTGGAATTCGTCATGGAAGTGCCGGAACAAGCTGAGTGGCCAGTTGTTGTCCTGCAGCGTTTGCTGGCGTACCAAGTCCTGCTTTGTCACGACCGCTATCCCGGATTCGATCCGCTTGACTATGGACACCGCGTTCCCATCGGCGGGCCAATCACAGAGGGGTCTGACTTGGAGATTGTGCTACTGGCCGAGCCCACACACTATCCATCGACTGCACAACTCGATTCCGGGAAGTTCGACTTTATTCATGTCGTTGGCATCACCAAGGACGAACGCGAACATGCCAAGAACAGCAGCAGCGAAGAGCTGTTGAAAGCCCTTAACCAGCACGGCGCATTCCCCGTCACCGATCCCAAACGCAAATCCATCATCGAAAAATAAAAAAGCCAACATCGCTGTTGGCTTTTTGGCGGGATTGGCGAGCAATCAGCTATAGCTGCGCAAACGCAAGGAAAAATCACTCAGCGCCTTGATGCCGGAAGCTTCGGCACGGACACACCAGTCCTGCAATTGCTTGAGCAGTTGTTCACGGCTGGCGTGCGAACGCTCCCAGATTGCGCTCAATTCCTTTTGCATTTCATGCATGGTTTCGAGTGCCTTGCTGTGCGAGAAGAGTTCGCTCAATTGCTGCTTGTTGGCGCCGTCGAGCTTGGCCGGCTCACGTTGCATCAGTTTCTTGGACGACTTGAGGAAACGGGCATCCACGGCCTTGGTCTTCATGACTTCGGCTTCCTGGCGCCAGGTCTGTTTCAGGGACTTGGCGTACTTGGCCATCACGTCGTAGCGGTTGGCGATGACCGATTGCAGCGTTTCCAGGTCGGCCACCATCTTCTGGCGGTCGAACTTGGGCGCCGGGGCAACCTTCTTGACCTTGGCCAGCTTGAAGGTTTCGAGGATGCGGATATACATCCAGCCGATGTCGAATTCATACCACTTGGACGACAGCTTGGCCGAAGTGCCGAAAGTATGGTGATTGTTGTGCAGCTCTTCGCCGCCGATAAGAATGCCCCAAGGTAAGATGTTGCGGGCAGCGTCATTGCATTCGTAATTGCGGTAGCCCCAGTAGTGTCCGATACCGTTGATGACGCCGGCGGCCAGCACGGGAATCCACAGCATCTGCACCGCCCAGATGGTGACGCCGATGACGCCGAACATCAGCACGTTGAACACCAGCACGGCGCCCACGCCCTGCCAGCCGAAACGCGAGTAGATGTTATGTTCGACCCAGTCGTCCGGTGTGCCATGACCGTACTTGTCCATGGTTTCCTGGTTCTTCGATTCCGTGCGGTACAACTCCGACCCTTGCCAGAACACCGTCTTGATGCCCTTGGTGACCGGGCTGTGCGGGTCGTCTTCGGTTTCGCATTTGGCGTGGTGCTTGCGGTGGATGGCAGCCCATTCCTTGGTCACCATGCCGGTGTTGAGCCACAGCCAGAGACGGAAGAAGTGGCTGATGACGGGGTGAAGGTCCAGCGCACGGTGCGCCTGGTGGCGGTGCAGGTAGATCGTGACGCCGGCGATGGTGATGTGGGTCGTTACCAGGGTGTAGACCAGCATCTGCCACCAGCTTGCGCCAGCCAGGCCATTGATCAGAAAATTCACGACAGCTTCAAATGCGGATTGCAACATCGTTTCAAAACTCCAGAGTAGTCACTGCGTCCATGTTTCACCGCGCAGTTCAAGCTTGCAACAGACTCTCGCACCAATGCCCGGAAAGACGTTGCACACATTTGGCCCACCTTGCCGATCATACAAATGTGACTGTACAGTGAACCACTGTAAATTGTACGCCGAATTATTCAGCTTGGTCCGGTGATTTGGCGGTCAAATTCACAGTTTTTGACAAATCTTCAGCGTTAATTAACCGTATATCACGTTGTGGTGATGGTAATTCGACACTATTGTCTTTCAAGACCCGCCAAACGGCCCGGTTGACGTCAGATGTTACTCCGGAACGGCCGTTTTGCGGGTCGTTGATCCAAAAGCCCAGTTCCAGGTCGAAACCATTGGTGCCGAACTTGGACAACACCACCTGCGGTGCCGGCAATTGCAGCACACGCTGCACGGTGCCTGCTGCTTCTTCCATCTTTTTCATGATGGTGTCGAGGTCGGTACCGTAACCCACCGTGACGGTGGTCGCCAGGCGCAAGGTGGAGTCGGTCAGAGACAGATTCTGGATCGGGCCGGAAATCAGCACGTCATTCGGTACCACGGTCTCGATCCCGTCCAGCCCCTGCAACACAGTATAGCGCGTGTTAATGTGAGTGACGATGCCGTAATACTTGTCAAAGGAAACAATGTCGCCAATCGACAGGCTGCGTTCGAGCAGAACCACAAAACCCGACACATAGCTGCTGGCGATTTTTTGCAAACCGAAACCGAGGCCCACGCCAAGCGCACCGCCGAATACCGACAGCACGGTGAGATCGATTCCTACCAGCGACAGGCTGACCAAGATCGCGATCAACACCAGGGCAGAGCGCACCGTACGGGCCAGCACCACGCGCAGCGAGGAATGCATGGTATCGATCTTGAGCAGGCGCTCCTCGATGACGGCACCGATCCACAGTGCCAGCACCAGCGTGACCGCCACCGAGCCTGTGCCCTGCAGGATGGTGAGCATTGAAATGCGGTGTGCCCCAACCGGCAATTCGTTTTCATCGAGGAATTGCAGGATGTCGGGCCACCAGCCCGAAATGTAGAGTGCCACGCCGGCCCAGACGACCAGCGACACAAGCTTTTCGATCAGCAAGAGCGAGGTGGCGTCCTGCCCCTTCTTTGTGGCAATGCGGCGGATAATGTAGAACGCTGCACGCATGATGACGAACGAAGCGATCAGGGGAATGAACACTTGCAGCACGTGCACGTGGTGATACTTCGCCAGCGTGGGCCGCGCCAGTTCAATCAGGAACAGGCCCAGCAAGGGCGAAAGCACGCGTGAGAAGCTGCTCATGCCGAGCCGCATCATGTTCTTGCCGTCTTCGCTGGCCTGGTTGCGCACCAGCACTGCGCGCAACAGGCGCGCGATGGCCGAACCGGCCGCCAGGCAGACAATCAGCGTCAGAATCTGCCACAACAGGCCAGGGTTGCCGTAGTCGTTGATGTCGGCCCAGAAGTCCGTCAGCAGATTTGTGATGGCGTCCGGTTTCATGGTTTGCGTTCCAGAACAGCGGCGAAGAAGCCATCGGTCTGGTGGCGATGCGGAAACAGCTTCAGGTAGTCCTGCATCTCGAGTTCGATCTTTTGCTCAGCCAGGATCTGCGACATGGGCACCAGCGCGAACGCTTCGTTGGCGGCCAGGAATTGCGCCACGATGGCTTCGTTTTCTTCATCGAGCAGGCTGCAGGTGGCATACACCAGGCGCCCGCCCGGCTTGACCAGGCGCGCAGCACCGCCAAGGATCGAGATCTGCTTGGCGTTCAATTCAGCCAGCCCCTGCGGGCTTTGGCGCCACTTCACGTCGGGGTTGCGGCGCAGCGTGCCCAGGCCGGAGCAAGGCGCGTCGACCAGCACGCGGTCGATCTTGCCGGCCAGGCGCTTGACCTTGGCGTCGTTCTCGTGAGCGATCAACACGGGGTGTACGTTAGACAGGCCGCTGCGCGCCAGGCGCGGCTTGAGTTTGGCCAGGCGCTTTTCCGCGATATCGAATGCGTAGAGGCGGCCGGTGTTTTTCATGACGCCGCCCAGGGCCAGCGTCTTGCCGCCGGCACCGGCGCAAAAATCGACGATCATCTCGCCGCGCTTGGCACCAACGATCTGCGCCAGCAACTGGCTGCCTTCGTCCTGCACTTCGATTGCGCCATCCTTGAACAGGGGCAGGTTTTGCAGGGCCGGCTTCTTCATCAGGCGGATGCCGGTGGCGGCAAAGGGCGTCGCTTCACACTGGATCGGCGCCGTGGCCAGTTCCGCCATCACAGCTTCACGATTGGACTTGATGATATTGACGCGCAAGTCCAGCGGCGCCGGTTGGTTCAGCGCACCGGCCAGTTCCAGCGCCTCTTCTTCGCCGTACCGTTCCACCAGCTTGTCATACAGCCAGCCAGGCAGGTTGGAACGCATGGCGGCTGGCATGCTGCTGCGGTCGAACTGCATCACACGCGTGAGCCAGGCATGCTCTTCTTCGGAAATGCCGCCCAGCGCTTCCACGCCGGCCGCGTCGGCCAGGCCCAGCAGCGCCAGGCGCCGCATGGCGGCGCCCACGCCCGACTCGGAGAAGTTGCTGTAGACGGTCTTGTTGCGCAACAAGCCATAGACCGCTTCGGCAACGGCACCGCGTTCGCGCGAGCCCAGCTTGGGGTTTTCGCGGAAATAACGCGACAAGGTGCCGTCGGCCGGACCGGTGAAACGCAGCACTTCGCGCAGCACTTCTTCGGTGTGGTTGATGACCATTGGTGGCAGACGCATGGGGATTCCTTAATCTTGCTTGTTGTGCTTGCTTGTTGCTGCTTGTTTGATTTTGCTTATTCTTGCCGGCGGGCCTGCGCCATCGAGAGTTTCCCCTCGATGAACTGGCGCACGGCACGCGGGTAGATCACGTGTTCCTGCTCCAGCACGCGCAGAGAAAGCGACGCTTCCGTATCGCCCTCCAGCACTTCGACTTCGGCTTGGGCCACGATCGGGCCATGATCGAGTTCGGCCGTCACGAAATGCACCGTCGCGCCATGCGTTTTCACGCCCGCCTCCAGCGCCTGGCGGTGTGTGTGCAAGCCAGGAAAGGCCGGCAACAGCGAGGGGTGGATGTTCAGCAGGCGCCCCGCATAGTGTTCGACGAAGCCGGGAGTCAGGATACGCAAGAAACCGGCCAGTACCACGAGATCAGGCTGATGGGCATCGATCACTAGCTGCAAGGCGGCATCGAAGGATTCACGCGTGGGGTAATCGCGATTGGCGACTACGGCAGTGGCGATGCCGTGCTGCTGCGCGAATTGCAAACCCTCTGCATCGGCGCGATTGCTGACGACCGCTGCCACCCGCGCAGGCCATTGTTCGGCCGCTGCTGCCTTCACAATCGCTTCCATGTTGCTGCCGCGACCGGAAATCAGGATGACAATATTTCTCATGGGGCGCATTGTACCGCACCGCGCCCCCCAAACGCCCTGTAAACAGGTGAAAATTGCTTATTGGAAAGAGTAGAAAACGCGGAACGGTACCTTCTTTTCCGCCCAGAAATCGGCTGCATCGCGGAATACGTCGAGCAGGATTTCACGTGCTTCTCGGTCGAATTGGGCCGCGTTGGGCAATTGCTCCAGCACGATGATGAAACCGGGCTGCGGGCCGGCTTTCCAGGTCAGAGTAGTGAGGCAGTCGCGCAGAGCCTCGAAGTTCTTGCCGAAGGCGCGCTGGAAGTGGAAGGCGCGCCCTATCGTGGCCAATACCTGGGTCTTGGTCTCGGCCTGGCCCAGATAGGCATAGAGAAAATGCTGGCCCGATGCGGCCGCCTCGGCTTGCAAATCCAGCACACGGTGCGCACGGATCGATTGCACCAGGTTGGGAGGCACATTGGCGAGCGTGTTCATGTCCTTCAGGTCCGGCTGTGACGCCATCGAGACTTGGGAAGATTCGATGCGCATGGTTCAGTCCACCATGCGCAGCAGCACAAGCCGGGGGGCGCCTTCCCCGAATTTGAGAAATGTCGTCAAGCTGGCCATCAGTCTTACCGTCCCCTGCTTATTTAATGCAATTTACGGCTTGATCGGCAGGGATGCAGTCCCGGCCAACCCGCCATCGCTTTTTGGTCAATGACGTAGGTTAGCTGGTTGCAGAAAGTGAATCAACCGGTATGGAGTCCAGTCTGGCGAATATGTGACATATTATTTTGACAATTTGATTGCATCAAAACAATTCAATTGCCCAAATCAAAGAATTTGAGCACTTGATCCTTGTGCGCCAGGGCATCTTTTTTCCCCAAAGCAATCAATTCGCCTGTGTACGAGGCTTCAAACAGCAAATAAGACGCCAGGGCCGAGCCGCGTACTTCGGTGGCGCCGATACCACCCAGCATGACGCGGATCGGGGCGGGCAGGCTGCCGACGTGGCGGCTGGCGATGTCGTCAAGCCGCTCGGACGGGGCGATAGTCAGCATTTCGATGGGCCGCAACTGGGTGCTGGCGCGTTGCGCTTCAGTCAGCACCGAGAGCGTGGCATTGATGCGGGTCAGGCGTTCGATGTCGACGGCAAGGCTGTCGAGAAAGATGCTCGACATGGCATGGCCGGCAATCTGCGCCAGGCTGGGGTAATGCGCCTGCTCCCTGGTTTCGCTGGGCGGCTCCGACAGGCGGCCGGCACCGATCACGAGTACCTTGTCGGCACCGAGATGGATCGCCGGCGAAATCGGCGCCAGCTGGCGCATCGAACCGTCGCCGAAATATTCGCGCCGGCCATTGCAATACAAGGCTGTGGCCGGAAAAATCAATGGGATGGCCGACGAGGCCAGCAGGTGGTCCACTGTGATCTGGGAACGCATGGCCACCCGTTGCGAGCGTATCCACGGCTGCACCTCGGCCTCGGTCTGGTAAAAGGTGATGTGCTGCCCTGCCGTATAGGACGAGGCGGTGACAGCCAGGGCATGGAGCGAGCCGTCAATCAGTGCCGCATCGAGGCGCGGGAAATTCAGCAGCCGGTTCAACAGGGTCACCAGCGGCGTATTGTCGAGCAGCGAATTGGGCGGGTTGGCATGCCATTTGCGCAGCAGCCAGCCGAACGACATCAGGGTGAGCCAGCGCGCTCCGGAGCGCATCACACCGAGCGAATCGGCACGGTACACCTGTTCGACTTCGAAGTTTTCCCAGACGCGCAAGAGCTGGTCCAGCCCGACGGTAAAATCGTCGGCATGGCAAGCCAGCGCCGTGGCATTGAGCGCGCCGGCCGAGGTGCCGCAAATGATGTCGTAGGGATTGCGCTCGGGCTTCGAGCCCGCTTCCACCAGCATGGTATTGATAGCCTTGAGGACCCCGACCTGGTAGGCGGCACGGGCGCCGCCGCCGGACAGGATCAAGCCGGTTTTTTTTCTTTCTTTCATATCGATGAAAGATTAACAGCGGCGCACCGTTGATGCAAATATTCTCCCGCCCCCGCGCAGGCAAGAGGGAGGGCCGGGTCAGTCGCCTTCGACGATGCCTTCTCGGCGCGGGTCTGCGCCACCGAACCAGACTTCCTTCCCATCGATCTTCGTACGCATGATGCCCTGCAAGCCCGACGTCTGCTCCATCACCTGCACGTTATGCCCCTTGGCCCGCAATTGCGCGATCAGGTCATCCGAGACCCGGCCCTTTTCGAGTTCGGTCGGGCCGTTGCGGCTGCCGAGGTTCGGCAGGCTGATGGCTTGCTGCACGTTGAGGTTCCAGTCAAGCACGCCGACCACGGTCTTGGCGACGTAGTTGATGATGGCCGAACCGCCGGGCGAGCCCGTTTCCAGCACCAGGTGGCGCGTGCCACGATCGAATACCATGGTCGGCGACATCGAAGTGCGCGGGCGCTTGCCGGCCTGCACACGATTGGCCACAGGCCCGTCGGCATCGACCGAATCGAACGAGAAATCAGTCAACTGGTTGTTGAGCAGGAAGCCGTCAACCATCTGGCGCGAGCCGAACTGGTCTTCGATGGTCGTCGTCATGGTAAGCGCGCCGCCGTAGGCGTCCACAATCGAGACGTGCGAGGTTGAGGGCAATTCCGGCGAGGTGTCTTCGCCCCAGGTCACGTGCAAGGCATTGGGCACACCCCAGTGGGCGTGGACCATGGATTTGTCGCCGATCAATTCGGCCCGGCCGGCGAGGTATTGCGGGTCCACCAGCGGTTTGATGCTGTTGCCCGGCAGCGGCACGAAATCGGGGTCGGCCACGTAATGGTTGCGGTCCGCGTAGGCAAGCCGGCCGGCTTCGGTGAACAGATGCACGGCCTGGGCGTCGTATTGGCCATCCTTGGGGGGATGGTCGTCGATGTCGGTGTGCGACAGGATGCCCAGCATCTGCGCGATGGCAATGCCGCCCGACGAAGGCGGCGGCGCACCGCACACGGTCCACTGCTTGTAGTCGGTGCAGATCGGCACACGGATCTTGGCTTCATACGCGGCCATGTCGGCGGCGGTGAGGAAGCCGGGGTTGGTCGGATGCGCGTGAACCTTGGTTTCGATATCGCGTGCGATGTGGCCGTTATAGAAAGCGTCCGCCCCGCCCTGCGCGATCTCGCGCAGCACACGCGCCAGTTCTGGGTTTTTCAGGATGTGCCCGACCGGCCAGGGCTGGCCCTTTTCATCAAAAAAGTAGGCCCGTGCGGTGGGGTCGCCCTGCAGGTAATGTTCCGACGTGAGCAGCTTGTGCAGGCGCGGGCTGACGGCAAAACCGTTTTCCGCCAGTTCGATGGCGGGGGTGAACAAGTCCGCCCAATGCAGCTTGCCGTATTTGCGGTGCGCCAGCTCCAGCATGCGCAGCACGCCGGGCGTACCGACCGAACGGCCGCCGACCACGCCGTCGTAAAAATTCATGGCGCGACCATCCGGGGTCTGGAACAGTCTTTCATTGGCCGTCATCGGTGCAGTCTCGCGCCCGTCGTAGGCGCTGACGGTCTCGCCATCGAAATACAGCATGAAGGCGCCACCGCCTATGCCTGACGATTGTGGCTCGACCAGGTTCAGCACCATTTGCGTGGCAATCGCGGCATCGATGGCCGAGCCGCCTTTTTTCAAGATGCGATACCCCGCATCGGTCGCCAGCGGATTGGCTGCGGCCACCATGAAGGTATCGGCTTTCCAGCCCGGCTTTTCCTGATAGCCGCTCTCGACTTCGGGCGCTTGCATGCCCGTTTGGACAGAGGTGGGATGAGGATTGGAATTGGGATTGCCGGTCTGGGAAGTTGCAGCGCAACCGGCGAAGAAGGCCGCAAGAATGGTGGCGGCGAGAAATTTCTTGTTGTTCATTGTCGCGTGCTCTTGGAAAAACAATATGGTACGCGACACTGGGACAGCTTGCCGCCGGCCGGGTTCAACCCGGCCGGCGGCGATTACTTTACTTCGGCTGCATGCGGATCGCACCGTCCAGGCGGATCGTTTCGCCATTGAGCATCTGGTTTTCGATAATGGCCTTGGCCAGTTGCGCATACTCGTTCGGCTTGCCCAGGCGCGAGGGGAACGGCACCATCTTGCCCAGCGCATCCTGCACTTCGGCGGGCATGCCCAGCAGCATCGGCGTTTCGAAGATGCCCGGGGCAATGGTCATGACGCGGATGCCGTTGCGCGACAGGTCGCGTGCCATCGGCAGCGTCAGGCCGACCACGGCAGCCTTGGACGAGGCATAAGCAGCCTGGCCGATCTGGCCGTCGAAAGCCGCAACGGAGGCGGTATTGATGATCACGCCGCGCTCGCCGGATTCACCGGCTTCCGTCTTGGCCATGGCATCAGCCGCCAGACGGGCCATGTTGAAGGTGCCGACCAGGTTGATGTTGACGGTCTTTTGGAACAGCTCCAGCGGATGCGCACCGTCCTTGCCCACGGTCTTCATGGCGGGAGCGACACCAGCGCAGTTGATCAGGCCACGCAAGGTGCCCATGGCGACAGCAGCTTCGACAACGGCCTTGCCGTCTGCTTCCGAAGTCACGTCGCACTTGACGAACTTGCCCTTCAATTCGGCAGCGAGCTTTTCGCCGGCTTCAACTTGCACGTCGGCCAGCACGACCTTGGCGCCGTGTTCGACCAGCATCTGTGCGGTAGCGGCACCGAGGCCCGAAGCGCCGCCGGTGATGATGAAAACGTTGTTTTGGATTTCCATGGTGTCCTCTGCTGGATCTGGTCGGGGGAATATTCGGATTGGTTTGACGTATCCGGGATCAAACTTGCGCAATCTTACGTTTACGTAAACGTCACATCAAAAACAGGCATTGTAACGGGTCGCCAAACCCTGTCAAGGTCTGATCATTTTAACAATCTGACGCATGGGCTGTCGAAGATATGAAAGACAAAGGGCGGCTCGCGCCGCCCTGTTGCCTCGTTAGAGAGCGCCTTACTTCTTGTCGCCGTCCGCAGGTGCAGAGGCAGGTGCTGGGGCGGCAGCGTCGCCAGCCGGCGGTGCAGCCGCATCATGCGCAGGCATTGCCCGCATCATCATGGTATTGGGCGGCGGTGCCTCGCTGGTCGCCGGCGCGGGTGCCACGACTGCCGGCACCGGTGTTTCCACAACCTTGGCCGGACCGCCAAACACGCCGTTGGCCGAAATCATCGGCACGATCAACAGCGCCACGATATTGATGATCTTGATCAGCGGGTTGACGGCCGGGCCGGCCGTGTCCTTGTAGGGGTCGCCCACGGTGTCGCCGGTCACGGCGGCCTTGTGCGCTTCCGAACCTTTGCCGCCGAAGTTGCCGTCTTCGATGTACTTCTTGGCATTGTCCCAGGCGCCACCACCCGTCGTCATTGAAATGGCGACGAACAAGCCGGTGATGATGGTACCCATCAACAGGCCGCCCAAGGCTGCTGCGCCCAGCAGCCAGCCCACCAGAATCGGCACGATCACCGGCAGGAGCGAAGGCACGATCATTTCGCTGATGGCGGCGGAGGTGAGCATGTCGACCGCCTTGTCATACTGCGGCTTGCCCGTGCCTTCCATGATGCCGGGGATTTCCTTGAACTGGCGGCGCACTTCCACCACCACCGAACCGGCAGCACGGCCCACGGCTTCCATGGCCATGGCGCCGAACAGGTAGGGAATCAGGCCGCCGATGAACAGGCCGATGATGACCTTGTGGTCGGAAAGGTCAAAGCCGACGTGGATGTTGGCGCTGCCCAGGGCATGCGTATAGTCGGCAAACAGCACGAGTGCGGCCAGCGCGGCCGAACCGATGGCGTAGCCCTTGGTCACGGCCTTGGTGGTGTTGCCCACGGCGTCCAGCGGGTCGGTGATGGCGCGCACGGATTCCGGCATGTGCGACATTTCGGCAATACCGCCGGCGTTGTCGGTGATCGGGCCGTAAGCGTCGAGCGCCACGATGATGCCTGCCATCGACAGCATCGAAGTCGCAGCCACAGCCACGCCATAGAGGCCGGCGCCGCACATCTCGCCAAGCCAGTACGACACGCCGATGGCCACGCACACGGCCAGCACCGGGTAGGCGCAGGACTTCATCGAAATGCCGAGGCCGGCGATGATGTTGGTGCCATGGCCGGTTGTGGAAGCTTCAGCGATGTGGCGCACGGGCTTGAAGTCGGTGCCGGTGTAGTACTCGGTGATGTAGACCATCAAGCCGGTCAGGACGATGCCGACCACGGCGGCGCCCATCATGGGTGTCTGCATTTCCTTCGGCAGCACATGCATGGTGACGAAGTAAAAGCCGATCAGCGAGAGGATGGCGGCGATCCAAAGCCCTTTGTACAACGCCGACATGATCTTCTTGCCCGGCGAGGCCTTGACCATCTGGCAGCCGATGATGGAAGCGATGATGGAGACGGCACCCAGCATCAACGGATAGATCGCGGCAGCCATTTCGAAGCCGTGCATCAGCAAGGCACCGAGCAGCATGGTGGCAATCAGCGTGACGACATAGGTTTCGAACAGGTCGGCGGCCATGCCGGCGCAGTCGCCGACGTTGTCGCCCACGTTGTCGGCGATCACGGCAGGATTGCGCGGGTCGTCTTCGGGAATGCCGGCTTCGACCTTGCCCACCAGGTCGGCGCCGACGTCGGCGCCCTTGGTGAAGATGCCGCCGCCGAGACGGGCGAAGATGGAAATCAGCGATGCGCCGAAGGCCAGGCCGATCAGCGGTTTGAGGACTTCATGCACGTCGCCGCCTGCGAGGTCGCGCGTGAGGTACATGAAGAATGCAGCCACGCCCAACAGGCCCAGGCCGACCACCAGCATGCCGGTGATGGCGCCGCCCTTGAAGGCCACGTTCAGCGCTTCATTCATACCTTTGGTGGCGGCCTGTGCGGTACGCACGTTGGCGCGCACCGACACGTTCATGCCGATGAAGCCGCAGGCGCCCGAGAGAACCGCGCCGATCAGGAAACCGATGGCAGTCGTGATACCGAGACCGACGGCAATCGCGATGAAGATGACAACGCCGACAATGGCAATGGTGCGGTATTGCCGCGCCAGGTAAGCCGCCGCGCCCTGCTGGATCGCGCCCGAGATGCTTTGCATCGTTTCATTACCCGCGTCCTGGCGCAAAATCCAACTACGGGTAACCAGGCCATAGATGACGGCGATCACGCCGCATGCCATAGCCAACCACAGACCTTCTGCTGCCATATCGACTCCTCCTAGTTATCACACAAAGTTATGAACCAATTGCTTTCCCGCTTTTGGCGGGGATTGCGGATTGCTTAACCTTACGTCGCTCTTTTATTTTTTGAGCTGGACATGCCTCGATACAACCAACTGCTTGTTTTGTTTTCCTCCTTGTTACCTCCGCTAGCAAACCAACAAAACCCACAAAATAAAAAAGCGGGCCGAAGCCCGCTTTTCATTCTTACTGTCCCAGAGCCGCAAACGCAGCGTCCCGGATCGAATCGACCGGACCCACTCCGGCAATCTTGCGATACTTTGGCGCACCTGCTTCGCCCGTCTGTGCCCACTTGTTGTAGTAGCCGACCAGCACTTCGGTCTGTTCGTGGTAGACCGACAGCCGCTTCTTGACCACTTCTTCGGTGTCGTCAGGGCGTTGCACCAGTTCTTCACCGGTCACGTCGTCTTTGCCCTCGACCTTGGGCGGGTTGAACTTGACATGGTAGGTACGGCCCGAAGCGGTGTGCACACGGCGGCCGCTCATGCGTTCGATGATGGCCGAATCGGGCACGTCGATTTCCAGCACGTAATCGATGGCCACGCCGGCTTCCTTCATCGCGTCGGCTTGCGGAATGGTGCGCGGAAAACCGTCAAACAGGTATCCATTGGCGCAATCTGCTTCCTTCAGGCGGTCCTTCACCAGGCCGATGATGAGATCGTCCGAGACCAGACCACCCGCATCCATCACCTGCTTGGCGGCGAGACCCAGCGGCGTGCCGGCCTTGACGGCGGCGCGCAGCATGTCTCCCGTCGATATCTGCGGAATGTTGAACTTTTCCTTGATGAAGGTCGCTTGCGTGCCCTTACCGGCACCCGGCGCTCCTAACAGGATGAGGCGCATGAATTTTCCTATTCGAGTTTTGAGTAATTGTGGCGACGCGATCTTACTCACGTCTTACGGGCTATCCCCGGGCGCTTCGCAGGCGCCCACCCCCGTATTTTCACGACAAACTTACCACAGAATCGCACCAAATCAATACTTTCGCATTGATTTAGGTCAGAAGAATCGTGTTTTCAAGGTGTTGGCGCGGCTCAACGCCTAATTACGCACCAATTTGACGCCGGACCCGCTCCAGGTCTTCGGGTGTATCCACACCCGCAGCAGGGATACTGTCGGTTACATGCACCGCAATCGGCAAGCCGTGCCAAAGCACGCGCAACTGTTCCAATGCCTCGATCTGCTCGATTGGCGACACCGCCAGCGAGGAATAATTTTGCAGAAACAAGTTGGCATAGGCGTACAAACCGATGTGGCGCAAGGGTGCATAACCGGCCGGCAGGGCCGTGCGCGTCTGCGCAAAACCGTCGCGGTGCCAAGGGATGGTGGCGCGCGAAAAATACAGTGCCTGCCCGTGCTGGTTCAATACCACCTTGACGCAATTTGGGTTGAAGGCGTCTTCCACACCGTCTAACGGATGGGCAGCGGTTGCCATCGGCTGGCCCGGCACGACCAGGGCGGCGGTGGCAGCAATCAATTGCGGGTCGATCAGCGGTTCGTCCCCCTGTACGTTGACCACCACGGCGTCTTCGGCCAGTTGCAGCCGCGCCGCCACTTCAGCGATACGGTCGGTGCCGGACGGATGGTCGGCACGCGTCATTTCAGCGCGAATGCCATGCGCCTGGCAGGCAGCAATGATGTCTTCATGGTCGGTGGCGACGATGACCTGCGCCGCACCGGACAGCAAGGCACGCTCGGCAGTGCGCACCACCATGGGCTTGCCGCCGATGTCGGCCAGCGGTTTGTCTGGCAGCCGGGTCGAGGCCAGGCGCGCCGGCACGACAACGATGAATTCGTTCATGCCGCCGGTGTGTCGGCAGCCGGGGCCGACAGGTCGCGCGCCTGGTCGGTCCACATGACGGGAATACCGTCGCGGATCGGGAAGGCCAGCTTGTCGGCATTGCAGAGCAATTCCTGCGCTTTTTTATCGTGCTGCAAGGGCCCCTTGCAGACCGGGCAGACCATCACGTCAATCAATCGCGCATCCATGCAGTTTCTCCACTATCTGAGCAGCCAGCGCGGCGTCGAGTTGCGCCGCCACCGGCACGACCATCAGGCGCGCATCGTGCGCCAAGGCCGGAACATGGCGGCATTTTACCGCATCCTTCTCGGTGATCAGGATGCAATCGGCCTCAACATTGCCGAAGGAAAACCCGGCAAAGTCGAAATGATCAGGCAAGGGCATGGTGTCGATCCGCAAACCGGCTGCGCGCAACATGGCAAAAAACCGTTCCGGATTGCCGATGCCGGCGGCCGCCGCAACGCGCAGGTTTTGGCCGGCCAGTGCTGCGAGCGTGGTGCCGCCCGAGCCGTCCAGGCGGCACACCGCTCCCGGCACCAGGTCCATGCGCCAAGCCTGGGGCGCATCGGCCGAATTGACCACACTGAAGTCGCGCCTGCGCGACGCCGGTTCGCGCAAGGGGCCGGCGGGCAGCAGCCAGCCGTTGCCATTACCGCGCACGTCGGACAGCACGACTTCGACGTCGCGCTGCAAGGCATAGTGCTGCAAGCCATCATCGGAAATGATCACGTTCACTTCAGGAAAGCGCTCCAGCAGCAGGCGTGCGGCTTCGGCGCGGCGCCGCCCCACCACGACCGGGCTCGCACCATGGGTGGCGATCAACAGAGGTTCATCACCGACCTCGGTTGCCAGCGATGCCGCGTCCACGCTACGCGGTACCTCGGCATGCGCCCCATGCCCGCGCGACACCACGCCAGGGTGAAAACCAGCCTGGCGCAAGGCCGCAAGCAACCAGATCACGAAAGGGGTCTTGCCGGTGCCGCCGATGAAGATATTGCCGACCACGATGACCGGCACGGGGAGTTTTGCAGAGGAGAAAAGGCCGGCGCGAAAGCCGGCGCGGCGCAGCCACGCAAGCAATCCGAACAGCAGGGAAAGCGGTAACAGGAGGCACGCTGCCGGTCCGCGCCGCATCCACACGCGGCCGAACCAGCTTTCCAACCCGTTACTTTTTGCCATCACCCTCTTGGGTGGTGAAGGTCACTTTGTCAAAGCCGACGTCACCGGCGGCTTTCAAGACGTTCATCACGGCCTGGTGCGTGGCCATGGCGTCGGCATCGATCACGAGATCGGGGTCTTTCAAACCCTTTTCATCGGCCACGCGCTTCAACTCGGATTTCAGGCCGGCCGCGTCGGTAGCGGTGACAACCTGGTCGTTGATGGCGTAGTGGCCGTGCGCGTCAACGCCAACGTGGATGCGCGTGATCTGTTCCTTGCTGCGGTCGCCGTCTTCGGTCGGCAACTGGATGTGCAGCGAGGTGAACTTGCTGTAGGTGGTGGTGACCATCATGAAGATCAGGATCACCAGCAGCACGTCGATAAAGGGAATCAGGTTGATTTCCAGTTCTTCGCGTGCCCTGCCTTTGCGAAAATCCATGGGCTTCGCTCCGCTTTACTTGCGCGCGCCGTGCACGATGTCGACGAACTTCACGGCCTGCTGTTCCATGTCGATGACGAAGGAATCAACCAGGGCGCGGAAGTGACGGTAAGCCACCAGCGTGGGCATGGCGACGGCCAGACCGAAACCGGTGTTCAACAGCGCCGTCGAAATGCCATGCGCCAGTTCGGAGGGGTCGGCGCCACCGGCGTTTTGCGAGCCGAAGATTTCGATCATGCCGACCACGGTGCCGAACAGACCCATCAGCGGGGCCAGCGTGGCAATGGTACCGATGGACGTCAGGAAGCGTTCGAGCTCATGCGCGGCGCCACGGCCGGCTTCCTCGATCGATTCCTTCATCACTTCGCGCGGCGCTTCCACGTTGCGCAGGCCTGCTGCCAGCACGCGGCCGAGCGGGGAATTGTTTTCCAGCGTGTTGATGACGTTGGCATCGACCTTGCCGTTCTGGTAGACGCGGATGACTTCCGAGAGCAGGGTCGGCGGCAGGACGCGGCGGGCGCGCAGATACAGCAAACGTTCGATGATCAAGGCAAGGCCCAGAATGGACGCGATCAACAGGGGATAAATCGGCCAGCCGGCCTTTTGCAATTCGGTAAACAGGGTGACCAAAAAACGCTCCTTGGTTTTAAACTAAGAGCTTGCCCGGATACGAAAAAATTCGTGATAGCCTGAAACAAAACTCGAAGTGCAGAATGTAACTTGTTGAGCCCTTCCGGGCAAGTCGGAATGTAAGACAATTCGTAACCGAACCGTCAACACACCGTGGGCTTGGTACAGTTTCGTGGGGTAAAGTTCTACACACTTTATGTGGATAACTTTGTGGGCAAGTTTGCTGAAAGTTGCAAAGTGCTTGATTTTTAAGAATTTTTTCTCATTGCACACGAATCAGGCATTTCGACTTTCCCTCATAAAATCAAACACTTGCAAATTTTTGTTAAGCTTCCACTCCCAGTATGACATGGCGATGACGTTTTCCTGCTTCTGTGGACATGTGAGCACTACCTAACCTCCCGCAAAACCCGCATGAACCCTGGCGATCCCACTTTTTCTCACTCCGCACCGGCCCAGCCGGTCATGACGGTCTCGGCCCTGAACCTCGCCGTGGCGAAAATGCTGGAACGGCAATTCCCCCTGATGTGGATTGCCGGCGAAGTCTCCAACTTCACCCGGGCAGCTTCTGGCCACTGGTATTTCACGCTGAAGGATTCCACGGCCCAGGTGCGCGCCGTGATGTTCCGCGGCCGCTCGCAATATGCCGGCTTCACGCCCGCCAACGGCGACAAGGTGGAAGTGCGTGCCATGGTCACGCTCTACCCGGCGCGGGGCGACTTCCAGCTTGGTGTGGAAGCAATCCGCAAGGCCGGCGTGGGCAACCTGCATGAAGCCTTCCTGCGCTTGAAGGAAAAACTGCAGGCCGAAGGCTTGTTCGACGCCGACCGCAAGCGCGAATTGCCAGGTTTCCCCAGGACCATCGGCATTGTCACCAGCCCCCAGGCTGCCGCACTGCGCGACGTGCTGACCACCCTGCGCCGACGCGTGCCGCATGTGCGCCTCGTTCTCTATCCCACGCCAGTGCAAGGCGAGGGCGCGGGGCAGAAGATTGCCGAAGCCCTGGTTCGCGCGGGCAGCCGCGCCGAATGCGACCTGCTCATTGTCTGCCGTGGCGGCGGGTCGATGGAAGACCTGTGGGCCTTCAATGAAGAACCTGTGGCACGCGCTCTGGCGGCTTGCCCGATCCCCGTCATATCAGGCGTGGGACATGAGACTGACTTCACCATTGCCGACTTCGCTGCCGACTTGCGCGCCCCCACCCCGACCGCCGCGGCGGAAATGGCCGCAACCGCACGCCAAGACTGGCTGGCCGGGCTGGAAGAACTGGCTGACGACTTGACGCGCAGCTTCCGGCGCATGCTCAATGGCCGGGCGCAGGAACTCGATTGGCTCTCGCGCCGCCTGCAAAGCCCGCGCGCGGCCATTGCCCACGAGCGCACCCGCCTCTCGGGCCTGCAAGCACGCCTGGGCTATGCCATGCGCACCCCGGTTGCCGCAGCACGCCATGCGCTGGAGCGCCAGGCCGCAAGGCTGCGCGCCCACTTGCCCGACACCCGGCGCCAGCACACCCTGCTCGACGACGCCGTGCGTCGCATGCAAGCAGCAACCAGCCGCGACCAGCGGCAGCGCCGCCATGCGCTCGACGTGCTTCATGCCCAGCTCGAATTGCTCAACCCGCAACGCACGCTCGAACGCGGTTATGCCATCGTGACCGACAAGCACGGCGCCGTGTTGCGCCATCCCAGGCAGTTGCAACCGCGCGAAGCACTCACGGTCCGTCTGGCCGAAGGTGCGGCAGAAGTGACACTGGCCAACGTACAGCCTGCACTGGAATAGTTTTCAGGCACTTTCGTGCGCTGCCATGGTCGCTATACATAGGTATCCATGCAGCGCGAGTGCTAAAGATTTACAATGGTGCCGCTTTGGAAACTCAGCAGTATCCGATAAACCACGGAACATCGATCAAGCGTTGGGCGCTCTGCGTTTGCGTTGGGAAGCGCAAGCGGATTGCCCCGCGGCCAGCCGGCCGGGTCGCTTGATTGGCGTTACCGCTACCGAAAGGACCAACAACATGGAACATACTCTCCCCGCCCTGCCCTATGCGATGGACGCACTGGCTCCGCATATCTCGAAGGAAACGCTGGAATTCCACTATGGCAAGCATCATCAAACCTACGTCACCAACCTGAACAACCTGATCAAGGGCACAGAATTTGAATCGGCCTCGCTGGAAGATATCGTCAAGAAGTCTTCGGGTGGCCTGTTCAACAACGCCGCCCAGGTGTGGAACCACACCTTCTACTGGAACGGCCTGAAGCCCAATGGCGGCGGCGCAGCAACCGGCGCAATTGCCGACGCGATCAACGCCAAGTGGGGTTCGTTCGACAAGTTCAAGGAAGAATTCACCAAGTCCTGCGTCGGCAACTTCGGTTCCGGCTGGACCTGGCTGGTCAAGAAGGCCGACGGTTCGCTCGACATCGTCAACACCTCCAACGCTGCCACGCCGCTGACCGGCACGGACAAGCCGCTGTTGACCTGCGACGTGTGGGAACACGCCTACTACATCGACTACCGCAATGCGCGTCCGAAGTATCTGGAAGCGTTCTGGGCGCTGGTGAACTGGGAATTTGCTTCGAAGAACCTGGGGTAATTTTCCAGGTTCAGTGATTTCCTTCCCGCCGATGCCGATCGGTGGGAAGGAATTTTCAGCTTATGCTGCCCTTATGCAGCCTTAAGGGTTTGCACCAGGGCCGAGTATTCGAGCGGCTTGGAAATCCAGGCAGCGGGGAAATTAAGGGTTGCGAGCACCGCCTTGTCGTTGCCTGAAACAAAGACGATTTTCATCTCCGGCGCCAGTTCACGCGCGTCTTGCGCCAACTCCAGTCCAGATTTACCCGGCAGATTGATGTCTGTCAGCAAGACGTGGTATTTGCCTCTCTGCAATAGCTCCCACCCCAGTTCCGCCGTGTCGGCTGCCGTGGCTTCATGCCCGAGCACGGCGAGCAACTCGCATAGCATGTGGAGCGCCCCCTCGTTATCTTCAACAACGAGGATACGCAACTTCTCGTTTCGTTGGCTGTTCATGACGTCTACCTTGCTTTCTACCTATATATTCCCTGAGTCCGGAGTCGACTTAAGGTTCCCTGTAAATATTACCGATTTTCTCGCCGGTCCCTGGCATCACCACGGGCCGGGGACCTGCTAGGCCGGCGCTTCCTGAACTGCCGTCAAAGGCAGATCCACGGAAAACACCACATGTGGTGCGACGTATTGATATTCAATCCGCCCACCATGGCCCTTGACAATTTCATGGGCAATGTAGAGCCCCAACCCAATGCCGGTGCGCTTGCGCTTGGCTACGGACAAACCCCGCTTGAAGGGGTTGAACAGGTTTTGCACCACTGAAACGTCAATCGGCTGGCCGATATTGGTCACCTTGATGTTGGCGTGGCTTTCATTCTGCGACAGCGCGACCTGGACCGGCTGGTCCGGTGCGCCGTGGTAAGCGGCATTGCCCAGCAGGTTGCTCAAGACCTGGGCGATGCGGTCAGGATCGACCTTGGCCTGGGCGCTATCGGGCAAGCGCGCTTCATAGTGCACGCCGGGATGCGCCAGGCGTGCTTCGTCGACCACATCCTGCAGCAGTGCAACGAGGTTGGTCTCGGCCGGGCTGATGTAGAGTCCCACGCCGCTGTTGATGCGGCTCATGTCGAGCACCTGGCTGATCAGACGGCTCATGCGGCCGCTGGAGTCCTGGATGCGCCGGCCCAGGTTGGGTTCGTTCTTGCCGTGTTCAAGCAGAAGGCCCACCATGTTGATGGAGTTGAGCGGGTCGCGCAGGTCGTGGCCCAGCATGGCGAGCAATTGCGTGCGGATGCGGTCGTTTTCGGCATGGCGCGAACTGGCGGCGCGGTGCAATTCGGTAATGAGCTGGGTGGCGATGGTGCGGTAGATCGGCTCCCAGGGTTCGGCGCTGCCGCGCACGGTTTCGCGCCACTCGTCGAACGAACCGCGCGGCGTCAGGCGCGGGCCCAGCGGGCCGACCTGGTATTGTTTCTCGGGCCGGCCGCCCCATTTGATCGATTCGATCTGCTCGCGGCGCAGGGCGATCAGCCAGCCCTGGCTGGCGGGGTCGAAGCGTAGCGCCAATGCGCCGACCCAGTTCTCCAGCAGAGCGCGGGTAGCTTCCGGCCATTCTTCGAACATGTTGTATTCGACGATATCGCTGCCCTCGCCGACCGCACCTGATTGCAATTGCAGCGCCGCGACAATTGCGCTTGCGGTGCCCTTGCTCACGTCGCCATGGATTACGAGGCGCCCGCCTTCCGTCGCGAGCAAGGCATCGGCCTTGAGCGAACCGCAGATGGCTTCACCATGCTGCACGAAAGCCGGCAATACGTCGTCTTCATTCAACAGCGTTTCCATCAGCCGCGAGCGGACAGCCGAGGCGCTCTCCACGAGGTCGGCGTGGGCCCTGGCTTCAAGCATCTGCACCGCCGATGCCAGAACCTGGGCCAGCACGTCGATTGCCATGCGAATGGAGTAAGGCACCTGCCTGGCCGACATGTGATGGCACGCCAGCATGCCCCACAGGCGGCCGTTGACGACGATGGACACGCTCATCGACGCGCCCACACCCATGTTGCGCAGGTATTCGAGGTGCACCGGCGATACGCTGCGCAACACGCTGTAACTCATGTCCAGCGGCGCGCCCGTCATGACACCGCTGATGGGCACGGGTTTGTAATTGGCGTCGGCTATCAGTCGCAGTGTATTGATGATATAGAGCCGGCGCGCCTGCGCCGGAATGTCGCTGGCGGGATAACGCCGGCCCAGATAGGGATCGAGCGAGTCGACGCGGGATTCGGCGACCACGTCGCCGCTGTCGTCCTGGCGGAAACGGTAGGCCATGACGCGGTCGAATCCGGTCAGGCTTCGCACCTGTTCGGCAGCCAGCTGCAACAGCCCCCCGATGGATTTCTGCCGTTTGAGACGGTCGATCACGCTATGCGCATGCAGGGCGAACATGGCCACCTTGTCGACCGCGACTTCGCGCATTTCGAACTCGACGATCACCCTGCCCTGGTAGACATGGGCAATGCAATCGAACTGCTGGGTGCCGATCTCGATTTCGACCGCGGAAGCCGGCGCTTCGCCATCGGCGAGTTCGCAGCAACTGCCCTGCACCAGTTGCGCCACCGCTGCGGGCAAGGCCATTTCCGACACCTTTGTGCCGGCCACGGGTGTGAGCTTGAGCATGGCCACGACATTGTCGCTCCAGGCGATCAATTGCTGTTCCGTGTCGAACACCAGCATGACGCCATGCGGCTGGATCATGCCGGGGATGTGGATCGGCTCGGCCGCACAGTTGTCAAGCGTCAGCGGCAGGGAAAAGATGGGTTCCTGTGGTGTATTCATGCAGGCATTTCACTTTCGCGTTTCAGGGCGATCAGGCGGTCAAAGGCATCGCAGGCACCGCGGCAGGCTTCGTCGATTGCGGCGCCGTCATGCACGGCGCCGTGCAGCGCGGCGATGAAATTTTTCCAGCGCGCGCCGGGTGAGCCGTCTCCCGCGAGGTAATGCAAGGGGTGCGGGGCCAGTTTTTGCTTGAGGCGGCGATGCAGCACGGCACCGCCCAGTTGCGAGCCTTCGACCACATAGGACACGCCCCAGCGGTAAGCTGCACCGGCGCGCGGCGGCCATGCGATGTTTGCGGCAACCCCAACGTCGCCTTGCGGCATGGCCGGGTCTGCCAGGTCTTGCCTGATCAGGGAAGCGTAGGGTGCGCAGGGGAAGAAGCCAGCCGTCTGCGGGCCGTCGGCGAAGCTTTCCAACCAGCATTGCAGCGGCTGCATCCAGTCCTGCAAAAGCAAAAGGTGGTCGCGGTAATCCGCCAGCGAGGCATTCGAATTCGCCAGCGGCATGCTGCTGTCGAGTTCGGCATGGCGACCAGCCGTAGCCTGCCGCAATGCGGTCAGCACATCTTGCGTTTGAGAATCCAATGCACTCAATTGATGATTACCTTTTATCTATCAGACAGGGCTCGATGCGTTAAATGGGGTAGATGAAACGAAAACTGCCTCGCATTTATTATCCAATGGGCAATGACAGTCTCATCGCCCATTGTTGACCCGGCAAGTTTATTTACGACACAGAAAAACAGAAATTGTTCACCGGATTCAAGAACACCATCACCAAGTTGCCTGTTGTTAAGGTCGATCCGGAATGAGTCCGACGCCGGAGCGGGACCGCACTCCGGCTGGAATTTCGCAAGCTTCAAAGGCCTTCGACTGCCTTCCCCGGCCATGCCATATACACCCGCATGCATTCTTCCAGCGTCGCATTGTGAATGTCCAGCACCTTCTGGATTCTGCGCCCCGCCTCACTTTTTTCTTCCTGATAGCCTCCGGCAAGGTTCCAGACCAGCGGAATGCCCTTGGCCTTCGCGAATTCAAACACGGCACGGTCGCGCCGGCGCAGTTCCTCGTCGTTCAGGAAGCCACCCAGGGGGTCATTCTCGTGCTGGTCCGCGCCGGCCTGGTACAAGATGAGGTCCACGCCTTGCAATGAGCCGAGCAAGGCCGGCAATTCTTCAAAGAAGGCCTGTTTTTCCCGGGTATAGTGGATCTTGCCTGTGCGGTGCAAGACGCGCCCGGCAAGTTTTAATTTTTCAATGATGTCTTGCGAGCCGTCACCCTGGTGGTAGTCGAAATCAAGAATGCCGACCTGCTTCACTTTCCCGCTGTTCAACAGCTTGACGGCGGTAATGAGCAAGCCATTGAAGGTGCAGAATCCCCAGGAAAAATCATGGCCGGCGTGGTGAAAGCCGGAAGTCGGCGACACGGCCACGCCATGCACCAGCGCGTGTTCGGCGGCGGCGAAAAATGAGCCCGTGGTCCAATACAGGGAGTCGACGACTTCCTGATGTTTGGTGAACATGCCATTGGCAATCTCGAGGGCAATCACACCGCGCACGTGTTCGGGCTTGTGCGCCAGGTCGAAATCCTTGATCGTCAGCGGCGGGAAATCGTGTAATTCAATCGCGTAGCGTTCGCGCCACTGTTCCACGACTTCTAGCGGTTTTTTGGGTGACGGCGATTCCAGCTCGGCATCGACCACCATCCGGCGGTCGAAAAATACGGGGAGTTTCATATCAGGCTTGCCGCCGGGCATTTGCACCGGCACGGCTGGCCACGTCGTGGCCTTATTTATCGAATGCCTATGTTGGCATTGATAGGACAAGACATCAAGTTCCACCCTGCGCGCAACCTGTCAATATTCGCAGTTGTATTGACAAATCAACCATGTCAGCATCCCCCGATGGCGCTCGATAACGCCATGCAACACATAGAGCAGGCTTACTTTCATCCTGGGGGAGACAACATGAAGATCACGCAAGCTGCGGCATCTGCCGCATGCGCCTTGCTGACCGCGAATATCGCACACGCAGCCGTGCCCGACACCTGTACCGGCACCTATCCTTCGTACTGGCAAGACATCGCGCCAAAATTCGCCGAAATGTGGAAAGGCCAGGCCATCAGCGATGCGCCGACGGGCGCCTATTCGGGGCCGGTGTTCAAGCTGTCCGACGATTATCCGAGGAAACCGGTCGACGACAAGGCTAACCAGCCCTGGCGCGCCGCCAGGTTCGACGCCATGTTCGACCCGGCCACGCCACAGAATGTGAAGGCCAAGCTGGCGCAGGAATACGGCAACCTGGTCTACGAATACGCCATCGCCGGCAATATCGACCAGCCAGGCCAAAGCGACTTCGACGTCTGCCGCAACCCCGTACGCCCCTGGTACCACATTCCGTTCCAGACCTATGACGCCATGAGCGGGCGCGAATTCATCCATGGCCTGACGCGCGAAGCGCCGGTTACCTATTCGATCAAGTCCGGCACGGGCACCGCTTCGACCACGATGTGGGCCGTCGGCGTGTTCAATGCCACGGCAGCCTACACGCTGGGCACGGTGTGGCAAAAGGATGGCACGGCCAAGGTGCCGACTGCCAATATCAGCTTCGATGAAGGCGCCGTGGTGGCCAAACCCCTGTTCAATACCGCATCCGAGGAACAGTTGCCGGTGCTGGCCAACATGCCGCACTGGAATGCCAATATCTCCGACCCGTCGTTCTGCTCCTGCACCCCGGCCAGCGGCAAGGAGTGCACGCTGGTGGAACAAAGCAACCAGTGCCCCCGCAATTACGCCAAATGGAACGACGTGAAGCTGATGCAGTTCGACATCTCGGTGCGCGACCACCGCGCACGCGGCACGGGCTGGGTCTACGGCACTCTGGTGGCCGACGGCCATCGCAAGGCCAAGGTCAAGGACCCCTGGCACCGTCTCAGCCTGCTGGGCCTGATGTGGGGCAACGATACGCCGCCGGCAGGCCAGCTTGCCTACAACTACCCGGCCGACCCGCGCAAGAATGGCTTCAAGGATGAGGTGATCTTCTGGGACGTGGCCGACGAATTGAATTCCTATGGCGGCACCGGCACCATGCAGCGCATGGGCCACCTCGGTTCGAACCATCGCTTGAACGGCCCGGCCGACAATGCCAATAGTTCGTGCATGTCTTGCCATGGCACCGCATCGGTGCCGGACGAGACCTTCACCACGCCGCCGCTGCTGGCGCAATTCTCGGCCATCACCAAGCAATCGGTGGCACCAGTGATCGGCCTGAAAGCGCAAGGCCTGGACCGCACCGGCACGGTGGCAACCGAAAACGGCGGTGTCACCTTTGCCGACACCGATTCGATCTACTTCGCCAACGTGATGGCCGGCACCTCGTTCAACATGACCGTGGACACACCCGGCGGCAAGGTCAACCTGATGGGCGCTGGCGTACCGAAGTACCCCAATCCGCAACAGACTGCCTGGATTTCGCTCGACTATTCGCTGCAGCTTTCGATCTCGCTCGAACAATGGATGGAATGGCAAGCCGACCTGGCAGCCATGACCCCGCCACCGAAGCGCAAGTTCGTCAAGGCCTTGCGCCGCGATGAAAAGGAAGAAGTGCAGAAGAAGCAACAGACGGAATAAATTATTTGGGCATGCTGACAGCAAGGGCCGGGGCTTGTACCCGGCCTTTTTCTTTCCGGCTTACAACCCGCGATGAAGCGATCGCAAAGTCCAGCTCACATTGCGAATTATTTTCCTGCAATACCTGACCCCGCGCTTTACCCTAAAATAATTGGCAACAGCCGATGCATCGACTCCATTTGGAGCGCGCGGCCGTACCGAAAGAACTCCGTGACCACTCGCCTTCACTGCCCGGTTGATACGACCGCGCTTCCGTACGACTGTCTTTGTTCAATCCGCCATATGGAGGCCCCCATCCATGGCTGATGGAGGCAATCTTTCGGGCGCCAGCCCGGGTAATGCATCGGGCAGCCAGCAATGGCGCGCATTGACCGCCGTGCTGCTCGGCGTGGCGCTGGCTACGCTCGATACCGCCATCGCCAATACCGCCCTGCCGGCTATCGCCGCCGACCTGCATGCCGTGCCGGCCACGTCGATCTGGGTCATCAATGCCTACCAGCTTGCCGTGGTGGCATCCATGCTGCCCTTCGCCGCCCTGGGCGACCTGGTCGGGCCGCGCCGCATCTTCCTGGGTGGGCTCATCCTGTTTACCGCCTCATCGCTGGTCTGTGCGCTGGTGGGCACCCTGCCCTTGCTGGCGGCCGCGCGGGCTCTGCAAGGTATAGGCGCTGGCGCCTTGATGAGTGTGAATATCGCCCTGATCCGGCTGATCTATCCGCCCGAACGGCTCGGGCGCGGCGTTGGCATGAATGCGCTGGTGGTTGGAATCGGCTTTGCCGTCGGGCCGTCGGTGGCGTCGCTGGTGCTGGCCGTGGCTTCATGGCAATGGCTGTTCGGCATCAACGTGCCGCTCGGCCTCTTGGCACTGGCCTTTGCCTGGCCGGCAATACCGCGGCGCGAAGCGAAGGCCAACAACCGGGTCGATTTCGATGGCTTGACCGCCTTGTTGACCGCCGTCTCTTTCGCAGCGCTGATCTTCACGCTGGCTTCGATTGCACAGCAAGAGCCGGCCAGCATCGTGTTGCCGTCACTGGTCGTCGCTGTTGTCAGCCTGTTTTGCCTGCTCAAGCGCCAGGCCGGCCACCCGGCCCCCATGCTGCCGGTCGACTTGCTGCGCCGGCCTCTGTTCGCCCTGTCGGTCGTAACAGCTATTGCCGCCTTCACCACGCAAGGGCTGGGCTTTGTGGCGTTGCCGTTTTATTTTGAACAGGTTCTGCACCGCGACCCGGTGCATACAGGCTTCCTGATGTCGGCCTGGCCTGTCGTGGTGGCTGCTGCCGGGCCGGTTGCCGGACGCTTGTCCGATACCTACAAACCCGGCATCCTGGGCGGCATCGGGCTGGCCATACTGAGCGTGGGCATGGCGGCGTTGGCACTGTTGCCGCAAACCGTGCCGGTGCCGTTCATCGTGGTTTGCATGGGCATTTGCGGCGCCGGGTTCGGCCTGTTCCAGGCGCCCAACCTCAAGGCGCTGATGTCGGCCGCGCCGCCCGAGCGCAGCGGTGGCGCCAGTGGCATGATCGGTGTGTCGCGCCTGATGGGCCAGACCAGCGGTGCGGCGCTGGTGGCATTATGTTTCCACTTCCAGGGCGTGGAAGGTTCGATGACAGCATTGGCACTCGGCGCTGTGACTGCCGGCATCGCTTCTGTGGCCAGCCTGGCACGCCTCTGGGTTGGCGCGCCTGCAGAATCAGCCACTAACTCCGCGTCAGTGACTGATTGAACTTGGCCGCATCCTGGAAACCGATCACGCGCGCACCGGCAATTTCCTTGCCGCCCTTGTCGAACAGGATGATGCCGGGCGGGCCGAACAGGCCGAAGTGCTTCAATAAGGCCCGGTCGTCGTCGTTGTTGGCCGTCACGTCAGCTTGCAGCAGCAACATGGCCGACATCTTGGCTTGCACCTGGTTGTCGGGGAAGGTCAGCTTTTCCATTTCCTTGCACGAGACACACCAGTCGGCATAAAAGTCGAGCAGGGCCGGCTTGCCGCCATTTTTTGCCAACGCGGCGTCCAGTTCTGCCAGCGACTTGACGCGCACGAATTCCTGCTTATGTTCCACAGCAGCCGTGCCTCCGCCAATATGGGCCAGCGGCGCCCAAGGGTCGTGCCCGCCCGTGGCGGCACCGACCAGTTGCGTGCCGCCGAAGATGGCGAACAGCAGGCCACACATCTTGACCACCCAGTTCAGCTTCAAATGCCACATGAGGAAGGAACCGTAAGCCACGCCGATGGCGGCCCAGCCGATCATTTGCAGCTTGCCCGGCAAGACTGGTGAAACCATCCACAGCGCCAGCGCAATCATCAGCACGCCGAAGAAATGCTTCACTTCTTCCATCCACACACCGGCGCGCGGCAAGAGCGAACCGGCAGAGAGGCCGACCAGGAGCAGCGGCACACTCATGCCGCAAGCCATGGCAAACAGGGCGCTGCCACCTACCACCACGTCATGCGTCTGGCTCAGATAGACCAGCGCACTGGCCAGCGGTGCGGCCACGCAGGGACCGACGATGAGCGCGGACAAGGCGCCCATGACGAACACGCCGGCCAGCTTGCCGGCCGACTGACGGTTCGATGCCTGGCTCAGGCGGTTCTGGATGAAGGCCGGCATCTGCAGGTTGTAGACGTCGAACATCGACAGCGACAGTATGACCATGAGCAAGGCAAAGCTGCCCAGCACCCATGGGTTTTGCAGTTTGGCGGCAAGGCCTTCGCCGATCAGGCCGGCAGCCACGCCCATGATGGTGTAGACCAGGGCCATGCCGAGCGAGTAGGCGACCGCGAGAAAGAAGCCACGCTTGCGTCCGACGTCCGTGCCTTCGCCGACGATGATGGAAGACAGGATGGGTACCAGCGGCAATACGCAGGGCGTGAAGGACAGCCCCAGGCCAATGATGAAGAACAGGGGGATGATGGCCAGCAGACTGCCGCTATGCAGGGCCGACTCAACGCGCGAACCTTCGTCGGCGGCCTTGGGGACGGATGGCACGGAAGCGCCCACAGCAGGTTCAGGCAAGCCGGCCGTCGAAAGCGTGGCGCTGACCTGGGCCGGGGGATAGCACAAGCCCTTGTCGGCACAACCCTGCCCGGTGACGTTCAAGGTGAAGTTTTTTGCGGCGGACTTGAGCGGCACGACGATGGTGACACGGTGCCGATAGGTTTCCACGTTCTTGCCGAAGGTGTCGTCATATTCCATCTGTCCCGGCGGATAGGCTGGGTCGCCCAGTTCGGCGTACTTGGCTTCGATCTGGAAGCGCTCGCGGTACATGTGGTAACCGTCGGCAATCAGGTAGCTCACCTCTGCCGTGCGCGCGTCGCGCATCTTTGCGGAAAACTGGAAGGCTTGCGCCGGGTCGAGGAAATCACCGTCGGCCTGGGCCGGCGCGATCATGAGCATGGACAGCAACGCCAGAAAGCTGGCAAACAGATAACGGAAAGGCGGCATGAGGGTCCCCTGCAGGTTCGTTGTTGCGGGTTAATCCGCCAGACCCGCGTTGCGGTTCATTGAACCTTGGCAGCGCTTGACGGGATATACCGCTGGTCCGGCCGCCTTCCGGCGTCGCAGGACGGATGCGGATAAAATCATTCCATCCCGACAAAACAATACGGAGTCAACAATGAAATCCACTCTGGTAGCTGCGGCACTTGCGCTGGCAACCCTGCCGGCCATGGCTGCGCTCGACAACGGCGCCGCCGCACCCAACTTCACGACCCAGGCTTCGCTGGGCGGCAAGGTCAGCACCTTCACGCTGGCCGACGCCCTGAAGAAAGGCCCCGTGGTGCTGTACTTCTACCCCGCGGCCTTCACCAGCGGCTGCACCATCGAAGCGCATGACTTTGCCGAAGCCGTCGACCAGTACAAGGCGCTGGGTGCCACCGTGATTGGTGTCTCGCATGACAACATCGAGACGCTCAACAAGTTTTCAGTCAGCGAATGCCGCAGCAAGTTTGCCGTTGCGGCCGATGCCGACCACAAGATCATGAAAGCCTATGATGCTGTCATGCCGGTCATGAGTGACTATGCCAACCGCACCTCCTATGTCATCACGCCCGATGGCAAGATTTACTACTCCTTCACGGCACTCGCACCCGACAAGCACGTCGAAAATACCCTGGCTGCGTTGAAGGATTGGAAGGCTGCCAGCGTAAAGAAGTGAGGATTTCTCATATATCTCTGCAGTAAGCCCGGCCGGCGCGCCGGGCAGACGTCAGCTCTGTTTCATCTGGTCACAATTTTCCTGTTCCCAAAGCGGTAACAGGGGAGTCATATTCACGCTTTATTAACGTTCCTCCCGTATATTCCGCAACAAATCGTTGCCTGGATGAGCTTCAGCGTGAACCAATCCCTGCCCGTCAAGGGCGCCCGTTCCACCAAAAAAATCCTGTTCTGGCTTTTCGTTCTCGTTCTCATCACGGGCGGCAGCCTGGCTTACTACCTCTGGAACAAGGCCCATGCCCAGCCGCGCTATGTGACCGCCGAGGTAACGCGCGGCGACGTGGAACGCTCTGTCAGCGTGACCGGTTCGATCAATCCGCGCACCACGGTGCAGGTCGGCTCCTATGTATCGGGCACGGTCAAGACGCTTTCCTGTGACTTCAACACCCAGGTCAAGGCCGGCCAGGTCTGCGCCACCATCGACCCTTCAACCTTCCAGGTGGCAGTCGACCAGGCGGCGGCACAGTTGAACAGTTCCAAGGCGCAGTTGCAAAAGGATGAAGCAGCCCTGGTCTATGCCAAAGGCGTGGCCGACCGCGACGTGAAACTCCTGAAGGACGGTGTGGTGGCCCAGGAAGTGGCCGACAACGACAAGAACGTCTACAAGCAGGCGCAATCGCAGATCGACCTGGACAAAGCTGCCATTGTGGCCGCGCAAGCCAATCTCAAATCGGCCGAGGTCAATCTCGGCTATACCAAGATCGTTTCTCCCGTCACGGGCACGGTGTTGACGCGCAACGTCGACGTCGGCCAGACGGTGGCCTCCAGCCTGCAAACGCCGACCCTGTTCCTGATCGGCAAAGACATGACGCAGATGCAGGTCGATGCCAACGTCAGCGAAGCCGACGTGGGCCGGATACTGGTCGGGCAGGACGTGAGTTTTTCGGTCCAGGCTTACCCGGACAAGACCTTCGACGGCAAGGTCAAGCAGATACGCCGCGGCCCGATCACGGTGCAAAACGTGGTGACCTACGATGTGGTGGTAACGGTGGACAACCCGGAACTGCTGCTGTTTCCCGGCATGACGGCCGACGCCGAGATCGTGACCGAATCGCGCGAAGATGTGCTGCGTGTGCCACTGGCGGCGACGCGCTTTACGCCCGAAGGCATGCATGCCGGGGATTTCGCCCATGGCAGCGGTGGCGACGGCAGCAGGCACAAACACGATAGTGAGACGACCACTTCCGTTGCCGCTTCCACTGCAACATCTGCGTCGGCTTCAAGCAGCGCATCTGCCTCAAGCGCCGCATCCGCTGCAGCAAGTGCTCCGCCGCAACAAGCACAGGGTGAACGGCGCCACCGCGGCGATGGCCAAGGCAGCGGCGGACATTGGCAGCGCCGTGCCGACGGCGCGACTGACGATCCCGAACGTGCCGAACGGCGCCGTGCCTGGATGCGCGAACACGGCGGAGAACACGGTGGTGAAATCGCAGGACGCGGAAGTGACGGTGGCGATGGCAACCACCACGGCGGCTGGCGCCACCGGCAGGAAGACCAGCAGACTGCCGACAAGAAGCCTGAAGAAAAAGATGACGACACCAAGGACGACAAGCCTGCTGCCAATGCAGCCAATGCCGGCAAGGCGGACGACAAATCCGATGCCAAACCGGCCGACATGAACAACACGTTGGCAACGGCCGCGCCGCCCAAGCCTGCCCCCAGAAAGCGCGCGCGCGTCTGGGTCATGCGCGACGGCAAACCCGTGGCCGTCTCCATCGTCATCGGCCTGGACGACGGCGATACGGTCGAAGTGATCGAAGGCGACTTGAAACCGGGCGACAAGGTGATCGTCAATGAAGTGCATCCGGTAGAGGCCACAACCTCGCGCAACGCGCCCATGCCCTCCCCGTTCGGCCAGGGCGTGCGTGGCCCCGGCGGTGGCGGCGGCGGTGGCGGCAGGCGTTAAGGAACAGCCATGCAAGCGGTAGCCAGCCATGCCATGCCGGACCGCGTGATCGACGTGCGCGACGTCACGCGCACTTACCAGGTCGGCGACCAGGAAGTGCACGCCCTGCGCGGCGTGAGCTTTGCTGTCGAGCGCGGCGAATTCATTGCCATCATGGGCGCATCGGGTTCGGGCAAATCGACCCTGATGAACATGATCGGCTGCCTCGACCAGGCCACGGGCGGCAGCTACCTGCTTGAAGGCGTGGACGTGGCCAAACTCGATGAACAAGACCTGGCGCGTATCCGCAGCCTGCGTGTGGGTTTCGTGTTCCAGAGCTTCAATCTGCTGCCGCGCACCACCGCTTCGGAAAACGTGGCATTGCCGCTGTTCTATTCAGGCCATGTCACGGACGGCATGGACCATGTGCACAGTACGCTTGAGATGCTCGGCCTGGGCGACCGGCTGGACAACCGCCCCAATCAATTGTCCGGCGGGCAGCAGCAGCGCGTGGCGCTGGCGCGGGCGCTGATTAACCAGCCTTCCATCCTGCTGGCCGATGAACCAACGGGAAATCTCGATTCGGCCACGGCCAACGAGATCATGAACCTGTTGCGCCGGCTCAACCGCGAAAACGGCTTGACCATTGTGCTGGTAACGCACGAACATGAAATGGCAGACTTTGCCGACCGTGTCATCACACTGCGCGACGGGCTGGTGCTGTCGGACGAACGCAAGGCATCCATCGAAGACGGGGCCAGGACGGTGCCGGCCAAACCCGCGCCGCTTGGTTCGGCCCGGATGGATGCGACGCAATTCTTTTCCTTCCTGGGCGTGGCCTTCATCGCGGCGCTTGCCGCCATCGGGCGCAACAAGCTGCGTTCGGTTTTGACCATGCTGGGCATCTTTATCGGCGTGTGCGCATTGATCATCATGATCGCCGTCGGTGAAGGTGCACGCGCAGCGGTGCAGGCGCAATTAAAGAGCCTGGGGACGGATCTCCTGATCGTATTGCCCGGTTCCACGCGCGGCGGCGGCGTGCGCGGCGGTTCGGGCAGTGCCTCCACACTCAAGGTGGCCGACGGCGAAGCGATCTTGCAGGAAGACTCCGCAGTGGGCGCGATCAGTTACGTCAACCGTCAGTCGGCCCAGGTGGAAAATGGCGATGAAAACTGGTCGACTTCGATACAGGGCGTGACCCCGTCCTACCTCACGATCCGAAACTGGCCCGTGTCGGCCGGCCGCATCTTTTCCGACGCCGACGAGCACGACGGCAAGAGTGTCTGCATCCTGGGGCAGACCGTGGTCGACAATCTGTTCGGCGATGGGCAAAACCCGATCGGCACCACCGTGATCGTGAAGAACGTGCCGATGGAAGTGATCGGCGTGCTGCAAGCCAAGGGCCATTCCGCTTCCGGTCAGGACCAGGATGACGTGGCATTGATCCCGTTCCGTACCTCGCAGGTGCGCGTACTCGGCGTGGCGCAGCCCTCGGTGGCCATGACGCAGGGCGGCACCACCTACCCTGCCCCGCCCAATCCGTTCAACATCCAGGCCAAGCTGCAAGGCTTCGTGCAAACCATGTATGTGCAAGCCCGCACCAGTGACGAGGTCAAGACTGCCCTGCAGCAGGTAACCGCAACATTGGAGCAACGGCACCGCATCAAGCCCGGCCAGTCCGACGACTTTGCCGTGCGCGACCTGACCGAGATTGCCGAAGTGGCCGATGAAAACAGCCGCGTGATGGAGTTGCTGCTGGCGGCCATCGCCTCGATCTCACTGATCGTGGGCGGGATCGGCATCATGAACATCCTGCTGGTGTCGGTGACCGAGCGCACGCGCGAAATCGGTATCCGCATGGCCATCGGCGCACGGCGCTTCCATGTGCTGCTGCAATTCCTGGTCGAGGCGACCATGCTGAGCCTGATCGGCGGTGGCGCAGGTGTGCTGTGCGGCATCGCTGCGGCGCAGGTCGTGGCGCACGTAGCCGGCTGGCCGGTGCTGATCAATCCCGCCGTGATCATCGCGGCATTCTGCTTTTCGGCCGGCATCGGCATGTTCTTCGGGTTTTACCCGGCACGCAAGGCCTCGCTGTTGAATCCTATCGATGCACTACGTTATGAATAAAGGCCTCCCTTCCCTGTTGGCTGTTATCCTCTTTGCCGGTTGCACGGTCGGCCCCGACTTCGTGCGCCCTGCCGCGCCCGGCATCAACGCCTACGACAATGGCCAGGCGCCCGCCGCGGCGCCACCGGCGAAGATGCAGGGCGCGGCCTCACCGGTCGCCATCGGCCATGACTTGCCTGCGCAGTGGTGGGGCATGTTCCAGTCGCCGGCCCTGCCCGGCCTGCTCGACCAGGCCATCAAGGCGAACCAGACCCTGGTTGCCGCGCGTGCCACGCTGGAACAGGCCAAGGAATCGATCGTGCAGGCACGCTCGGCCTGGTACCCGACGGTGGGCCTGAGCGGCTCAGCGGGCAAGAGTATCGTGGGCAACGGCACGAACCAATATTTTTATGGTCCCGCTACCACGGTCACAACGCAATACCAGCTCGGGCCTTCGATCAGCTATACCTTCGACCTGTTCGGCCAGACTGCGCGCACGGTTGAGCAGGCGCGCGCCAATGCCGAAAACCAGCAATATCAATTGGCAGCAGCCTACCTGACACTGACCGGTTCGGCCGTGACGCAGGCGATCACGTATGCGCAAACGAAAAAATTGCTCACCACGACGGAAGACTTGATCAAGAACGATGAAAAGAATCTCGCGTTGGTGCAAAAGTCGTTCCGTATCGGCACCGCCGCCCGCACCGATGTACTGACGGCGCAGGCACAGCTGGAAGGCGACCGCACGCAACTGCCGGCACTGCACCAGCAGCTTGCCGTGGCACGCCATGCGCTGGCCGTGCTGGTAGGCCAGCCGCCATCGGAATGGCAGACACCCGATATCGACTTCGACAGTTTTGCCATGCCCGCAGAATTGCCGGTGAGCCTGCCTTCGGCACTGGTGCGCCAGCGGCCCGACATTCTTTCAGCCGAAGCGCTTTTGCATGCCGACAGCGCCGCAATCGGCATTGCCGAAGCCAACCTTTACCCCAATATCAGCCTCTCGACCTCGCTTGACTATCAGGCTTCGCAATTCAACCAGTTGTTCAAGACCGCCTCGCGCCTGATCAGCAGCAATGTGGAAGCCGACTGGACGCTGTACCAGGGCGGCGCCCTGGATTCGGTCAAGCGCGCCGCTGTCGACGCCTATCAGGCGCAACTGGCAAATTACAAGCAGACGGTGCTGACGGCTTTCGGCCAGGTGGCCGATTCTCTGCGCGCGGTCGACAACGACACGGAAGCCCTGCGCCTGGCGAAGAACTCGCTCGACATCTCGACCGAATCGCTGCGCCTGCAGCGTTCCAGCTATGAAGTGGGCCGCACCAACGTACTGCAATTGATCACGGCGGAAAATGCCTATGCCCAGGCGCGCATGAACTACGTGCGCGTACAGGGACAGCGCCTGCAGGATTGCGTGACGCTATTCGTGGCCGTGGGCGGCGGATGGCAAAAGAAGGACGGGCTGATCGGCACGACCGTGTTGAAACAGCAGTAAGACCCAGACCTTGGTGCCTAAGCCTTGGTGCTGATGAGGTTTCCCGACGAAGCTGCACCCTGCACATTGTTCAAGGTCGATTGCAAAAAGCTCGACAGGCTGTTCGCACTGCTTGAATTCTGCGAAGAAAACAGCGAATTAAAACTGTTCTGCAAGGCATCCAGCGGCGAACCGGAGCTGCTGCCGGACGAAGGGGTGGAGAACGGGTCAGTCGAATCCGTACCGCCGCTGCCGGAAATCGAGTCGAACATGGAAGCCTGCGCACTGGCCACGCTGCTGTTGACTTGATAGATCAGGTTGCGCAGATTCGATTCCAGGCTGCTTTGCCCTGTGCCTGCTGCCGAGCCTGAGGTCGGCGCGGTCGTGGGATCCGTGCTGCCGTTCTGCGCCTGCAATGCCGCCGCCAGGCTTTGCACCAGTGAATTGACCTGGTCAGAACTGCCGGAACCGGTATTGATGCCGAGCTCCGACAAAGCCTGGCTCAAGGCCGTGTTCAATTGCCCACCCTGAGTGGAAGATGTTGAACCTGTGGCACTGTTGCTTGAGCTGCCATTTTGCGCATTCAATTGTGCCAGCTCCGCATAAAGCGTTGCCTTGGTGTTCAATGAACTGCCGATACCATTGACGGACATGGTGAAACTCCTTAGCGCGACTGCGCTTGCCATTTGGACCCTGTTGCCATGCGGCCAGTTCCCATATTAACGCCGATTTTACCTGCGGTTTGCAATGTAATTTCTCACCTTGAGATTTTTTGCGCGAGACATTTTATCAAGTCGCAATTGCAAGAACTTTCGCATCTATCAAGAATCTCAAGCAATACCCAACACAAGGAGAACTGATATGGCATTCGAACGCAAACCCTCTGCTCTGGCCAAGCGCATCGTCTTGCAGGCCGCCCTTCTCGTTGCTGCCGGCGCTGCGATTCCGGCTTTCGCCGGCCTCGACGTCGAACTCAACATCGGCGCCCCGCCTGCTCCTCAGGTTGAAACCGTACCCGTCGTGCCGGCCGGCCAGGTCTGGGCTCCCGGCTACTATGAATACGTCCACGGCTCCTACGTCTGGCGCCGCGGCCACCTGATGGCAGCCCATCCTGGCGAACACTGGGTTGCACCGACCTGGGAACGCCGCGGCGACCATCATCACTTTGAAGAAGGCCACTGGGAACACGGCGAACATCGTTGATCCCTGCTGCATCCTGAAAAGCCCGGCTCCGGCCGGGCTTTTTCATCACCCCGTCCTGCGCATTTCCTGCAGAACATCCTTTGCCGGCGCAACACGCCTGTGCATCATGGCGCCAAATGCATCGAGTATCGTTTGCACAAAAACATTGCGGTAGGCCAACTCGGCATGGAATTCTTCGCGATGCACCAGCATCGTGGCGTTCGCTTCGAACACCAGCAAGCGCCCGTTTTCAAGCAAACTGAAATCGACACCCCAGAAATCCAGCTCCACCGACTTGGCCATGCGGCGCAAGGCTTGCATGGCGCTCCAGCCGAGCACGGCGGCGGGGTACTGCAGGAAACGTAATTCCTCATCGCGCTTCCATTGCTGCGATAGCATGTCGGCGCTACGGTAATGCACCAGCCAGCGCCCGGCGATCGCAAGGTGATAGGGGTAAGGCTTGCCATCGACGAAGATGACGCGGTACTTGCGGAAGTGCCCGTCGGCAGAGCGGAAATCGTGGAACGCGCTGGCATGCCCGCCTGCTTCGCAACTCGTCTTGGTCAAGGCTCCGTCGCTATCACATAGCACCAGGCCCTTGCCGCCATGCGATGCGCGCGGCCTCAGCAACAGCGGCGCTGCCATGCCCTGCTCGCGCAGATGCGTCGCCAGTTCGCCCGGGCCATGCGCACGCGCAAGATACACGGCTTGCGGCACCACCAGGTTGGGAATGCCGCTCAGCGTCGCAGCCATCGCTTCGCGCGAGGTTGATTCGATGATGTCCGGCATATTGAATACCGGCTTGTCCGTCATGGCCAGCAGCTTGTGTACCGCCTGCTGCGAGGCAGCGCTGACGTCTGCATCGCCAATGGCATTGAAGATGCAGTCGAATGCCGGCAAGGCAGAGAATTGCGCTTCCGTCGCATATTCCATGACCCAGCGGATCCGCCGGTATTGCGTCTGCGGCAATAGCCAGTCATGAGGCACGTTGCCGGTAGCAGCGGCACACAGGATCAACACGGTCATTGCGCCATCGGCACCTTCATCGACGAACATCGATTGCCGGCCATATGCCTGGTCGCGATGGTAGCGCGCGTGGTCGTGGCGGCCGTCAAGCTCCATGATGGATGCCAGGTTCTGGTGGGCTTCGATCATGCCGGGCGCCATGCGCAGGCAGGCGCGGTACCAGCGTTCGGCCGGTGCCGGGCGCTGCGTCATGAGGTAAGAGGTGGCGAGATTGTAGAGCATGGCCGGCGATTGCTGCTCATAGGCGAGCGCAGCCATTTCAGCAACATCGGCTTCCTGCGCCAAACCGGCGGCACGGTAACCGACAGCAAGGCCGCGATAGATTGGCGCCTCATCGGGCGCCATCGCGTCGGACTGGCGCAAGGCCAGCCTGGCATTTTCCACATAACCCCGGTCGAGAAAATCGCCGGCCCGCAATAGCCAGTCGCGCGAAGTGCGTGGCAATTCGGGCGCCGGCATCATGGTCGCTTATCTCAGACGTGGGTTGAAATACCGGCCGAAGGCGCAGCCGCGCCGCTCATGGCACTATATGCCGACACGGCGCTATTGCCGCCGGCGCTGCCGGCCTCAGTGGTGCTGCCGATTTGGCCCGTGCCATGGTGATGGTGGTGCCCATGCACACCGCTTCCCTGCCCCAAGGACTGCAAGGCGCTCGCGGCACTGCTGGAAGCAGAACTGCTGCTTGATCCGGCTTGCATGGTTTCGATCAGCGATGCCATGTCCAGCGTGTCGGTTGAAGAGACACCGCCGACAGCATTGACTTGCATGGTGCCGCCCGCAGCCTGGCTCGCACCGGAACCATTCAGGCTGCTGATCAGGTTGGCGAAACTGGTTTGCAGCTGGCTGGGCGCATTCGATGACGATGTGCCGTGTGACTTGTGCTGATGCAGGCCCTGTAACGCGGAATTTTGGGTGCTGGCAATACTGGCTGGTGCGGACATGGGAACCCCCGATCAAATGACGGGATGTCCCGGACGAGGAATCCCGATTCCATTATCCGAAGCGGGGAGAAAAGCAAATTGAGGAATACGCCGGTTTTTTCAGCCTATTTGCTGCTTTTGGCCCTGGCGGCAAACCTGCTCATGCGAAGCAGGCGCGACTGGCGAAGCATGGAGCATGCCACCGCCGAGGTTGAGCAGACGACGCCAGGACAGGTGCGGCATGCTCTCGGATACGATCAGGTGGACTTGCACCATCGGCGTGGTGGAACGAAGTTGCACGTCGACCCCATACAAGCCTTGCGTATAGCCCAGTATGGCGACCAGGGCAAGGACAATGGCCGTCTTGCCCACCCACAGGGCAAGCACGGATGAGTATTTTGTTATTTGTCTGACTTGCGCTTGCGAATCCATGGAAGGCCCCCTTCGATTGAACCGATTTGCCAACCGCACCATTTCCACTGCAACATCACTTGGCGCCTTGGATGGCGAGCGCCGAAATTAGTTCCCGGATTTTTCGAATTCCTTGATTTGATTGGCTATTTCGCTGCTCAGTTGATTCAGGGCCTGTGCATGGGCCGCCACTGCATCGTCAAAGTCGGCGCCATGCGCCGCGACACGCAAGCTTGCCTTTCCTGCAAGGTCGGTCTTGGTACCGTCGCGATGGATGACCCAAGCCGCGTCGATGGCTTCGGTGCCGCCCAGCGTCGTGTCAAAGCGGGTGATATCGAGCCTGATCTGGTATTTGGCATGCTGCCCGACGTTGTCATCCATGGTCGAGACCGCAGCGCCGCCAAGCAGCGGCGGCAGGTCATTGGCCAGCACCCGCGGGATGGCCGACTTCAATGATTCGGCCCAATGCCGCGTGTCATGCACTGCCACGCTATTGGGGCCATTACGCACGACGAGCTCATTGCGGTTGACCGCCTCGGGCAAGGTAATGGCCGCAATCTGGACCGACAAGCCGCTGCTGCCTGCCACCGGCTGCGCCGGCGGCGTATCGCCGATCAGTGTGTAAAAGTGCTCTTGCGGCGTGCTGCAGGCAGCAAGCATCATCGTGGCCAGAATGGCAGGGGCAATGGCGCGCATCACGGTTTTTCCTCGGTTTTGCCGCGTATCAGCGATTCGGGGTGGCGTTCCAGGTAGTCGGTCAGGCCGCGCAGGGAATCGGCCGCCCGGCCAATGTCGCGCAAGGAGGCACGCAAGTCTTGCTGCAATGGTGCGTCGGACTTGAGCAATTCCTCGCCGGCTTCCATGGTCTTCCTGGCCTGGACCAGGGTTTCCTTGGCTTCGGGTGCCAGCTCGCCATTGACGCGCTTCATCAACTGGTCAGTCGTCTCCAGCGTTGAATTGAGCGACTTGATGGCTTTTTGCAGGTCGGCCGCCATGTCGTTGATCGGGATATTGTCGATCTTGCGCGAGATGTGCAGCAGCGTGGTTTGCAATTCTTCCAGCGTGCCCGGCACGGTGGCCAACACGATGGGCTTCTTGTTCCAGTCGATCTTCGACGTCGGCGCTTCAGGGAAGAAGTCGAGCGCGACGTAGAGCGAACCCGTGATCAGGCTGCCGCTCTTCAATTGCGCACGCAAGCCGTGCGCCACCAGTTGGTCCAGCACTTCGCGGTCGGCCGCCTCGCTATGGTCGGGCCGGTCGGCACCGGCGCGATAATGGGCACGCAGGCGTTCGGGGTAGATGTTGACCTCGACCGGGAAATTGAAGATCTTGTTCTGCTTGTCGTATTCCAGACCGATGGAAGCCACTTCACCGATGACGATACCGCGGAAATCGACCGGGGCGCCCGGCGTCAGGCCGCGCACGGTTTCATTGAAGTAGAGCAGCATCTTGCGCACTTCGGTATCGGCATGCTTCATCGCCGCATCGCGGTCGCCATAGAGCGTAAACGGCGCATTTTCATTGGCCGCCGGTGCAACGGGCAGGTCCGGCGGCGCCTGGAAGGTGATGCCGCCCACGATCATGGAAGCCAGCGACTCGGTCTGCACCTTGACGCCCGAAGCATCGAGGCTGACTTCCACACCCGATGCGTTCCAGAAGCGCGTGTTGTTGGTCACGTACTGGTCGTACGGTGCATTGATGAAGATGTGGATGCCCACACCCTTGCCATCCTTGTCCAGTTCGTAGGACACGACCTGGCCGACTTCGATCTGGCGGAAATAGATGGTCGAGCCGACGTCAAGCGAACCGAGCCGTGCGGCATGCAGCACGAAACGCCGGCCCGGCAGGTCGCCCGTGATCTGCGGGGCGTTGTCGAGGCCGACGAATTCGTCGCGATCCTCTTCCGACTTGCCGATATCGACCCCGATGTAGGAACCCGAGAGCAGCGTGGACAGGCCGGATATGCCGCCGGCACCGATGCGCGGCTTGACCACCCAGAAATGCGTGTCGTCACGCAGGAAGCCTTCCGTGCCCTTGGCCAGCTGCGCCGTCACGATGACGTGCGAGCGGTCCTTGGACAAGGCGATGGCCTTGACGTCGCCGATGTCGACGTCCTTGTATTTGATCTTGGTCTTGCCCGCTTCCAGGCCTTCGGCGCTCTTGAAGGTGATGTTGATGGTAGGGCCGCGGCTGGTGATGGTGTGGATCAGAATCCAGCCCCCCACCACCGCCGCAATCACGGGAATGATCCAGACCAGCCAGGGCGCGGTATGCCAGCGCGAGGCAACCACCGCCTCCGGGATGGCCGAGGGCGTTGGTGTTGCGGATGGGGCCGGTGGCGTCTCTGGCAGTGGCGCCGGCGCCGAATCCTGATCTTCAGGCGGTTTGCTGTTGTCTGTCATCGTGCACGCTGCTTGTCGTTTTTCACAAAATCCCAGATGTAGCGGGGGTCGAAACTATTGGCGGCCAAAAGCGTCAGGACCACGACGGCGCCGAAGGCCACGGCGCCCGGGCCGATCTGGACCAGGGCGAATGATTTGAACTGCACCAGCGCCACCAGCAGCGTCGCCACATAAATGTCGAGCATGGACCAGCGGCCCACGAGATCGACGAAGCGGTAAAGCGCGGCACGCTGGTGCGGTTGCCAGTTGGATTTGCGCTGCACCGAAATTGCCAGCACGGTCAACGCGACCAGCTTGAGCAAGGGGATCACGATACTGGCGAAAAACACCAAGAGCGCCAGTGGCCAGTTGCCGTTCAGCCAGAGGTAGACGATGCCGCTCATGATGGTGTCGCTCTGCGGCAGCGAAAACAATTCGCTCGTCACCATGATGGGCAGCATGTTGGCCGGAATGTAGAGGATATAGGCCGCCATGAGGAACGCCCAGGTGCGCTTGATGCTGTCGGGCTTGCGCGCATGGAGCGTGGAACCGCAGCGCGGGCAGCACACGGCCTGGCGCGCGTCCACATTCTGTTTCGGCGCAGCCGACAAGAGACCGCATGCGTGGCACGACAGCAAACCGCTCTGGGCGGCGGTGAGGCCATCGCGCGCGGCGACCACGGCGGCTGCGGAATATTTCTTCATGCCTGCTCCGGCCCTTGCGGCTCGACGAAGGCCCAGACATCGCGCGGGTTGAACGATTGCGCCAGTGCAGAAAACATGATCATCAAGGCCGCCGCCGCCCAGAGTGCAATACCAGGCGTGACGGTGGCAACCGCTGCCAGCTTGACCACCGCCACCAGCACGCCCAGCATCAGCACTTCAATCATGCCCCAAGGGTGCATGGTCTGTATCAGACGAAACACGGTTTTGAAACCTGGTGCGCGCCGGCCGAAACGCAGCGGCAATAGCAGGTAGAGATAGCACATAATCTCGGCGCCCGGCACCAGGATGGTTGTGAAGAACACCAGCGCCGCCAATGGCAGCAAATCTTCATGGTAGAGCGCCAGCACCGCGCCATAGAGCGTGGAGCTGTTGTCGGTACCGTTCAAGACCAGGTCGAGCAAGGGAAAGAAGTTGGCCAACAGATAAAGCACCAGGCCGCACATGGCAAAGGCCAGCGTACGGTCCAGTCCATGGGGCGTGTGGTGATAGAGTTCGCTTTTGCAGCGTTGGCACAGCGCGACCCCGCGCGGCGGCAGGATGACTTCCTGCTGCAACAGGTCGCACTCGGGGCAGGCGATATAGGCCCCGGTGGCTTGCCCAGCTTGAACCCCACTAGCTGTCTGAGTCATTGTCCATTTTGGTCGAGACGAAGCATGGGCGATTATACTGACAAACGCCCGTCGAAACGACAAATTGCGGGGTGTGGCGCGTCCGGCGCCTACTTGGCAAATTGGCCTACGCGGGCGGCCATTGGTTTGGCCAGCAAGCGCTGATAAGCCGCCAGATAGCTGCGCGTCATGGCCAGCACGCCGTTGCCTGCCGCAAACTCGCGCGCAGCAGCAATCCGGGGAGCATAGGCTTGCGGATGTTGCAATGCATCGCGCATGGCGTCAGCCCAGCTTGCGGGGTCATGGTTTGCGATCAGGCGGCCGCGTTCGTCCCGCCCCATCAATTCGGGCAAGCCGCCAACCGCTGCAGCGATCACAGGCACCGACAGGCTCATGGCATCGAGCACGGTCGAACCCAGCCCCTCTTCGCGCGAAGGGAAGCAAAACAGGTCCATGGCAGCAATCCAGGAACCGACCTGTTCCTGGAAGCCGGCAAAGTGGATGCGACCGTCGCCGCCGGCCTGGCGTTCAAATTCGGCCCGGTCCACGCCTTCACCCACCAGAAGCAGGCGCGCCTGGGGATAGTCGTTCAACAGGCGCTTGAAAGCGTCGATCAGCACGCTCTGCCCCTTGTGGTGGTCATGCAGGGCGCCAACATGACCAATGACAGGTCCCACTCCGGGACCACCCAGGCTGGACCGTATCCCTTGCACCAGCTTGGGATCGGCCTGCATGCCGGTGGAGGAACTGAGGATGGTCGTCACATCGCGCCCCACTTGCCGGGACAGCAGACGCGACACGTCTTGCGAGACCCCAAACAACTGCGCCGCCTGGGCGTAAACCTTGGCCGTGGTGCTGCTTGTAGAAACCGGATTGGGAATGCGGCGCGTAATGACGTAGGGCGTGCCGCGCAACTTGTGCTCGAGGAAGGCCCAATAAGCCCCGCGCGCTTCATGCACGTGGATCAAGTCTGAGACAGGTGGGGAAACATGCCCAAGCAGGGGATGGGCAACTTCGCGCACAGCCACGCCAAGCGCAGCGACGCGCCTGGCCAGTTCAGATTTATTGCGGCAGATCAACACCTGGGACACACCCTGCGTAGCCAATCCTTCAATCAGGTTGTATGTCTGGCGTTCTCCGCCGCGAAAGCCGCGTGCAAAGTTGACGTGCGTTATCCTCATCCCATTCCTAATAGTTCATTTGGCCGGACTGGTCCGGCCAAACGCATTTTTTATTGGACGCTCTAGCGTCTTAAATGTAACCGAATCGGTTTAATTGTGCTGGGCACCGTCCTGATGGTGCTCCCAGCCGCCGTCGCGGCCCCAACCGTGGTGCCCATCCTGCCCCTCCTGCCCCTCCTGCCCTTCATGGCCATCGTACCCGCGGTCATGGCCCCAGCCATGTTCGTGGCCAAAACCATGATGGTGGTGCATGAAAGCGGCAGCCATCTGGTCAAACGTCTTGCGCTGGTCCGGCGACAACACTTCCTGGAACTTGGCGGTGGCATCGGCAATGGTGGCAAGGCGCTTGGCATGCTCGGCGGCCATGTCGGCATTCATGCGGGCGATGCTGGCGGCATCGCTCTTGTATTCAGGGTGGTTGGCCGGCGGCGTCACGGCCGTTTGCAAGGCGCTGGTGTAAGCTTGGAATGCTCCCTGCTGTGAAGGCTTGATCTCAAGACGCTCGGCCATGCGGTCGCTCATGTGCTTGAACATTTCCTGGCGATGCTTTTCCATCTCGGCCTTGCGCTCCGGCGAGACTTTCATCGCGGGGCTGTTATCGGCGGCAACTGCCGATACTGCCAGGGCGGCACCGGACACGGCCAAAAACGCGGCGAGGGTCACATTGCGTGCGGCGATGTTGAACAATTTCACGATACTTCCTTTCACAGTAGCTAACAGTGAAACTGATTAAACATCAGCGGCGTTAACCTTACATTGCTTGCCCCGCCCGAATTGTTAATGGAGGGTAAATGTTTGTAAGAAAGCGGCCCGGCCCTACCTTTGGAGGCAGGACAAGGCTATCCTCTCAACTGTAAAAACAGGTAATGCCATGGAAAAAACGATACTAATCGTCGATGATGACGCCGAATTGCGGCAATTGCTGCATGAATATTTCACCGAGCGCGGCTATGCGGTGCTGTTGGCCGATGGTGGCGGGCAAATGTGGGAACAGTTGAAGGACAATGACGTCGAGCTCGTCATCCTGGACTTGATGTTGCCCGGCGAAGACGGTTTGAGCCTGTGCCGCCAATTGTCGACCCAGTCTTCCATTCCCATCCTGATGCTGACGGCACGTGGCGACGAGATGGACCGCATCGTCGGCCTGGAAATGGGTGCCGACGACTACCTGCACAAACCCTTCATTCCGCGCGAATTGCTGGCGCGCGTCAAGAATATCCTGCGCCGTACCGGCGAGGGCCAGAGCGAGCAGCGCAATGCACGCGCGCTGCATTTTTCGGGCTGGACGCTGGACGTCGATGCACGCCACCTGGTCGATTCGGCCGGCGTGATCGTGTCCCTGCCGGCGGGTGAATTCCGCATCCTGAAAACGCTGGCGGAAAACCCTAACCGCGTGCTCACGCGCGACCAGTTGCTCGACGTTTCTTCGGGCCGTGAAGCCGGGCCGTTCGACCGCACCATCGATGTGATGATCAGCCGCCTGCGCCGCCGCCTGCGCGACGACGGTGGCGATGCGGCGCTGATCAAGACCATACGCAGCGAAGGCTATCTGCTGGCCACCAAGGTCGAACGCCGCGCATGAAGTTCCTGCCGCGCACGCTGTTCGGGCAGCTCGTGCTCTCGCTCTGCCTGGGCCTGCTCGCAGCCCAGGCAGTGGGCATCTGGCTGACCTTGAGCGACCGCGCGCGCTTTGGCGACGGCTTGCTCGGCGCTTTCGCGGCACAGCGTATTGCCGGCGTCATCACCATTCTCGACGAAGCCGACCCAGGCGACCGTGCCCGCTTGGTGCACGCCCTGAATGTGCCGCCAACCCACGTCAGCCTGAGCAACACCTGGGACCCATCCAGCGACGATGGCGAAGTGGCGCGCTCCTTCATCGAACATGTGCAGCAGCAACTGGACAAGCCCGTGACGCTGCAAGTCACGTCGATCAAACGGGCAGAGCCGCGCCGGCGTGACGACGGCACCCTGCCGCCGCCCGGCGACGCAGCGCCACAAGGTGCCGCCCCGGGCGTATCGCCCCCGGTGGAGCAGCAACCGGCGTCCGCGCCGGCTGGCAGCGCCGCTGCAGCAAGCTCTTCTGCCGCCAATTCCTCAGTTGCGGCCATATCGGCGGCCAGCAACACTGACCGGCGCAGCAACCGCCACGCCCGCCTTTCGCAACCGGTGGTCTTCGTGACAGGGCAGGCCCGGCTATCGGACGGCACGATCGTGCAGTTCCGCCACAGCCTGCCCGAGCCGGGCATAGACGGACCGATCCGCTTGCTGGGCCTCCTGGTCTTTCTCGGCCTGTCGGTCGCCCTGCTCTCGGCATGGGCCGTGCGGCGCCTCACGCAACCGCTGGCTTCGCTGGCCGAAGCGGCCACCGGCCTGGCGCAAAACCTGGACCGCCCGCCGCTGCCGGAGAATGGCCCGCGCGAAGTGGCGCTGGCAGCGCGCGCCTTCAACGCCATGCAGCGCGACTTCAAGCGCACTCTCGACACCCGCGCCCAGGCATTGGCCGCCGTTTCACATGACTTGCGCATGCCCATCACCCGCCTGCGCCTGCGCCTGGAACGCCTGGACGAAGGCGAGTTGCGCGACAAGATGGATGGCGACCTGACCGAGATGGACACCATGATCGGCAATACGCTGGAATACTTGCGTGCCGGCTCCATCATCGAAAAAGCCTGCAAGATCGACCTGGAAGCCTTGATTGAGAGCATCACCGAAGACATCACCGCGCTCGGCGCCACGGTACGCCAGCACGTGCAAAATGGCGCTCTGGTCACAGCCCGACCACTGGCCCTGCGCCGTTGCCTGACCAACCTGATGGATAATGCGCGGCGCTATGGTGGCGGCACGGTCGAAGTTTCCACAGTGGAACAAGGTAAGTTCCTCCTGATTATCGTTGAAGACCGCGGACCGGGCATTCCACCGTCCGAGCTTGAGCGCGTGTTCGAACCCTATGTCAGGGTGGAAGTTTCGCGTGCCAGGCACACCGGCGGCACTGGTCTGGGTCTGGCCATCGCCCGGACGATTGCACGTTCGCATGGCGGCGAAGTAACACTGGAAAACCGTCCTGGCGGCGGCACCAAGGCAACGCTCAGTCTGCCGATGCACGCCTGATGCCTATTGATTGACTCACAGAAGAAAAAATACCATCATGCCTCACCATTACAAGTCATCTGCTGAGACTGCCTGACAGAATTGTCAGTTTGTGGTCAGCATCCTGACTAGGGCCTGTTGACATTTAATTTGGGAGATGCGTTCAAGCCAGAATGCGTGCTGGCAAGGCGCGCGGCTTGCGAAGGCTGGTGCCTTCGCAAGCCGTGCAACGCGGCCAGCGCGCATTCTG
>Ga0134128_10000210_pt1 | contig 83060 bp, 111 predicted proteins | sample KB31754_FD_96462 | JGI IMG/M metagenome (GOLD analysis project Ga0134128, IMG submission 96462) | Terrestrial soil microbial communities with excess Nitrogen fertilizer from Kellogg Biological Station, Michigan, USA - KB3-175-4 | ecosystem: Environmental > Terrestrial > Soil > Unclassified ... | reverse complement strand
GAAAGGCAAGTAGAGTATGATCAAGAGGATTTCGCTCAAGGCACTTTCAGTTTGATCTAGTGTGTCGTTTAGTTTCTTCCACCCTTTGACGAATTCGTTGCAGCATGCATCAAGACTCTTCAATGTCATTTGAAGAATGACTGCGATGGATGTTAACAGTAAAGACACAGGTAGGAATAAAATGGTTCGCCAGACGACGCCTTTTTGCCGTGCAACTAATGCTTTCATGAAAGCCTCAATAAGTAGGCACTAGAACAACATGATAGCCACAAATGTATTGCTGACCATAATAGTCAACGCAATAAGTGGGGACTTGTTGATAGATGTAGCGAGGATACTGATAGGCAGGATAGGAAGGGCCGTATGCGTAAGGGTACTGCGGGTAGCTTGGGTATGCAGGATACACGCGGAGATCAAAACGATCATGCCCACGCCAGCCATTGTGATAACCAATAGAAAGTCCGGGAGCTTGAATCCTGATGCCAAAATGAGAATGGGCAAATGCAGGAGTACAGACCGCAAGTGCAAGTACCAACCCGACCAGAAACTTCTTCATGCAAATCACCTTGGTTTAAAGAAATAGCCCGTGGTACTCGGGAGACGGGACCGCCCCAGTTCATCCGGTGGATTTAATGCATCATCCACTGGGTTCAACAAATTCAATGTCCCGTTGAGAGGCGTACTCGGGACCACAGTCCGTATCAGCAATCACGCAGCGAGTGCGAAATCCTGATCATTTACGCTATTTTCGTTAGCATTTAACGTTTGAAAGTTCAGATTTACCAGCGAGCTTTCAGTGCTGTAGCGAGTATTATCCTCAGTCCAACCCGTCGAATCCATTTCATCCCCATCAAAAGCTTACGCATATTGGTTATCAAGAAACGACCTTCTTCCAGAAGGCTCGTAAGCTTTTGGTGGAGATGGGGGGAATCGAACCCCCGTCCGCATTGCTGCCAAATATTACCTTTACGCTGTTTTACAACTTTAATTTATAGAGAATGATTGTCCTGATAAGTTTGCATCTTGTTTCTGTTAAGCAACCATGCTGAGCCTTTTGGATAAAGTTTCCTTCTTTCTGATTTTACTGCTCCTTCATCCAAATTTACCAATAAATTGTCATCATGGAGCACTTTCAATCCCAAAATATCAATCAGGCGGGATTCTAAATCGAATGCGCAATTTTCTGATAAATTTTCTGCTATTTTTACAACTTCTATTTCTGATCCTTTCTCTAAAACTTTAGACCTAATTTTTTTATGAGAATCGTTCCTATTAAGTTCATACGCGCGATTGTAAATACCTTTGCCGATGTAAAATGGTTCGAAGTTTAACCCCAAAACAGAAGCGCAAAACAAATGCTGAGGAGAATGCTGTATATTTATCTTTTTCAATGGATTTATGTGCGCATAAACGTAATGCTCTCCTGGAAAAACATTATGCTGATTGTAAATTAACAACATTTTTGAATATGCTTTTTCAAACGCTTTGTCCGCTACAACTTGCTTCCCTGACTTTATCCTCAACTCTTCCTTCAAATGAGTTAAGATTTTTACTCCTTTCCTAATAGAAGCGTAACTATTTTCATCTATTTCTAGGATCATACTATTTCTTAAAACAACACCTTTACTACCATTGAAAACTATTTAGCTTGACTCAACAAACTGGTCGCGTATTCAAACAACCAGACTTTAGGTACAATCATAATCTGCGCCGCGTCAAAAATGCTCCCAAGTGACGTTACGATACCTACAATCATGACTACCGTTGAAAATAGAATAACAAGTGCCCAAAGTATTCCCATTGGCATAACAGTAATGTCAAAATAACTAGGAGACTCGCTGGCTTCTTTTTCGGCCCGATACTTGCGCATGAAAACATGGATCAGTTGAGCGTAAATCAAACCAAACAGTATGGTCATTCCAATCGTCATGAAATCAGCGGTCAAATGCCAAACCAACAATTGATGCACTAATTCCGGCAACTGATTCGTGGCCCATGTACCAACTTGTTGAGTGGAGTGGATCACTGACAACAAAACCTGTGAAATCGCATTCTGCAAATTATCATTCATGCTGTGTTCTCCAGTGAGTAATTATACTATGAAACAGAAAAGATAACTTAACGGAAGCTAAATCATTATGCCCCATTAATTTCTTGTACCAGCAGTTTTGCTATTTCGACCGTAACCTGTTCAACAAGAAAAGAAGAGGGCATATTCATCATTGCTTCATTGCTAATAGCATAGCCTGCTCTTTGATCTCCCCAACGCACTTCTAGATGCGTACAATTTCGTATTTGGTCTATCTTTTCGCTGACTTCCAACAAATGCAGCACCTGTGAATGTAAAATAGTATCTGCAACCATTTCATCATCTGGTGCAAACCGAACCAGTTTGTCTTTTTCGATTGAAGCAATTTTGACTGTAGAAGTCTTTTGTGAAAGAGCAATCGTTTTAGGCTCCAGAAGAAAATTGTTATCCCCCAGAACACATTCAACCTTACGCAAGACTTCTAAGTCCTTTTTGTGCCTCTTGGCCAGAAAGTCGTTCAAACCATTCGACATATCCAACGCCTCTTTATAGCGTTGGGCTTCCTCTTGTAACTTTCGCTTCTGATTACGACCAAAACGTTTGCTCATATTCACACCATTGACCAATCATTGTAGATATTATACACGAATTTTACTCAAAAAGAAGCCACCCTGCCTACTGGAACAGGGTGGCTTCAATTCGGCCGCATCATGCAGCCAAAGCGATCTCGGCTTCCTTCCAGGCCTGCTGCTTCAGCAGACTACCGGCACCCATCATACCATTGCTCATGCGATAGTCAGCGACGCGGGTAGCCTTGTGATCGACATCATACGTCACAGCATTCAGAGCACCCCACAGAGTACCTGCGGAACCAACTTTCTGAGCACCCGGAGCGTTGAACAGAGACTGTTCCATACGGGCCAAGAAACGGTTCTTGATAAGTTCAGAACTGTTGGGGTTGACCTTGTACAGCCGCGTCAGGAAGTCAATCACTTCAGCCTTGCTGACCTGACGTTCCTGCATCTTGCTTGCAGTTTCGCAGAAGTTCTGCCAACGATTTTCCACATCCAGCTGTTTCTTGACGGCTGCGTGATCAAAGTTAGCCGTATGGTAAACACGCACAACGTTGTTGCCAATACCGCCACTCGCGGTCGCCAGCTCCAGCGTGTTGTTGCAAACCACGCGGACAGCCGTCAGACGAGCTTGCGTGCTCATGGAACCATCGAAAGACGTGGCAAGCAAGAGATACAGGTTGGTGGTGTCATCACCCTTCAGCGCGACAGTCTTCTTGCAATTGGCCAACGCCCAGACACGCTTACCACCAAACAGGCAACCAGCCGTTTCCATTTCAAAACCGAAGTCACTGATCAGGTCACGGTAGAACTCCAGGACTTCCTTCGGCTGCACGATCTTGTAACCATCAGCTACCATACCCAAAAAGGCATGCGTATCCGAGCGATACAGAGCCTTGCGGTTCGGAATGCTGACCGTGTCTTTACCAGCCGTATAGCGCAGAGCAGCACGCTTGGCTTCCCAATTGTGGCCACCTTGTTCTGCCCAAACTTCGAGCGGAGCTCCTGGGGTCAACTTCTGGCCCAACGTGTGCCACGGCACTTCATTGATGTACGCGACGTTGGCCTTGCCATTGCTCATGTCGATTTCAGCAGTCATTTCAATTCTCCTCAGTAGTGTGATTGCGTTTCAGCAAAACTATTATAACGCATTTCACTTGAAGTTTACTTAACGGATGTTAAATGCCGTTTAGCAAGAAATTTCTTAGCCATCTTCTGAATTTGTGGAGGCACATAATCAGACTGCATGGGGCTGGATTCAAGCTTCTCAATTGCTTCTGCTAGTGTATAGCCCTCTTGCATTTTCTCGACCTCATTCAGAAGATCCCAGAATTCAGCAGGAGTGTACTCACCTATAGCAGAAACCATTCCTTTTGACTGTAATTTACGCCATTCGACTATCTGTTCATGAGTGATCATATAGTTCTCCAGTAATTAAGGGCAGCAGACAGTGTAAGTGCCATCAGCATTGTCCTTGATTTCGCCAGGATTGCAATAGCCCCAGTCATAGCCTTCTGTTTCCAGACGACGAGCCAAGAACCGTGCGACTTCCTGCGCAACCAGCGCGGCTTCTGGGTCGTCGTAGGTCCGCCAGCAGACTTTGCATCCGCCGCGATAAGCAACGGGTTCAGGATAGTTTTCATGCGTGAAAGGCATTTCAATTCTCCTCAGTAGTTTGAATTACGTTTCAGCAAGAATAGTATAACGTGCTTTGCTGAAAATAACTTAACGGATGTTAAATGACATTTGACTTAAAGTATGCAACCCGTTATTTCAACACAGTTGTTGGATACCACGACAACTTCAGATTCTGATCGTCCATCGGTATAGAACAAGATGTCAGACTTGTTCACTCTTCCTGAAAGAACCATCGGTGTGATGCCTTCCCGCTGGAAACGTTGTGCAAACCAAATGGCTTTTTCTTTATCCAGAGTCCACGACAGACCTTGTTGATTGTGGTCAAGGCAACCCCGATATACTTCAACGGTTTTTGGTAGAAGTTGATAGCGGAGATAGTCATCTTCACTCATCAAGCAATCTTTCAACTCTGTATCTTTGACTTGGTTGATCAAGTCACCAATGACTTCTTGGTGCTGCCAAATGTTCTCTGAATCAATCCAGACGTCAGCAAACATTTGGGCTAGTCTTTCTTTTTCTAAGAAAGTCGACACGCACTCTAATGCTTCCCAACGATAGGGGCGCTCATGTATGTAGATGACTCTTTCCCAGTTGGATTCTTTTCTGGCTATTTCCAGTGCGTTTAACTTTTGTTTGTAACGCTCGTTGATCAGCGCATTCATAGCTGGCCAATAGGGCACTTCATAAACCAGCGGATGCTGAAGTGCTTTTCCAAAAGTCGGAAAATCAACCAGATAACGTTGCAACTCTGGATTGAGCTCTTCTTTACGGCTCAACAGTTCATTAAGATTGTCAACGTTCATATGATGCCTTAAAGTTGTTTGGTCGAATCGATATTAAAAAGACCGGCTGGCAGGGGAGGGCGCAGCCGGTCTCGCTTCCCCATGGTTAGCATACTATTATGCCACCAGGAGCTGCTCAGCCAGCTTCCATGCCCGTTCCTTGGTAACGTTTCCATACCCAATCATGGCTTGTTCTGCACGGGCACCTTCTGTACGACGTTTGCGGTGATCAATGTCGAAGCAAACAGCATTGAGTGCACCCCATAGTGTTCCCTTTGCAGAAGCCAATTGGCTGCCAGGTGCCTTGTTCAAGCTGTAATCCATTGCGTTCAAGAACCGCACCCGTTTGACGCCTTGCGTCGTTTCGTCAATTCCATATGCGTTTGCCAAGAATTCTATCGCTTGTCCATGCGACATTTTCTTTTCAACCATCTTCTCGGCCACTTTCTGGAATACCGCCCATCGCTTTTCAACGGCTAGTTGTTCCCTGACCTTCTCTGCATCGAATGACTGGCTGTGCATGACCTTGATCACATCTTTGGCTGAAATCTTCTCTTCAACCGCGACGTTCAAGCTGCTTTCGCTTGCCACCCTGATGTTGGTCAACTTGGCGTGAGTGGCCATACTTCCGTCAAAAGAAGTGGCCAGTAACAGGTACATGTTGTTCACGTCATCGCCGTCTAGCCGCATGACATTCTTGGTATTAGCAAGAGCCCATATCTTCTTGCCATTTGCGAATGAACCGGCAGCTTCCATTTCAAACCCAAAATTGGCAATCAAGTTCTCATAGAACTCAATCACTTCATGGGGTTGGACAACCTTATAGTTGTCTCCAACCGAGCCTAGGAATGCTCCAGTGTCCGACCGGAACAATGCTAGCCTACCGGGTACAACTGCTGTACCTTTGTTGTTGATGTAATGGAGTGTTGAAGCTTCCGCTCTCCAATCCAGCCCTGCTGCCTTGATTCGTTTTTCTAAAGATTGCTCTTTTGAAAATTCTGGCTGTTGCCATGGTGCCTGAAGCACATAGGTAACATTCCCGACAAGTGGTTTCTCGGGCAGTTCCTTCTTCACGTTTTCAACAGTTACGTTCATGACACTTTTTCCTTTCAGTAAAACCCCTGCGAGAAAAAAAGATACCGTAACTTTCATGTTGTAGCGTTAACCGTCGTTAAACCAACATTTTATCAACTTAGTATGCCTAAGTCATGCGTTGGTTGGGAAGTGTTGGCTCTAAACAGTTTTCGGCTGATTTGGACGTGCAAATTATTCTTTCTGACTAAGAAGATATTGATTAGAGATCGCCTTGAAGGACTTGTTTCCGTCTGTTGAAGACTTGAAAACAACTCCTTCCCGCTCTACATCGCCAAACAAACTTTTGCCTTCGGCCCTTTTCAAAATCTCGTCTATCTTGTTGCCCATGATGTTGTCTAACTGTATTTGGCCAAGCAGGGGCACAGACTTGATCCGAACTCCATCCAACTGCATCAACTCAATTAAAGCGTCACGATCATCCCAATTGTACTTCCCGTTCGCAAATTTAGAAAAAATGTCAAACGCGAAGAAGGTGGCTCTATCCAATTTGTAAGGATTACCTTGAATACCGGGGCCGCATAGCTCGCCTTGGATTGCAAACGGTGCTCCCTGAGGACGTATGTTAGCGACTAACCAATTCAATAGACCACTATCATGGGCCATGCGAACATACATATTACCGTTATTCGCGGCATCATCAATCTTCAAAGACATGTTACGTGACCCGACTCCGAGGGTTCCGTGTTCATCAATCCATACGCTCATGGAAGTACCATCCATCTTTTCTTCCATGACGTATTCACCCGTCAATTCAGAGGGGTCAATGTTCTGCACACGTTCTTGATCAGTCTTCTGCAGCCAGCCTGGCCAAGAACCAGCAATTTGCCCAGCCAATTCTGGCGGAGGAGGCGGATCATACTTCCAGATTCCCAACGTCTCTGCCATATCGTCAGAATTAAACAATGTTTCGCGGCTGTATGGATCAAAAGCAGAAAAAGGTAATGCCAGTCCTTGGGATAGCTGCCCACGCAAACGGATTGTTTTCAATCGCGCGCCAAATTCGCCATTGTAAAATGTTTTGCCTTGCTTTTCAGTCAGAAACTTAAAAGGCTTATCATCAGGCACAACGCTGTCAATTTCAATAAAAACACATTTGTCGCCAACGTTGAATTCACCTTTCTTGACTACCACTTTCCAACCATCAACAGTAGCGCATTCAATAGTATCCGCTTTTGGAATAGGATTCAATGCGGTAATTATACGAATGGTTACCAGTTTACGTTCAGTCATTTGGCTTATACCTAGTTGGAAAATCAAGCGTCTGCAGCATGTTAGTTGCAATATCACCATATCTACCAAAGAAAACGGTCGCTCCTTTTGGGATGACGACTTTTATAGTCATGCAATAGCTAACACTGGCAGGCTTTTTAGAGTATACATGAAAAGCCGCACCAAAAACATTTTCACTGGTTGGACGCAGTTTCCTTTTCTTGTAGAGAGTGTTTGGAAGATACTTAAAATTATACTGATGAAGAGCGTGTCCGTTGAGATAAATTAATTTATACGCAGATATGCTTTCTGATAAAGTAACAGGAACGCAAACTCCCTTCCTTCCCACCAATACCTTTTCATGTCTTGGTCTGTCAATTATAAGACACATATCAATATCCTCAAATTTCAAAAATAGTGGTATCCAAAGCTTCTTCATCCCACTTAGTAGCCAACTCTTCGCATCCCTTGTATCCACGCGGATTAGATACCATTCTAACGCCGTTCAACTCAAAATTCACGGGCACATGAGTATGCCCGAACGCCCAAGTATGAACTAATCTGGAATCAATCAATTCATCCATGTCTGCGCATACAAATCCGGAGTTGAAATCATGTTCTGGGTCGCAACTAGCATGAGGAGCATGGTGTGTAACAACAAGGACTTTTCGTGGATTTTTTATCTTTGAATTCTTTTCCAACACTTCTCGAATAAATTGGAAGTGACGATTATGCACACCAACCCATTCATAATGATCTTTCTTGAAGTCATGAATATAAGTGAAATCTGGCGTCATGTACCTGCTAATCTTTTCGACTTCCAAAGGATTACCATGTAAACAATCTGTCCAAAGAGTAGCTCCAACCACCAGCACGTCATCGATGACTACTGATCCAGGATTCAAATAATGAAAATTGCGATGATTGTTTTGAAAAACATTCCAAAACTCATCAACTTCTTTTAAACGGGAACCCCAAAAGTCGTGGTTGCCAGGAATGAACACAACATACTTGAATTGTTCACAAAGTTCGCGTATGATGCCTTCGTAAGTTTGACCTACAGTGCCCCAATCGCCAGCAATGACTAGAGTGTCTTCAAAATCCGTTGATGACTGATGGATGTGTACTCTTTCAAAATCATTGTGCACATCTGACCAAAGGCGAAACCTCACTTTGGTTCCTTATCTTCCGTAATGCGGTGAGATGTTGAAGGCTCGCCACGCCATGGCGACGTATCCAGATTCGGCAAGAGTTCCTTAACAATTTCTGCGTACTTCACACGGCCTTCGCTAATAACGCGAACCAAGTTGATGCCAGCAGCGTGATGCCCTTCCGGAGCCATCTTGATCAGGATTTGGCGTGCATTGTCTTCGGCCACCTTAGCAGCTTGCAGAGCAGCAGAGGCCTTTTTCCAAACTTCAGCCGCAGCTTCCCAAGCAAGATCATCAAACTTTTTCATTTCTTGTTTCCTTGTGTTTGCAGTTGGTGCAGACATACGCAAATGGATGATTTTTAGCAAGAATCCAACCGTCGCGCCCTATGAGCTTGTACTCACCCAGAGCGTTGCAATACTTGCATTTGATTTCAAGGCCCATAGTTAAATCAAGGCACAGTCAATTGACTTAATATAACAAGCAAGAAAAGGAAAAATAAGAAAGCTCCGATCCGAGGCCATACTTCTATATCAACCCCTTTGCTTTTCTTCGCTATAAATTCAATTGCAATTGCCGGAACCAGCAAGAAAACAAAGAGCTGGCCCCAAAGCAGAAATACTGCAAGAATAGTTGCTAACCCTGATTCCGGCTTGAAATCACCATTAAGCATATCAGCCATAATGATGAATGCAGAAAAAACCCACGTTATAGTGTTTGCCCAACGGTAAGACCAATATAGGTCTTTGTATTTCAAATCCTTATTAAGATTCATGATGATACACCCCAGCGTTAGTTAGTAAAACCACAAGCAGAGCGACTGCGACTGCAATAACGCTATTGACAACCGTATCAAGCATGGTTGGCCCAATTAAAGAAACACCAGCCAACCCAAGAAAAAATACAAAACCAATAGTGTTTGCAGTTCGCTTAAACATTTCGCCCACCTAATAAATTACAACGCCGATAGTATAACCTGAAATGGCAGCGTTAAATTAACGGATGTTAAACAGCCATCAACGCAGAAAGCGAATTTGGCCACAACTTTGTTAAGATGGCTTCACATTTCTTGGCGATGATTTGAATTTCAGCTTGTGCATGCGAATCAAGACGCAATTGCAAGAAGTGCGCCCAGTTCCTGAGATTGCCGCCCATGTAAAAACGGGTCATCAAACTCTGTGGTAGGATAGCACGAGCTTGTTCACGGGCAATACCAACGGCTATCATGCGCTCATAAACTTCGACCAACATCAGACAGTTGTTCTTGTATGCTTCAGTCATAGATTGACTTTCGTCATAAGCAAATACACCATCGCTTCCTTGTTTGTTCTTTACGGCTTGTTTATGCCAGCTGGTAGGCACCCAAAAGTCCAAATCATCACTTGTGTAGCGACGGCTGATTTCATTGTAAGAGAAAGTGCGATGGCGGTGAATCTGACTGCGAATAAACAAAGGGCATTCGATCATCAGAGTTGCGTGCTGATATTCAAATGGTGTTAAATGCTCGTGCGCAGCCAAATAATGAATGAGCTTATCATCCTTTTGACTATCATATACAGTTTGATCGTTGTTGAAACTGACTCTTGCTGCCGTCGCCGGAAAGCGGTCCATTTCTGTTTCTACATAATTTTGTAGGGTAAGTGGATCCCTTACAATTTTTGTGGTTACTGAATGCGCGATAAGTTGTACTTGACATTCATCAATTGTTTTGAACATTTCCTCTAACCCTCAAAATTCAATGTATGGGTTGCCAACCTGAAACACCTTCAATCCCAAACGTCTCCACATCCTAAAACACCTTGGCCGGTCGTCGAATACCATTCTAGGCGAAAAGCCGTCTTCAATGATTTTATACAAAAGTTCTTCCTTGATTACATCATCTGGACGCTTGTCTCCTTCGGCTCTCTGATAATGATAGAAATCAATTGAACCTAGTTTATTTCGAAGCCAATTGTGAGTGTTTTCCTTACAAACTCCATCGCGCCCGCTAACAATTACAATTTCGTATCCTTGACGGTACAATCCATTTAATATATCAAAAATTTCCAAATCAAGGGAGTCTGTCATCACATGATCATAGTCATATGGGCCACGCGTAGTCATATGCGCCAACGTTCCATCAATATCGCAAAGGACAGCATCCTTACCATATACCGAATCCTTTATCAATAGCCGTTCTTTCTCGTGCTGAATAGCATGCAACTTCTCAAATTGTTGAGCAAGCACAGACAAGCCCACGCCGTTGGCGCGCGCGTTGTCGCGATCCACTGCGGTCTTCCAATCAACGGGGAAGAATTTGAAGTGAACATCATAGTCAAACTTCTTGAAAGTTTCAACCAAATGGTTGAAGTTCTTTGGCGAAAGGTTGGTGTCGCAGATGATAACATTCATGTCATGAGCAACGCAGTAGTCTATTTCTTGCTGCTGAAGCTCATTCACTTTCTTTTCACCCTTGGAACCAAACTTCTTCCAAGCCGCCCAGCTGAAAGGAACGCAAATATTTGCCCGCAAATCATCCCTACTGATGATCCACCAACGCGGATTTCTTTTCACGAAATCCGTCGCCCAAGTAGTCTTACCACTTGCACTCACGCCAACTGTAAAGATGGCGTGGCGACGCTGGCCAGCAAGCAGCTTCTCAGAAGGAGATTTCATCCACTCATCAGAGACGATTTCAATTGGTAGTTTGACAGCAGACATATCACTGTTCCTTAAAGTATTTGGCTAGCAATTCACGAGCCAAGATAGCTTCTCCATCAAGCAAACCCATTTGATAAGCATCATCGAAATTACCACCGCACCAATCTGTGATGCAATCATCTGGGCCCATATTTTCTTCTAATGTGGTAATACCAGCAAGTCTCTGCAAATCTTCTTTCATTTGTTGGTTCATCAGTGCACCTTTGGAATAGTCAAACCAAACGCCTTAATCAGTTCTGGATCCTTTTGGATGGCAGAGTCAATTCTAAAGGCGGTGTTTTGAAAAGCATTTTGCAAGTCATCGTGTGCCGCTGTGATCAGATCTTCCTTGTCAGTAGAATGCAAACGCATCCAGCATTCTTCAAATGTTAGAAAAAAGTCAGCAAGGCAAGCGTAAACATATTTCGCTGTTTCCGGAGACGCCATTTCTAAAGGACTGCTTTTGATAGGTTGTTCATCCATCTTGTTCTCCAAATTTTTCATTGACGATAGATCTTAGTTTGTATTCTTCACGATAAATGTTCTCCCAAAGCTTTTTCATGTTTCTTTCTGCTTTGGATTGATTGCTTTCATGCAAAGCCATTATGATCGGCATGTATTCTTTGCAATACTTAATAGCAAACAATGCTACTTCTTTCTTGTTGCTGCTGCCTGCGTTCTTTGCCTTGTTGTGGAAATCAACCGCTGAACCCATCAAGAAAGTAAGCTGTCCTACAACCTTTGCTTGAATTTCATACAGCTTTTTAGGATCGGCGCCCGCTGCTATCATGCTGTCTCGCAGATCATCTATCTTATCTTCGATGACCGCATCAGCAACATCGCGCTCTCTCAAATCAAGCAATCGATGACGATCAACATACCATTGAGTCTTAAATTTTACGCGGATTGAATTCAAACTTTTCAAATCAAGTAATTCAGCAACCCAGCCCTCTTCATTTTCTGCATGAGATTGGGCTTCTTTCAACTGATCCGTACTATGAAATGGAATGTAATCAATAACAGCTGGTCCTCCCACTTCGTCAAAGTTAAGGGGCAAATATTGCCCGCTAACAATGTTCCTCAAGGCCAAAAGGGTGATGGTTGGTTCTTCTCCATAGCTTAAAACAATCTCGCTATCCGGAGAAGTGAATTCAAAGATGGGCGTGTACCCTCTTACCAGCCAGTCCTTACACCACTCTAAAAGCATAGGAAAACTGCGAGTCACATATTCCTTTGCCAACTTCGCTACATCTGAATCAAAAGACTTCTTGGTCTTGAAGTCTAATTCTCCGCTTGGCAACAAAACAGGCGTGATCATGCTACCATCACGCTTCACGGTAAATGCTACGCCATGCCCAGAATTAATCTGATGCTCGATTTCTTTTTGATGCTCGGTCGTCATTTCATGAAAATTGAAGAATTTCTCGAACGGACGACACAAGCATCTGCCTGTTTTGTTATCAAACACAGAACCTCTACATTCCAATCCAAGCGGATGCTTCCACAATTCGACGTCATCAACCATATAGCAAACAATGGTAACATCGCGCGCAGGATCTTCCATGAATCGTACAGACTTCATGTCCTTCAATTGATCTTTCATGGCGAATAAGTTTAGCATGATGTTGTTACTCATTCAATGCAATATTGTTTGGATAAATGCGCCAAGCAGAAAGAACACTCCTGCAATAAAGCAAAGCATGGTAAAAAGAACAAGCGCGAATTGTATTAGTAATTTTACCATGACGCGAATGCCTCTGCAATAGTTGATTGCTGAATGCGTTCTTGCTTACGTTGTTCAGGAGTCTTATTAATAGTGGACTCCAACCTGTGGTAGAAATGCTTCTTGCGTTTCGTTATCCTATTTCTTGCTTGGCAGTAGTAATCGCCAATGGTTCCATATGCCGCTTCGGGTATCCCTAAATCTTTCTTCATCTGTTCAACTACAATTGTCCTAAACTTACGATAAGGCATTGTTTCTTCTAGATCTTTATATTTGTCATATGTTTGCACAGCAAGCTCAACTTTGTTCATACACCATCCTCAAAAATGACGCCTTATTATATACCCTTGTACTCAAAAAAGCTATGTTAGCAGATCAATGTCTGTAAATCTTTCCTCCAGGTTGGCAGTGTATTTTTGATAACGCTCCCAAGGCAATCCAAGGGTGTCTATCAATTTCCGAAATTCTTTCAAGCACTTATCAAAGTCGTTATATTGTTCCAACAACGAAGTGCGATTCCTGATCTTTACTTTAAACTCTTCACCCTTGCTAACTCTTTCAGCAACCCAACTTGCATAAGCTTGAGCGAAAGCAAGACTCTCTTCATATTGTTCATAATTCGCGAAACAATCAAAGAATCTAAATTCTATGGTGCCAAGCGCGTGATGAATGTTAGTATGATAATGTTTCATGTATGCAAAACGCAAACCTATGTTGTCTTGATCCTTGACCAAGTTCTTCCAACTAATTCTAGTTACAGCACAATAGCGGCATTCAATAGAATGACACTGGGTAGTTGTGTCTGGGTCAGCAAAGAACCATGGTATATAAGGTCGATTCTGCATATCCCGAACGATTGCATATTTCGTCAGCATGTCCATACCAGAAAGATGAACATGGCCACCACCCCCTGTTGATATACCATGATTCTTAGCAATCAACTCCGTCTTTTTTGCCCCGTACAAGATAACTTGAATGCTCTCCTTAGCATCAGGCCAAGAAGTCAATATTTTGGTAGGGATTTCAATACAATCCGGGTCGGTTCCAATTCTATATGTGTATCTTTTTGGAATAATTTTCTCGATTTCGCGCAATTTTTTGCAATCTTCTCTCCAATTATCCAATTGATCAACAGAATTGACTTTACGCTGAAAAGTTAATTCAACGCCTGCCTTGTATCTCCAAGGAGTGAGATAGTTGTTCATGCTGCCATTTCCTGTTCTGGCTGGGTTGATTCACCCAAAACTTTGATGAAACCACGCACATGGCTTGTTTTGCGCTTATAGCAATTGATGTTAACCCATTGGCCATGCGTCAAAGTATCCACTACCTCATCACCCTTCACAAGAATGTAATGACCCGTGATAACCAAAATGAACGGAGTATCACGTTCAGAGGGACGGCGAGCTTCTCTCATCCACTGTTTCAACGTGGGATAAGGATAATCCTTGCTATCGTAACGACCAATTCGAAGTGTCGTCTTGTAAGGTAGGTAATTAATGCCCAGCGCAGTCAATGAATAAGTCAACTGATGTACATACATTGGTCCCAAACGCTTACCATCTTTGGAAGCAAGCAGGGAACATTCATCAGTAGATTTACCAGAAAGAATGGACAACACGGTAGGGCCGCAGTATCCGTTAGAACCAAACGGCATGCTCATTTTCATGTTTTCTCCCAGTAGTGTTCAACTCGCTTATTATACTGGTTTCAAAAAAAGATAACTTAACCGAGGTTAAACGTCATCTTTAACAACTCTCCAGAAGAAAAAAGTACAAAAACCAACATTGTATCCGCAGAGTAGCGCAGTAAATACGTCAATGCTGCCAGGCTTAGAGCATAAACAACCGACTGCCAGCGCGGAAGAAATAGAAAGCATAAAACCTGAACATAGCACCCATTTTGTCTTAAATTTGCTCATCTTCATATCGTAACCTCGCGTTATTCAAAATATTAGTCAGCAGCTAAAAACTGCATGTGGTCGGACTTCACTTTCCGTTCCAAAGAATCCATCCAACTGCGATGAGTTTCTAAAGTAACAAAGTACAGTGACCCTTTGGTCAGATCAGGAATATCCCGCTCAAGATAGTAGTGTTTGTACAACCATTGCGCTATCAGTTGAGAGCGGGTCCAAGCGGCTTTCTCCTTGATCGGGTGCTTGCTGCAAACCCAAGTATATTGACACACGCCTTTAGTGCGTCTCTGATGAATCACTTGGCATATTGAATAAGGAAACATCGTTGAGCTATCTTTAACGCGATTGATCGTGACTTCAGCTATCATAATCTGCGTCTTAATGCTCTCGCCACGTCCTTCATGATAAATGGCTTTTGCTAAACAATTCGTTTCGTCTGATTCATGGATGGAAGCACTGACGAATTTTGGCTTCAATTTTGGAATTGAAAGGGAATGAGTTTGCATCTTAGCGGGCGGCATATGACCAACCGACAGTAAAAAGAAGCAACCAAGAATGTAAAATAACGTACAGAGTGGGGCCTTCATAAATTGGTCCTTTTAACAGATGATACGTTTTACCTGTGTGGTAAATACCTCTTTCTTAATTTTGGCCTGCTCGCTGTAAAGTTTAACTAGTCCGTATTCATTGCCCATCGCCTCGACTTCCCAAGGCATGTTCCAATAGATGCTTGTTTCATCATCTTGGAATTGCTGTTTCTTGAAGCGTGTACCGTTTGAATAATCTTTCAATTCATGTGTAACATATTGTTTTACATGAACAAATTCATGAACCAACCTTGTCATGAAACGGTAGTATAATAAGTTTTTTGGAGAATATAAAGTAATTTTGCAATGCTCGCTCCCTAACAACCGGTCTTCCTCAAAATATTCACAATATCCTAAGTCATTCTTGTCTGTAGCTACTTTCTTCCAGTCTTCCATGATGCCACAAAGAACGATGCTGACGCTAAGTTTTGAATGGATATGCTTTGGTATGTAGTTGTGGACATACCAATTTCCAAATCCTTTAGCGTGCTTTCTTTGCCAAGAAGTGCCGTTATAGACTACAAGACGCATAGAACCATTCTCCGTGCTGTCAGTTCTATTTAGTTCAGCGTCAAAATTTGTACCTCTTTTTGAATTCGGCGCGGATATCAGCCAAATCATTACTTTTAACGTAATTTAACGGTAGAAACCGTGGTTTTATGAACATTTCTTGGTCATTTACGGGAATGATACCAAGTTGTGTCACAAGTTCGTCCGGATGCTCTTCATTCCAAGCTAAAGCATATAAAGCTGTTTGCATCCAAAAAGACTGAAAACTTTCTTCCTGCTTGGGTTTGTTTGAACTTTTGTAGTCAAACACCGTTAGCAATCCATTGTAGTACGCAATCAAGTCCGCAGTCCCTGCTACCGCGTATTGTTTGCAAATTTGTTTGTATTCAACGGCTCTCACTAAATCTAATTTCGAAAGTTCTTTTTTGATGAGTCCAAATCTATACAGATCATCGGGCATCATCATTGGTTTTACAAGGTCGATATTACCAGTACAAACAAAGTCCTGGCATGCCGCATGTATCATGGTTCCTCTGTCACCTGCTATTCTTGTTATAGCTTCTGCCTTTTGGGCTCCGACCCGATCTACCCATGCTTCATACCAATCTGGAGAGTCACCTACAGATAGCACCGATGTCACCGAAGGATAAACCTTTCCCTGGCACTCGTAAACCCTACAAGGGTAGATAGCATCGTCAATTCTATGAATATGGTCTTGCGGTGGCTCTAATCGAATCTCAACCATATTTCATCAACAGATATCGCTTGACAAAGTCAGAACGCACAATATCCTCCAGTCCAAATGATACATGTCCTACTTCGTCCATTTTAGCAAGCGTCTGCACTGTTTCGCTGTAACCTGATACTGTTAAGTCAGACTGCTTGTCGTCTCCGCAAAGAATCAACCTAGAGTTTTCCCCCAACCTGGTGATTATTGTATCTAATTCCTTTTCCGACATGTTCTGAATTTCATCTAAGATAACAACTGCGTTATCAATCGTTAAACCACGAATGAAACTGGTCGTTAAAAATTCTATTGAACCATGCCCTGACAATATTCCATAAGCATCATCGCGTTTGCACAAGTCATTCACTATGTCTTGATAAGGGACTTGATACAGCGCAGCTTTTTCGGACAAATTACCCGGCATAAAACCGATATCACGTGTTTGAACCGCAGAACGTACAACCACAATCTTGTTTTGTTCTTTGCGCTCAAGCGCATGCAGTGCGAAAGAAAGTGCTAAAAATGTTTTACCAGTACCAGCAAACCCAGTCATCAATACATGGTTGCCCTCTTCCCAATGTATTGCTGCTTCCTTCTGATTGTGAGTTTTCAATGAGATTGTTCTAACTTCAAGCCCAAATAGATTGTTCTTCTGCGCGTTCTTCTTCTTCGGTTTGCTCATTAGAGACTGGCCTGTTCTTTGGTACTGTTATTGGTGGAAGTATTTTCTTCTTAGATTGAACTGGTCTCAATAGCTTACAGGACCCTCCTATAATTAGGAGAGCTGCTATCAATTCCGCCGCATGAAATAATAGATTCATCATCTTCTCCCATGACAGTCTCCTTTTGTAGTGCGTTGAACATGTAAATTATTTATTATTTGGCTCTAAAGGTGCAGGCTTCGGAATAATTCGCGCCCAATGCACTACAACAAAATCCTCAAATGCGTCTTGGTCTCTCTTATATTCATATTTGGAATCCGCCGACAACGCAGCATGCTTTGCTGTAGCAATTGCAACATCAGGGCGCACCCTGCAATACACGGGTTCGTTGTTTGGGCCAAATGGCTCAATCCACTCAACCCATTTAGCATTCTCAAATGATATCATGTCAGTTGTGGTGGTAATGATGATTCCCGCCTACTTTATTATGAATGTCTTTCAAAAGTTCGCGGAAGGATTGATCTGGCTTCCTCAACCCCATTCTAACGGTGTCACCAATCCCAAATGTTGATAGATGCACTTGCTTGTACTGCGGATTGTTAGTCTTGAATTCATCTAACTCACTCATCTTCATGTAGAGTTCTTTGATTTCACCCGTTTGTACATTTTCAAACTGATAAGTTGGCATGAATTACTCCTTCTTCTTATCAAACCATACAAATTCTTCTTTTTCTGACATTTTAAACGGAAGCGCATTTCCCCTAGAACGCAAATATACAAGTGCATCTTTCACGTCTTTCTTCATTAGCTTATCGAAATCCTTTACATTGTATTTGTATAATGCTATGGTTTTTTCGCGCTTCGTTGGTACGCAAGCGCATTCAATAATAGAACGGCAATTCTCGTCGCACTGGTTGAGTGCAAATTCAACTTGTTGCTTTTCAGTTAATTTCGTTACGGCCTTCATGATTTCTCCTAGAGTTTGCAGCTCTCGCATTCAACTTGTGGTACTTCGACTTCACCCGCGCCATCAAATGTATTGCAATAATAAAGCGTCGGGATGCCATACTTATAGCAGAACAACAAATGATTCAACATTTCTGACATAGGAATCTCGTTGTTTGGATAAAAAATGGGATTGTAAGAAGTGTTTACGCTGATGGCCTGATCGATCCATTTTTCCATTACTGCTACAATCTTCAAATATCCTTCCGGAGATTTCTGATCCCACAACAAGTCATACTTATTCTTCAATCTATAGATTTCAGGCACAACCTGTGCAACCACCCCATCCTTAGATTGCTTGACAGACACCAAAGCACGTGGTGGTTCAATTCCATTTGTGGCGTTGATCAAGAGAGAGTTTGTTTCCGAGGGCATGATGGCAGACAATGTTGAATTCCTAATTCCTGTGGTTTTTAGCTGTTGCCTCAACCCATCCCAATTGTAATTTACCGTACAATCAACCAAAATATCGACATCCTTTTTGTAAGTATCGAGCGCCACCAACCCTTCTGAATATTTGGTTTCCTTCCAAAGTTCGCATGGTCCTTTTTCAACAGCAAGATCAGCGGAAGCCTTGATCAAATGATAACTGAATCCTTCCATGATTACGTCAATTTTCTTCAATCCTTCTGTGGAAATGTCTTGATAGTTCAAGTCATTCTTGGCTAACCAATAGGCCAAGTTATTGATGCCAATACCCAATGTACGACGCTTGGTAGCCGACCTTTCAGCTGCTTTAACAGGATAAGATTGAAAGTCAATCAACTCATCTAAAGCACGCACTAATAATTCACATGGTTCCTTAAAATCATCTGGGGATTTGATTGCTGCCAAATTGACTGACCCAAGAATACAAAGCGCAATTTCCGCTTCAGGATCATCAATGCTTCGGAGCGGTTTCGAATGCAAAAGAATTTCCGTACACAGGTTGGACATCTTCACAGGCGCCACTTCAGGTTTAAATGCACCATGCGAATTAGCATGGTCAACATTCATCAAGTATACGCGACCTGTTCCTTTACGCTCTTGTATGAATTTTGAAAAAAGATCCAACGCTGGAATCTTCTTCTTGCGGATAGAAGTCTTGCGCTCTGCCTGTTCATACAACTGCTTGAATTCATCTTCGTTACGGAAAAAGGCTTCGTATAATTCGGGAACTTCGTTCGGGTCAAACAGCGTGATGTGCGAACCTGCAATCAATCGTTCATATGCCAAACGACTGAATTGAATTGCCCAATCAACATGACGCAATCTATTATCTTCAGTTCCTTTGTTGTTCTTCAACACCAATATGTCTTCAATTTCATAATGCCAAAACGGTGTGTACACTGTATTATGGGCCAAAATTAAATTAGTTGTATCGCCTGCGTAATAATTATTAGTTTCTTCAATAGTAAAATCTGCAAAATCTTCACTAAAATTCCCGTTGGAAACATTTATTACTTGTTCATATTTACCATTAGAAATAACAAAATCTCCAATTTTGATTTTTGAAGATGGAATATATTTTTCTATCCCATATTGCACAATTGCCATGGGATGCCAAGAAGATGTACATATAGAAGAAGAAGATGTAAAAATGCGAATTTGATCTTCTTTTTGCACAAAAGGTTTATGAGTTTGCAGTACTTTTCTAAAACAGTCCTTTTTATTTTTTATATCTCTGGATTTTATAAACTCCCCTCGTTTCACTTCCTTGATTTTTTTAATTGAACTTAAAAGCATTTTTAATTCTCCGAACTGATTCTTCGCACATAGAGTAGTCTAAAATTGTTTTATAAGAAAGCACTTCTTCTTTTGATATGCAGCAATATTGGCCTTTTTGAAAGTTATCTTTACTTGATGTAACTCTTAAGTTTTTATAAGAACCAATTTTCCAAGGACTTATACCATTTACGTACCCACCATATGTAGAAAACTTGTGGTCTAAAGAAAATGGTTTAGACGCCATTGATTTATGAAAATTAATTTGTCCTTCATTGTTTTCTACCAAATCTGCAAATCCTGCGACGGATAATCTTGTTACTAAATCAACAGCTTTACTATAAGATTGTAATGAACCATCTAACTCTATAATTCTATTCCATCCTATTCCTTTCATCATACATCCCATTATTCTGCCTTCTCTTTCGTCATTGAATTTTTTAACAAAATTTTTGTACTCTTTTCCTCGCTTGCTTTTCCAAGAGTCATAATTCCAATCTCCTGGTTTTGGATTTTTACTGATAGCTATAATATATTGTTCTACCCTTATTTTTGCTTCTTCTAATGTATATCCTTTTTTAAGGTAAAACTCTAATTGATGAGGAAACAACGTTCTTTTTTTACGTTTTTTTACATTTGATTGAATTGCTTCCTGGGCCTCTTTTACAGTCATTCCGTATCTAACAACATAATATTCTATAGACCAAGGAGAATTTTTACTTCTGTTTTTTTTCAGTTTTTCTTCTTCCAAAAAATATTCATTTCTGTAATTAAACTCATTACAATAAGTTTCTATTGTTTTTTTTTCATGCATCATCGTTAGATGACGGATTAACTGATTTACTTTTTTCCCACAAATTTTGCAAGTATGCATTTCTTTCTTCGTCATTTGCCATATACGCAAGTATATTTATAATTTCCTTTACTTGCACCCCATTGACAAATTTGTCTTCAATTTTGTACTGTACTCCTTGAAATTCAAAACCATCTAAAACTTCTACAAACGATCCTCCCTGCACGCAACCACTGCCTGCGCGAATATTTCCTTGGTGGCATGAACGAATAGCAGATTGCCACACGCGATAGAAAGGAATGACGCCTGTTGAATAGGCTTCACCATTTCTGATCTTGGAACCTACAGCACGAATTCGACCGCCATTGATGCCAATGCCTGCCCGGTTTGCTACATACAAACCCACTGCATGCGCGACGGCGAATATTGAATCAATAGAGTCATCAGCATCAATTAGCGTGCAAGACGAAAATTGGCGATTTGGCGTGCGCACACCAGCTAGAATGGGAGTTGGCAACGCTATCACAAAGTTGGAAAGAGCGTCATAAAAACGTTTCACCCAATGCAATCTTGTTTCTTTTGGATACTTATGAAAAAAGAAAGCTGAAATCAACATGTAAGCAAATTGTGGCGTCTCAAGCAATTGGTTCTTTATGCGGTTGCGAACCAAATATTTGCTCCTCCACATTTCCATGGCTGCATAGGTAAATTTGTTGTCTTTATTGTGATCAACCCATTTACCTATTTGATGCCACTCCTCTTCACTATACATAGTCAAAAGTTGTTTATCATAGAATCCTAAGTCAACCACTTTTTTGATGTGAGCCAAAAGGTCAGGAATCGGATCGCCATTGTATACTTCTTTTCTGACATGATGATTTACCAACCGCCCGGCAGCATATTGATAATTAGGAGCGTCTTCAGTTATTAATGAAGCTGCTGACTTGATGAGTGTTTCTTGAATATCAGTGGTTTTAATTTTGTTGTACAGTTTAAGATTTGCAGACATTTCTATTTCAGAAGGTGAAACCCCAGAAATACCTTCACACGCATTTATAACAACCTTGTGCATCTTCTCCAAATCAAGTTCTTCGGGTTCACCGTTTCTTTTAATTACTAGCATTATTGACCTTCTTTGTTATGATTAAACTTTTTTCCAAGCAGCGATATTTAATAACGCCTCGAGACCATCAAAAGTTCTGTTCTTCAAATCTAGTTTAGAACCGTGTAAGGCCATCTCATTCAAATCTTTGCCTTTGGTTCGGTTGCTCCATACTACCACTTTGCAGCCCTCTTTAACTTTCCTTTCCATCTGTTCGACAATCTGACGATTTCTAGGCTCTGCGTCGTACACTAGTACAAAATCTGAAAACATCGTGCGTAAAATTCCAGTATCGATATTAGAACCTAACATTGATGCTGCGTTGTCTAAGAAAAATGCATCCATCACGCCTTCAGTTACATACACTGTTTTGTTCAAGTCCAAATCTTTTGGTTTCCATAGCTTAGGGTAACCAGGATGACTTATGGTATAATATCGTTTGTGTTGCATTGGGTCTGCATCGGGCAATACACGCGCACTTATGCCAACTACATCGTTTCCTGCTGGATCGTAAAACGGAATGACGAGTCTGTGATGCTTAGACTCTGAAATGTATTTTTCAGGAAACACTTTCTTAACCAGTAAAGGAAAATCCGGAGTGTAGAAAATATGTTTCCATTTGTTTTCAGGTATTTTCCTTTGTTTCAAATAATGAATGAGTGCAGGTGATGTTAAGGAAGGAACCATCAAATCAAACAGACCGGATTTATCGACTGTTCTTGCTTTCACTGGCACTGGTGTAGCAAATACCTCTTCTACTTCTGTGATAGGTTTACCGTGTGAGTTTTCTTTGAATAATTCAAGCGCAAATTCGTCATACAAATAAGGATTTTGACGCTTCAGAAATTTGCGAAACGATGAAGAATAATTACAATTATGACAATACACAAACAGGTGTTGTGAATGCTGAAAAATATAACCTCTTGTCTTCAATTTGTTGTGCTGGCTGTCTCCGCAAATTGGGCACCTGAACACCGCCAAATAGGGATTATTCTTCCGCTGCTTGAACAGTTGAAGATGAGAGCCCAAAAGATTTGCGTACTTGCACTCAAGCCAGATCATGTTTATATCGTAATAGATAAAAGCTCAAAATCAACACTTGTTTTTATGTTCTATGATTTGATCTCGTTGCGTTTCAGCAATTGCTATCAACACATTGCTCATTGCTCGAATTTCATCAAGACTATCAGCCAACACTGCCATTTGCTTATTATGACTGCGAGACTGCCGTTCTCCCAGCATTGTAAAGAATGCTAATGATATTGACGCTTCAGCAGACAGGACAGTGTTAAGGCCACCCAAATCAGGATCAAGATTAAACAAAAAATGGCAAGCTACCCAAATCGCTACAACGCTTGCAAGAACCACTAAGAAGATTGAAGAACCACGAAATGCTGCATACGCCTTTGCTAAATCCATGGCAATTCCTCAGATCATCAATGCGCGCTGTGAAACATACTTGCAAAGATTCCGAGAATTGCCATAATCAACATGGCCCCTGTAAACCAAGCTGTTATTTTTACCGGGATCGAATTTTGCGCGTCACGCGCTGCTTGCGCAAATGTGTCCGTAATATCTTTGCGTAACTCTGCCACATCTGTTTTTGTTGCAACCCTGGCAAGTGCTTCGCGTAAGTCTGCAACAGCCGAATCAAGTTTTTCAATCTGTATATCATGACGGCGAGCAGTTTCTTCAACACTTTCAACACGGTATTCAAGATGTACAAGGTCAGAACTCTCATCGAACTTCTTTTTTTCTGTAGTATTGGTGCGTTTTGGCCTTGCCATTTTTTAATTCCTCTGTTTTTTATAAGATTTACAACGTGTTATTTATTTTCTTTTCCAGGATGGAAACAAATAGTTTCTCCTGTTATGACCGCAATCAAGCAGTCGTCTTTTACAGCGCAATCATTGTACTGTCCCTGCAATGACCCATACATTGGTAGCAACTCGGACGTAGGAGTAGCAGTAGACGCTGGCACAGGAAGTCCTGGGCAACGTTTCAACAACCTTGGATCAGTGCTTTTGACTAGATCCTGCGCGGATATTGTTGAGCTGGTTGGCTTCGTCGGCGAGTCCGTGCATCCCGGCAGCAGGCACAGTGCACTTGTACTGATCAGGGTTATCATGCACAATCTTTGTAATTGTTTGCGTAACATATTTTATCACCACATTTGCGTTTTGCGTTAATGCTTGGTCTAGCTGTGAAGATAGATCATGCTGTTTAGTTAACAGCTCGTCAATCTGTTTTTGGTATTCTGCGATGTCTTTCTTTTCTTGCTTTTGAGCTTGCTGTTGCGCTTGCAATGCAGCTCGGTCTCGTATATCATAACCAAATTTGTAACCTAGTCCTATCAATCCTACAATTATAGCTAAGATGAAAGCGAATTTAATCCAAAATGTTGAAAAGAATGATGTAATGCCAGTCGGAATCTTCATGTTTACTTCTCTGGGTGTTTAGATATTCTGTGAAATAGAGTTGCGTTGATCTTGTCTAGCAGCTGTTTGGCGTGTTCCATGTGTTGTTTAGGCGCGTTCTTGATCGCGTCCGTGCGATACGCATCTTCAAATCCGTGAGAAATGTCTTTAGCATCTAATGCATTCTGTTTCTGGATTTTCTTTTGTATGCCAGAAAACACCGGAGGATCGCCGTAAGCACCTGCAATATGGCCTGATCCTACATTATTGACAGCAATATCGTCTTCCTTGATAAAAAAATTGTTAATCGTCATTTTTGAATCTCCTGGGTTCATACTATTTAGGCATCTGGTAATAAATAGTTGAGAAACAAGAATGAACCAACAGATAACTGCAAATTGTGAATGGAACTTTTCCTATTTTTCGTTGCCGCCCCCGACACATGAATGCGAAATGCTGCCGGGGTACACCGTACTTACTTCAAAGCCCCCTTGTAAATTTCACCAATTGATGCAACGTTTGTTCTTTGGCTTCAAATGGAGGAAGGTGTGATAAGAGCCATCAAATTCCGCCACTGGACTTTAAAAGACCCTATGTCAGATGGCGTGCTTTTGAATCTACAATGGGATTATGACGATGGGTCTACAACGTGCGCTTCGCAACATATTCCTGCAGAACGCTTGAAAGGCGAAGAACGTCAACAAAAAGCCAAGACATGGCGTCGACTTAGAGCATGGCGAACTAGAGAATTAAGATTCGCTCTATATTGCGATGAAATTCAAATTGAGAACAGACTTTGGCCGGTTTCTGTAAATTGAAATAATTGATATTTTGATGATTTAAGCCAAAACCCAGTACATTATAGCTTCGCGAAAATACCAGAAAATTGACGGCAGTAAGGTATTGTTTTTATTGATTATTTTCTATATCATTTTCTGAAAAATCACGTATTTCACTTGCCCAACACAACTATCTGCACGGGTTGAAAATAGCCCATTATTTTGTGAAAATCAATATCGCTTAGTTCTTCTGATACCCACATTCCATCTATCCAAAGAGTGTCTGCTGGCCGATGCTTTCCAAAATATCTATCTCGCTTAACGTCACCCGCAGTTAACACTTCCGCCTTACAATTAAGAAAACGACTCAATTGATTGATCTCCCGTGCTTTATTGTGCACTATGATAATATCTTTTTGCGTGGCGTTTTCAAAAATGAATGTTGAATGCCCGCAACAACGTCCAAAAGACAAAGTTAAGACACGTTCGCGAGGCATCAATGGAGTGCTAATTGTTTTCCGATGTAACTTAATGGCTCCTTTCATAAATTTTGAAAGATCGCCATAAGGATTACTGACTTTGCTGTTCATATTTTCTATCTCGTATGCTTCTCAATTTTTCATCTTGTGTTAAAAGTAATGCTAATCGTTCCATTCTCTTGGAAAGCATTTCAAATTCGCGCTTTGCTTTCTCATATTTTCTTGCTTCAACCAAATATTCAGCTTGAAGCGATGTTACAATTTCTTTAGGCACTTTTTTAAATCCTGATTTTCGTAATAGGAACTCCCATATCATTGGCTGCTTGGTTGTATTTTCGATATTTTTCTAAAGCCTCATCCATTGCTTTAAGAGTTGCAAATCCATAGTCCTTGGCGGGATCAAACGATGGATGGTGCCATTCTCCGTACTCATTCAAATATTCATAATTTGGCCACCGTCGCCTGCGAACACCGTATCGGCCGTTCCTAAATTTTACGATCTTAGCTTTCATTCTACATACCTAAATATGTGGCCAGTTTCAATGGTCAGCCTATTGGCGGCTGTTCTAGCTGCCCATTCTATATAAACACGTTCTTGAGGTGCTACCTCTAAAGCAAGATCCCCCAATTCAAACACATATTGCATTTTCTTTAAAAGGTAAATTGATGTATCTGATGCTCCCATCCTTTTCAATTGGTCATATTCTATGACATAAGGATCATCACCAATTTCTCCCCAAACACCTGTTGCTCTGTAGTCTGCAAACACGCGATAGGTTTTTTTACGCTCTGCCATTTGTTCGTGCGCCTGTTGTTGTAGATCAAGTCCAATCGTCATAGTCTTTTCCTAATTTGAATGATGTCAATACCAAACCCAGTACTTTTATCAAGCTTTGACGCAATTTGAACAGCTTCTTTGGCTGTTGCACCATATGTCATAGCGCCCATTGCGTACTCGGCGCCACTACCAATTGCTATATACACATTGAGCATAGGAATGGGTCTCAAATAAGGCCATGTTAATCTGTAGCATTTGCCTTTAGGATTTATCACAATGATTTCTGTTCTTCCAGTGTCTTCATCGTAACATTCTTCAGGTAAGTCTGGGAGAGCATCACGAGGGGACCCCATCTTCAACCACTCTATTACTTCAATAACCAAGCTAGCGTCGCCGCATCCAGCCGCCCATCCTTCAGGAACTTTCGAAATCTTGTGCACAATTCTATCGCCGCCCATTCTACGATCGGCTGCAAGAGTGTATCCATCAAATGCTATGGTTGTCATGTTTTAAAATTCATTCGCTTTGGAATAATACAACAACATTACAATGTAAAGTAGGTTAGTAAGAACAACAAACAATCCGCCACTAAAACTCCAATACTGGCCCAAATGAGGATAATAGAACATGTTCCAGCATCCCCATAACAAGAAGAACAGCACGGAGAATTTGGATACTCCTGCTGTGTGTTTATGCTTATACAATACCCGGCAATGATTCAAAAGCATTGCACCGCCTAAGAATTCAAATAAACCATTTGTAAAATCTGGAGTCATAAAATAACCTTCGGCGAATTATAGCGAAGTCGTACTCAAAAATTAAATTGAATACGTCCAAGCTTTCTTTCCACAGTCCCATATCTTAAAGAGACCAAGTTCTTCCGCTCTTTCTGCTTCTGTTTGATCTTTTCTTGCATGTAATGCTTTTTTGGTGCATGATTGCTTTGATAGTATTTTTGAACCATCCCAATAGAAGTAATCAGGTTTTAGGTTTAATTTCAATTCAAAACCAAGTTTTCTGTAGAGATTTCCATTAGACCATCTATTGTCGGACCAACTCAAAACTTCGGTCCAATTATTTTCTTTCATTGCGTTCTTCAACAATTTGCTGGCCCCGCCTACAACAGAAATTCTATCGACGCAACAAAATCTGTTTAAGACAATATCTTTAGAATTGCGATGATGTAACCGAAAAGTCATGACTGCGACTATTTCGCCGTTATAAATTAACCCATAAACATATTGTCCAACAATTTTGATTCCTTGTATGTGATTGCGATTGATGAAATTCTTAGCAACATAGGGCATAAGTTTCACAAATTCACACTTGCGTGCTGGAATCTTCTGCGATGGTGAAAGCTTGGATTTCAGCAGATTTAGAATTTGATATTTGCGATTGAGCCACTCTGTTTCAAATATACAGACTAACTGAATGCCTTGCTGTTGGCATTCTTTCCATTTGTGAAACAGATGGAGCTTGTCTGGGCGGCCTTTTTCAGAATGCCAAAATTCACCGCAATATTCAATTGCAAAATGATGAGAAGGAATGTAAATGTCAAGTTCTCTACCACTCAAGACTTTGCGATTACCAATTTCAATTTCACTTCCTGGAATACCAAAATCAATCAAAGATTGACGAACTTCATATTCTCCTTTAGAGTGTATTGAATGTGCTTCATCCATAGGATGAATGCCGCCGTTACGTTCTTTTACTAACGGATACAGCTTTTCAGACGCATTCCCTATTTTATTTTTGCTGTCTTTAGTATGCCTGTGACCTTGGAAGGGAGAATTCTTTCCTTGAGAAAGCAGAGTTAATTTTCTTTTAACGTTTCTTGATTCTGCGTTTTCGTGCTGGGCAATAGACAATCTAGCATTCAACACAGGGTCCTTGTTCCTGCAGGCGATGCCACACCATGGAGAAAATTTATTCCATTGCCAACTACAAAAATTGGTTCGGCATGTTTGGCAACGTGGAACGTCCGGACAATCCTCGAGAACGTAGGACACCCTGCCCTTCACTTTACGATATTCTGGTATATTAACAGGCATCCAAGAAGTGTAATAAAGAATGTCTTCCCAAAGTCCTATTGCTTTGAGGTTCTTTTCCCATCTGCCTCTATTATTGAGCTTCAGAATTTCTTCTTTGAGTTCTGATTGGGTTTTCATGCATACTATTTAACCCTAAATCGGATTCAAAAAATTAAACAAAAAAACCCTTGGTTTTACCCAAGGGCTTTTAGTAAAACGCGCGTGCTACGGCTCTACATGATATTACTCACGGCGAAGGAACGATAGAACACGTTGCTCAACGGACTCAATGCACCTGTTCCTACTGGTGCGCCAGGAGCGAACGGATTTGCTACAACAGCATACCGGGTTTTGAAACCAATCTTAGGCTGCAAGCTTGATTCGTTAACACCACGTACCATCTGCAAAGGTACATACGGGCAGTAGAACAAACCGGCATCCATTGTATTGACACCCTTATAACCAGCTGTGATGTAATCGCCAGTTGTATATGGGTCGATGTAAACGCGAATGTGTCCGTTCAACAAACCAACGAAGGTTGGACCCGTGTCATCTACCTGCAAATCATTACCAGCCAACGCAGGCGTGTACTGAAGAACACCAGCCATCTGCAAAGCGGATGCAACGTCGCTTGAACAGATTACGATGTTACCACGACCACGACGAGTTGCCTTAGCGATAGCGTTGCATTCACGTTCCAACTGGTAATGCAAGCCCTTGAACTTTTCAACTGACCAACGGCCGTTTGAGTCAACGTCCATATCGAAGGTGCCTGGGGTTACGCAAGTAGCAGCACCCTGCAAAGCAGAGATGTTAACGGTACGGATGATTTCACGGTTGATTTCAGCCAACAACTCAACAGCCAAGATGTTAGCCAATTCAGTCTCAGCATCAAGACCATGAATTGCCTTCAAGTCTTGCGCCATTTCCATCGTGTATTCTGACTTCAATGCACGTGAACCAGCGGTTGCTGATACCTTAGCAACTGACACAGCCATCTGTGCGAAGTCGGTGTTGCCGGTTGTACCCAATGCTTCAGCCTGAGCAGTAGCCATTGCTTGAGCATAGTTGTACAATGCGGTGTTGCTGGATGGAAGCGTACCCGTATGAGCCTGACCCATTGTGCTGTTACCAGCGACAACTGTAGAAAACTGGGTATTAGGTTCATTGTAGAACGCATTGGTACCAGACTGGTTTGAATAGCTAGGAACCAACGCAAAGATCAAGCCCGTAGGACCAGTCAATGGCTGAACGCCAGCAATATCATACGCAATCAAGTTAGGCAATGCACGGCGGATCAACGTGATCAAAACCGGGTCATACACCTGAATGCCGCCGCTGATATTGGTTGATGGAGCATCCAACTCATCCAAACGCTGTGGGTTTCCGAAGGAATTGCTTTCCTTCATAGTACCCCACGTGTTTTCCAACACTTGGCAAGTTACTTCACGGCGATGCTTGTCTTTAATTTCTGGCAATTCTGCGTGTTCCAGAATTGGCTTCCATTTATTCAAAAGGGTATCAGTTGTAAACATGTTAGAAATTCTCCTGATTTTGCAACTTGCTAAGTTATTGTTGTTTACTGGCTTTATTTATACTTCTGACTTTTTATTAAAACATCTTACCAAGACGACCTACATCTTTGGCCAAATGTGCAATTTGTGGGTCAGCATTTTCATCTGAATCATTATCGGTGCCTTCATTCAGCAAAGTCACTTGTTCGTCTAGACCTTCAGTAGCATCAGACAATTTCACAGGCGTCTTGATGAAGTCTTCGACAACCGTTTCAAGAATAGACTTGAATTCTTCTGGATTGGTAAAGTCAATTGATTCTGAAAGCATTGACAAACGTTCTTTTTGAGATTCCGTTAAGTCTTTGGAAACAGATTCAACAACTTCTGTACGCTTTGCTTTTTCTGCGTCAACTGCAGCAGCTTGTTCAATCAACTGGGCCTTGGCTTCGTCTAGCTGCGTCTGAAGTGTTTCGACTTCTTCTGCAAGCTTTTCTACAACATCAACCTTATCTTCAGGGATGTCGATATAATGCTTCTCAAACAATTCTTTCAAACCATCTAAGAAGCTTTCGGCCAATTCGGTGCGCATGTTGTGCTCAATAGCGACCTTATTTTCTTCTGCCCATTCCTTAGCAACATAATCCATATACTTGGCGTTTGATTCGTCAAGTTCTGCAAGCTTTTCAGCAATAGCAGTAGCAAGCTTCTCTTCAAATACCTTTTCGGATTCAACCTGAAGAGCAATAACACGGTTCTTTACAGCGGCTTCAAACAAAGTCGAAGCACGTTCCAAAACCTGTTCGTCAAGATTGGTGTTTTTCAATACAAGCTTCACATCTTCCTTAACATTGCCATAAGAAGTAGCAATGTGCTCGGAAGTTGACTGGTCAGCCGCACGACCTGCGTGTGTATCGGCGCCAAATCCGCCAAGCTTTAAGAAATCAGCATACATACCCTGCAATTGAACAGGATCAGTGCTTGCCAAATTGTCGAAAAGATGTGCTAACATTTCGTTACGAGTTGGCTGTTCTGAACCGGCTTGGCCAGCGTAAGCGGTTGGTTCGCCACCAGATGCATCAGTTGCTTGATCGGCCGCACGACCTGCGTGCGTATCACCAACGGTCATTGGATCAGGAACACTGGCATTTACGCCAAATGAAGAACGAAATTCTTCAGCAACTGTTTTCTTTACTTTCTTGTCTGCCATGTTAAAAACTCCAAATTTGGAATGACGATTGCAATTTCGTCAATGAATTCAAACGTTATTTAGCTTTCTTTTTTCTTTGCTGGCTTAGGAGCGTCTAACGGAACATCTGACATTGATCTTGCCCATATAACCATCTTCAATATTATTTGTGGAATGCCTTCCCAAATAATATTTTCCAGAAGGCGAATCAATTCTATATGTGAAGTAATACATTATTGTTCAGATAGAAACTGTTTCCAAATTCTCAACGCAGCTTCATTGATTTTTCTTTTATCTTTAGTTGAATATGCTTTATCAATACTCTTTTTGGCTTCTACTAGATCTTTTTCGACCAATACGCCATTATCCCACACCCATTCAGTGCTCTCCATTATAGAAGAAACAAAACAATCAGGACCGCTGGGATTACTCACGATATCAGCGGCAGTCATCAAACGGAAATCTTTCTGTACTTCCATGATACCATTTTTCTGCTGCACAGAACCTAATGCGCGACTTGAAACACCCAGATTTGCGCCTGCCTGCAAAAGACCGATTACTATCTTGCCATTTCCTTCCGGAATTATCCGAGCCTTTCCAACCCAGTTATTGCCATCGCGGTGAAGTTCTATTATCAAGTGGGAAACACGCTCTAAATTTATTTGTGGATTTTGCGGATGCCCCAATTCTCCGTAAGCTGTATTTTTGTTTACGGATTCTTTAATGTAGCGATTAACTTCTTGCTCCATTACTTCTGGGGGATAAATACGACCATTCTTGTTTTTAATACCAGCTTGTAAAAATATACCTTTGATGTAATGCGATTTTACCCCGTCAGACTCTTCTATAATTGCTTCTACGTTATCAAGATTCTCGACCAATATTTTCATTTCTTAATACCTCTTTTAACGCCTTTCTTTAGGGCACTTAACTTTTCTCTTGTTGCACTCGAGTGAGTATGCCCCGCAAAATTCGTGTTGCCTTTTAATTTACCACTAATCTTTTTGCGGATAACATCTGTAAATACGAAGCCTTTGCGAGCTTTACTCATTTTTCTTTTTGTCTCTTCCGAGACAGTTTTGCCTTTATGAGCAATGCTTAACTTTAATTTATGCCCTGCAGAAAGGGGTTTACCTTTTCTTGCGTTAGAGACAGCAAGCTTTGCTTCAATAGATAATGTTTTACCTGTGTTGCCCAGACCAATCTTAGTTTTATGCTCTTCAGACAAGCATTTGCCCAAATTTAGAGCTCGCAATTTTTCTTTGGTGGAGGAACTTAATTTTTTGCCCAAGCTAGATTTTGATATTTTCGACCTTGTAGACTTTGTATGGTGCTTGAGCACGAATTTTTCACTGCCATTAGTTTGATTATAAAATTTCTCTGAATGCATAGCATCTGCAGCTTTCAAAATGGCGGTTTCTAGTGCCAAGCAATCGTCTTGAGTTCCCTCTGCTAAGATTTGCCGCGTAAAATCTTGTGGCCTTTTTTGGTATTCCTCAAAGAACCAATTAACCTTCTTTCTGCAGCCCATGTCTTTTTCATATAGGCCATTGGCAACATAACCATCTTGATATGGCTTCTTTGAATTTTTGTGCTTATGATATCCAACATAGAGCATATTATCTCTATGATCAGTCCAACAATATGTAAAAGCCTCCGTCATTTTCCTGGTCCCAACAAGTGTTTGGCAATTTCTTTACCACCATGCTTCATATAATGGACGTGCTCAACATCTTTCAACTGATCCAATTTGGCTTCCATTTCTTTATATTTCTTATGTTGCTCTGGAGTGCGTTCTTTGAATGGGTGCGCCATACGGAAACGAATCAATTCCAAATGATGTGTATCAGTTGCCTTTGCAGCATCATGATATGCGTTTTCATTGATTGTGCCTTCTTTCACTGTCGCTTTATTAACAAGCTTTCTTGTTGCCAACACAATCCCTTTATGCCTCTTGCTACTCTTTTGGTCTTCCTTTTCGCTCTGTTTCATATAATGCTCGTCAGGCTTTGCGACATCTTGAGACGCCATCCTTGCAATTGCGCTATGTGCACCTGCCATGCGACTATTTGCGCGGCTGTCAATTGAAGCAGAGTGAATGTAGCTACCTAATACTTTCGGAGAAAGTTCATTCAGTTGATCTTCTTTCAACTCTTTGAATTTTTTATGTAAATCAATAATACAATTCCTATGGTGGTTAGCAATAGTTTCTTGACCTTTCGCTACATCTTTATATAGTTTACGATTTGGACTCGTCAAACCAAATTTTTCAGCTTTTCTATGGTTGTTTTCGGCTGCGCTGCGATGGTAAACTTCACGACCATGATGATAGTCAAGTTTGGCTAAAATGCCTTTTGCATCGTTGCTATATTCGCTTTCTTCTTTCATTGCTTCAGGCGCAACTTTCTTCAAAGCTTTGTAAATTCCATTTTGGCGCTTCAATGCTTTTTTATTTTCGTGATCTCTGTAATCCCGTTCCGCTTTATTAGTTCCTTTTTCAGAATGAACAGCTATCCCATTAACAAAACCAATTTCATGATTCCTCCACGCTCTATCATTCATTGCAGATTGAATATATCTACCCATTGTCTTTGGAGACAATTCATTCAACTGATCCTCTTTAATAGTATCCGTATCAACAGGGTTGACATCAATCTTTTCTTTCTTATCGCTTAACTTACCTGTTTTCTTCTCAATGCGTTTTGCAACCTTTTCAATCAAAATCGGATCAACTTCTTCTGTAACCATTCTGCGCTTCACTGACATGTAAGCTGTACTAGCAGCTTCACGAGGATCTTCATGAGAATGAATAGCAGAATAGGTCTTACCTTTATTTTGATATTTTACAACTGCAATATGTTGCTTACCATGAGGCGACATGTTAAATTCTAAAACAGCGCCGCCCCTCAACTTGTGCGTAAGCGTGTGATTACCACGGTCAGACTTCTGGACATGACCTTCGCTTTTATCCCCGATGTCTTTTTTAGCCACTGTAGGTAAAACAGTAGCCCAAGAAAATGAGGAATCAGTGCCAGTTTCGGTTAAATGAGTAGGATAGATCCTGTCAGCAACTTTTTCAATGAGTGTAAAATCAGACATTTTCTTTCCTAATTACGGATTGGCGATATAGCCAGTTTGAGAAGCTGCATTGGCATTAATTGAAACATTCTTATCAATTACAATAATGGCCGAAGAACCAGCAGCTACCGTCAAAACGATCGAATCAGTATTAGCAAATGGAATAGCAGCTCCTGATTCATCTAACAACCAATGATCCGCACCAGTCAATGTCAACAATGTTGCACTGGTATTGCCAATGCTTACGTTGCCACTAAAGAATATTCTGGTTAATCTTGCGCCACGAATGGTTTCGTAAGTGTTTGCCAACGATGAAACGGTATGCGTCTCACTTGTGTTGGCAACAATTACCACTCTGCCTTTAAGTTGATTGCTTTGAATTGCCATCGATTAAGTCCTTGATTTCAGATGTATTTAGGTTTAGCCGATTGGCTTCTTAAGGATTTTCTTTCTTGTAAGCATCAGAAACTTTCCGCAGCCGTTTGCGGTTGCGCACTTGCTGTTCACGAAAACGTGTAATGTATTTTCGTGCGAGTTCTTTTGCAGTCATCGGCTTGTCTTTCTTGTCTTCCATGATGTTGTATTTCTTTCTGATTGCGTATATTCCGCCTTGACGTAATGCTTCTGCGTGACCATGCATTGCCTTGGCCACTTCAACTCCATAATGCTCTTTTACATGATTGAAAATGTTGGCATTATGGGCTTTGTGATATTCTGTGTAAGGTTGCGCACTATGATTCTTGGCATACAAATGCCACATATTAGACAAACTGTCTCTCTTTGGAGTTTCCGTTTTTGTAGAACTTCCATGCTTTGCACCAAAACCAGGAACATAATTACGATCAGGCGATTGATGATGGCTAAAATCGTAGCCTTTCATCAGATCTTCTGCGGGGATATTCATTTCGCGGAGCACGGCCATTGCTTATGCTTCCATTGAGCACTTAGCTCTCATATTTCCAAGGAGAGCCTGCAGATGCCCTTTATCTGGAGACAAAGAACGATTTAATGCATTTGACAAATCAGAATGAAGACGCATCTTCTTCAACCCTTCTTGGCCATGTTTCTTTGCAACATGATCTTCAATACGCTTTAATATTTCAGTGCGTGAGCCAGAACCATGGGCTGCTGAACGACGAGCATGTTCATCCCAAAGATCAAGTAATGGGCGCTTGGATGGATCAAAAAGACCCTCTTCCAAAGCTTCTTCTCCAAGCTCCTTCATCTTACCCTTTACTTCTTTCTCATGCTTGTCATGAAATTTCTTGAAACCAGCCGGTTTCTTTTTATCTTCTTCCGCCGCTTTCTTTTCATCTTTGGTAGCAGTAGCCATCAATGAGGCTGAATCCTCAGACAATTTCTTTATAGCTGTTTCAATTCCTTTTTGCCTCTTTTTCCATTTTCTGTTAACTTCTGCTTTATCTCTATTTCCTGATATATTGCCCATTGCAACAGCCGTGCGTTCTTTGTCTGTTACCGCTTTTGCTAGATATGACCCCAAAGTCTTCTTAGAAATCTCGTCTAAACGAAGTTCTTTTAGGCCATCCTGCTCTTCCAAATGATGGGGTCCTGCCCCTCCTTGGAACGCATTATGATATTGTTTTAATGCCTTATCAATCGCTCTATGCGCGTCCCTATCTTTACCTTGACCAATTTTATCAATACCATGCTTTCTAGAACTAACAATTACATGATGATTATCAGTATGATCAGGCTGCATTATTGAAAAATTATGAACTGATCCATCAGGTGTAGAAGTGTTATAGCACCGGCCCGTGCTGTAATGTTCTCCCTCTTCTTCTTTTGACCCTTCAAAATGCTTCTGAAAAAATGGATGAGTTTTATAGGACTCATCAATCCCTTCAGCTAAAAAATCAATGCCTTCCTTTACATATTCAGGCATCTTGAAGTTTTCTTTGTATTCCTTATGAGCCATATCAACCGCTTCGTGAGAAGTTTTTCCATGCCCATGGCCGTTACGTTTGTTATGATGAGCTGCGGAAGACACTTCTGCTGTGTAGTGACCCGCTGGCTGATGAACAACTCGCATTTCATGGTCTGTGTCGTTGTTAGTAAATTTATGCGTAAATCCTATTACCTTACCTTCTGATGAACGGTGTACTGTGTAATCCTTGTTGGTAAAATTCTTTTGAAAGACAGGATGTTTTTGATATGACCGATCAAAATCTTCTGACTCATTAATTTCTGTCTCTTCCCAAGCTCTTGCTGGACCAGATGGATATGCGCCCATTGCTTTGAACTGACTGAACAGCGGATAGTATTCCGTTTCAGAATCTAGTTTCGAATCAAACGCGTGATCTGGGATGTCTGCGTGCCAATCGCCCGTCAATTCAATGGTCTTTGGACCACGTTGAGTCGCAACGTCGCAGGTGGCTTGACGAACTGCCTCTGGAGCTCCTTCCAAGGACCCATCGCGATCAGCTAGACGCTTAGGAGATTTTGTCAGAGTGGCCTTAAATTGACCTGGTTCAGCAGGCTGCTTCTGGCTGACCTGAATTGGATTCATCTTGGCCATACCTGCATTCCAATAGTTTGCAGGCACTTCAACTTCATCCAAACGCTCTTCCATTTCTTCGCGAAACAACTTAGCAGCAGTTGCTGCTTTCTTAGAAGTCAATGCTTCGGTAATAGTTTTCTTGCTCATTCGAATGTACCTCTAAGCTGTTCTTCAGGACTCAATAATTTACCAGCCAATGCCTTAGATGCAGAACGTAGCACGTCATCCAAACGTGGACTCATCTGCTTTGCGAACCTTTCTTTGCTATCAGGCATTTCAACAATTTCTTCGTTCACTTCTTCCATCTTGCATGCGTTATAATGACGAACCGCTTCATCAGCATGATGACGATATAATGGATAATCTTTGTGAGACTTGATCGCATTTTCAGACAAATCATGCTGGACGTTCAAATCACCTAATATCTTCTTGGTGATCTTTGACATCTGCCCACGATGATAAACACCGGCAAGCTGATGGAAATCACTTTCAGTGAGTTCGTCAATAATTTCTGGGCTCTCAAGGAGACTTTCCAGTTCTAGTAATTCTGTGTCGTTCATTTGAAACCGTCCTAATTTGGTTCAAAGATTATTTAGTTGAAGGTGGTTGTTGCTGTTGATTTTGGTCTGGTATTTGTTGAGGCGGTGATCCCATCATCTGGTCTAATTGCAATGGAGGTGGTTCTGACGCCATCTCTTTTACCATCGCCTTGATTTCTTCTTCATCTTGGTGCAATATGTTTTTGCGCACCCAATTCATAGAATAATAGGTACCAACATAAGGTTGAGCAAGATTTAGTGTACCAATCCTGTTCTGAAGGATTTCGGCATCTTTTAATTCAGCGAAGAAGTTGTCATGTTTGAAATCAAACCCAATCATGGCCATGACTTCTTTACATTCTTCTTCAGTCAATATCTTCTTCAAAATCAATTGCTTGGTTAATGCACTCTTGAAAATGATTGAAAAACGCAAACGCAAGCGAGCAATGAATTTAGCAAACTTCAATTCATCACGAGTAATTTCAGAAGGACGGCCAAGATTGAATGGAGCTCCTGGCTGTAAACGAGTTACAGGAACATTCAATGAATTTAACAATTGTTCGCGGAAATAAGTCAAGTCATCTAAATCATTCCAATCCGCCGCCCCTTGAAGATTCTCAACTTTGGTTGTCTGATTACCCTGTCTAGAAGGGAACCAGAAGTCTTCCAGCATGGTCATGAAGTGTCGATTGTCTTTTATTCCGCCTGTCGTGCTGTCATATGTTAACTTGTTCTTGTACTTAGTCATCTGATCTTTCAGATACTGTTCACCCTTAGCTTTGGGTAATGAACCCACTTCAATGGTAAACACACGACGCAACGGCGCACGCACAAGACGATTGATGATGGAAGCATCTTCAATCGCACGGAGCTGGTTTAATGGCTTGCTGGCTTTGTGAAGATAACTCAATACTGTCGTGTTGGTTGGATCCATCAACCCACTAGTGGCATGAACAATTGCGTCTTTACTAATCTTAATAGACTTGTTGTTTTGATAACCAGTAGTTGACATGGGTTTTGCAGCAAAGCCTTTTTCACTGTATAAGAAATATTCCTGAACTTTCTTGATCAGTGTTTGTTGAGAACCATCTTTAGAAACTTCCTGCTTAACCACGCGCACTTTTCTCATCTGGCGCGGATCAATATATCTCAATTCCTGAATACCATCTTCAGGATGTCGCTTATCAATCAGGGCATAATAATACATTCTGCCATCAATATACCAACGGCGCATAATTTCATAGGCGGCATTGTTGAAGTCATACAATTTGAGAACGACTTCAAATTCATCCATAATCAGCTGTTTAATACGATCATTGTATTGTTTAGGAAGCAAATCAAGGTCTAACGCAACCAGATTTGCTTTTTCATCATAAGCGACGCATTCGTTGATAATATCATCAAGAGCGGAAGAAATTTCAGGCTGAAGAGAAAGTTCCCTATAGCGTGTTATGAGCTCTGCTTCGGTTTTGATAGAACCGTCGATATCAAGGAATGTGTTCCTGATCCCACTGTCAACAAGTTGAACAGCACCATCATCTGTTGTGGGCGGCGAAAACGCTTGTTTGTTTTCGTCTTCTGACGGATCATTTTTGCGCGCAATACTCCAACCAAAAATTTTCATTCAATTTATCCTTTCAATCTTTCATATTTAAGGGAGTTGTTCTGCGGTCACATGCACTAAGTGTAAATGCTCAGCAGAGCCAAACGCATCTTTCTGTATGGAGTGGCCTGTTACGTGATATCTCATATTTTTGTGCAACAGCACTTCCCTTTCATCAGCGTACTCTTTTCTACCCGCAGCACTCTTTGTGACTTCCTTGTCACCGACGCCATGATGATTTATGTCCAAATAATGAGCTTTTGTACCAGCTGGTAAATGTATCTTCATAACAGTGTTATAATAATGGGCGTCTTTAGGGTGTCGTCTTTGTAATACAGGTAAATGTTCAAAGCTGTCATGAGCCCTATCTGCATAAAGACCTGTTGAAAAACTGACTGCTTTCTTAGGAGACAAACTCGCGCTTCCATATCCTTTATCCGTAAAGGAGTCTCCTGGTTTCATGTTTCTCATCTTACGTGTTAATTCCATATCCGCAATTCCACGATAAACCGAATGAGACACTGGAATAGGTTTTAGTGCCGAAGACAAATGATGATCTAACGCCTTGAAATATTCAGACTCATGCGGTTGTCCTTTTCTAAGTTTATCATTAAGCAAAGAATGAATGGGTGATGGCCCCATTTGATTCTTTTTGTAGTCTTCAATGGCCGCTTGTTGAACACCTGTTAATGATGCTTGATGATTTTTATAATGCGAAATCAACCTAGGAGGCAAATGGCTTTTAGATAAATCTTTTTCATCAACCCTCGCATGGACAAAATCGCTACCCAACTCTGGATATGCGTCTTCATTAATTTTTTTTTGATGCATTTCTACATCGCCATTATACCAATCAAAACGAGACTTATGTATTTGATCTGGGTCGTCGCGCAGCCAATTAAATTTGTAATGCTTCTTGGTTTCTTGCTTATGCTCTTTTTTTAACAACCCAAACACTTGGTGTAAGATGTTATTCATGTCTCTTGCATCTCCGCTTGGCAGCAACAGACATTTTATTTTTGGTTTCAACGGAAACAGCCTTACCCTTGTTTCCTATTCTTATTTTTTCTTTGTGACTTTCTGAAAGAGGCTTCCCCGTGCGAGTCGCACTAATCTTTTTTTTGGATTCTTCAGAATGGTGCTTTCCATACCATGAACTCTTTTCTCCATTGAATTCACTCAATTTCCTTTTATGCTCTTCAGAAAGGCGACTTCCTTTCTTTGATTCGCTTATCTTCTTTCTTGTTTCTAGAGAGCAACTTTTGCCTTTATTCCAAGGACAAATCCCCTTACGGACTATTGACCATTTATTTTTTACTTCTTGTGACGCATGTTTTCCATACCAAGGATTTTTTTTGCCTTTCATGGCGTCACTAATTTTCTTTCTTGTCTCTTCAGAAGGATTTTTATGAGCCTCCCTCAATTTCTTTCGTTGCTCCTCGGAACAATGCTTGTGAACAAAATCTTTACTCCCATTCGTCTGATTATAAAATCTCTTTGAATGCATAGCATCAGCAGCTTTCAAAATTGTCACTTCAAGGGCATGGCAGTCGTCTGCTGTTCCTTCTGCGAGAATCTGTCTTGTAAAATCTTGAGGTCTTTTCTTTCTTTCGCTTTTCATCCAACTTTGAGAACACACATAGTTATCTTGATATGGTTTATTGATATTCTTATGCTTGTGATACCCAACATAGAGCATATTGCGCCCATGATCAGTCCAACAGTATGTAAAAGCTTCCATTCTAAATTCCCCTCAAATATTTAACTGTTTTCTGATACCAGAAACTCCACCGGCTTCTATTCGGCTTTCCCGGACGCCAGTTGCGAAAATAATATTGCCAGGCATATTCTTCCTCTCCGAACTTAGGAAGAGGAGCCGGATCATCCCAGTACATCAGGCGCGCAACGATACAAGAAATTATGTCATCCGTAGCTACAAGTTGGTAAACATTTTCTGCAGAAACGTCAACAATACCATGCGATTGCAAATAACCTAACAAATAACCATGCGACTTAGGATTTTTCAATACAGCAGAAATGCCATTCTGTTCATATTGCCATAGTCCATGAGCGGGGCCATCGCCCAACTGCAACCTAGTCATGTAACCCGATTCTTGGCCGCCGCTAGCCAATAACAAAGTAACCGCAGGCAGCGAAAACATCTTTGTGGGCAACTCTTGTAGAGCGGGTATCACTATTTGGGTATGCACTGTTTGTATTGAAGCTGGAAGTGAGATCATTTTACAATCATTTCATGATGGTCATATTATTTAGTTTGCGCATAAAAAAAGACCAGTCAAAAGACCGGTCTCAAATGTTACTCGGCTGCGAACCGTCTGTTGTTTTATTATATCAAGAAGTCATTGAAGACATTGGTACCAACGGTTCGGCACGATACTTAGCATTAGTATGAGCAACAAATTCTGCACCTGTTCCACCAGCAACCGTTACGATGGGCGGGACAGTGTATCCAGACCCGTTAGCCGTTACAGTGATTGAAACCACAGCATTGGCCGTAACGACTGAAGTGGCTGTGGCCCCAGTACCGTTGCCGTCGGCAGGTGTAATCGTTACAGCTGCATTTGCAGCATATCCCGTACCACCTGCAGTAACAGCAATAGAAACAACATTACCTGACTTGATAGGATGGAATTGCGTCCAACCAGAGGTCAGAGTACCATTAGCAGCTTTTGCGTCTGCAACAGTAACACCTTCACATTGAGAAGTGGGATAAAAAGGATCAGTGTTAGCATTCAAAAACTTGGGTTTGTTGTTTGCTAGCTGCGAGTTTTTCTTCCAAAGAGGCATGTGTAATTCTCCTGATTATTCGGCAGCTGTGTTAGCGGTTGGTTCAACTACAGGAGTTGGTTCTACCACTGCGGGGGTTGGCTCTACAACTGGTTCAACTACAGGAGTTGGTTTCTTGAACACCGAAACAAACCACTTTTCAACTTTCTGCACATCTGCTTTGACTGTTTCTTCAACAGTTGCTAGCTCTGCGCTCAAATCAAACATACCTTTAGCTTTGGCTTCGATTTCTGCCAACTTCGCCTTGGCTTCAGTTTCAATGGTCTTCAGTTCAGCAAGTAATTTTGCCTTTTCGTCTTCAACACTTTTCTTATTGAACATGTCTGTTATACCTTTATAAGCGATTCTATTTAGCGTAAAGATTATGAGTGTTTGTAGAATTCGACTGCTCGTAACGCCTTGTCTGCTTCTTCTCTAGAAGGCTTGCTCTGAAAATACTTCAATGGGCGGCCAGTGTGTCTAGAAACAAGTGCCCACTTACCATTCACTTGCTTGACGTACTTTTCAGCGCCAGCAGAACCTTCTGCACCAGGAACTTCTTTGCCTGCAGGGGTTGATTCATCCAAACAATCACGATCAAATGTCTTGAATAATTCTTTTTCAGCAAAAAATTCTGTGTATGTTTTCATGGTTAAGTCTCTGGTCGACTTTGTATTTAGTTTTTTGATGCGCTTTTCACCCAAACAATATATTGATGACATCATACAACATGAAACTTTCTCGTTTCAACCCAAATGTATTTTTCACATATTCTTTAACATGTTTGTAATTAGGGTGATGTAATTCCCGCTGGATAGTTTCATGATCTAAAGAGGATGGTTAAATTTGCTCAGAACCTTGTACACATGTGGTCCCTCTAAACCGTCCAGCTCTTCATTTAGATCATGATAGAGCTTGATTAGAGGCTTTTCTGATGGGTGTAAAAGGATTTCGGTGTGAAGCGAATGCATGTAACATATTTAGGGCGCATCAGATTTTAATTGCCACCTTATTTTACCACAATCCCAAATTCGATACATACCTAATTCTACTGCCTTTTGGACTTCTGTTTGATTATCGACAGCGTGGAGTTTCTTTTTAGTGCAAGATTGTTTAGATTTAATTAATCCAGAATGAGAATCATAGTAAGAATAATCTGGTGGCAATACTTCACTTTTTTCAAACCCTAGTTTAGTATATAAGTTACCTTCCGACCATCTATTATCCGACCAACTTACAATATTGGACAACTCCTGATTCTCTTTTCGTGCGTGATCTAACAATTTGCTAGCCACTCCTTGAATTCTTGTTCTGGATTTACAACAAAATCTGTTGAGAACCCATTGAGTGGAATTTCTGTGGTGTACTCCGAATGACATCACAGCCATTAGTTCGTTTTCGTAAAAAAATCCATATGCTATTTTGGGCCTGACTTGCGTTGTTTGAATGTGGTATTGATTTATGAAATTTCTGGCCGATTCTGAGTCAATTCTATTAACTTTGCCTTTTCTTGCATATATAACATTGCAACAGTTTGTTTGCGCTGCTAGAAAATCAACCACTTGGCTGTTACGCAAATACCACTCCGTTTCCCATACGTTGATCAATTTAATACCCAATTCTTTACACGCTTGGTATTTTTGATACATTTCTCCTTTCATACAACCAGCAGCTTCACTATGCCAATACACTCCATTGAATTCTATACCCAGTGAAAAATCTGGTAACCATACATCAATTTCCTTGCCTTTCAATAATGTTCTGTTGGAATGTTCAATGTTTTTCAATCCTAAATCTTTCAATGCGTTTATTACTTCTGTTTCGCCCTTAGATTTTGTATAAAAAGGTTGTTCTGCAAGTTGGATAGGATGTATACCTCCAAACTTCTCTGCAGTTCTGGTATAAATTTCACTTCCAAAATTATCCCCAAAATTCTTGATTTTTGTAAGAGCGCGTTGATTTTTAACAGCTGTCATATAAGAGTTGTGTTCTACCCCATATTTCTCCAGCATAGTATGAACACGTTTCCTCTTCGCTTCCTTCGCTATCTTTTTGTTCGCGTCTCCAATTTGTTTTCTATACTCCGCAGCTTTAGTGGCTCTAGACTCGCCATATCTTTCTAAACTGGTTGCCGCGACTTTATCGAGCACGTCCCGATTTTGGAGCGGATGCTCTGTTCCATAATGCTCAATACTTGTTTGTATTTTCTGTTCCTTCACTTCTGAAAGTTTAGAAATATGGTCAACTCCATACTTATGTAATGTTGTTAGCTTTCTTTTCTGCTGGGTTGTACTATTTGTCTTTTGTTTCAAAAGTTTGAAATGTTCTCTACAACATGTCTGCCTATATCTGCTTCCTGAAATTCTAGCTGTTGGATTACCGCATACCAAACATGCGTTGGTGCGTGTAGCATTAAATTCTTGGATTACGTCTTTCTTCATTTTGGTAACAAACTAAATACAAATGTAGCAATATTATACCTTAAAAGGTTCAAATATTATGGTGCCTGCAAACAGACAACAATTCAAGGAATACATCCTACGCAAGTTGGGTGCCCCTGTCATCCAAATCAACGTTGATGAAACGCAGGTTGAAGATAGAATTGACACTGCATTAGAATATTTCTTTGATTATCATTACGACGGGTCAACTCTTGTTTATTACAAGCAGCAAATCACTGAACAAATGATGAGTGCTAATGGTGGAATTGTATTTCCAATGCCACAAAATATTATTGGTGCAGTAGAAGTTTTCCCTCTAGGAGCTATTTATTCGACGGGAAACTTCTTTAATATTCAATACCAAATCGCGCTTAACGATTTGTACACTCTCACTTCTCAATCTATCGTTCCCTATTTCATGGCGTTCCAGCACATTCAACTTCTCGAAGAACTACTTGTTGGACAGAAACCTATTCGTTGGAATCGGCATGAAGGCAATTTGTATCTAGATATGGATACTACTTATATTCAGGTCGGAACATATGTCATCGTAAAATGCTATCAGGCACTTGACCCTGAAAAATTCCCAACTGTTTATGGTGACCGATGGTTGCAAGAATATGCTGAAGCATTAGTTGGAATACAATGGGGCACAAACTTATCCAAATATGCAGGAATTCAAATGCCCGGTGGTGTCATGTTTAATGGCCAACAAATCCTTAACAGATATCTAGAACAAAAGTTAAGAATGGAAGAACAGATGATTGGTGCATACAGTGTTCCGATAGACGGGCAAATTGGCTAGAAGTCCGCTTTTACATACTAAGGTATCATTCACATGAAACGCATAGCACTTTTGGCTCTCACTCCTTTGCTCTATCTTGGAATGGCGTTTGTTGCCATTCGTTATCTTTACTCTATAATCTTAAGCACTGATAAAGCAATAGAAATTGCAATCATGATTGATCAGGCGGCCAACGTTGGAGCCAATGGTCGATTAGATGAAACAATCAGTGCAAGAGCAGCAAAAGCTCAAATTGCAGGACGTAAGTGGGGATGCGTACTTTGCAAGATCCTAAATGCTATTCAGAAAGATCATTGCAAGAAAGCATTGGCAGATGACACTTCGCCACAATAACGTTTAATATCTTACCCGTTATCCCGCATAACGGGTAAGATATTATACTTTAGCATTCACGCCAGACGCCTTGCGTTAGATAGCCATGCCAAAGATTACCGTCTTTGTTGTTGCTCACAAGGATTGACGGTGTTACAGTGATTGTGCCGTCTTCATTTTCAACAACGTCATGCGCAGATAAATTCGCTCCATGGCCATTCGGTGTACACGCAGACCAAGTGCCATCTGTCCACTTTCCGTATTCACCGGGCTCTAGCAACTGAAAACCACCTGGTTGCGGTATCAATTCAACTCGTTTACCTTGCATTGTTAAACACCTTTGAACGCATGCGAACCAATTTCATGCGGAGTACCATGCCCAATTCCTTGGCCAGCCAGCTGTAATGTTCCTTCATGACGTTTCCACAACCGGACTGTATGCAAAGCCCTGTCATCTTTATCTCTTGAGCCAGAGTGGTATATTTCTAAAGTGTGAGTTGGTGTCACCACTTCTGTCTTGGTTGTACCCATATCCGTGCCATGACGCACTTCTGTCGGATTGCTGAACAGCTTCTTGTAACTCGGATGATCCTTCAGATTACCAAGATGCTTCATAGCTTGATGATGATTCCAAGCTTTTGCATCAGCTTCACCATAAGGGAATTTGCTTGCTGCATTTCCTGACATCAGCTCTTTCACATGACCTTCAAGTTTACCACCTGTGTTGAACCGCTTGTCATGCTCCTGTGCATCTCTTAGTGCCAACTTCAATCCAAACTCATTATGTTTTTCACCGCCAAACTTTAACCGCCTGACTCTATCTGCAATATCTTCAGCATTACGAACTGGATGGCGTGCACGTTCTGATTGTTCTTGCGCTGACAAAATTCCGCGAGTATGAGCGTCTTTATCGTGATATGATTCTGTAATAAATTTACGAAATGACTTCATGTAGCAAATTCCTAGCAACATCGTTATTTAGTTCACCCAACTAAATATAGCTGCTATGACGACACTCCATTTTCGAAATTACAGCAGCCAAGGCGAGCAACAGTTAGCCAGTGACTTAGTAGAAGAAGTCATTGCGATACATGGTGTTGAAGTGTTTTATGTACCACGCGTACAAATGAATACAGACACCATCATGCCGGATGACAAGTTGAGCAAGTTCTACAACGCTTATCCTGTTACAGTATATCTTAAGAATGTTGAAGGATTTGGAGGGCAGGGTGACTTCTTAACCCAATTTGGTTTAGAGTTGAGAGATCAAATTACATTCACCATTTCAAGAAAAGAATTCAAAAAGAACGTGTATGATAGGGATGAACTGTTTCAATTCACCGGCAGAACATGGTCGCATGAGCCTATATTAAGGCCACGCGAAGGTGATTTAATATACCTTCCTATGAACCAAAAAATGTACTCAATACGTTTCGTTGAACATGAAATTCCCTTTTACCAATTTGGGAAATTACAAGCATTTGATTTGCAATCTGAATTGTATGCACCTAACAATGAGTTGTATGACACAGGTGTTCCAGAAATTGATGCAATTTTTGCTGAATATGGATTACAGCAACAAACCAATGATATATTAACAGATACATCAGGTTCGGATATATTGACATCTGCTGATGGTGAGTATGCTATTAAATTCGACTCGGGGGTTGATCCAAATTCTGGAGAAGCTGAAGACCATTCTCAAGATATAGATAACGAGGCCAATGATTTTATTGACTTCTCAAACGACGACCCATTTGGCGATAATTCGTAATGCTCAATAATCCTCCATTTTATCGTGAGTCTTTTCGTCGTTGTGCTACAGCATTTATGTCGCTTTTCACGGATGTATGGGTACAGAAGTTCGATGGTAATGGCATTGTGCGAGGAACATTCAAAGTACCTATTGCGTATGGTCCACGTCAAAAATGGTTGGGACGTCTTGAAGGCAACCCAGATTTGAACAGACCAACGGGAATTGCATTGCCAAGAATGGGAGCAGAAATTCTTGGGTTAACTTATGCTCCTGATAGGAAACTTAATTCCACTAAAAAGATCGTTGCTCCTTATTCTCTAGCAAATAATAGTGTAACTTCAAACACCGCCAACGGTGATCCATCCAGTCTATCTTTTACATATGTTCCTATTCCAATGGATATGCAATGGAGATTGGACATAATGGCAACCACTACAGATGACGCCCACCAGATTATTGAGCAAATTCTACCATTTTTTACTCCGGAATGGGTGAACAGAGTCAGATTGATAGATGAGTTGGGTGTGGAGTTCAACATGCCTGTGGTGTTTGAAAATGCAAGCCTCTATGATAGTTACAAAGATGGGGATACCAAAGAAAGACGCGTATTAGTATGGTCTTTTATGTTCACCATGAAAGCTTATTTCATTGGACCACCTCACACAAGAAAAATTATCAAAATATCCAAAGCAGATGTGTATGTTGGTAACACAGCAACAGCTTGGTCATTAGAAGCGAATTCTTCGCCTGGTATGACTGCTAATGGACAACCTACAACCAATTCTGCACTTTCGATCAATCCATTGTTGATAAACTTTGATGATAATTGGGATTATTGTGTTCAAATTCTAGACGACACCAACTAATATGAGCAATACAACACAAATAATGAAATCCTTGTCGCAGGCATTAGATATGCCTCCGCTAACAGTAGATGCAATTGTGCCGTCGCTTCCTGCGATTATAGAGCCTGCAGGCGAAATCGAATTGACAAAACAGGAAAAAGAATCTGAAGAAGACTTTGAAATGTTAAGAAAAGCTCAACGCGAAGTAATTGAACAAGGATTGGAAGCTTTGCAAGGAGCAATGGCTGTCGCTACTGGTTCACAACAGCCCCGTGCATTCGAGGTAGTTTCCAAAATGCTCAAAGACTTATCAGACGCCAACCAAAGCTTGCTAGCACTCCATGAATCACGCAGAGCGTTGGCTCCTTCTAAAGAATCTGAAAAAACAGGCGCAGCTAATACTATCAACAACACCATCATTGTAAGCTCTCCTGCAGAATTGTTGGATATGGTGTATCAGAAACGCAAATTACAGAGTGCATTAGATAATGGATCAGAAACAGACAAATCAAACTGAGGAATTAGTCCTTGCTGAACACATTGATCTAGATCGCAGCAGTTTTGACGGCAATCCTAGATTACGCCCAGCAGGTATCCCTGTACGTTTAACTCCTTCTCAGATGGAAGAGTATGTTAAATGTTCTGAAGACCCAATCTATTTCATTGAAAATTATATCAAGATCATCAACTTAGATGAAGGATTAATTCCATTTAAGCCATGGCCTTATCAAAAGAGGATGATTAAGCAATTTACTGCCGATAGATTCAGCATAGTAAAAGCACCTAGACAATGTGGTAAATGCCAAAAGCTAAATACTTTAGTTAAGATTAAATATAAAGGCAATCAATATGAACTCACTGGAAAACAATTATACGAATGGATCCAATATAAAAAATGGTTCAAAGAAAACATGCCTATGGTGTGAACAAGAATTTATTGCTTCCAGAAAAAATACAAAATGTTGCAGTACTGGGTGTTATACAAAATGGCGCAGAAAAATTTCACACAACAAAGAAAAAGAAAAACAAAAAAGATTTGATGATTTAGCAGAAGGAATTGATTTCATATGTTGTTCTATATGCGGTTGGAAAGCTGAAGATCTAACCTCACATATAAGATATAAACACGATAAAAGTTCTTACCATGGTGCCATATTTTCAAAAAATCATCTAAAAAAACGGAAGAGTGCTTGGAGCGGAGAAAGCAATCCTGCATATAATCATGAGGGAAAACTTTCTCCGTGGTCTACAAAATTCATACGGGGAACGACTAATGTAAATATAGCAAAAAAGAAAGCAGTAGAAAACAGAATTAATGCGACTTCTATTGAATATTTTCTTAAGAAAACAAACGGCAATTTAGAGCAAGCGCGAGAGTTACAAAAGAAAAGACAGGCTGTTGGCTCCAAAGAAAACTTCATAAAACGATATGGAAACGTTGAAGGTAAGAGAAAATGGTCAGAAAGACAAGAAAAATGGCAACAATCATTAAATAATTTACCGCAAGAAGAAAAAGACAGAATTAACAAAGCAAAAGTTTCTCATTGCGGACCAATTTCAAAAGCTGAAAAGGAAATTTCGACGAAACTTTATTCTGCAGGAATTTTAATAGAGACGCAAAAACCAATAGGAAAATATGTATATGATATTGTTTGCAATGAAAACCAACGCATAATAGAATACAACGGGGAATATTGGCATGCGGATCCCCGCTGTCATGATAAGAATTGGTTTAATAAAGCATCCAATAATTATGCATGGCAAATTTGGAAAAGAGACAAAGCCAAAACAGAATCTGCGATAAAAAATGGTTATCGATTATTGACAATATGGGAAATAGATTACAACAAAGATCCACAAACCGAAATAAACAAATGTATCAACTTTCTGACGCAATAGAACGCAAATTCATAGAATCTATAGATCTAAACGATATTGATCTAGATATAGAAATAGAGTCTGATAAAGGATGGGTCTCTATTGATCAATTTAATCTTACTATTCCTTATAATGTATGGAGAGTAGAATTAGAAGATGGTTCTTTTATTGAGTGTGCTGATACTCACATCTTGTTCGAACAAGGGTTTGAAGAAGTCTATGTTAAAGATTTATCAATAAACGACAGCATCATAACAAAAACTGGATTGAAAAAGGTTATAGCAGTTTTCAATACAGGATGCGAGCCAGAGTCCATGTTTGACATTTCGGTTGATTCTGATGAACATCGATTTTATAATAGCAATGGTATCCTTAATCATAACAGCACCACCGTCTCTGGATTTATCATTTGGAGTATGTTATTCACTCCGTCTTACGCAATTGGATTAATGGCCAACAAGATGGAAAACGCGCAGGAGTTGTTGGGCCGCGTGAGGTTGGCATACGAAAACTTGCCAAAATGGATTCAACAAGGCATCGTAACTTGGAATTTACGTTCAATTGCACTTGAAAATAATTCATCTGTGTTCGCTTCCGCGACGACAGTAGGGGGCTTACGTTCAAAAAGCCTTAACATGGTAGTGCTTGATGAATTTGCGCACGTTCCGTACAACATTCAAACCAAATTCTTTACGTCTACTTATCCTGTTATCACGTCTGGTACAAAAACCAAGATTGTCATTATTAGCACCCCTAATGGCATGGAATTATTCTTCAACCTATGGAAAGCCGCAGTTGGTAAGAAGAACAGCTATAAACCAATTAATATTCATTGGTCTGAAACCCCAGGACGCGACGAGAAATGGAAAGAAGAAACCATCAAGAACACGTCCAAAGAGCAATTCAGGCAAGAATATGATACCGAATTCATTGGCAGCTCGGATACATTAATTGATCCTATTGTTCTTGCAAGATTGGAGCATATTGATACTTTACGTGAGTCTGAAGAAATTGCTATCTACAAGGAACCTATTCCGAACCATACATACATGCTAGTGGCTGACACAGCACGAGGCGTGGGTGGTGATTATTCAGCATTTCTAGTTTTGGACGTGAGTTATCCGCCATATGAAGTTGTAGCGCAATTCAGACAAAATACCATCAAACCTGAAACTTATCCAAATTACATTGCTCATGCTGCTTCTGTTTACAACAATGCTTACATTCTTGCAGAAGATAATGATGTGGGCGCACAAATTATCAGCATATTGCTTTATGATTTAGAATGCGATAATATTATGCAGACAGGCACTGCTGGCCGTGCGGGCACCATGCTGAATGACGGCAAAAACATTAAATTTGGAATCAAAACAACAACTTCAGTGAAACGTATAGGATGCTTTGCACTTAAGAGCATTATTGAAAATGATCAAGTAGTTCTCAACAGCGAAGAGTTGGTGAGTGAATTGATATCATTCATCAAGGCAGGCAAGAGTTTCGAAGCTCAGGAAGGAAGACATGATGACCTTGTGATGTGTCTTGTGCTGTTTGCTTGGGCAACTACTCAAACTGCTTTTCGTGATATTACAGAGACAGCAGATTCAGCATGGCAGAAAATTCAAGAACAAAAACGTCAGAAGCACGAAGAAGATCAATTGTTGTTTGGAATTGTCGATGAAGGCGAAATTGAAGAAACAGTTCCAATAGACTTCACGCCAGCACTTTCTGATGTTATAGAACAAGCCCAGTTTGAAGTCGGCAATTGGTGAGCATTAACCCCTAAGAAAGCTAAATACACTCTGAATGAAACTCACTAAATTCTGCAGGGAGCCAATAACATGGCGATGTTTTCCATTTCTCCTGGTGTAACAACACAGGAACAAGACCAAACTTTAACAATTCCTGCTGTTCCTACTAATATAGGAGCAATGACAGGCCCGTTCGTCTGGGGACCTGCAATGCAGCCAACGCTTGTTGGAAGTGTTCCGCAGTATTTGAAAACATTTGGTAAGCCAACCAATGACTTCAACATTGAATCTTGGTTCAGTGGTTACAACTTTTTGTCATACAGCTCTTCTTTGTATGTTTGCCGTGCTGTGGACGCAAACGCAGTAAACGCATTGGCTAACACGGGCGCATCTACTCCAATTCAAGTCAATAACAGCGATGCTTATGCTTCGCTGACCTCTTTGCCTACCAGCAGCTTGTACATGGCAAAGTATCCGGGCGCAAAAGGCAACAGCTTAAAAGTATCCATTTGCGATTCTGCAAACGCTTACAGCAGTGTTTCTCCGTTACCTTCTAGCAGCAATAACACATCGCAGTTTACTTTTCAACCGGGTGCAAACAATGGTGTTTTGACCGTTACCAACTCAAACCCTAGCAGCAATACCGCTAATACTTCTGCTCAAGCAGATGCTACAACCATTACTGCCAGCTTGAATGTAGGCGATTGGATTGCACTGGGTAACACAACTGTTGGTACTCAATATGCTCAAATCACCACCGTTGGTACTCCGGTAACGATAGCTAATGGTGTTTCGACTGCCGTTATCTCATTGGCCAACACTCTTTTCTTGACTGCTAACGCGACTTCTCAGCAAGTAACACGTTATTGGGAATTTTACAATCTTGTAACAACCGCACCTGGTACTTCTGATTATGTATCCAAGATGGGTGGTGCAGGCGACGAGTTGCATGTTGTATTCATCGACGAACTAGGGGGATTCACTGGTATACCTGATTCTGTTTTGGAAGTATATCAAGGCCTTTCTCGCGCAAAGGATGCGCAAAGCGAATCAGGTGGTAGCAACTATTATGCTTCAGTGATCAACACGCAAAGCGCATATGCATGGTGGACTGGTGACCGCGCTGGTGCACCATCCGGTAATTCCGCAACCATCACCGCTTCTACCAACTATGTTCCATTGGATTTGAATTTTGCAGGCGGTGTTGATTCTGCTGGCGATGGCGTTATTTCAACGGGTTCGTTGCAAAATGCTTGGGCTTTATATCAGAACGCGGATACTTACACCATCAACGCAATCATTCAAGGACCAACCTTGAATTCAACCATCCCTGTGTTCTTGATTAGCCAATTGGCTGAAGGTCGTAAGGATTGTATCGCATTCGTCAGCCCACCGCGTTCTACTGTGGTTGGCGTGACAGCCGGTCAGGCAGCAGGCATTGTAACTTACCGCAATCAACTTCCATCAAGTAGCTATTACTTCATGGATTCTGGTTACAAATACATGTATGACCCTTACAACTCGCAGTATATCTATGTTCCTTTGAATGCAGACACCGCTGGTTTGTATGCTGCATTGCCTGATCCGTGGTGGAGTCCAGCAGGTTATAACCGTGGCAACATCAAGAACTGCATCAAGCTGGCTTATAGCCCGCAGCAGGCTGACAGAGACTTGTTGTATCAGAACTCAATCAACCCAGTGGTTACATTCCCAGGGCAGGGAACAGTTCTGTTTGGTGATAAGACTGGGTTGACAAAGCCAAGCGCATTTAGCAGAATCAACGTTCGTTCATTGTTCATTGTAATCGAGAAAGCAATTGCAATCTCTGCAAAATATCAGCTCTTTGAATTCAATGACGCTACCACACAAGCCCAATTCGTAAACATGGTAAATCCATATTTACGCGATGTTCAGGGACGTCGTGGTTTGACTTGGTTCCAGGTAATTTGCGACTCAACCAATAACACGCAACAAGTTATTGACAGCAATGAATTCGTTGGCAGCATTTATGTACAGCCAAACTATTCAATCAACTTCATCAACTTGACGTTCACTGCGGTTAACGGATCAGTCAGTTTCTCAGAACAACAAACCTCTGGCCCAACCGTTTCTCAATAAGGGATAATTAACCATGAGTTTTGCAATTTCAGATATTCAAAGCCAACTTCAATATGGCGGCGCTCGTCCTTCGCTCTTCCAAGTCAATATTTTTAATCCGCTTGATGGGCGTGGACAGCTCAAACAGCCATTCATGATTATGGCGGCTTCGTTGCCACCTTCTACATTGGGTGTAATTCCTGTTCCTTATTTTGGCCGTACAATCAATGTTGCTGGCGTGCGCCAATATGATCAATGGCAAGTTGAAGTCATTAACGATGAAGATTTCTTGGTGCGTAGCGGATTTGAAGCATGGGTCGCAAAGATCAACACCCCTGTAACAAACATTCGTGCAACAGGTACTTCTGCTCCTGCAGCTTATAAGAGCCGTGGCCAAGTTCTTCAATACTCGCAAACAGGTGAAGTCATCAAGACATACAATTTTGAAGGATTGATTCCTTTGCAAGTAGGACAAATTCAGTTGAGTTGGCAAGCTGGCAACCAAATTGAAATCTTCCCTGTGACGTTTGCTCTTGACGAGTTTACGATCGCCGGTGAAATTGAGTAACTTTTGAGCCACTTTGAGTATAGAATAAGAGCCTCCGAGTGAGGCTCTTTTTATAGATATGCATTCCGAAGAAACAAAAAAGAAACTTTCTGAAAAAAGAAGGCAATACTATCAAAATCACCCAGAAGCACGCGAAGAAAGCAGCAAGCGTTTTAAGAAGCAATGGGCGGAAAATAGAGACAACTTCTTAGAATTCGCTAAAACGGGAGCTTCTGCGGGTGGCAAAGCATTACATTGCTCTGAAGAGTCCATGGAAAAGGTCAAATCTACTAATTTAGAGAGATATGGGGTTGACAATCCCATGCAATGCGTTGCCATACAAGAAAAGCTCAAGCATTCCAATATAGAGCAATATGGGGTTGAAAATGCGTTTCAACGGGAAGATGTTAAGCAAAAAATAAAAGAGCATTGGCAACATAAAGAAGGCATAACCCACGTTAGCCAATCCGGCCCCATCAAACGCAAAAAAGAACAAACATGCCTTGAAAATTTTGGGTTCAAAAATAACTTGAGCAATCCGGATCAACGATATAAAATTCGAAACACGATGCTGGAAAAATATGGCGTAGAATACCCTTTGCAAAATGATTCTATCAAACAGAAAGTTGCCGAAACAGTAAAACAAAATAACGGTAAAGGATTGATCCTGTATCCCGAAAGCACGGTAAAATCTATCAAAGAATATCGTAGTGAACACAACGTTTCAGACGTTGCTGTAGCCGACGCATTAGGGCTATTGTCAGCTTCTGCAGTTTCAAAATATTTAAGAAAAATGGGATTCCTGCCAGGAAATATAACTCAACCGGAGCTACAAGTAATAAACATAATACACGAAATTGATCCTGAACTACAAATTTCTGTGCACGACAGAAACGTTATCAAACCGCTAGAAATTGATGTATATTTACCAACGTCGAAAGTAGGGATAGAAGTACATGGATCATATTGGCACAATGAAACTAAAATACCAAAAGAATATCATCAACAAAAATTTCTCGCAGCGGAAAATAATGGAATAAGACTTATACAGATCTTTGATTATGAATTGCAAAACAAAAGGCATCTAGCAATCTTATCATCAATGATCAATTCTGCTATTGGTAATAACAAGTGTATAGGAGCAAGAAATTGCGATGTTAAACCCATAAGTGCGATTAATTCTAGCCAATTTTATTCCGATAATCATTGGCAAGGATCAAGAGGAGCATCATTTCATTATGCTCTTTTCTATAAACAGGTTCCTGTCGCCGTGATGTCTATAGGTAAGTCGAGATTTGAAAAAAATGTCTGGGAATTGATACGGTTCGCAACAAAATTGAATATAAGCGTCCAAGGCGGGGCTTCTAAATTGTTGAAGCGCATTATACAAGATCATCCAGAAATAAAAACACTTGTTTCATACAGTGACAATCGTCTTTTTACGGGTAGAAGCTATCAGCATTTGGGTTTCGAAAAAGTAGATGCGTCTTATTTAGATTACGTGTGGTGGAAAGAGCCGTACGAATATCATTTCAGATATCAATGCCAAAAACATAAACTCCAAAAATTACTAGGAGACAATTTCGACCCCAGGGAAACTGAAGTTCAAAACATGCAGAGAAACGGCTATTCAAGATTATTTGGCGCCGGCCAGACAAAATGGATACACCGGAGATAACCTAAATATCAATGAATTCAACACTAAAAGACTAACAATGTCAATCTTATCTCTTCTCCCAACTCCGCACTGGTCCTGGCTTCCTTACATCCTAGCTTTCGTAGCAGGCGGTTTGACTAGGCATTATAGTCTTGTTGCCAGAGACTTCTTCCTGGGTAAGTGGGGAGATCTAATCATTCGCGTGAAAAGTCTATTTTCTAAGAAGAAAACTTCTTAATCTATCGGTTCCCACTCTTCAATCTCGCGCAATGCATGTTGCGTATTGTCAAACCACGTGAATTCTTCTAGGCCAAAACGGTCTGCATCTTCTTCGTTAATCTGAAGAGTCCACTGCCAAAATTGCTCTTCTGGCGCCACACAAACGCTCCAATACAGTTCCTCAATACGGATCCCCTTCCGTTTAAGAGCACGTTCTATATCTTTCTTAGCCATTGTCTTTGATCCTATGTCTTCACTGTGAATGTTGTGAAGACTGGATATAATCATATATATCTACACTCATTAGAAACCTAATTGCCATTGCTGCGGCCTGTGTGGCTTCTTTCTTCACTTGTTCATGATCATTATTTTTCCAAGGTTCATAAACCCTTTGAAAAAGAGCTTGATTAAGTTCTCCAACTTCTTCATTGAATGGCCCAATTGCGTGCATTGCATTACTAGGCCATAATGGGTATTTTTGTACTGCCCTGTCAAGCTCTTTCAATATTTCCTGAACAATTTGGTCGCGGTTAAGATAATTCATTTCAATCATCCTTTTTCTTGTAATGTTTCAACTTCAGTTAATACCAAATCACCTTTTGCCAATGAATTGCTAACACTTCTATTAGACCATTCAAAGATTTCTGCAACTGTTGTTTCTGGTTTCACAATTAAAGTTCTCACTCTAGGTTCAGCCTGATAATCAGAGCTTGTTTGAAACCAAAATATTTGTGATACAACGACGTCATTCATGATTTACTCCCTCATTTACTAATCGTAGCATGAATTCATTTTCATGCCGCAGACGTTGATTCTCACGCCGCAATGTTGCACATTCCAAATCCAATTCACGAGTTTCATCAAATAATGCTTTATATGAGCTCATCCAATGCTTTGCTTCTTCACTTGATGCTTTCTGGATATTCCCATATACTTCAGCTGCCACTTGCCATGTATAAGGAACTTCTCTGCCTGTAATAGTTGTATATGCCATAAAATTGTTTACAATGAGAACCCGGAAAAGGTCTTTTCATCCACGTCTTGCTTTATGTCGCCTGTTATGTACGAAGTTAAGACTACTTCTTGTGGAGCATTCTGGACTTCTTTCCCACTGATCCATTTATTGGTCCATGGCAAGGGGTTGGTTCCTACATAAGAAGAAGGCAGACCCAAGGACAACAATCTCTTTGATACCAACCAATCAACATAGTCCTTCAACATATCTGTATTCAGCCCAATCATAGCTCCATGCTGAAACAAATATTCTGCCCAAGTTTTCTCTTGCTCCGCTACAAATTCAAATATCTTCACGCCTTCATTGCGCGTCGCTTCAAATGCTTTATTGTAGGACTTATCGGTTTGAAGTATTTTTACCATGTGTTGGACTGCGCCTAAATGAAGATTTTCATCCCGGGCAATCAGTTTGATCAATTTGGCATTGCCTTCCATGACTCTTCGTTGCTCAGTAAACGCCCAAGAGCAAGCAAAGGAAATGTAGAACCGCACTCCCTCTAATGCTGCAATAGCATACAACAACAGTATCAGCGCGCCGCGTTTAGCTTCCAAATTACCAATATCACACACGCGCAAGAAATTATCATAATATTCGCTGATATCCTTCGCGCATTCTTGAATGGGATTGTTAGACTCAATATCATTCAACACTAAACTAGGATCAGGATAGATGTTTTGAATGATGTAGGAATAAGATCTTGAATGAATAGTTTCAAAAAATGACCACGTGATAATCCAATTTTCAAGTTCCGTAGACGAGCAAACAGGCAATAATGCTAAAACAGGACTTCTGCCCTGAATAGAGTCAAGCATCACTTGACGTTTGATGTTAGAAGTAAAGATGTGCTGTTCAGCATCATTTAGAGCGCGGAAGTCTTTGATATCCTTGGAAACATCTACTTCATCTGGTTTCCAAAAATAACCTAGTTGCCGTTTAGTTAACTTTTCAAATATTTCAAAATTCTGCTCGTCAAACCTAGCAATAGATAAACCATTTTCAAAGAACAACGACGGATATTTTGCTTTTTTTGTTGTATCAAAAACTGTTTTCATTTATAGCCTTTCTCTAGGAACATAGATGGTATCCATTTTACTATTTTGCGCCTCAACATACTCAAAATGTTTCAGCAATTTGCAAATATCATCTGTATCATTCTCAACAGAAATAACCGGACGAAATTTTTGTATAGTGTTCTGCGCGCCTCTCAATGCATATATTTCATACTGTTCTATGTCAAGTTGTATCAAATCGCAAGCAGGCCACACAAAATCATCAATACATAACTGGGGAACTGGTCCTTTTTCAGCAATTTGATGCATGCCAACATTATCAGTTGGCCCCATTGCTAACCCAACCATTCTATGCTCGTTACCCAAAGCCGCCTGTATCTTTATAATGTTACCCAGTTGGCAATTTTGAACCAAGGTGTAGAAGTTCAATGGATCTGGTTCAAAAGTATAAACTTGATCAAATAGTTGAGAAAATAGAACAGGATACATTCCACAATTACCACCAGCCTGAATAACTAACTGATGGCCTTTCAAATACTTGATGTAAGCTTCCTTATGCGATCCAACCCAATCTTCAAGAGGGCCATCAAAAGCACCTTTGTCTGCTGTAATCCAATTCCAATCTTCTAGACCATCAACAACACCTTGTCTCAAAGATACTTGGTCTTTATACAAAGATAAATTGTTTTGCATTAATAAAGGTCTACTCTACCTGTTAAAGTCTGAATATGTTCAATGCATCTCTGAATTGACGCATTGTTGGAGATAATTTGACTTTTTAGACGGCCACCGCAATTAATTGTGTCATTCAAACCATTGTAATTCTTTTCCGTCTGTGCTACGGGCGGAACAACAGAAAGCACATCATCAAGTCTCTTTTCAAGAACGTTGATAGCTTCATCCAAATTCTTTAGCATCATTTTCTGCGTTTCATATACGCTAGCATCAGTTGCTTCACAATGGTCTTGCGTATCTTGGTACGCGGTGCTGACACCACCACCATATTGAATATTCATACTTTTACTCCTCTATTTAATTTCTTTTCGCGTTTTGCCTTATTCTTTCCGATACTATAAGTTGTACCAGGTCTTGTAACCATTGGAATAGGTGGAAGTGCGCTATCCAATGGATTTGGAATCATTGAAGCTTTAGCACTAACATGAATATACTTTGGACTAGTGGCATTCAGATTTTTCAAATAATCCCAGCGTTTTGCGGCCATGCCAGTTTTAGAAACATGAGTATTCATAAATTCGACTTCTTCCTCAATTTTAGCAACGGCTGAATAGATTTCTGACCAATTATTAGCTTTATACAACAACTTTGAATCGTAATGAGTAGTATTGTAGGAATAACCTAGCAAAATAGTTTTGATGCCAAGCTTAATTGCTGTTTTAGCATGATCCAGTGAGTCTTCAATGAAGACCATATTATACCCAAATTCTTCTTTGTACTTTTTCAGGCATTCATCCTTTTTTGCACTCATTGGCAACAATGTGCCCGGTATATCAACGCCAAAACACTCTTTCAAATTCTTGGCGCGCATGTCAAAACATTCTTCTTCCTTACCTTCAGTTGCGCCAGAAGAAAGCCAAACAATATTCTTTGTTTTGTCCAAAAGAAGCATAGACAAAAATTCAATTGAACCATCAACGGGCTTCAATTGACTGAAATATTCGCTACTGTTGAATTCTGCGATATAATCAACAATTTCCTTAGAAGTCAAAGGATATTTGTCAGTCAGCGCGTACTTTGAAGGGGTTGTGTCATGTAAAGGTTTGATGTCTTTTACATCAACAATCCATCTTTCAAATCCATTAAACCAATCCAATAATACACCATCTACATCCGTAATAATGTTTAGCATGTACTGTCCAAGTCCTTAATTGAGGGAAATGCTTTCATGATAATATTTTTGTTTAGTCCTATCGGAAATGCTTTATCCTTCACCCAGCATAGTAAATCGGCGTCATCTGGATGTAGGTCTTTCAAAAGATTGATAAACCATTGCTCACGTTTCATTTTATGTTGATGACGCAACACACCATGATCAGTGCCGTTTATTAGTTTACGTGCCTCCATGTACAAAATTTCCTCCTCAGCACCAGGATCGTAATCATCATTCTTATGCTCGTAAGGAGGCTTACCAGGAGGCAAATCGAAGTGAACCTTATCAGTCACCCACAACCAAAACACTGTTTTGAACGGTTGTGAATTACAATTGGTCTTTAGAAACGCAATAGCATCCTTTTCATTTTTTGACTTACATGCTTCTTTGACAATTGTACCCATTGCTTTTCTAATCATTGAAACTCCTGAATATCTGCCATCAACTTATGTAGATGATTCTTGAAGAAATAATCCATCAGCCCATTGGCTTTCTTATCCTGTTGTTCAAAGTATTGTTTCTTTATATCAGAAACAATTCCAATTGGAGTTCCGCTTCTTAAATTGACGAGTCTATTATTGCGTGGCCAGTTCCGGTCAATAATTGGATCAGAGTCTCTCAACAGCTGGTCACTCATTGCATTCCATTCAAGCATTTTCTTGGCAGTGATTGATTTCTGCTTCTTACTTTTTACCATGAAAACGTCATCGTCACTCAAGATATTTGGCACACCGTCTGCAACATCGCCTTTCAAAATCAACTGGCGTAATGACGCGTCCGGATCAGTTGAAGTAATAAACACTTTCTTTTTAGGATCATACTGGTCAGCAATATGTCCTAGTTGACCATAATCCTTATCAGAAGACACTATCAATGTTGGATAATGGATTGCTTGCTGGCTTCTTTCAGAATCTAAGACCAAACCCCCAAATTCATTGGGTTCTGGATCAGCGCAAGAAAAATAAGCGTGGTTGGCAAGTACCGCGATAACATCATCGCCTTCGGCCCCATAAACATTGACAACGATGTAACGGAAGTGATCCTTGATTTCTTGCTGAATATGATTCAGTGACGCATGAATCGCGTCCCAATCAAATTCATCCTTGGTCTTACCTTGGCGCCTCTCATATTTGTAAGCAGGAAAACAATCTCTGCGCCAGCAGTGATGATTATCACAGGCTAGAACAATTTCCTTACCATATTTATGTGAGTGTTTGCGTTGAACATGCAGAATAGAATTGAGTACAAGGTGGCGCAGAAAACTCTCATCAACCTTACCTTGCACTGCTACAGCATGCAAGGCAGCATAGGCAATTTGGCTGAAGTCAATTATGATCATGACGACGAAGTATCGTTATTCCAAATCCAGCGATAAGAGCTACCAACCAAAGTTTGGGATCAGTAATCGTACCGTGATGTGGATAAATGTTAAGTGCTATAGCTATAAGCACAATTCCGCACCAATAATTTAAATCTAGTTTCACGTTCATGGACTTTCCTGATGTGGGCTAAATATCACCATCAAAAAGCAAACTATTGCGCCCAACACCAGTGTTAGGAAATCTTCAGTTATACCGATCAGAAGAAGCGCCCAACCCAACACTGTAAGTAATTTCATTGTTTCTGCGGTCATGATTGCCTCATATTATATTGAGTTAACCCTCAAAATTAAGCATTTGTCTGTCATGCGCCCAGTATGGGGTTGCTCTTTGGTTGTCAAAGACTCATAGACCCTTTCCGCAGTCTTGAAAGTACCTTTACGCATTTCCGTAAGTGAGATAGAAGGCTTGCGCAAAGTGCGACATACTATCGTGTGGGCTGTGACCTTGCTATTGGAGATCGTCAATCTCTGACCGTCAGGGTTGGTGAATTTGATGAGCTTCCGAGCTTTTTCATCATAAACAAACAAAACGTTAGCTGTCAGGATAGCTTCTGGATTGACAGACTTAAATCCATCCACTTCTTTGGCATACCGCAATTTTGAAACCTGCTTGGATGCCGTAAGCGGCTTGCGCTTACGGATGACAGTGGTCTTTTTGCGAGCCTTTTCTGTACTGGTCAATCGTACTATGCCTTGAGAAGCAACTTCAAGTCGCTTGATCATTGAACGCAAATTCAGATGCTCGTAACCTTCTGAATCGTTCTTGGCTGCTTTGTATTCATCTAGCGACGAATCAATATGAGCCTTGATACGATTCATTTCAGGTACGGTCAAATCATTCAAAGCTGTAAGAACGATGTCTCCGGTGCCTTGTTCCAGCTGGTCGAACAACTCCCAATATGTTTTGGAGACCAGCTTACGACGTGCAATAGCAGCGCCTATTCTAACGCGTTCGCGTTCTTGATGAGACTCATTGTAAGCAACGCGAGCTTTTTCGATAGCTTTCTTGCAAGAGTCATCAATATAGTTGATGATTTCAAGCTGATTGGTAAAGGTACTACCCTTCATGATAGCACGAGCGCAGTAACAAACAGTTTGCACTACTTGAAGCGCCATGCCTTGAAGCAAAGAAAGATCTTCTTCGCTGTACTGCAAACGATTCTTGGCATATTCCAGAATCCACTTTCTACGATCTTCTGGTTCAGAGTTAAGATTGTACCAGTTCAACAACTTACTAAGTTCAATGCCTTGCGCATTGATAACCACAGGTTCAGAGCCATAGAGCCTGTCCATCACTGCTGGACGATTAGCCATAGGTATAACCTCTCGTGAAGAGCAAGTTAAATTGCAGGAGTACCCAAGAAATCTTAGTATAGCGTAATTTTATCATTTTAGCTTAATCTAAGTTAAATCAGGAATTTTCATGATTTAAGAGGAAAACACAGGGTAGTATGGGTAGAACTACCGACCATTCGTAAGTTATTGATTTTATTGGTCATAAATCATGGAAAATCAAGAATTTTTATGAGCCTGTGAGTGCATCCACATCCATTTTGCTATAAAATACGCATCAATTATGTCTGAAGATGGATTATGCTGTTTTTCTGTCTCATGCAATAACTCTTTGAGCTTAGTATAACCAGTCTCAAACTCAAATTGCTCTTTTAATAAATCTTTACCTGCATTGCCTTTTCCTGTAGCAAATTTCTTTATTACAGTCGGCGGAACAATTTCAAATTCTATTCCTTTTTTCCACAAAATTTGTTTCAAGGCTCCAGTAGATTCGCCAATGTTAAAGACAAGTCCAGATGTTGAGCCAAACGCATATCCTTCAATCGCAACTTTCTTTACACTATATTGCCAAAGAACATCCAATGCCCAGTTAGAATACCAATGAAATCTTTCCTCTTGTTTATCCCAAGTAGAAATAGGATCATACGGAAACAATTGAATGGAGTTGTCTGCTTTTTTACTGAAAAAGTGTATGTTGCAGTTTTCATAACAAAATGGAATCCTGCTATCCGTAATGCAGATAGCAGGACTTACCATACTCCAATCAATTCCAGCAATATTCATGCTCAATTGTTCTTTGATACAAACGCATTCATTGCTTCTGCAATAACCAACGCATCTGTCAAAGTTTTTTGATACAACTTCTGCGCTTTTTCCAATTCCTCTTTAGCTTCCTTAAAAACTTTCATACTTAGATCATCAACATCCTTTATATATCTGCTTACAAGATGAAAATTGTTCTCAGCCATTTGATAAGCAGCATCATTCTGGTGTGTAACAATATTCACGGCCTGATTCAGCAGCATTGCGCGAAGTTCATATGGTGTTTGACCCTTACTCATTTGTGTATCCTCTGTGTGTGTTTTCAGGCTTTCTGTTTGTGATATTCGCAAGCAGCCTGATATGCTTGCTTATTAGTGTCATAGGTACCAAAAGATTTCCAGCCCATAACATGAGGATCAAAAATCCTCAAGCTGCGCTTGCCTGTATGTTGTAATGTAATAATTATGTATTTAACATTATCTGCTGTAGTGTAGCTAAATTCCCCAGCAGATTGATTCCATAAATTGATTTCAGGCAAACTCATAAAAGTTCTCCAACGTTGCTGGAGAAGGTAGTGTATTATCATTCTATTCAAAAAAAAAAGATTCAACGTACAATCATTTCAAAAGTCTGAAGAAGTTTCTCCTCATTGTTGAAATAAAAAAACTTTGATTGATCCTTAAAAAGTGGAATGTGGCGATATTTACGTTTTCCAGGATGGCAATAGCTCAATACTTGCTTTCCTTTCAAGAGTTTTGTTACAACTCCAGAATTCTTTTGTGTTATAGCATATGGTTGGTCGACATAAAATCCCGTCGATATTTCCTCTAAAGCATTTCTAACTAAAATATGTTCTGGATGCGTTAATGCGAGAGGAATATATAATTCAAACGACGACGAATTAAGACCCTGCATATGTCGTGTATACAAATTAACAAAATCTTTGATGGCTACTTCCGAAATTTCTTCTTGTTCTACAAATCCACAGCCGAACCATTGGGCCTTGATTGCTTTAGCATAAGCTTCTGCGTCTTTCGCTCTTTTTCTAGTGCCGCTGAATACGGTGATGATACAAGTTATGTGGCCATCCTTGTGCCAATTCTCTAAATGATTACCCATGGACAAAAAGGCATCGTCTGCATGCGGTTCTACAACAATGCGAATCATGACACTTTCTTCTGTAGTTTACCATTCACTCTTTTCATGCCAAGAAATCTATCGCCAATTCTACGATTGTAATATCTAGGATCATGCACTACATCACGTATTAATTGCTCTTCTATTTCTTTTGTGTCCATTTCTTTTTCGGTTTCACATATATGAAGAATTTCTCTTTTTAGCGAACATTTATGCTGAAAATCTTCATTTAAACTCTTACACGATCCATGATAAGTTATCCAATCACTTTCTTCCCCGTCCCATCTTTTGAAACTTTTTTTACCAACGTACATCTTATCTGTTTCAAGATTGGTAATCAGATAGACAAACCCAAATTCTTGTTTATGCTTGTCATAAACAAAACCGTTGTAAGTCCAACGATTCATACAAAGAATGCCGAAAGACCACTCTCTTCTTTTATTTCCCTGCATTCCATAGAGAATGTTTGGTCATAATGCCTGGTTGCAGAATGATGTTCTAGCACGTATTCTCTGGCTTTTTCTGCATCATAATTATAACTTGCATATCTCTGAATAGCTTTAGCCCATGTTTCCGGATGATCTAATGCAAGTACTAAATCATCTGGAATGTCGTTCTTCAGGAAGTTTTTATGCACGACAGGTACACAACCCCAATAAAGACTTTCAAGATGAGTATAATTATATGAACCTGTCTCATAGGCAGTCTTGTATTTTGCACTGTGTCCTTGAAAGTCTAATGAAAATGTAGCCTGTTGCAGAGCAATAGAAACTTCTTTGTATGGTCTGGTCCCGAAATAAGTTGCTGTTCCTTGGCCAGAACAATCTGGTCTGAACAAATCCTTCCCAATCATTTTCTTCCAGTTATCCTCTAGGCATGCATTATAATAATCAATACCGCACCCATAAAGATGCACATCATATCCTATATTCTCTGCTTCAGGAAGCCCTTGCAGCATTAAATGAGTACCTTTGATACGTTTCCATTGCGGTAACCAGACGACGCGTTTACGGTTTCTCTGGTCGCCATCAAGTTTATTCTCTTCCAGAATCCTAGGATGAATAGCCAGATAAGTTGGTTCAATTGGATAATGCTTCTCAGTCAATATTGGTTTGGCATAAGTTGGCTGAGCAATAATCGTTTTCTGCATCAACTCAAGAGTTGGAATACCAAATTCTTTATAAGTATCCCAATATCCATCATGAATGAATCCTATCATTCTGACATTCTTGGCATGAAGTTCTTGTAGTAGATTCAAGAAAACAGGTTCTTCGCCATAAGATTTATTAGGTCTAGGGCATAAGTGGGCCGTCAAAACAACATCATAATTTTTAGCAATGAAATCAGCTGACTTTTCGAAGTTAGATAGATGATGCGGTGCATATCCGTCAATCAAAATGCTAGATGATCCACCCGCAATTTCGGTTGGCTCTGGCAACAATCCAACTTCCTTGCCTTTCTGGTTCGGAGAACATATAACATGGAAGATGTCTCCGCGGTCGTCTGCAACTGCTTTCATATGCTTCATGAAAGTAGAAATTCCACCAACTCCGCTGATAGGCCAGTACAGAACACATACACGCATATTAATCACCTTCTCCATAATCAAAACCATCGAACGCTTTTTCGTCGTGTGTTGGCTTGTGAGTGTTTATCATCATTTCGACATTCGCTTTTTCTTTAGAAGTTAAAGAAGTAGAATAACCGTCCAGTACGTCATCATCCATCAACCGCATCTTAGACTTATCAACTCTCAATAAGAACTTCTTGTATTCAGTCTTATCGTTGTAACGATTTTTCAACTGCTTGATGATGAGTTTTCCTTGTTCATCCAAATCAGGTGTTGAGTAGATTGCCAACTGCAAGTCAGCCGTCATTGGCGTGCCAAACGAATCGCTCGTGTTCGTAATTTCAGGATCAGAAGAACCATTGCCTTCGCGATTGAATTGTGTAGCAGTTACGACTGGAACATTAAATTCAACTGCCATGCCTCTCAACTCTTCAGCAATGGCTTTCACAACAGAATAACTATTTGCTCCATCACCATTACGATAACGGGCTGATGAACAAATATTCATGTAGTCAACAAAAATGACATCCGGAACAAAACGTTTCTTTTGATTCAATTCAGAAAGCAAATGCCTAAAGTGATTAACATTGCCACTTCCTGTTGGAAACTCCTTGATGACAATATCACCCGTTGATCTTGCTCTAACTCTGGCAACTCTAGCATCAAAGTCTGTCTTTGAAATGCTTTCTATTTCATTTAGCGAAACATCCAACAAATTAGCATCAATTCTTTGCGCGATCCTTTCTTCAGACATTTCCATGGTGATGTACAAAACTTTCAGACCTGCGGACACGTATGCAGCAGCCATATGACACATCATCAAAGTTTTGCCAACGCCAGTTCCGGCTGTCCAAACATTCAAAGTCTTGCGATACAAACCGCCCTTAGTGATGCGATTGAGCATTTCCAAGTCGAAGGGAATATGCTCTTCATCATTATGGTAGAATGCAAAACGGGCATCAGATTGTGAGAAATAGTCATGACCTATAGAACGGTCAAAATTCACAGACAACGCTTTTTGTAGCAAATCAGGGATTGCACCTTTTGAAATACCATGTTTTATTTCTTTACCATCCACAATGTGAATAGCTTGCATAATACCCAAATACAATGCTCGATCTTGGCAGAAGCCTTCAGCCTTATCCACCAACCATTTGTAATCTGTTTCGCTTGGTTTCAATTCTTGAAGTATGTTCTTTGCGCCTTCAAATTGTTCTTGTGTTAAGTCCTTAACAGACTGCAAATCAATGGCCAACGCATCAAGAGTTGGTTGGCTACCATATTTGCCAATATAATTCCTGGAAAGACTTAATACGGTGCGCGTTCCGTCATCAGAAAAATATTCATCCTCAAAATGGGGCAACGCTAGTTTAGCAAACTCTGCGTCAAACACCAATCCATTTAAGATTTCAACTTCAATCGGTTGCGGCATCAATTTTCCTCTTCATTCTTAAACAACGCAGTTCTAGCAATTTGGAATTTGTCTTTCACTGCTTCTTGAAAATCAGCATCTTCCAATAAACGATTAGCAAATTCTGGTTTGTTGCCTTCTGCTTTTCTAAACAACTTATCTTCCACTTCTCCCGTCTTTCTATTCACAAACGCATACCATCCCATCTTTGGTTTGGCGATCCAATTCAACTCAAATGCCAAATCCACTAAGCCAGAATTTCTCTGGACACCTTCTTCAAAAGATACACTAACAGGTATCTTACTCTTTTCCCTTACAAAACGGGACTTTTCAACGTTAATAATAAAATTGAATCCAGACAACCCCTCGTCATCTTTTTCTTGTTGGCGACCAATAATAAAAATGTTTCCTGAACTATAGTAAACTCCCGTTCCACCTGACACTACGTCCTTAGAATACATTTCCTGCGTCTTATAAGTGTGGTTCACTACGAAACAAGGAACGTCCTTTAAAGTTAGCTGCGGTGTAACGATTCTGAAGAGAGATTTTATCTGCTTTGCTCTCGTCATGTCTGCAACTGTCTTTTCTTCTAACGCATCATTCACTTCTTTAGAAGAAGCCAAATTACCAATCGAATCAATAGCAATAAAAACTTTATCGCCTCTTTTTAGAGATTTCAACTGATTAGCAATGTCAGATCGCAATTGTTCCACCGTCGTGATAGGCGTATGAATGACTCTATCAAGTGAAATTCCCAAAGATTCAAAATAAGCTTGCGGAGTACCAAATTCAGAATCATAAAACAACAAAATAGCATCTGGAAATTTCTTTAAATAAGACGCTGCACACATCAACACAAACAACGTCTTGAATCTTTTTGATTCTCCCGCAAACATGGTCAAACCAGACGCGAATCCTCCGTCCAATGCACCTGACAACGCGACATTCAGCATGGGAACAGGAGTTGAAATCAATTCGTGCTGTTCAAATACAAATGAATCTTTCAAAATTGAAGTTTCATCAATAGTGGAAGCCGCTTTGAGCTTCTTTAATAATTCAGCATTTGCCATACATAATCCTCAAACAAAAAACGAAGCCAGTGAATCTTCTTGTTTAATACTCATACCGCTTATTTTTACCATCTTTTCTAATGGCACCAGGAATGTCTTTTCAAACATACCATCTTTGTCTATATAATTGTCGATACCAAACTCTTTTGGCAAGCGACCCTCTGGAAATCCAATGATATCAGAGCCTAGCGGGTTTGGTTTCTTCAATTGTAGCAACCTTATCTTACTACCATGTGTTATCAAAGAATACAGATTTTCTAAATGTCTTTCTTTGATAGCGTTGTTATATACAGTGGCTGCTCGAATCTGCATTGTCATGACTGGTGATCCAAATCGCACGCTGATGTTTTTACTGATTTCAGGATAATCTGAAACATCAAATTTAGCTTTGAATTCATCTATGTAATTCAATATCCCCTGTTGATCTTCATTCAATATTAACTCTATGGAATGCTTCAACGCAGCTCTGCACGCCGACGGCGTGGATGAACGTACCGCCTCAAGACCCATAATTTTGTATTTTGGCTTGATATAGGTTACGCCTTTGTTGTTCCAAATACGCATCATGTAATTCTTAGCAGCAACCCAAACAACAGTGTCACAAATTGCTTCACGCACCATCGTTACTGCTTTTTCTTTTGCACAAGTTTTCTCTACAACCTCATCCATGATTACGTCAAGCAAAGGATTCAACTTTACTTCACATAATTTGTTCAAGAATTTAGTCGTGTCCTCGACCGAAGCGTCTGGTTTTAAAGATCCACTCCATTTAGCTTTTTCAACGATCGTTGAGCAATCAACAATGATTGAGTCGGTATCTGAAGCGATGATGTAATCTCTATTAGTTTTCATTAGATTGCAAAATTCAGCATTCACTCTCTTAGCTGCAGTCTGAATTAACGTTTGGCCAGACATTGTGATAGCTTCTGCAATTCTGTTGTCATAGAATTGAAAATAAGGATTGGATGTTGCTCCAAAACATGAGTTAATCAAGATCTTAACTGCAAACACTCTCGACTTCAGCATGCGGATGCGTGCTTCTAATTCTTTGTCGTTTGGCTTCAATTGAAGTTCTTTTTCTAATTCAATCTGCTTATCTGAAGCCGTCTTTTTCTTTTGATAGTAAATGCCCATCAATTCCGGCAAACATCCGTCTTTGTTTCTGTCAAATGCTGCTCCATTTGAAGCAATTGTCCAGCGATTATCAATAGCGATAGCCTTAGCTTGCGTCCAACTGTCGTCGTCAATATTGGACATATCTAGACTGTATTTCAACCCATACAACGTTTCGGGGCTGATATTGATTTGTCTGATCAAAGATGGATACAGCGATGATGCGTCAAAACTCACAACCCAATGGTACATGCCCGGTTTAGGATTCTTAACGTAAGCACCAACAATTGTTTCGCTTTTTTCTCCAGCACTTTTCTTCAAAGGTATAACAACGCCTTTAGAAAGTTGGTGGTTGCGTATGATATTTTCCCAGATGTATACCGATCCTAGTGTTTCCTGATAGTTAACTTTTGCGTCGTACGCCATTGAATACACAAGCTCAAGAAATTTCAACTTGTTATCTAGCGCAACTACCAATTCAACGTCATGTATGTTGTATTCAATGAACAATTGCGGATTCTGTTCATACAACTTAGCAAGTGAACCATATTCGCTGTAGTCTGTCTTTTCAGCATCTAATTCATACTTTGAAATGTAATCAAGCGTGTACTCTTCACGTTGACTTTGAACGAATTTGCCATTGGTGTACAAGTCATAATAGTCCAGGCAGGCTATTCCATCAATGAATGGCTTAACGGATTTGCGTCCAGCTTTACCAATGATGTCTTTCAAGATTGGCATCTTTCTCCACGGAGACAGCTTCTTGCATTCCTCTTCGCCAAACACCCTTGTTATTCTGTTGATCAAATAAGGCAAGTCATAACCATTGGTGTTCCATCCTGTTACAACGTCAGGGTCAGTCTTTTCCCACACTTTCAAGAAAATAGCAAGCAATTCACGTTCGCTGCTGCATTTATGGTATTGAATATTCTTGCCTTCTTGGATTTTGAAATCCACCAGCCCTAAGACAAAATATTTGCCGCGTATACAAAGGGTGATTGATATAACCTCTTTTTCAGCAGCATTAACTGACGAAAATCCACCTTTGCTGTCCACTTCGATGTCCATGAATAGAACATTGATGCGAGACAAATCAGTGTGAATTTCGCCGGGAAAAGTATCATAGATGTATTGGCCAACCCAGTTAGTTGATCCGTGTATATGAAAATCAGAAAGTCCTTCATATTTTTGGATGAAGTCTCTTGCATCATAAACACTGTCAAAATCTACTTGTGCCAATGCTTTCCCGTCCATCATGCTAACAAACTTAGCATCATTTGGGTGCTTTACATTTTCTATGTACAACTTCGGCTTGTAGGGAATTACTTCCGCCCAACGCTTTCCTTCTGCCCATCCTCGTACATAAATGTTCTTCCCTTGATTGATAACGCTGGTATAAAAACGCATTTGAACCTCATTGATTACTTAGGAAAGGAGGACGATCATCCCCTTCTGGGTACTCCCTTTCATAGTAGCATAACATCATTACATTACAAAGAAAATGCCCTAAGTGAGTCTTACCTGATTCCGCATCAATCCACTCTCCATTTTGAATCTTTGCAAGGTGCCTTAAACAGCATGCCAGAGGTATTGACCATGCTTGCCCGCGCAACCAATTCCAAGCAGAATATTTCTTAGCTCCATATTCAAAAACTTCAGCGCATTGATCCCATGGTATTGATCCAATGCAAGAAGGATTTTTAGTCCACTTATCCCGAGTCAAATTAGACAATGTTAGTGATGCATCTAATAAATCTTCAGAACTACCACCATGTTGAAAATCCGCCAGAGAGTGCAAAACGTTAATGTAAGGTGAACGTTCCATTTCAAGTTTCAACGATTCAATCAAAGTTCTAATATCAAGCAAATCATACCTCATCTTGCCAGTGTTGAAACGAGCCGCCGAACCTTTTTCCGTACCATTTACATCGCCTACGCCTTGGACCTTCTCTTCATTCATTTTCTTCTTCGCCATCTTTTATCCTTTGACACTCTATCCAGTAATTTTTCTACTACCAACTCGCTATATTTTCGTTCAACAGTAGAAATTGCATCTAAGACAGTCAACAACTCCTTGGCCATCTTCTCACGCCCATCACTGTATCCAAGAATGTAAAATTGCTGAGGATCTTTGAGCTTTTCTACCATGTTGGCATAACGAGCTGAACCAGGTATGCCTTCTTCAAATTTTACTTTATGGCATTCTGCTACAATAGCATTAGCATATTCCAAAAAGGCACGCTTTTCATCTTCAGTCACTTCTTAACAAACCACCAAAGAACTCTTGTCCAAAACGGCAATTTCCAATCTGCTTTTTGCACGTTAGCGGCTTCAAACATTTTATGTTCGTTGGAGTTGGAATAACCATCGCGACGAATTGACTCTAGTTCATAATCGCACGCGTCCAAAACTGAACCAACCCACTTGTTTACTGGAGTAGATGTATCTACTTTTGCAGGAGCAGCAGGTATTGTGTTTGGGTTAACGACTTTCGTTTTGCTGCTTACTTTCTTCGCACTAGTTTTCTTTATAACGACAGGCATTGTCTTAACCACATTTTTCTTCTTACCCGCAGGCTTAGCAACTTTCTTCTTACTCGCCATGATAATAACTCCTTAACAAATCGGCAATTTCATTAAAACATGATAATCATCAGACTCTTGTTCGGTAGCACTGTACCAATGAACATTATTAATATACGGCGCGCATGTATCAAAATTACTGTCTACAAAACCATGTTGATAAAATACATCTGCTTCATTTTCTAAAGCTTCAACAAAAGCTCCTTCATAGGCTTGGTCATACATAGGCGGATCGATCTGGTCAACTGTCATATTAACTCCTATGCGAGAACGTGTACTTGGAGCGCAAAATCCAATTAGACTTGTCTTTGAACGGAATCACCTTAAACTTCGCCGCCTTCCTTTCATCCTCTTCTGTCGCAGGTTGATCAAGTAGAGTCAACAAACCCCATTCTTGAAGAAGCAATGCTACAGCATCACGTCGAGCCTCATCCTGAACAGCAAAGGTAGAATCGCGATGATCTAGCGAAAACATTTCTTTGAAATGTACGATTGCATATTGTCCACGTTTATGAAGAATATGACAAGACTGAATCAGCACTTGTTTGCCTTCAGACTTGGAATAAAGTCCAATGCGCGTTAGAGTTTCTTTGACTTTCAAAAACGCGCCATCAGTATCAGGCAATGAAATTCTTAGACCAACACCATCAAATGGATCATTTTCAATTTGTTCTTCCATCTTTGCCGCCCTTGTTCTGATATTTTGTTAGGATGATGTTTTTTTGTTCTTTAGTCAGGGTCCTGGCAATTTCCCTAGCCTGTTTGGTGTTCACTTGATAAACTTCTGAAAAAATCTTTACTTCATCTTCAATAACTGTTTTAGGCCACTTGTTAAATCGTTTTGCTTTGCGCAATCCATGAAGATAAAAATCATGCTGAATATCAGGATTAAGGAAATAAGCCTCATTCATGAACTGTGCGTCTAAGATTGACGACAAATCCAATGAAAAAGCTCTATTGACCATGTAGGGCACATAGACTCTCAACACATTGTTCTTTACAAATCCGGTTGACTTGTCGTGGAGTAGATCTTTCTTGTTGTAAGACAAGTCTGATATGAGATCGAACAATCCTACTTTGGTTCCATCAACAAGTTGTGCAACCTCACACTTCTTGCTGGTTTTCGCCAAAGAGCTTTTCATATTCTTCTCGCATTGTGTCAATACGTACACGATTCAGATCAACGTGATGACTCTTCTGGAATTCAGCAACAATGACTGCAGGGTTCATAGGAAACCTTGCAACTGTTTCCTTCATTTGTGCCCACTGTTCAAAAGTGGGTTTAGTTTTCTTTTGAAACATAATACTATCACCTTTTGATGGTTGAATGCTCTTTAGTTGACGCTTTGCGTCCCAATACTTCCTTCTTGCTTCTGCTTGTTTCTGCTTAGTTTCTTCTGATACAGGTTTCATACTTTACACCACTTTTCTAATTGAATGAAATCTCACTCATCACCTGGGTTAAAAATGCCGCAATGCAAATCTCTGGATCAGCAGAAAATTGCAATTTGTACTGTGTTTCAGCTAGCAACAACACCAATGTAGGAATTGATGCAGGTTTAACAGCTGTTTTGGATTGATCATAGAATCTGCGCAGTAAAGCATTTGGTTCAACGTCAGTATGCTCACCCACCCATTTCCTCATTTCATTCCATTTCTTATTCTTCAACAATGAAACCAGCTCATTAAAATCTTCATCTTTGACAGTCGCCAGTACACCCGTATTTATATACCCTGTGGCACTGTAACGTTGAAGTTCTCCGATCACGCGTCTCCAATCAGGAAAGTGCTGCTTAATAAGTGCTACAACCGCTTCCTTATCATGCCCAATTCCTTCACCTGTCAATATATCTTCCATCCTCTTAAAGAATTCCATGGCCAGTTTTGGTTGTTCTTCTCTTGGGATAGAAAAGTCAATAACCGAAAGCCTTGAATGTAGAGGTTCAATGATTCTGTTCTTGAAATTGCAAGTCAAGATAAAACCGCAATTGGAAGCGAACTCTTCCATGAACGCGCGCAAGCCTTTCTGCGTAGCATCAGTCAACGCATCTGCTTCATCAAGAAATACAATTTTTCGTCCTTCACGAAATGACATGGTTGACGCGAATTGGGAAATTTCATTCCTCAATGTATCAACATTACCATTCAAACTCGCATTGATTGAAAGTACATCACAATCCAATTCGTTGCACATTGCGCGTGCAACAGTTGTCTTACCAATACCAGCTCCGCCATTTAGGAGAAGATTTGGAATCTTTTTTTGATCAACAAAGGTTTGAAATGTCTTTTTCAAGACAGCCGGCAGGATTGTTTCTGCTACACTCTTAGGCCTGTATTTTTCTGTCCACAAAAACTCATTTGTATTAGTAGAAATCACAATGTTACCTCAATCAATTAGCGAACGTTGAATGCACAGAAGAAGCGACATAATATGTCAATGAATGCTTTTCATCGCTGTGATCGAACTTAGTGATACCCTTTGCGCAAACAACTACATCATACTTCTGAACCAACATTCTCAAATTATCGACTTGGAAGATGATGTTAAATTTACTGCCAGTTTCATTCTTACCAACTTCTACATCCATGGAGTTGCTTGAACTTGACCGGCTATCAATCGCCTTTACAGACAGCTTTTCTCCATTAGAAGCAAAAGCAAGTTCCGGTAATGCTAAAATGGAAGCAGCCTTGAGCGACTTAGACAATGCCTCTTCAGAAAGATGAAACTTTACATCTTCACTTGGCAACTTGACCTCAGACACTTTCGACTTGATCAATGATGGATCAGCACACCAATAACGAATGGTCGAATTCCCCTCGCCCTTCAGTTCTAGGTATCCATCCCCAAATTCAATCTCACAATCCTTAAACATTGAAAGCGCAGACAAGAATTGGTTCAAATCATAAATAGCAAACTCTTTAGGAAATGATTCATCAACAACAGCGGTAGCAATCACGCTGCTAGACTTGTTGATAGTATTCAAAACATTTCCGGGTTTGATCAAAATGCTTGAATTAATACTGGCAAAGTTCTTCAAAAGTGAAACAGTACGTTCAGACAACTTCATATATCAATCTCCCGATACTTTAGCAATGATAATTATTATCACCGCAATTATAAACAAAATCAAAGCAAGCCCTAACGAAATCAATGATGGAGACAAAACCCACCACCATGACCAGTTAATAACATGCGTCAATTTCAAAACTATAAACACTATGGTTAGCAATCCACAAAATCCAATGCCACCACTGTTCACCACTTGATCAGACATAATCAACTCTCCGAAAGATATTATAACAACAATCTACCTCAAAAATTTCTTCAATGAATCTTTCTTTTTCGCTTTTAACAACATATTATCAGTACATTCTGCCGCCAAATTTTCTAAAATGGCTTTGTTCTTCTTCACCAGTTGCGACATGGTTTCGGTATCAAGCCCATGGCTTTCACTATATAAGGTGATGGCTTCCAAGTAGGTATGGCCAGAACAAACCAATTGCTGGATTTCATTAGAAAACGATGTTAAGTTGGCTTCAAAATCTATCATTTTTCTTGATGTTCTTTCCTGATTCTACTTTTAGGCGGTTCAGGCTTCTTGCTAGGGAAAATGTCATCTAAAGTTACACCCAAAGATTCTGCAACTTGCTTCAAAAATTCAATTTTCACATCATTTTCACAATGCGGTTGGTTATTTGCTTTATCATACTCAATTGCTTTTTTCAAAAGTTCTTTCATTGTATAAATTTCCTTTCGTAATTCTAGTATTTGTGCTTGCACTAATTGATCATTAGTTGGATAATATGGAGAACTATCCCACGGTTTAATAGTTTGTTTCTCAAATTTATTTCCATAAAAATCGCCAATCATTGAGACTGTGCACATATCATTTCCTCTTATTTCTTGTTAATCAATTTGGAAGGATCTGCGGTCGCGGCGGCAGAAATACTGGCCAGCGCAGGCAAAGAACCACCAAATGCGTAAGTACCCATGTGGGTAAGTTTCATCCAGGGGCACAACCACACTTTCATCCCAGCTTCGCGAAATTCATGACACAGCTGATAATCCTCAGACAAGAGTCTCCTGCTCTTTGGATCAACTCTAACCGTGAAATATTCATAGATTTCTCTGGATCCATCAAAGTCCTTGGTGCGCACATGATCAGGGAGATACAATCGCTCATGATGGGCGTCTTCCCACTTTTTAAGTGACTGCCTGCGAATCATCATGAATCCTGTACCTAACTCTGAAATTTCGACTGGTTCGTCCAATCTTAATTGATAGGGCTGGCCTTCCGTTAAATCATCCGGCAACACCGGGTTGAAAACAAAGTCTCCAACGAAATTTTCAAGATCAGCTGGGTTGTTGTCGGCTGCACCAGCGTCCACGGCCTGCTTGATCTTTTCCCATGATATCGTTTTTTTGGGATAAGCACCACCGATGATATCATAAGGCGAATCATCAGTCTGTAAACCAAGAAGGAACAACACGTCGTTAGCTTCAAACTGAATATCAGAGTCAATAAACAACAAGTGTGTAGAGTCTGAACGCATGAAAGAGTCTGTCAAGTATGTACGCGCCCTTTGAATCAAACTTTCGTTGAAAAGGAAATTGATTGAAAAGCCAATTCCATACTGTTGACATAATCCTTGAAGCTTTAACATTGATTGAGTAAACGCACCATGGCACATACCACCATACATGGGCACACATACCATTAGTCGTTTTTTTGAAAATTCTTCTCGCGTAATTTTCAATTCCATGCTTCACCTTTTTGAAATTTTGTAATTATCATGAATTCAATCAGCTGGTGTAAAATCAACATAGAATTTTTGGCTGGCCGTGAATTTACCAAACAAATTAGGGTTTTGAATATACATCGTTAATTCTGCACTTGGAGTCCAACGTGCAAAGGTATTATCTTCATCAATCCCGTCTGAAGGATAACCACGTTGGACATTGTCACCGCCTACAGCATTAAAACACAACTGTTCACCTGTAACTTCGCCTTTTTCATCTTTATACTGAATGACATTTGTTACCCTTAACTTAGCGCGCATAATTCACTCCTCATAAACTTGAATTGTCGTCTATTAACAATATAAACCAGCAAAACACCACCAATGGCCACGCGAAACAACAAAGCGCAGTGAACCTAGTGAAGTTTTTTATCTTTACATCACAAAGTAACAACGCTATTGTAACTGTAACTGAATACAAAAATAGACTTAATGATAGAATTTCAATAGCATCCATACGAACTCAAATAACAATCTTGCTCTCATTCAAAATAATCTTGCCAACCATCTTACTATAAGAAATTTTCACTTGTTCTTTCAACTCCAAAACTACAATAATTTTGTCTTTGTCTATTTCAACATTATCAGTTTCCGCATAAGGTATCCAAGGCATTATCCCGGCTCCCTCCGGGCCCATAACCATGACATAAGGTTTTTCTAACATCATTGTTTTTTCATAATCTGTTACAGACGCTAGAAGTTCTTCGCCTGTTACCAACTTTATCAATTTAACTTCGCTCATATTTTATACTCTTAATGTTTGATATTTAGAACGCTTCACAATTGTTTTACCGCGTATCCAAGTTTTGCAATCGGTGCAATACAATCTTTCATATGCTGTTTGTGTGGTACTATAAGTTCCACGATGTTGCACATGAAGATGCGGGCATCCATCCGGATCAAAAGGCAATCCGTTAATCCATGGTCGAATTTCATGATAAAGTTCTTCAAGAATTCTTACATCCTGACGGTTGTACTTCTTCATGATCTTCCAATCTGCAGCTTTTCCTGCCATGCAGCCATGCCAAAGCGCCATGCCCTTGTGCTCTAACTTAGTGCCAAGGCCAAGACGCTTACAAACATAATCAAGCTTTCTACTGGCCAATCTTGTTGTCCGCATTGTCTTGAGCAAATCAAGCTGAACAAACGGTGAAGGGGGCGGCATATGCAATTCCATGAATTCACCGCGCAACACCGGAATATCGAATTTTGTACCATTGTAATGACAAACCACATCCGCTTCATCTAACAACTTCCAAACAGCTTGAATCATCTTCTTTTTACCGTCTGTAGCGACATCATAAGTAATGAGTTTCTTACTATCACCCCATTTAGCAGAAAAACATAAAACATAGCCGGGTTCTAAAATGTTTCCAACGTTTATATTTTGATCCCAAAGTCCCCAAGCTGCAACAATATGTGGTGCGGTCTCTATATCTAAAAATAAGGTACGCATTCTTTAATGCCCTCTGTTTAGTTTTTTATTGAGCTTAATCGCTCTTTCTTTTGCTAACCTGAGAGCAAAAGGTTTTGCTAACTGCGTGAAATCTTTACCATCAAGGTGCGATAGTTCATGCTGAAAAATTCTGGCAGACAATCCCATCAAGTCTACAGTCTTTACTTCTCCCCTTGGGTCTGCAAATCGTACTTTTATTTGGCGCGGACGTTCTATAGAAAGCACTAAGTTAGGGAAGCTCAAGCATCCTTCCTTCATAACGACGGTTTCAGTTGAAAAAGAAACAACACGTGGGTTGAATACAGGTATCACTTCTTCTGCTCGCATTACAAAGCAACGTGCTTTGATGCCTAGTTGATTAGCAGAAAGTCCAAGTCCGCTATATTTGATCAAGTTGTGACCGAGTATGTTATACAAATCGACAGGATCAATATCAGGCTGTGAGAAATTAAAGGCCGGCATTACTTCATGCAGAATAGGATCATTTTCTGGCACAAGCTTTCTATCAAGAGTGTTCATGCAAAGAAACTTTCCAGACTGTTTTCAACATGATGATACTTTTGAATCCATTCTTGACCTTGAGACGAATATTTAGCGCGCAGCCATGAAAACCATTCATCAGAGCTGTCCCAAGATGGCGAAACACCATTCCAGCGTTCACGCCAAAGCGGATGGTCTTTATTCAGTCGGCGTTCTTCAATAAAATCATGGCGCGCGTCTTCATATTCCTTTACGCCAGCCTGCAATAAGTCTTCCCTCAAATAGGAAACAACACTACATCTAATGATGCTCTCCGGAGAGTCATTTTCATTTAGTGGCTCAATGGGCGTGTTACCGTGGATACACGCATGGTTGTCAATCAGCAACAAATCACCCGGACGGATATTAATAGCAACGCGATATTCAGGCAGTACAAGATAACCGCCCTTATAAGACTTACCGGCTGAAATGACTCCGAGATTTGAAAAGCCAGGACCAAAATCGCCTGCATCTCTATGCGCGGCAGTACGGAAATTCTTGTTAACGGTGATGGTACTGAAAACAGTATCAGAAACTAAAAATCTTGGATCGATCTTGTCTGCTGCCTGACGTTGAAGCAACCAGCGTTCGGGCAACAACTCTTTGAAAAATAGGTTCAGGTCATTCAAGTATGGAAAGCTTTTAGAAAACAGTTCAGGATAGTCTCTACTGTACGAAGTCAAACGCGCATAAGGTATCCTAGGATATCGACCCATGGCGCCTGCAACGCCCGAATTTACTGGATTCGCATAGTTTGTATCAGACTGATATTCATTTACAAATTTATTCATCAACTCCCGGCGTTCTAGATAACTAGCGGGTAGAATCTTTTCTTTCAAGAAACCAATCAGAATTTTATTAACATCATAGCTGGAGTATGCAGTTGTTATTTTTTCACGCAGCCATACATTACCGCGGACGCTGCTTCCAGGGGTTTGACCCACTCCAGGATGATAAGCATTCATTGCTTCTAGGACAGGATCTTTACCGTCTAAGCGTGCAGACGAAAAAACAGAATCAATTAGATCTTGCTGAAGATCAGTCACCCACTCGCGTTGTTGTAATCTTTCATTACGCAAACCCGCAGCCAAACCTCTATTTTGAGATTGGCCGGCTGCACCAATCAAACCTTCATAGGCTTGTGATTGCTCTTCTGGCGAAAAAACATTCGTCCTAAAGCGAAATAAGCAATTCTGCTCAGTCACTTCGCCAAACAGTGGCTTCTGATAAGCATCACAATCATGGTCCACTAACACGTCGTAATGCTCTTTGTCTAACCACTCTCCCAACAAGTAGTCCATGTTGTAAGGAGCAGGCAACACTATTTTTTCAGCATTCTGATTTAATTGCATGTATGATCTCAACCATTTATCAAAGAAGTATAATTGCCTTGCTTTTCAAATTTTAGCACTCTGTTGAATTTTTCTGAAAGTTCAGCACCACGATGTGAAATAACAAATACATTTGAACTAGAAGAAATTTCATCCAAAAGTTTCAAAAATTCATCAGCACCTTGTTGATCGATTGATCGATCTAAAATTTCATCCATGATCAACAAGTTAGTCGTGATAGTGTTTCTCATCTTCATGATATCACGCCAAGTAAACAAAATCGCAATGTCAATACGCAACTTTTCTCCTTCGCTGAAACTGTTATATTCAAACTCATCTCTAAATCTAGACATGATCTTTTCGTTAAACTCTTCATCCAACGTAAACTGCACAAAGAAATCAAGTTCTTCTAAATAGTGATTGATATGCTGATTGATAATAGGTATGTAACGTTGAACGACCTTAGCTTTCACGCCACCATCTTTCAGCATGGGCACAATCAACGCGCAAACTTCTTTTTCATTCAATAGCTCTTTTAATTCATTTTGCGCTAAGTCTCGTTTTTGTTTGAGGGCATCCAATGCGTCAATGATAGGTTGCTGTTGAATTTCAGTATAGCTATCACGCAACCTTTCCAATGCTTTGATTTCTTTTTGAATTTCAACTACGGCTCTAGTATTTTCGGTTATTAACCGTTGCTTATCATTATTAGCTTGCTTTTTGCCTTTCAACAACTGTAATTCATCAGTTGTACCTTGTTGTTGTTCCTGAAGTTTAGTCATTGCTTCTTTGAGTTTATCAATTTCAGCTTGATTTTCTCCTACTTTACACTTGGACAATTCTTCAGTAATACTTTGAGAACATGTTGGACATTTGTCGTGATTTTCAAAGAATGACACAATACTAGAGTAATTCTGGATTTTAGCAACAATCTTGCTCTTAAAATCGCGTAACTTCAATGACTTATCTATAAGCTTTTGCTCTTGGCTGGAGTCATATTCTTCCGGCTCTTCCAATTTCAAAAAATCTTCAGACAACTTATTTTGATCTACAACTTTGAGTTGAATTTCTGCATTCAACTTGTCTTTCTTTTCTTGTTGACTCGCGTTAGACAGCTTCAATTGCTGTTCTTGGGCATTGATCAGGCTGTCAACATTGTCCAGGTCGCGTTGGTTGCCTTGAATATTCTTCTTATTTTCCGAAACATGCTCTTTCAACAAGCTGTTCATTACAGAGAACACTTTGATATCTAAAAGATTTTCGATAACCTCACGTCGTTGCGAAGCAGTTAATTGCATGAATGGAACATAACTAGCCGATCCCAGCACAACCAGCTGTCTGAACACATTGGGTGTTAAACCACCGAGAACGTCTTTTTCAAATTGTTTCTGGTCATCGCGGACACTAGCATTCTGATCTAACAATACGTCATTCTGATATACTTCAAAAACATCAGGATTGATTCCGCGTTTTACATTATAGTTGGTTTCACCAATTTGAAATTTTAGCTCAACCATACAATGCTTCTTGTTGATTGAGTTTACTAACTTTCCTTTCTTGATGTTACGAAATGGCCTGCCAAACAACGCAAAATAGACGGCATCCAACAGTGTGCTCTTACCATGGCCATTCCTGCCAACCACAAGCGTCTTCCCCGTCTTGGATAAATCAACCTCTATGAAATCATTTCCTGTACTCAAGAAATTCTTATATGCAACACTCTTAAATTGTATGTGCATCAGTCTTCAACCATGCCATGCGCTTGTTGATACAAGGACTTAATTTTAGCTTGAGCTTTCATCAAAACTTCCTCTGAAGAATTAGCAGCAAACTCCTTCATAGTGTCTAACAAGAAAGTTAAGGTATCCTCTCCAGCATTAAGTTCTTGAATTGCATCCATTGATGCATTTTTGTATTCTTCAATCACTTTGCACTCAACAGGAGACGTCCTTTCAACATGATCAACAAACTCTTCAAACCAATCAGGATGCTCTTTTGCAATGACCTTTACTTTAACATATTGATTATCAAAAGGTTGTGCTAAAATTCTTTCTAACTCCTCACGTGGTTTTCTATCATCATACTCAATCACGTTGAACAAGTGATTTGGATTTTCGTGAAATTCTAATTCAAGTGTATCAGTATCCAGCACGTGAAAGCCCCTAGGATCATTGTAGTCAGCCCAAGTCATTTCGTAAGGAGTACCCAGATAGTAAACATTGTCTTTGTTAGAGCGATGATGATAGTGACCTGTCAAAACCTTTTCAAACTTTTCGAACATTGACGCTGGCATGCCTTCTGAAACAGGAGAGCCACGATGCATCTCAAAGCCTTGAAGCTGTAGGTGCGCGCAGCAAATATTCGCTTTAGTTGATTTCAACAATGCTTTAGTTTCATTCCAATTGGCGGGACAAATCCAAGGCAGCATCAAAAATAGCTGGCCATCAATATCGCATTCCGTCGGTTGATCAATGATTGAAATGTTGACATAATCTCGCAGGAATATTCTAGAGGTGTTAATTTCATTGGTATTCTTGTAATATGCGTCATGATTGCCCACTATGATATAAAAGGGTAAGCAAAGTTCCGCAATAGGATCGAATAAGCTTTGTTTAGCCTCATAAACAGACAAGTGGTTGCTCTGCTTGCGCTTATCAAATGTGTCGCCCAAGCACATTACTGCTTCTATTTTATTTTTCTTGTCAGCAACAAACGGAATAAATTGTTGTCCAAAGAATTGTTTCTGATGAATCAAAACAGCTGGACTATCATTCCTTGCACCAAAATGTAGATCCGTTACGATAGCAATTTTCATTCTTCAACCTT